>ENA-OQHA01000007-OQHA01000007.1-human-gut-metagenome-genome-assembly--contig:-NODE-7-length-101478-cov-7.093448_pt1 | contig 101478 bp, 130 predicted proteins | sample MGYA00242558_ERZ504707 | MGnify/ENA primary metagenome ERZ504707 (study PRJEB26092, sample SAMD00036197) | human gut metagenome | host: Homo sapiens | study: EMG produced TPA metagenomics assembly of... | reverse complement strand
GAGGATGCGTCAGGTGGGCAATGTAGAGATACCACAGGAGGCATTCATGAGTGTGCTTAAGCTGGATGAGGAGTAATCGCACATATGAAGAATCTTGAGATTTATATTCATATACCATTTTGTGTGAGAAAATGTGAATATTGTGATTTTTTATCATTTCCCGCAGACGATGATGCAAAGCTTCGCTATGTCAAGGGCTTATGGCGGAAATGATATTTTACGGCCCGCTTATGAAGAACTATCAGGTGTCATCTGTCTATATCGGAGGAGGTACACCAAGCTCTATAGATGAGCAGTGGATTGCTGCTTTGATGGAGGGTGTGTTTGACTGCTTTAATGTGCTGCCTGATGCTGAGATATCCATAGAGTGCAATCCGGTACGCTTAGCAGGGAAAAGCTTTTAGCATACAGGGATGCGGGAATCAACCGCCTGTCCATAGGACTGCAGTCGGCAAATAATGATGAGCTTAAGCTGCTCGGGCGTATACATACCTTTGAACAGTTTGTGACGAATTATGAGGTGGCCAGAAATGTGGGCTTTAAAAATATCAATGTAGATTTGATGTATGGTCTGCCGGGACAGTCAGCGTCACAGTATATGGCGACGGTAAACAAGATTATAAGGCTTCATCCGGATCATATATCGGCGTATTCTCTTATAGTGGAAAAGGGTACTCCTTTCTATGAAAAGTACAAGTTTGACATGGTGCGCCAGGAGGCGGGCATGGGAACGGAGTTTCTGCCTAACGAGGACGAGTTATATGATATGGAAAAGGCGGGACAGAAGGCGTTTATGGATGCCGGCTACAGGCAGTATGAGACATCTAACTATGCTAAAAGAGGTATGGAGTGCCGCCATAATATAGGCTACTGGACCAGGGCTGACTATTTAGGACTTGGAATAGGGGCGCATCGCTTATATCAAATGTCAGATATACCAATACATCCGATATGGATGAATATCTGTCGCGCTGCCGTCATATACATGATGTGGGTGATGATATATTTAAGGCCAATCTGCATGTGTCAGCTGATGTTATAGACAAAAAGGGACAGATGGAGGAGTTTATGTTTCTTGGACTTCGTATGAATGAGGGGGTCACAAGAGAAGCTTTTGAGAGGGCATTTGGTATTTCGATAGATGCAATCTACAAGGATACGATAGACAGCCTGAAAAAACAAGAGCTGCTCGTGGTAAAGGCCGGGCATATCTATTTATCGGAGAGAGGAAAGGATGTAGCCAATTACGTTATGGCACAGTTTTTGAGGGATTAAAGGAGAGTAAATTATGGATATGACTTTTAAGCTTCAGGTGTTTGAGGGACCGCTTGACCTGCTTTTATACCTGATAGAGAAAAATAAAGTAAATATTTATGATATCCCGATTGTCGAGATTACAGCGCAGTACATGGAGTATGTGAATCAGATGAAAAAGGATAACCTGGACACGCTCAGCGAGTTTCTCGTGATGGCAGCTACGCTCCTCGACATAAAGTCAAAGATGCTTCTCCCAAAGAAAGAGGAAGAAGAGCAGGAGCAGGAAGATCCAAGAGCAGAGCTTGTGCAGCAGCTGCTTGAGTACAAGATGTACAAGTGCATGGCAAACGAGCTTAAGGATCGCCAGCTGGATGCCGGCAAGGTGTGGTATAAGAAGAAGGACATACCTGATGAGGTCCTTGCATATGAGGAGCCTGTTAATCTTGAGGAGCTTGTCGGAGATATCCGTCTTTCTGATTTAAACAGAATCTTTCAAAGTATAATGAAGAGACAGGAAGAAAAGATAGATAAGGTCCGTTCGAAGTTTGGAAAGATTGAAAAGGAAGAGGTCTCCTTAGAGGAAAAGATGGACTTTCTGACAGACTATGCTGCCTCACACAAGCACTTCAGCTTCAGAGGGATGCTTACCGCATCGTCAAGCAAAGTGGAAGTCATAGTTACATTTCTTGCCATACTGGAGCTTATGAAAACCGGCAAATTAACTATCGTTCAGGAGCATATTTTTGATGATATCAGGATTGAGTCAAGAATTGCTGCATAAAGAGGGGTTGAGGATATATGAATTATAAAGCTGCAATAGAGGCTATTTTATTTACCATGGGAGAATCCGTGGAGCTTGGAAGGATAGCCGATGCAATACAATTAAATGAAAAAGAAACAAAAAAGCTGCTTGACGAGCTGATTAAGGAGTATAGAAGCTCTTCAAATATAGGTATGAATATCATAGAGCTTGATGGTGCTTATCAGATGTGTACAAAGCCACAGATGTATGAATATCTCATCCGCATTGCAAAGCAGCCTAAGAAGAGGGGGCTTACGGATGTGCTTTTAGAGACTCTTTCAATCATAGCGTACAAGCAGCCTGTCACAAAGGCTGAAATAGAAAAAATCAGAGGTGTGTCAAGTGAACATGCTGTAAGCAAGCTTGTCGAGTACAATCTGGTGCAGGAGCTTGGAAGGCTTGATGCTCCGGGAAGGCCGCTTTTGTTTGGTACCACAGAGGAATTTCTAAGGAGCTTTGGGGTTTCGTCTATCGACGAGCTGCCGGTACTAAGCCCTGTGCAGGTTGAGGAGTTCAAGCAGGAGGCAGAGGAAGAGATGCACGTGAAGCTTGATGTGTAGTGCAGGTGTATTGCGTAAGCTGCCATTTCATATAATAAGGACATGCAAATAATCATATATATTACCGATGGAGGTAATTATATGATTATTTTTTTGAAAAAATATAAGTCGAAAATAGCTTTAATGGTTTTCATTTGTGTGTTGGTTTGTACTGTCAGCTGTTTGCTTGATTTTAAGACGATAGAAAAGCAAAAAATGCCCGGTCTTGAAAAGAAAAGTGTGTTTATGGCAGCTGAAAATACTGTTGCTAAGAATACTGACAAAGCCGTAAATGAGCCCAGGCTTCATGCTGTTTCAGCGGCATTATATGATGCGGATGACGAGACGTTTATATATGGTAAAAACATGAGAGACAGCATGGCAAATGCCAGCACCACGAAGATTCTTACGTGCATTGTGGCACTTGAAAAAGCTGATATAAATGATACTGTTACGATTTCACAAAATGCTGCATCACAGCCTGAGGTCAAGCTTGGACTTGTGGCAGGGAACAGCTATAATATGAAGGATTTACTCTATGGCATGATGCTTGAGTCGTTCAATGACTGTGCCTATGCGATTGCGGAGCATGTGGGCGGCTCGACGGAGGGCTTTGCAAAGCTTATGAATGAAAAAGCAAATGAGATAGGGTGCCTTGGCACGTATTTTATTACACCAAACGGGCTGGATGCTGAGAATGATATAAGCTTTCACCACTCCACGGCGGGAGATTTGTGTGTTATAATGTCTTATTGTGCGTGGAAATCACCAAAATCAACACAGTTTCTTGAGATAACACAGACTATGCAGTACACATTTGAGACAAAGGAAGGTCAGATGGTTTTTAGCAATCACAACAGGCTCCTTAAGGAGACGGACTACTGCATATCGGGAAAGACCGGCTTTACCACAAAGGCAGGTTACTGCTATGTCGCAGCAGTTGAAAAGGATGGAAGGAGAATGTGCCTTTCTCTCTTGGGCTGTGGGTGGCCAAACAATAAAAACTATAAGTGGCTGATGCAAAGAGTCTGGTGGAGTATGCGGTTTCAGATGCTGCCGAAGATTCTTACTGTGATGCTGCTTGTGTAACAACACAACAGACCGGTGATACACAGACAACGGATAAACAGGCAGCAGGAAAAGAAACTCCGGCGGTAAAAAAAGAGGATAGAAAAACAATTAACTTAAAATATATAGAAAATAACAAGAAGAATAAGAAAATTTGCAAGAATTTTCTCAAGAATTTTACAATTAATATAGGAAATTTTTTCTAAACAAAAATAAAGGTTAAAAATTTAACAAATTAGTTGAAAAAAATTAGAAATAGTCTATTATCATACTAGCGAAAAATTTTATTTTTTATAGATGGAGGATATAAAATGAGTAGTAACAATCAAAGCTTGGCAATGCAGCGTATTGCTAAGTTAGTCGACGAGAACAGTTTCATGGAAATTGGTTCTCTTGTGACAGCTCGCAGTACAGATTTTAACCTTACTGCAGCAAAAGCTCCTTCAGATGGTGTTATTATCGGACACGGTCTGATTGATGGAAATCTTGTATTTATCTACAGCCAGGATGCAACAGTTCTTAACGGAACAATCGGCGAGATGCATGCAAAGAAAATTGCTTCTGTATATGATATGGCCATGAAAATGGGCGCACCTGTTATCGGATTTATCGATTGCGGTGGTATCAGACTTCAGGAGTCAGTTGATGCTTTAGACGGATTTGGTCTTATCTACGCCAAGGAAGTTGCAGCAAGTGGCGTTATTCCACAGATTTGTGGTGTATTCGGTAATTGTGGTGGCGGACTTTCTGTAGTACCGGCTCTTTGTGATTTCGCTTATATCGAAGAGTCTAAGGGCAGAATGTTTGTTAATACTCCTGATGCAATAGAGGGTAACCGTGTTGAGAAATGCGATACAGCAGCAGCTTCATTCCAGAGTGAGAACAATGGATGTGTAGACGGAATCGGTTCAGAGGATGATATTATCGCTGATATCAGAGCTCTTGTCAGCATGCTTCCACTCAACAACGAGGGAGATGTATATACAGACTCATGTGAGGATGATCTCAACAGAGCATGTAACAGCATGGCTGATATGAAGGCTGATCCAAGATTCCTCTTATCAGAGCTTTCTGATGATCATGTATTCTTTGAGACAAAGAAAGACTTTGCCAAGAATATGGTAACAGGCTTTGTTAAATTAAACGGCATGACAGTCGGTGCAGTTGCAAACTGCAGCACAGTATATGATGCTGAGGGCAAGAAGGCAGAGGAGTTTGCACTTTCTCTTACTGCAAAGGGCTGCAACAAGGCAGCTGAGTTTGTATCATTCTGTGATGCTTTCTCAATTCCTGTACTTACACTTACAAATGTAAACGGATTCAAGAACTGCATGTGCTCTGAGAAGAAGCTTGCAAAGGCTCTTGCCAGAATGACATACGCATTCTCAAGTGCAACATGTCCTAAGGTTAACCTGATTACAGGAGAGGCTTACGGAAGCGCATATGTTGCAATGAACTCTAAGTCAATCGGAGCTGATATGGTTTATGCATACCCTGATGCAAAGATTGGTATGATGGATTCAAAGATTGCAGCTGAGATTATGTATCCGGGCGCTGATGCAAAGGAAATCGATGAGAAGGCAGCTGATTACGAGAAGCTTCAGTCTTCTGTTTCATCAGCAGCAGCCAGAGGATATGTAGACCTCATCATTGATCCGGCTGACACAAGAAAATATCTTGTAGGTGCTTTTGAGATGCTTTACACCAAATATGTAGATGCACCAGAGAAGAAACACGGAACTAAATAATAGAAAGGCGCATTTTGTTATGAAGAAAAAAATAACATATATCCTTAGCCTTCTTATGATTGTATGTATGCTTGGAGCATGTGGCTCTGACAATGCCGAAAAGACATACGGCGGATACACAACAGACGAGCTTCATACTGAGGCAACAGACAGCCTTGGCAATATCCAGAACTACATTGCGCTCGTAGATAGTTGTGGCGGTTATGACAACTATGAGAAGAGTGTCAAGGAAGTTGAGGAGAAGACAGGCATGACAGAGGGTGAGGTTGTTTACAACACACTCGGACAGTCGGGAGCAAGCGTTTCAATGAAAAATATCGACGCTGAGCTTGATGCCGTTTCATCATGGCTTGATATGGTTGACGAATACGGAGACGTAAAGGATGCAACTGATGGCAAGGATTTTACAGTAACCAAGTCAGGTGGTACACTCACTACCGACATGACACTTACATTTGGCAAGCAGGATGTAACATACGAATTAGTATATGATTCGGTTACCATGGAGGTAACAGGTATCTCACTTACTCCTGTTCAGACAATGGGACAGAAGCTTGCTAAGGCAGGACAGAACACAGTAATTTCAATGAGCATTGTATTCTGTGTACTTATTCTTATCTCTCTTATCATTTACTGCTTCAAGTTTATTGCTCTTATCGGCAATAAGCCAAAGAAGGCAGAAGCAAAGAGCGAGCCTGAAAAGAAAGAGACTGCTGCAGCAGAAGCACCTGCTACAGACCTTACAGATGATACAGAGCTTGTAGCTGTTATCTCAGCAGCTATAGCAGCAAGCGAGGGTACTACAACAGAGGGCTTTGTAGTCCGTTCAATCAATAGAAGATAATTTAGGAGGACATTTGAGATGAAAAACTATACAATTACCGTTAACGGAAATGTTTACGATGTTACAGTAGAAGAGACAGGAAGCACACCTAGCACAGCCAGCGCACCTAGAAGAGCTGCAGCACCTGCTGCCGCTGCACCAAAGGCTGCTGCACCTGCAGGAGCAGGAAGCATCAAGGTTGAGGCCGGAGCTGCCGGAAAGGTATTTAAGCTCGAGGCTAAGGTTGGCGATGCAGTAAAGAAGGGTGATACACTTCTTATTCTTGAGATCATGAAGATGGAGACACCTGTTGTTGCACCACAGGATGGAACAGTAGCAAGCATTGATGTTGCTGTTGGTGATTCAGTAGAGTCAGGTGCATTACTTGCAACATTAAACTAATTCCAGGAGGTAAACTAATTTGAGTTACGTAGGTGAAACACTTTCAAACCTCCTACATCAGACTGCCTTTTTTAATCTGTCAGTCGGAAACTATGTTATGATTGCCGTAGCATGTGTATTCCTGTTTTTGGCTATTAAAAAAGGATTTGAGCCTTTACTTTTAGTACCTATTGCTTTTGGTATGCTCCTTGTTAATATCTATCCTGATATTATTGTAAGTCCTGAGCACTCAAGCAATGGAGTAGGTGGTTTACTTTATTATTTCTATACACTTGATGAGTGGTCAATTCTTCCTTCACTGATTTTCCTCGGTGTCGGAGCTATGACAGACTTTGGTCCGCTTATCGCAAACCCTATCAGCTTCTTACTCGGAGCTGCAGCACAGTTTGGTATTTTCGGAGCTTATTTCCTTGCAATCCTTCTCGGATTTAACGACAAGGCAGCAGCAGCCGTATCTATCATCGGTGGAGCTGACGGACCTACATCTATTTTCCTTGCCGGAAATTAGGTCAGACAGGTCTGATGGGACCTATCGCCGTGGCAGCGTACTCGTACATGGCATTAGTACCTATCATCCAGCCGCCAATTATGAAATTATTTACTACAAAGAAAGAGCGTGCAATCAAGATGCAGAACCTTCGTCCTGTAAGCAAGCTTGAGAGAATTCTCTTCCCTGTAGTAGTTACTATCGTTGTTTGTACACTGCTTCCAACTACAGCACCACTCGTTGGTATGCTCATGCTTGGAAACCTTTTCCGTGAGTCTGGTGTAGTACGTCAGCTTCAGGAGACAGCAAGCAACGCCCTTATGTACATTGTAGTTATCTTACTCGGTACATCAGTAGGTGCTTCTACAAGCGCAGAGTCATTCCTTAATATGAGCACAATCAAGATCGTTATCCTTGGTCTTATTGCATTCATGGTGGGAACTGCTGCCGGAGTACTTTTTGGAAAGCTTTTATGCTTCTTTACAAAAGGCAAGATCAATCCACTTATCGGTTCAGCCGGTGTATCCGCTGTTCCTATGGCTGCCCGTGTATCTCAGAAGGTCGGTGCAGAAGAGGATCCAACAAACTTCCTTCTTATGCATGCTATGGGACCTAACGTAGCCGGTGTTATTGGAACTGCCGTAGCGGCCGGATGCTTCATGGCTATATTCGGTATTTAGATTTAATTAAGGAGGATTAATCATGTCAGAAGTGGTAAAGAAACCATTAAAAATAACAGAAACTGTTCTTCGTGATGCACATCAGTCACTGATTGCAACCAGAATGACAACAGAGCAGATGCTTCCAATCGTTGACAAAATGGACAAGGTTGGATACAACGCAGTAGAGTGCTGGGGTGGTGCAACATTTGATGCCTGCCTTAGATTCTTAAAGGAAGATCCATGGGATCGTCTCAGAAAATTAAGAGACGGCTTCAAAAATACAAAGCTCCAGATGCTTTTCCGTGGACAGAATATCTTAGGATATCGTCCATATGCAGATGATGTTGTTGAGTATTTCGTACAGAAGTCAATCGCAAACGGAATCGATATCATCCGTATTTTCGACTGCTTAAATGATATCAGAAACTTACAGACAGCAGTTACAGCATGTAACAAGGAAAAGGGACATGCTCAGGTAGCTCTTTCATATACACTTGGAGATGCTTACACACTTGACTACTGGATGGATATGGCAAAGAGAGTTGAGGACATGGGTGCTGACTCACTTTGTATCAAGGATATGGCTGGTCTTTTAGTTCCTGCAAAGGCTACAGAGCTTGTTCAGGCTTTAAAGGATTCTACAAGCCTTCCTGTCGAGCTTCATACACACTACACATCAGGTGTTGCTTCAATGACATACATGAAGGCTGTTGAGGCCGGAGTTGATATCATTGATACAGCTATGTCACCATTCGCTCTTGGAACAAGCCAGCCTGCAACAGAGGTTATGGTTGAGGCATTCAAGGGCACAGAGTTTGATACAGGTCTTGATCTTAATCTCTTAAGTGAGATTGCTGATTACTTCAGACCAATGAGAGAGGAAGCCTTAGCTTCAGGTCTCATGAACCCAAAGGTACTCGGAGTAAATATCAATACTCTCCGTTATCAGGTTCCTGGAGGAATGCTTTCAAACCTTATCTCACAGCTCAAGGAGCAGGGCAAAGAGGACAAGTACGAGGAGGTTCTCGCAGAGGTACCTCGTGTGCGTAAAGACCTCGGTGAGCCACCACTTGTAACTCCTTCTTCACAGATCGTTGGTACACAGGCTGTATTTAACGTACTCATGGGCGAGAGATACAAGGTTGCTACTAAGGAGACTAAGGATATCCTTCTTGGTAAGTATGGTCAGACAGTTAAGCCTTTCAACCCAGAGGTTGTTGACAAGGTTCTTGGTGATGATAAGAAGAATGCCATCACATGTCGTCCGGCAGATCTTCTTGAGCCTGAGCTTGACAAGATTGAGGCTGAGATGAAGCAGTGGAAACAGCAGGATGAGGATGTTCTTTCTTATGCTCTTTTCCCACAGGTTGCTACTGATTTCTTCAAGTACAGACAGGCACAGCAGACAGGTGTTGATGCAAAGGCCGCTGATACTGAGAATAAGGCTTATCCTGTATAGTATTTAAAAATATAATTCATTCTTTTGAATTTCAAGCAGGTCCGGCTTTGCCGGGCCTGTTTTTTATATTATGTGGATAGGGTGACTCGTAAGTCCAGGGCGCCGGAAAGGCATGCACACTTTCATGTGCGCGAATAGCGCAGCCTCTTAGATACTGTAGAAATTATGTCCATGAAACACAGAAATGTCCTGCCATGGACGGCAGGACAAGGTGTTATGCGCCATGGATGGCGCATAAAAGCCGGTTTCGTCAAGCATAGAACAACTACAAACATAATTTCGTACAGTATCTTAGAGACGTAGCGTAGCGCACGGGAAAGTGTGCGTGCCTGCCCGGTGCCCGGGACTTACGAGTCTATTCTATGGCAAAAATAAAAAATATAAATTCGCTCTTTCATATAGAGGAAAAAAGTGATAATATTTTAAGGTATGAAAAAATTGCTGCAGGTCACACAAATGTGTGAAGCACAGCCATAAACGGGAAAGCTCAGGAGTATATGATGTCAAATACTAACGACTTACTTAACAGGATAAATGCTAAATACAGTACGATGAGCAAGGGGCACAAGCTGCTTGCTACATACATAACTGATAATTATGATAAGGCTGTCTTTCTGACAGCGGCTAAGATGGGCGAGACAGTAGGGATTTCTGAGTCTACGGTTGTCAGGTTCGCTACATCGCTCGGATATAAGGGATATCCCGATTTTCAGAAGGCGCTTGAGGAGCTTGTAAGGAACAAGCTCAATTCGGTTCAGCGAATGGAGGTTACATATGGCGTATCAGCCAGTCACAGATTCTTGAGACTGTACTGCAGTCTGATCGTGACAAGATTAAGACCACTCTGGAAAAAATTGATGCGGATGCATTTGACCTGGCGGTAGATACTATTTTACAGTCAAGGAAAATTTATATTGTTGGAATCAGAAGCTGTGCACCTCTTGCAAGCTTTCTTGCATTTTATATGAATCTGATGTTTGAGGATGTGTGTCTGCTTACGACAAACAGCTCGAGCGAGCTTTTTGAGCAGATGGTGCGCATTGGCAAGGATGATGTGATTATCGGTATCAGCTTTCCGCGTTATTCTATGCGTACTCTTAAGGCGTTAGAATTTGCCAACAACAGGAGTGCAAAGGTTATCACTATCACAGACAGCATTCATTCACCGATGAATCTGTATTCTTCATGTAATCTGATTGCCGACAGTGATATGGCCTCTATAGTTGATTCACTTGTTGCTCCGCTTTCTGTCATCAATGCCCTGATTGTGGCTCTTTGCATGAAAAGCAGAGTATTGTCGCAAAGACACTGACAGAGCTTGAGGATATATGGAATGAGTATCAGGTGTACGAGAATGATGAGATTGATTACATTGATGACTCTATAAAGGTACATTACGCTAAGCTGGGGGATTCGCAGGATGAGTAAGAAAATTATTGTGGTAGGTGGCGGAGCTGCCGGAATGCTTGCGGCGTATTTTGCTGCAGCCGCAGGAAATAAGGTTACGCTTCTTGAAAAAAATGAAAAACTTGGGAAGAAAATATATATAACCGGCAAGGGCAGATGCAACCTGACCAATGCGTGCGATGTCGAGGAGCTTTTTTTAAATGTAAAGAGCAACAGTAAGTTTTTGTACAGCGCTTTTTATGGCTTTGACAACAGCAGGGTGATTGATTTTTTTGAGAGTCATGGCATGCCTGTAAAGGTGGAACGTGGCAATCGTGTATTTCCGGTATCTGATAAGTCGTCGGATGTGATTTTTGCTTTACAGAAAGCTTTGAAGGAAAAGAATGTGGAGGTATTACTTCACACGGAGGTATCAAAGCTGTGCTATGAGAAAATCACTGATACAAAGGCAGATGAAGAAGCTAGTGATAAAAAGCCTAGTGATAAAAAGCCTAGTGATAAAAAGCCTGAATTAAAAATAACAGGTGTCATATTAAAGGATGGCACCAAAATGGATGCTGATGCAGTTATTGTGGCCACAGGAGGACTTTCATATCCTTCTACAGGCTCTACAGGTGACGGCTACAAAATGGCAGAAAGCGCAGGTCATACTGTGACAGAGTGCACACCGTCGCTTGTGCCATTTAATGTAAAGGAAGAGTGGGTAAAGAGTCTTCAGGGACTTTCCCTTAAAAATACGGCTATTTCCATATATAGCGGCAAAAAGAAGCTTTATGAGGATTTTGGAGAGATGCTCTTTACGCATTTTGGGGTCAGCGGCCCTATGATTTTGTCTGCGAGTGCATCAATTAAGCAAAGCCTTATTAAGCAGCCTCTTGACATGTATATTGATTTGAAGCCGGCTCTCACACAGGAGGCCTTGGACAAGAGGATTCTCAGGGAGTTTGAGGAGGCAAAAAACAAGCAGTTTAAGAATTCGATAAACAAGCTTTTGCCTGCAAAAATGATTCCGGTGATAATTGAGCTTTCAGGCATTGACCCGGATAAGAAGGTCAATGAGATATCAAAAGAGGAAAGAAACAGACTTCTTATGCTTTTTAAGAAGCTGCCTGTCACTCTTAATGGTCCAAGAGGATATAATGAAGCTATTATCACAAAGGGCGGCATAAAGGTGAAGGAAATCAATCCATCCACTATGGAGTCGAAGCTTGTGAATGGCCTCTACTTTGCCGGCGAGGTGCTGGATCTGGATGCATACACGGGAGGCTTCAATCTGCAGATAGCATGGTCCACCGGATATCTGGCAGGAACAAGTGCAGCGGTTTGATGATTTGGAAAACTATTTTGAGACACTTATAATAACAGTTATATATGCACATAGTGAATTGAGCAGCTGGGATTTTAATAAAAATGATGAACAATAATATTTTAAGGAGAAATTATGAGATACAATATAGCAATTGACGGACCGGCAGGAGCCGGAAAAAGCACTATAGCAAAGAGACTTGCAAAGGAACTTGGCGCAATTTATGTTGATACAGGTGCCATGTACCGTGCCATGGCATACTATTTTATCCAAAAGGGTGTGGACAAGGAGGATATTGACACCATCACGAAGCTGTGTAAGGATGTTGAGGTTTCAATCAGCTATGAAAACGGTGAACAGCAGGTTATCTTAAATGGTGAGAATATCACAGGATTTATAAGACAGGAGCTGTCGGCAATATGGCATCAGCAACAAGTGTTTATCCTGTAGTTAGAGAAAAGCTTGTTGAGCTTCAAAGACAGCTCGCTGCCAGAGAGAATGTGGTGATGGATGGAAGAGATATAGGAACTGTTGTGCTTCCTGATGCCAATGTCAAGATATTTTTAACAGCAAGCTCTAAAGTACGTGCAAAGAGACGCTTCGATGAGCTTACTGCAAAGGGTGAGAAATGCGATATTGATGCAATCGAGAAGGATATTATAGAGAGAGACCACAGGGATATGACAAGAGAGACATCACCTTTGAAGCAGGCGGATGATGCTGTGCTGCTTGATTCGTCTGATATGACAATCGATGAGGTGGTAGATAGAATGAAACAGCTTGTGAAAGAGGCATAGCGTATGGGAGAGCTACTATCGCAAAGAGCGCCGGCTTTTGTTTTGGAGTGACGAGAGCAGTAAATATGGTCTATGAGGCAATTGAAAAGGAAAATGTGCCTATATACACCTATGGCCCGATTATTCACAATGATGAGGTCGTAAAGGATATGGAAAAAAATGGCGTAACCGTCATAAACGATCTCGATGAGCTTTCTTCTCATGAAAAGGGTGTGATGATTATCCGTTCACACGGTATAAGCAAGGCTGAGTATGACAGGATAAAAAACTGTGGCTTTGAGGTGCTTAATGCAACCTGTCCTTTTGTATCAAAAATTCACAGATATGTGGAGGATTACAGCTCAAAGGGCTATGATATTATAATTGTCGGCAGTCCAAAGCACCCTGAGGTGTGTGGAATAAAGGCTGGGCAGACGAAAAATGCCATGTAACCATCATAAATTCGCCTGAGGATGCCGAAAATTACATGAAAAATAGTACAAAAAACTATGCATAGTGTCACAAACGACATTTAACTACAATAAATTTCAAGATATAGTTGAAATTATTGCAAAAAAAGGTTATGATATAACTGTTTTAAATACAATCTGTAATGCTACAGAGGTCAGACAGACCGAAGCTAGAAAGGTAGCACAGTGCTCAGATGTCATGATTGTCATAGGCGACAGGCACAGCTCCAATACACAGAAGCTATTTGAAATATGTAAAAACGAATGCAAAAATACTTACTATATACAGACAAGTGACGAAATGGATTATACACAAATCAGGTCCAACAATAACGTAGGTATTACAGCAGGGGCTTCAACCCCAAATAATATCATTGAGGAGGTTTCAAAGAATGTCAGAAATGAGCTTTGAACAAATGCTGGAAGAATCTTTTAAAACTATAAGAAATGGAGAAGTGGTAGAAGGTACCGTTATTGATGTTAAACCTGACGAGATTTTCTTAAATATTGGATACAAATCAGACGGAATTATTACTAGAAACGAGTACACAAATGAGCCGAACGTAGATCTTACTACTGTTGTAAAGGTTGGCGACAAGATGGAAGCCAAGGTAGTTAAGCTTAACGATGGCGAGGGCCAGGTTATCCTTTCTTACAAGCGCCTTCAGGCAGAGAAGGGCAGCAAGCGTCTTGAGGAGGCTTTTGAGAACCAGGAAGTATTAAAGGCAAAAGTTACACAGGTATTAGCCGGTGGTGTATGTGTCAGTGTTGATGAGACAAGAGTATTCATCCCTGCAAGCCTTGTATCAGATACTTATGAGAAGGATCTCAACAAGTTCAAGGATCAGGAGATTGAGTTTATCATCACAGAGTTCGATCCAAGAAAGAGACGTATTATCGGAAATAGAAAGGTATTACTCGTTGAGCAGAAGGCTAAACAGCAGGAAGAGCTTCTTGCAAATCTTCACGTTGGCGATGTAATCGAAGGAACAGTTAAGAATGTTACAGATTTCGGTGCATTCATCGATCTTGGCGGAGTAGACGGATTACTTCATATCTCAGAGATGTCTTGGGGCAGAGTAGAGAACCCTAAGAAGGTATTCACTGTTGGACAGACTGTAAGAGTATTTGTTAAGAACATCAATGGTTCTAAGATTGCTCTTTCAATGAAGTTTGATGACGAGAATCCATGGAATGGTGCAACAGAGAAATTTGCTCCTGGCAATATCGTAAAGGGTAAAGTAGCCAGAATGACAGATTTTGGTGCATTCATCGAGCTTGCTCCTGGTGTTGACGCACTTCTTCATGTTTCACAGATTTCAAAGGATCATGTTGAGAAGCCATCAGATGTTCTCAAGATTGGTCAGGAGGTTGAGGCTAAGGTTGTTGAGTTCAATGAGGACGATAAGAAAATAAGCTTAAGCATGAAGGCTCTCCTTGATTCAGAGGATGATGGAGCAGATGTTGCAGATGTAAATATCGATGAGGTTGCTTCTGATAACGAGTAGTTTTTGATTTTAAAGCTGTCATATATAATTATATGGCAGCTTTTATTTGTATCGGGTGGCACATATTGGAGGATTGTGATGTTTGATCATTATGAATGGTTTAAAAATGAAGTGTACAGGCTGACGCAGATAGATCTCAATTATTATAAAGAAAAGCAGATGCGCAGGCGTATTGATACTCTTGCGAAAAAAAATGGGGCTGATTCTTATGAGACATACATTGATATGATTTCTACAGATAAGGTTAAGTTTAAACAGTTTATCAATTTTATCACTATCAATGTATCTGAGTTCTACAGGAATCCTGATCAGTGGAGTTTTTTGGACAGAGAGGTCATTCCTGAGATATTAAAGAACAATACAGGGATGATTAAGATATGGAGCGCGGCATGCTCAACAGGGGACGAGCCGTATTCGCTTGCCATGGCTTTTTCGAAGCATGTTCCACTGTCTCGTATAAAGATACTGGCTACAGATATTGACGACCAGGTGATTGCGAGTGCTAAAGCCGGGCTTTACAGCGCAAAGTCTGTAGAAAATGTGCCGGCTGACCTGAAGATGAAGTACTTTACCAAGGTGGAGGGCTCATACAAGATATCTGATGATATCAAGCGATGTGTTACCTTTAAGGAGCACAATCTGTTGAAGGATTCATATCCAAAGGATTACGATCTTATCCTGTGCAGGAATGTGGTGATTTATTTTACCGATGATGCGAAGGATATGATATACAAAAATTTCTTCAATACTTTAAAATCCAAGGGAATACTGTTTATAGGCAGTACTGAGCAGATAACTACATATCGTGAGCTCGGCTTTGAGAGATTAAGCAGTTTCTATTTCAGGAAGCCATGATATCTTATCAGAGGTTAAACAGATGGTCTGTTATATGTTTTACATATGACAGTACCATCTGTTTTGAATTTATAAAATCTTCAGTCAGCAGGAAATAGCTGTACTTATCCTTTATATCGAATCGAAACTCTGGCTTCATGAAGTCAGAGTACTGTCTGATGAAGGTACCGGTTTTGCGCACATAGCAGTTGTACGCCTTGCATTTTTCGCGGTATTCGTGGTCGACATATGCTGCGACGCTCTTGTGTATGGCCATGTCCTCCTTTGGCAGATAGTAGTAGTTTTTGTAATCACTGTAAAAATGGCGCATTTCCCCCTCGAATATCTCTGCACGCACATAGCTTTTTGTAGTGCCGATGGTCAGATAGATGTCATTGTCATGTAAGCTTACAGATTTTGGAACGGAAAATTTATTTTCAAATGATATGATAAGCTCATTCATCAGACTGCCGTCGTAAGCTGTATATGGGTTTACGGATACACCGGTGATGTCTGCAATGCCATGTATGCATTCTTTATACGAAAGTATACTAAGGAGCTTTGTCATGCCAAGGACATCCTCGTAGTTGTGTGTCAAAAGCAGGGATAGCTTTTCATCGTCCTTTTGGGCAAGATATTCATAATAAACGTTTATGAGCTCACCACCGGAATATTTATCCTCCCTATCTATACCCAGAAATGCTTCGATGCTTTTTTGCTTGTAGTTTTCGAGGCACAAAAGAGGCTTTATCGGGGAAAGTTCCTTAAAGATATCGAGTATCTGCACATTACAGAAGGGGTCTTCCTGCTTATATTTCTTGTATTTATTCTTTAAAAATGGTATATCAAAACCGACGCCATTGAAGGATATGATAGTGCTACAACCTGACAGACTTCCTGCGAAGGCTTCAATTACAGCTGCTTCGTCATCGACAGATTCGGCAAAATACTGGTCTATTACAATACGATTTTTGATGCGCCTTGCACAGCCTATCATGTAGACAATTGCTTTCACCGGTGAAAAGCCTGTTGTCTCAATATCAAAGAACATAGTGTTTTCTTTAAATATGCTGTCTGAAAAATTATCGGTTTTTATGTAAATTTCTTCATTGTGAAATATTTTCATTTCTCGATTCCTGCCTTGAATATCATTTGTATAAACATTATAACATAAAGTATTAAAAAAAGTACATAATATACTATTTAACTAAAAATCATAAGTGGTATAATAGGAATAGTAATGTGCAATAGCATTTCCACGTTATTAATCTAAAAGAAAGAGGGGCACAAAAATGGGTCATAAAACGTTTATTGGCGGTGTTCATCCATATGATGGCAAAGAGCTGTCTAAGGATTCACCAATTAAAGAAGTTTTGCCCAAGGGCGACATGGTATATCCGGTTTCGCAGCATATCGGCGCACCGGCTAAGCCTGTTGTTGCCGTAGGTGACACTGTGTTGAAGGGACAGATGATAGCAGAGGCCGGTGGCTTTGTTTCATCACCTATCTATTCATCAGTGTCAGGAAAAGTTAAGGCTATTGAGAAGCGACGTGTGGCGGTCGGCGATATGGTTGACAGTATTGTTATCGAAAATGATGGCATGTTTACTGAGACAACATATGAGAGCGTCGAGGATGTCACTGCGCTTTCAAAGGAAGAAATCATCGAGAAGGTCAAGAATGCGGGAGTTGTCGGCATGGGCGGTGCCGGTTTCCCTACACATGTTAAGCTTTCTCCAAAGGAGCCGGACAAGATTGAGTATATTATCGCAAACTGCGCAGAGTGTGAGCCTTACCTCACATCTGACTACAGACGTATGCTTGAGAATCCTGAGGAATTAATTGGCGGCATGAAGATCATACTTCAGCTTTTTGACAATGCAAAGGGTATCCTTGGTATAGAGGATAATAAGCCTGACTGTATCGAAAAGCTCACAGAGCTCACGAAGGATGAGCCACGTATTGAGGTTTGTCCGCTTATGACAAAGTACCCACAGGGTGGTGAGAGACAGCTCATCTATGCTACAACCGGCAGAGCATCAATTCTAAGATGCTCCCTGCTGATGCAGGCTGTATCGTTGATAATGTAGAGACAATCATTGCTGTCTACAATGCTGTAAAGAATGGACAGCCAGTCCTTAAGCGTATTTCAACAGTTACAGGAGATGCTGTGAAGAATCCTTCCAATATTTTATACAGCATCGGTACCTCATATCAGGAGCTGGTTGATGCTGCAGGTGGCTTTAAGAGCCAGCCGGAGAAGATTATATCAGGCGGTCCTATGATGGGCTTTGCCATGTTTAGTCTTGATATCCCTACTACAAAGACTTCTTCATCAATACTGTGCTTCACACATGATGAGGTGGCAGCATTTGAGCCACAGGCCTGCATTAACTGCGGTCGTTGCGTGGAGGCATGTCCTGAGCAGCTCATTCCAAGCCGTCTTGCGAAGTTTGGTTTGCGTGGACAGATGGATGAGTTTGAGAAGTGGCACGGACTTGAGTGTATTGAGTGTGGAAGCTGTTCATTTGCATGTCCGTCAAGGAGACAGGTGGCTCAGCCTATTAAGACAATGAAGAAGCTTGTTCTCGCTGAAAAGAGAAAACAGGCCAGCAAAAAATAAAGAAAGAGGTGGATTAAAGTGAGTGATTTATTTCATGTTTCATCATCACCACATGTACGTGCCAAGGATTCCACTGACAGAATAATGCTTTATGTCATTATAGCATTACTCCCGGCAAGTCTTTTTGGTATTTACAATTTTGGATTTAGAGCACTTTTTATCATTCTGCTTACCATCGCATCGTGTGTGGCATCAGAATGGGTGTTTGACTACATAGTTAAGAAAAAGAGCACAATTACCGATCTTAGTGCGGTTGTTACAGGACTGCTTTTAGCACTAAACCTTCCGGTTGCACTTCCATGGTGGGAGGCTGTACTCGGTGGAGTATTTGCAATCATCATTGTCAAGTGTATGTTCGGAGGACTCGGACAGAACTTTATGAACCCAGCACTTGGTGGAAGATGCTTCCTTCTCATCGCATTTGCGGCTGATATGACTAATTTCAATGTCACAAGAAACGGTGTGGATGTATACTCAGGAGCAACACCACTTGCGCTCATCAAAAATGAGGGGCTTTCAAGTGTCAATGTAAGGGATATGCTTATAGGAAATACTGCAGGAACAATCGGTGAGACATCAGTTATAGCTATTTTAATAGGTGCTATCATCATGATTTTACTTGGAGTCATTGATTTAAAGATTCCTGCATCTTACATTATTACATTTGCTGTTTTCATGTTCCTTTTCGGAGCACAGCAGTTTGATATCAACTATGTTGTTGCAGAGCTCTGCGGTGGTGGATTGATGCTCGGTGCATTTTTCATGGCGACCGATTATGTCACAAGCCCGATTACGCCGATGGGCAAGATAATATTCGGTATCTGCTGTGGTATATTGACAGGAGTATTCCGTTGCTTCGGTGCCAATGCAGAGGGTGTTTCCTTTGCTATCATCTTAAGCAACTGCCTTGTTCCTATTATTGAGAAGGTTTCTATTCCTAGAGCCTTTGGTATGGTAAAGGAGGCAAAGAAGAATGAATAAACGTATTGTACATGACGCTTTGATTTTAACTGCCTTTACTCTGGTGCTTGGTTTTATTCTTGCCCTGGTTCAGGGAATCACGCAGATCCTATCGACAAGGCCAATAAAGCAGCAGCACAGAAAGCATATCAGGCAGTATTTTCGGATGCAAAATCATTTGAGAAATATGATTATGATGCTGATGAAGCTGATAAGCTTGTATCTGATGCGGGCTACAAGGATACAATCGATGATATTGAGACTGCCCTTGATTCAAACAAGGAGACATTAGGTTATGTCATCACAGTTACAGCCAAGGATGGAAGCCAGGGAAGTATCACATTCTCTGTAGGTATCAAGAATGATGGTACTGTAAACGGTTACTCAATCACAAGCATCAGTGAGACTCCGGGACTTGGAATGAAGGCCGAGGAGGCTGATTTCTACAAGCAGTTTGAGAACAAGAAAGTAGACAAGTTCGACGTTGTAAAGACCACACCTTCAAAGGATGATGAGATTGAGCCATCACAGGCTCAACCATCACATCAAAGGCTATGGCCAACGGCTGCAACGCAGCTATTACTTACTTCCAGAATAAATTACAGGGAGGTGCCAACTAATGAACAAATATGTAGAGCGTTTATATAATGGTATCATTAAGGAAAATCCTACCTTTGTACTTATGCTTGGTATGTGTCCTACACTGGCTGTTACATCCAGTGCGGTAAACGGACTTGGAATGGGACTTTCCACCACGGTGGTACTTATATGTTCAAACCTTTTGATTTCACTTTTCAGAAAAGTGATTCCTAACGGAGTGCGTATGCCGGCGTATATCGTCATAGTTGCATCTCTTGTTACAGTAGTACAGTTTTTAATGCAGGCTTATCTGCCTAGCCTTTCAGCAGCACTTGGTGTATACATCCCACTTATCGTGGTTAACTGTATTATCCTCGGACGTGCCGAGAGCTATGCTTCAAAGAATCCGCCTGTAGAGTCTATCTTTGATGGAATGGGAATGGGACTTGGATTTACCATGGGTCTTACAATCATCGGACTTATCCGTGAAATCTTAGGTGCAGGAACATTCTTCAACATCAAGATTTTCGGTGACTGGTTTACACCAATCACAATCTTTATCATGGCACCGGGAGCTTTCCTCGTACTAGGCTTCCTCGTTGCAGGCATGAATATCATCCGTAAAAAGATGGAAGCAAAGGGTACACCTCTTGCTGAGCCGGCAGGCTGCCTTTCAGGAGACTGTGCACATTGTGGAGCATCATGTCCATCAGCAAAAGCCGCACAGGCCGCTGTTGAGCCTAACACTACAGAAGGAGGGGATAAATAATGGGTACATTAGGTCATTTACTGCTCATTGCAGTAGCATATGCAATAGTTAACAACGTAGTACTTAGCCAGTTCCTTGGTATCTGTCCTTTCCTCGGCGTATCAAAGAACACAAAAACTGCTGCAGGAATGGTGGTGCGGTAATTTTCGTTATCACAATCGCCACATTCGTTACACAGCTTATTTACAATTTTATACTGTATCCGCTTAATCTGTCATATTTACAGACTATCGTGTTCATTCTTGTAATTGCAGCACTTGTTCAGTTTGTAGAGATGTTCTTAAAGAAACAGATGCCTCCTCTTTACAAGGCACTCGGTGTGTATCTGCCTCTTATCACAACAAACTGTGCCGTACTCGGTGTAGCACTTAACAGTGTAACAAAGGGCTACAATATCTTAGAGAGTGTAGTTTACGGCTTTGCCACAGCTTTTGGTTTCTTTATTGCCATCGTGCTTATGGCAGGTGTTCGTGAGAAGATTGAGTATAATGATATTCCAAAGCCTTTCCAGGGAACAGCCATCGTGCTTCTTACAGCGTGTCTTATGCTATCGCCTTTATGGGATTCTCAGGAATGGTTTCTGTATAGGATTGGAGGAAAAGTGATATGAATGTTACTGCGATTATTATTGCAGCTTTAGTTGTTGGAGCTGTCGGTATAATTCTTGGATTTTTCCTCGGTATTTCAGGAGAAAAATTCAAAGTAGAGGTTGACCCGAGAGAGGAAGCAATACTTGAGGTGCTTCCGGGCAACAACTGTGGTGGCTGTGGATATGCCGGATGCTCCGGACTTGCTGCCGCCATTGCAAAGGGAGAGGCACCGGTAGGACAGTGTCCTGTAGGTGGAGATCCTGTTGCGGCAAAGGTCAGCGAGATTATGGGTGTAAAGGTTGAGGCCGGAGTAAAGAAGGTTGCATTTGTAAAGTGCGCCGGCACCTGCGACAAAGCAAATACAGACTACGACTATACAGGAGTAGAGGATTGTGTTGCCATGTCATTTGTACCGGGCGGCGGACCTAAGTCATGTAATTATGCTGTCTCGGCTATGGAAGCTGTGTGAAGGCATGTCCTTTTGATTCAATCCATGTGGTTGACGGAGTGGCATGTGTCAATCCGCTTACATGCAAGCCTGCGGCAAGTGCGTAGAGGCTTGTCCAAAGCACCTCATCGAGCTTATTCCATATGACACAAAGCACGTTGTAAAGTGCAGCTCAAAGGACAAGGGCAAGGATGTCATGAAGCATGCTCGGTTGGATGTATCGGCTGTCATCTGTGCGAGAAGAATTGTCCGTCAGATGCTGTCCATGTAGTAGACAATGTAGCTTATATTGATCAGGAGAAATGTACAGGCTGCGGAATCTGCGCAGAGAAGTGTCCAAAGAAGATTATTCTGTAATGAATAAAAGCTGTCACATATCATTATGTTGTGTGGCAGCTTTTTTATAAGCTTGCAGCTATTCTTTGCTTACGTTATATTCATCTGATGTCGTGATAATACTATAATCATCTGTCACAAATATTGCCTCAACACCGGAAAGGGAATTGATAAGCTCCTTTGCTTTATCAATGCCAAGAGCAAAGCATGTGTGCTTAAGGCATCTCCGTCGCAGGAGGAGTCGCTTATTATGGTGACAGAGTATAGATTGTTGTTGACGGGATAGCCGGTTGTGGTGTCCAGTATATGGTGATATAGCTTGCCGTCTACTCTGTAGTAACGCTCGTAGATACCTGAGGTGACGACGGATTTGTCCTTGACTTTGACGGTACATATTGGCTCACCGCTCTCGTCGAAGGGCTTTTGTATGCCGACTGTATAATCACTTCCGTCGGATTTTTCACCGACAGTGAGGACATTGCCACCCAGGTTTATGATGCCTGAGGTGATTTTTTTGGACTGTAAATAAGCCTTCATCTTATCGGCGATAAAGCCCTTTGCGATTCCACCAAGGTCAAGCTTTGCTTTTGAATCGGTTAGCATCACATCGTTTCCGTTAATCTGTATATTGCGGTAATTTACATGTGACAGCTCGCTTTGTATCTGCGCATCAGACGGAACGACTGATGCATCCACCTCATTATCTTTAGAGTCGGTATTTTCAGCTATTTCGGAAAAATTCCACAAATCAGACAGCTTTCCTATAGTGATATCAAACCTGCCGTCACTTGTGTCGCCGTATTCGATGCCCTTTTTGATGAGCTCAAGCGTATCATCGCTTACTGTGACATATTCTTTGCCGGCAGCGTCATTTATTTTGCTCACCTCTGAGTAACTAACTGTGTTTGACAGCATATCCTCATATTTCTTTGCCATATCAAAGCAGTCGTCTATGTATTTCTCGTCGGTAGTGCCATAAAGCGTAATCTGTATTATCGTGTCAAAGTAGAAGCCCTGTTTGGAAACCTTCTGCTGAGCCTTGGGCTTTAATTCACATGCAGACAGGCTTCCTGTTATTGTGGCAAGCGCCAAAAGGACAGGGACAAGATGTTTTAGTTTATTTTTCATAATGCATCCTTTATTAATTTCCTAGTTGTAAATTATTTATAGTTAAAGCTTAAATAGTAAAAGCATAAATATAACTTTGCGTCCGGGCTTTATAAAATTTAAAGCTGAAAGCAACAGAAATATAATAACACAAAATAAAAAAATGAGACAGTAGTAAAAATGATTTTGTATTTTGCATGAATATATGGTAAAGTAGTAAATGTATGCGTAATGTAATTATGTATGCATTTAGACTTACAATAGGAAAGATGATAGAAATGAGTTTTTTAGACAATTATAAAAGAGTGGTAATAAAGATAGGTTCATCGACGCTGACACATGCAGAGACGGGAAGCCTCAATTTTTCAAAGATGGAGCGTCTGGTGCGCTCGATATGTGATTACAGAAACAGCGGTATGGATGTGTGCCTCGTAAGCTCCGGCGCCATCGCGGTTGGACGTGATGTGATAGGCATAAAGGAGCGCCCGAGCGATATTTCAATAAAGCAGGCATGCGCCGCAGTGGGACAGGGCAGGCTGATGATGACATATCAGAAGCTTTTTTCCGAGTATAATCAGAATTCCGGACAGGTGCTCATGACAAAAAATACCATAGTCAATCCTGTTTCCAGACGCAATGTTATGAATACATTTGAGGAGCTTTTTGATCTGAACGTGGTGCCTATTGTCAATGAAAATGATACGGTAAGCACATACGAGATGCAGTTTGGTGACAATGATACGCTGTCTGCTATTGTTACATCAATCACGAAGGCCGATCTGCTCATACTGCTTTCTGATATAGACGGACTGTATTCCGACGATCCTCATGACAATCCGGATGCAAAGCTTATCAGAGAGGTTGATACGCTTGACAGGAAAATACTTGGCATGGCAAAGTCATCAACCGGCAGCGATGTCGGAACCGGCGGCATGGCGACAAAGCTTACAGCGGCAAAGATTGCCACATATTCCGGTGCCGATATGATTATCGCAAACGGCGGCAATATGGGAATTTTATATGACATTATGAATGACAGATATACAGGAACACTTTTCCACAGGGCAAAGGATGCAGAGTTTGTGCTTGCGGATTATATACAAAGAGAGATGGCACCTACATCTACAGGCGGCCAGTAATCAGCTATAAATTTGAAATCAGGAGAGTGCTATGACACAGGAAAAAATACAGCGAATCAATGAGCTTTACAGAAAGTCACAGGCAGAGGGACTTTCTGAGGCAGAGAAAAAGGAGCAGGATCTTTTGCGCAAGGAGTATATAGCAAACGTGAAGAAGAATTTAAGAAACCAGCTCAACAATATCGATATGGTAAACGATGACGGTTCGGTTGAGAATCTCGGCGAGAAATATGGAAACAAAAAAAGAAATTCGTAGCAGGCTTAAAAAGCAAAGAGGCCTTCTGGGGGTTGATGAGTGCCACAACATGAGCCATGAAATTTATAAAAGGCTCATAGCTTTAGAGCTCGACAGGGAATATGACAACATACTTTTGTATTCAGCGATCAGAAATGAAGTGCATACTGATGAGTATTTTACCTATTTAATAAACAAAGCAAAAAGGATATATTATCCGAGGGTTTCGGGCGATAAAATGTCCTTTTACAGGGTAAGAAGCCTTGATGAGCTTAATTGTGGTTCATTTAATATTAAAGAGCCTGATATGACGAAGGAGTATACGCAGGCGGATGGCAGGGCGCTTATGATAGTGCCGGGGCTTGCATTTTCGGATACCGGTTACAGAATCGGTTATGGAAAGGGCTTTTATGACAGATATTTATCGTCTTTTACAAAAAGAGATACTGTCATGGCAGTTGGAGTGGGCTACGATTTCCAGTTACTTAGCAGCATGACGTTTGAAGATGAATATGACGTACCCTTAGATGGGTGATAACAGATAAGAGAGAGGTGTTTATTGATGAATGATTTAGAAAAAATTTGTGCGGATGCATATGAGGCCAGAGTAAAGATAGGAACACTGGATACTGATATCAAGAATAAGGTATTAAACGATGCAGCGGACAATCTTCTTAAGGCAGAAAAAGAAATCCTTGAGGCAAACAAAAGGGATGTGGCCACAGCAGAGGAAAATATGAAGGCAAAGAGCATGATTGACAGGCTCTCGCTTGACCATGACAGGCTCCTTGGCATGGCTGACGGACTCAGACAGATAGCAAAGCTTGCAGACCCTATTGGGGAAGTGATGTCTATGGCAAAGCGTCCTAATGGCCTTATTATCGGAAAAAGAAGAGTTGCAATCGGTGTTGTTGGCATTATCTTTGAGGCGCGCCCAAATGTCACATCAGATGCCTTTGGTCTGTGCTTTAAGACAGGCAACTGTGTCATATTGAAGGGTGGAAGTGATGCGATAAATACCAATATCGCAATAGTTAAGGCACTAAAAAAGGCCTTAACGGACAATTTGGTTTCTGATGCTGCACTTGCACTTATTGAGTCAACAGACAGAGAGACAACAAATGCGTTTATGAAGATGGATCAGTATGTGGATGTGCTCATACCAAGAGGTGGTGCAGGACTCATCCAGAATGTTGTCAAAAATGCTACAATCCCTGTCATCCAGACCGGTACAGGCAACTGCCATGTATATGTGGACAAGGATGCTGACTTTGACATGGCTGTTAATATTATTAACAATGCAAAGACACAAAGAATCAGTGTCTGCAATGCATGTGAGTCGATTGTAGTACACAGCGCCATAGCAGAGGAATTTCTGCCAAAGCTGTATGATAAGTTAAGAGAGCATCATGTACAGCTGCACTGTGATGAAAGAGCGCAGGCAATTCTTGCCGGAAGAGATGATGTGACAGAGGCCACTGCCGATGACTGGGGTATGGAGTATCTTGATTACATCATGTCGGTAAAGATTGTTGACAGTATTGATGAGGCAATCGAGCATATCAACAGATACAACACATCACATTCTGAGGCAATCGTCACAAATGATTACGACAATGCGCAGAAGTTCTTAAATGAGATAGATGCTGCATGCGTTTATGTAAATGCCTCAACCAGATTTTCTGATGGAAATGAATTCGGCTTTGGAGCAGAGATTGGCATCAGCACACAGAAGCTTCACGCAAGGGGACCTATGGGGCTTGAGGCACTGACAAGCTATAAGTATATTATTTATGGCAGTGGTCAGATCAGGGAATAGTCAGGTAAAGTATCATAGAATTAATTTGAGAGGAAACATAATATAACATGAGCTACGATATAGATATAACAAAGACACCACCGGCACATGAGCCTGAGAGGCAGTATTACTACATGGCAAAGGCAAAGGATTTTGTTGAAAAGAAATCTAAAGAAATCTGCCGTCCTATGACTTATTTTGTAAAGACTTTCGGCTGTCAGATGAATGCCCGCGACTCAGAAAAACTTGTCGGAATACTCGAGCAGATAGGCTACGTGGAAGGAACTGATGAGACTCGGATTTTATTGTATACAACACCTGCACCGTACGTGAGAATGCTAACAACAAGGTGTATGGCAGGCTTGGATATCTGCAGAACTACAAGAAAAAGAATCCTTTTATGAAGATTGCTCTCTGCGGCTGCATGATGCAGGAGCCGGAGGTTGTTGAAAATATCAAAAAGCACTATAAGTTTGTAGATATCGTATTCGGAACCCACAATATATTCAAGTTTGCAGAGATTTTGTGCAACAATATTGAGTCAGGCTCACAGGTGATTGACATATGGAAGGATACCAATCAGATTGTCGAAGATCTGCCGGTGAAGAGAAAGTTCTCTTTCAAATCTGGTGTCAATATCATGTTTGGCTGCAATAATTTCTGCAGCTACTGTATCGTGCCATATGTGAGAGGTCGTGAGAGAAGCAGGGAGCCTAAGGATATTATAAGAGAGATAGAAAAGCTTGTTGCAGACGGAGTGTGCGAGATAATGCTTCTCGGACAGAATGTCAACTCATACGGTAAAACTCTTGACAATCCTATAACCTTTGCAGAGCTTCTTCGCGAGGTCAATAAGATTGAGGGACTTAAGAGGATTCGTTTTATGACATCTCATCCAAAGGATTTATCAGATGACCTGATTATGGCGATAAAGGAGTGCGACAAGGTGTGCAAGCATATGCATCTGCCGCTTCAGTCGGGAAGCTCAAGGGTGCTTAAGGAGATGAACAGGCACTATGACAAGGAAAAATATCTCGACGAGGTAAAGAGACTTCGTGAGCAGATTCCTGATATTGCAATCACAACTGATATCATTGTAGGCTTCCCGGGAGAGACTGAGGAGGATTTCCTTGAGACAATGGATGTTGTTAAGCGGGTCAGATATGACAGTGCTTTTACATTTATTTACTCAAAGAGAACAGGCACACGCGCTGCCACAATGGAGAATCAGGTGCCGGATGATGTGGTTAAGGACAGGTTTGACAGGCTCTTAAAGGAGGTTCAGACTATCTCATCAGAAAAGGCAAAATGCTATGAGGGCAAAGTGGTGCCTGTGCTTGCAGAGGAAATGGATGACCAGAAGGACGGCTATGTGACCGGACGTATGGACAATAATTCAATCGTACATTTTCCGGGTACCGAGGATATGATTGGAAATATCTACAATGTGAAGCTTGATGAGTGCAGAGGCTTCTACTATATGGGAGAGATAAAAGAGGATGCGTAAGCGTTTTGGCAGAAATGATATAATCCTGATATCGGTTATTGTAATGATCTCTGTCGCTCTGCTTCTTATATGGAAGCTTGTATATTTAAAGGGGCAGGATACGGATAGCGATGCATGCGTCGAGGTGACTATCGATGGAAGGGCCTATGGCACATATCCGCTTTCAAAGGATGATACAATTGAGATAAAAAACGGCGATGGCGATGTTACTAACACCCTTGTCATAAAGGGTGGTGTGGCGGATATGACCTCTGCCGACTGTCCGGATCATCTGTGTGTGAAGCAGAAGGTGATATCAAAGGAAGGAGAGTCGATTATCTGTCTGCCGAATAAGGTTGTTGTGACGGTAAAAAGCGGCATGAAATCCGATATAGATTCGATATCCAAGTGATACCCGAACATTTTTATAGAAAGAATGAGATAAATGAAAACCAGAAAGATTGCATATCTTGGTATGCTTATGGCACTGGCACTGGTGCTAAGCTATGTTGAGTCACTTATACCGTTTGCGGTAGGCATACCGGGAGTGAAGCTTGGACTTACAAATATAGTGACAGTAATCATGCTTTATATAGCATCACCCATGGAGACGTTTCTGCTATGTGTATTTCGCGCGGTGCTTTCGGGCTTTATGTTTGGAAATGCGTTCAGCATCATATATTCACTGGCAGGCTGTATACTAAGCTTTATCGTTATGTACCTGCTTAAGAAATCAGATAAATTCAGCTCGGTTTCAATAAGCCTGGTCGGTGGAGTGTGTCACAATATAGGACAGATAATAGTTGCGGCTATAGTTTTGTCAACCTACAGCGTAGTGTATTATATTCCGGTGCTTCTTGTGGCGGGATGCATCACAGGTCTTGTGATTGGAACAGTAGCTTCACAGGTGCTTTTAAGGATTTCTGACAGCTTTCACGTATAGTTTTAATGGGCTGTAATCTACGTATATTTAATAAAATAGGAGATGCTGCTGTTTTATGCCTGTGTGTCAGGTACAGTCGAAACAGTAACAAATGGATTCAATGTATGCATATATAAAAGGAGAGCTTGCAGAAAAAAATATAGACAGCATTGTAGTGGAGGCAGCAGGTGTAGGCTATCTCATTTACATACCGACGCAGTATTTTGATATGCTGCCTGACGAGGGAGAGGATGTAAAAATTTACACCTACCTATGTGTCAGGGAGGATGCCATGATACTTTACGGTTTTTTGAGCAAGGATGATCTTGAAATCTTTAAGCTATTGATTACAGTCAGCGGAATCGGACCAAAGGGAGGTCTTGCGATTCTGTCAACTCTGTCTGCCGATGATTTGCGTTTTGCGATTCTATCGGGCGACTCAAAGGCTATATCAAAGGCACCGGGAATAGGTGCAAAGACGGCTCAGAGAGTGATACTTGATTTAAAGGACAAGCTGTCGCTCGAGGATGCATTTGAAAAGAAGCTTGAGAACCAGGCGTCCGGTGCTGCTGTATCCATGAACAGCTCTGTGAAAATGATGCTGTCATGGCGCTCAATGCGCTTGGATATTCGTCTACTGAGAGTCTTAAGGCAGTGTCCAAGGTTGATATCACAGAGGATATGGATGTAGAGGATGTGCTGAAGCTTGCGCTCAAAATATGGGCTGATTGATAAAAGCTGTAAGCTTAAAACAGAAACGGGGAACAAAACGTGAAAAGAGTAATTTCCACACAATTGCAGGAAGAGGACATAAAGATAGAGAAATCCCTGCGTCCTATGTATTTTGATGACTATATCGGTCAGCAGAAGATAAAGGACAATTTAAAAATATATATTGAAGCCGCAAAATCAAGGGGCGAGGCGCTCGATCATGTGCTGTTTTACGGACCTCCGGGGCTTGGAAAGACAACACTTGCAGGAATCATTGCAAATGAGATGGGTACAAAGATAAAGGTGACCTCCGGTCCTGCAATAGGTAAGCCTGGAGAGATGGCAGCCATACTCAACGGACTTTCTGAGGGAGATATACTGTTTGTCGATGAGATTCACAGATTAAACCGTCAGGTGGAGGAGGTGCTTTATCCTGCCATGGAGGATTACGCCATTGATATTATGATTGGTAAGGGCGAGTCTGCAAAGTCAATCAGATTCAACCTGCCCAAATTCACCCTTGTAGGTGCAACAACGAGGGCGGGTATGCTTTCGGCACCTCTTCGGGATAGGTTTGGCGTGGTAAATCACATGGAGTTTTATACTGTCGATGAGCTAAAGCGTATTATCGTCAATTCCGCAAAGGTGCTTGGAGTTGAGATAGATGACAAGGGAGCCTACGAGATGGCGCGTCGTTCAAGAGGTACCCCAAGACTTGCAAACAGACTTCTAAAGCGTGTCAGGGACTTTGCGCAGGTCAAGTATGACGGCAAAATCACCTATGATGTGGCAAGCTTTGCACTTGATCTTTTGGAAGTGGACAAGTACGGACTTGATTTAAACGACAGAAATATACTTCTCACTATCATTGACAAGTTTGCGGGAGGACCGGTGGGTCTTGATACGCTTGCAGCGGCAATAGGTGAGGATGCCGGAACCATTGAGGATGTTTACGAGCCGTATCTGGTGAAGAACGGCTTTATAAACCGCACACCAAAGGGACGAGTGGCGACAGACCTTGCCTTTGAGCATTTTGAGAGAAAAAGGGCTTAAAGTTGCAATTTATATCTATAAGGCATATAATAATTAAGTATTTGATATTGAAATTGATAGTAATATTAATACTAATATAGCTGGTTTGAATAAATGTGAAAACGGAGGATGATTAAATGTCTGCAAAAACAAATGCCGAGGTGGTAATAGACGGAAAGGTTTACACACTGTCAGGATATGAGAATGAGGAATACTTACAGAAGGTTGCGGCATACATCAACAACAAGATTGCAGAGTTTGATGATATGGATGAGTATAAGCATCTTCCGGGCAATATGAAGAGCACACTTATCGAGCTCAATATTGCGGATGATTATTTCAAGGCAAAGGCACTTGTCGAAAAGCTCGAGGGTGATATAGAGAATAAGGATAAGGAAATATACGATTTAAAGCATGATTTAATTTCCAATCAGGTAAAGACCGAGAATGCTGAGGCGAGCATGAAGGAGCTTGAGGCACAAAACAAGGAGCTTTTACTCAACAAGGCGAGACTTGAGGCAACTCTTGAGGAGTCACTTCTTGATGGAAAAAAGCCTGTTAAAAAATCTGCACATGCTTCCAATGGGGCAAATGACAGTAGCGATAAATAGCAATAAAAGGGGAACAGTTATCGTACACTGTTCCCTATTTTATTGCAGGTTTATATAATATAAAATGAGCATCTATATGAGGAAATATATGAGAAATAAAGATTTTGAACTGCTTGCACCGGCAGGAAGCCTTGAGATATTTAAGGGTGTGATAGAAAGCGGCGCCGATGCTGTGTATGTGGGCGGAAGCATGTTTGGAGCCAGGGCATATGCCAATAATTTCACAGAAGAGGAGCTTTTAGAGGCAATTGATTTTGCGCATTTACGAGGAGTAAAGGTGTATCTGACGGTCAATACGTTGATTAAAAACAGTGAGTTTTCAAAGCTCTACGACTACCTGCTTGTGTACTACAAAAGAGGACTTGATGCAGTGATAGTGCAGGATCTTGGCGTGGTGAAGGCTATCCATGAGTATTTTCCGTCAATGGAGATACATACGAGTACACAGATGACGGTGACGGGAGCAGACGGAGTGCGTTTTCTTTCACAGTTTGGAGTGACGCGCGTGGTCATGGCAAGGGAGGTTTCTCTTGCCGAGATGAAGCGCATACATGAGGAAACAGGCATGGAGCTTGAAGCCTTTGTGCACGGAGCACTATGCTATTCGTATTCGGGACAGTGCCTTTTCAGCAGTATTTTAGGTGGAAGAAGCGGAAACAGAGGACGCTGTGCACAGCCGTGCAGACTTCCGTATACCGTGGAGGGCAAAAAGGATGAATACATTTTAAGCCTTAAGGATATGTGTGGTATAAAGGCTCTTGACAAGCTGCATGATGCAGGTGTTTATTCGCTCAAGATTGAGGGGCGTATGAAGCAGCTTGAGTATGCATGCGGAGTGGTAAAATACTACAGAAGCTATATCGACAGCAAAAAGCCTGTTAGCAATGCTGATTATGACAGGATAAAGGCACTTGGAAACCGCTGTGGTTTCACAGACAGGTATTATTTCGACCACAATGGCTCTGATATGGTGACTTATGTGAAGCCTAATTTCGTTTCAAATGCTGCAGAGCCTTCGCCTGAAAAAAGAAAGCTTTCGATAGAGGGAGAGCTTGTTTTAAGAGAGGGTGAGCCCGGAAGTCTCACTGTAAAAAGAGGTGATGTGACATACAAAGCTTCAATAGAATCTGTCAGCGCCGCACTTAAGGCACCGCTTGATAAAAAAGCCGCTATCGACAGGATAAATAAAACCGGTGATACAGACTTTGAGTTTTCACATATTAAAGCTCAAATCGGAGAAAACGTCTTTGTGCCAAACGGAGCACTAAACAAGCTGCGGCGTGATGCAATTTCAGGGCTTTGTGATAAGCTATTGGAAAAGTATTACAGGAATGATGCACGATACGCTGATATGTCAAGACTTACAGCACTTCCTGAGCATGTCGTAAAAAGTGATGCAGCACATGATGAAGCTATAAATGATTACACCACCATATGCTCGTGTATGACACGCGCGCAGCTTGATACACTTATTGGCTATGAATGCTTTGATGTATTTTATCTGGATTTTGACATGTATGACAGGAAGACTCTGATACAGCAGTTTGCAGATGATGTGAAAAGCCTTACAAAGCGAAATAAAAAAGTGTATCTCATGCTGCCTACGATATTCAGGGCGGATTCATCGGATTATTTTGTATCTATCGCAAAAGAGCTTGATAAGGTAAGCTTCGAGGGCTTTGTTGTGAAAAATTACGAGGAGCTTTATCTGACAGAAAATCTGTTTACAGGGAAAAAAGTTATTTTGGACCACAATATGTATACCTTTAATGATGTTTCAAAGAGTGCTTTTTTGAGCACGGAGTAAGTGGTGACACAGTGCCGCTTGAGCTCAATTCAAGGGAGATTATGCATAGAAACAATATAGGCTCGCAGATGATAGTCTATGGATATTATCCGCTTATGACAACTGCCAATTGTGTGCACAAAAACACAAAGGGCTGTGATAAAAAGCAAAAGCTTATATATTTAAAGGACAGATACAATAAATCCTTTGCAGTTTGTAACAACTGTAAGGAGTGCTATAATACAATATATAATTCACTGCCTACCATGCTCACAAAGAACATAAGTAAGCTTAAGGAGGCAGGTATCAGAAGTTTTAGATACAGCTTTACAATCGAGACTCCAAAGCAGATTAAGGCGGTTATGGATGATAAGGTAGCTGAATATACAAACGGACATTACAAAAGAGGAGTAGAATAACATGGTACATCTGATAGTACAGCTTTCCAAGTATATTATGATAATACTGTTTCTCATATATACTTTTTTATGCTTTCATTTATTCAAGTATCCCGACAAGCCGAAAAAGCAGAGGCATATATATAATCTGCAGAGATTTTATATGTTTCTGATTCATTTAGATGGTTTTTTGGTGCTCTTTGTCACGACAATGGATACAAAGATAATAGGATTTTATATAGCACAGCTTGTGCTTTTTGAATCAATTTATTTGATTTATCATAAGTTTTATAAGAATGCCTCAGAGCTTGTGCTAAACAACATGGTGATGATGCTTTGCATAAGCATGATTATTCTAACGAGAATTTCGTTCGACAAGGCATTAAGACAGTTTGTTTTTGTACTTGCCGGAACGATATTTGCGTTTTTAATACCGCTTATCATGCAAAAAGGCACGATGTTTCGAAAATTGACATGGACATATGCAGGAGTAGGAATAGTTGGACTCTTGTCGGTGCTTGTGGTAGGAGTGGCGAGCAGGGGAGCAAAGCTCTCTTTGACATTTGGTCCTGTTTCAATTCAGCCATCTGAGTTTGTGAAGATACTTTTTGTGTTTTTTATAGCATCTATGCTGTATAAATCAACCGATTTAAAGCAGCTTGCCATAACAAGCGGCGTATCGGCCGTGTTTGTGCTGATACTTGTTGCATCAAATGATCTAGGTGGAGCGCTTTTGTATTTCTTTACATATCTGGTCATGATTTATGTTGCGACAAAAAAGTTTTATATTTTTGCCGGAGGTCTTGCGTTTGTTGGGCTTGGAATGTACGCAGGCTATCATCTGTTTTCACATGTGAAGAACAGAATTGTTGCATGGCTTGATCCTCTTTCTGTCATAGACAAGGCCGGCTATCAGGTGTGTCAGTCGCTCTTTGCCATAGGTACAGGCGGACTGTTTGGCTTTGGACTGGGGCAGGGACTGCCGAATAAGATACCTATTGTGTCAAAGGATTTTATCATAGCGGCTATCTCAGAGGAGATGGGCGGTATATTTGCTGTCTGCCTCATTATGGTTTGTGTCAGCTGCTTTCTTATGATATTTAATCTTTCCATGCAGATGAAGGATGCATTTTACAAGTATGTAGCGCTGGGACTTGGCAGTGTGTATGCGCTTCAGGTGCTTTTAACTGTCGGCGGCTCAACCAAGTTTATACCGATGACCGGTGTGACGCTGCCGCTTGTGAGCTACGGTGGCAGCTCGCTTCTATCTACGATGATTATTTTTGGAATGATACAGGGCATGTATATTATGCAGGCAGCCCCTGAAAAAAGGAGAAATATAGATGACAAGAGACGAAAGGACCATGAGACAAAAAACAGACAAAAGCAGACAGCTAAAGAGCCGGGGGCGCAGGGAAGTCAACAGAGAAGGAGAAAACCGGCAGCAGGCGGCAAAAACAGCACGAAGACACAGAAATAGAGAGTATGCGGTTGTTACATATTTTTTCCTTATAGTTTTTGTTGGATTGATAGGTTATTTCTTATATTTCCAGTTTGTAAAAAGCGACGAATTCATCAACAGTCCATACAATTCGCTGCAGGATCTTTTCTCTAAGAATGTAGTGAGGGGCGAGATACAGACTAAGGATGGACATGTCATAGCACAGACAAAGGTAGGTTCAGATGCATCTGAGACAAGGGAATACCCTGACGGCAGGATGTTTGCGCATGTGGCAGGCTTTGCCGTAAACGGTAAGGCCGGGCTTGAAAAGCAGGAAAATTTCTCATTGCTTCGCTCACATGAGTTTTTCCTTGACCAGATAGTAAATGATATAAGCGGTAAGAAAAATACCGGTGATAATGTCGTAACCACACTGGATTACGAAGCACAGGCGGCTGCATATAATGCACTTGACGACTATGAAGGTGCTGTCATTGCAATTGAGCCGAAAACAGGAAAGATTGCAGTTATGGTGTCAAAGCCTGATTATGACCCAAATACCATCGCAAGTGACTGGGAGAGCGTAAACGGTGATGGCAGCACTTCTCTTTACAACAGGGCAACACAGGGACAGTATGCTCCGGGCTCAGTGTTTAAGATTTTTACAGCACTTGAGTATTACAACGAAAATCCGTCTACATACAACGACTACAGCTTTGATTGTGACGGCAGTATTACAAAGGACGGCTTTACAATCCACTGTGCCGGCAATAAATCACACGGACAGGAGGACTTAACAAAGTCGTTTGCAAAGTCATGTAACTCGTCCTTTTCCAATATAGGTCTTTTGGTGGACAACAATAAGCTTAATACCTTGTGTGACGATATGCTTTTCAACAAGAATCTGCCTATAGCCTTTGATTCAAAAAAGAGTAAATTTGCACTGGATAACAATGCTTCGTCATCTCTGACCATGCAGACCACGATAGGTCAGGGAAACACGCTTGTTTCACCGCTTCACATGTGCATGATTGCCGGTGCAATCTGCAATGATGGAAATCTGATGAGGCCATATCTGGTAGACCATACGGAAAATGCGAGCGGGGCGCTTGTGGAGCAGAATAAACCGGCTTCATACAAGCAGATTATGTCAAAGGATCAGGCAGCTTTTCTTCAGAATCTTATGGCAGCAGTGGTATCTGATGGAATAGGCGCAAAGCTAAGAGACCAGAGCTATGAGGCCTTTGGAAAGACCGGAACTGCCCAGGTATCAGATTCTACAGACCAGACAAATGCCTGGTTTGTGGGCTATGGAAAAAAGGATGGCTACAATGATCTGGCAATTGCAGTAGTTGTGGAGGATTCGGGTGCCGGAAGCACATATGCGGTGCCGGTGGCAAAAAAGGTATTTGATAAATATTTCAATAAATAGGCTTGTTGCACTTTTTTTAGAAGTAGGTTATACTTAAGTGTAATGACAGACGTTATCGTTCATATTTCGCTTGAACTGACAGATAGCGTTTAAACCACACTTGGAGGAATGGCAATGATAGAAGCAACGAGCTGTGGCGGTGTGGTAATCTTTCGTGGCAAAATATTACTCTTATACAAGAACTACAGGAACAGGTACGAGGGGTGGGTACTGCCCAAGGGAACTGTGGAATCTGATGAAGAGTACAAGGACACTGCAATCCGTGAAGTGAAAGAGGAGACTGGTGCCAGTGCAACGATAATCCAATACGTGGGTAAGAGCCACTATTCTTTTACCGTGCCACATGATACAGTGGAAAAGGATGTACACTGGTATCTTATGATGGGCGAAAGTTATTATAGTAAACCGCAAAGAGAAGAGTATTTCATGGATTCAGGGTTTTACAAGTATCACGAGGCATATCATCTGCTCAAGTTTGCAAATGAGAAGCAGATACTTGAGAAGGCTTACAATGAGTACCTGGATTTAAAGAAAAGTAACTTATGGGGGACACACAAGTATTATTAGTATTATTAAAAAGCAGTTTTAAAAACTGCTTTTTGAGGTTTTGGAATGAAATGGTATGAGGATTTATTTGTAGGAGAGTCTGTTACCGGAAAGATAAAGAAAATCAAGTGGAAGATAGAGCATAATGCCGGCATGCTTCACACATACATCATCACGTTTCCGTCAAATGAGGAAAATCTTTTGGATATCATTCCGACAAGAGAATTGCTGCAAAAGGGATATCCTAAGAAGAATCTGCACATAATCGCAGTAGCGGGTAATTATGATGAGGCGCTTTTGCTGGTCTGTGATATTGTTAATGAGACATACGAAAATACAGGTAAAACAGATGTGAAGAGCTATTTAAAGAGCAGACGGAGGAAATAGATAGATGATATTTACGATTTTAAAGGTCATAGGCATCATACTCCTTGTAGTGCTTGCTCTTATACTTACAGCGCTGCTTTGCGTATTGTTTGTACCGGTCAAGTACAGGGTTGTCGGAAGCTTTGACAATACAGACATAAGAGCAAAAGCACATGTGTCGTGGCTTTTTCATTTGTTTGCACTGCATATAGAGTATGCGGATGAAACTGACGGATATATAAGGCTTGCTTTTGTGAAGAAGAAGCTGTTTGATAATTATGAGGCTTTGGATGATGACGATATGGATGAGGCAGCTAAAACTGAAACAGAAGATAAAGTCAGTGAAAACACCGGGGATGAGCCTCAAATACCGGCAGATGAGTCAGAACACATCACAGATGAACAGGCAGAGGATGAAAGCACAGCGCAGACTCATAACGAGCAAAGGACAGTAACTGATGAGAATCAGCATATAAAACAACAAACTAAGCTCACTCATCAAAAAACGTATAAAAAGCGAAACAAAAAGCCACCCAAAAAGTCACATAAAAAGCAATTTAAAGATAAGTCAGAAAAAATAAAAACCGCTATCGATAAGCTAAAAAGAGAATACAGTGATGAGAGAAATAAAGCTGCTTTTTCACATCTGAAAAAAGAGCTTTTTATCATTCTTAAAAGAATATGCCCAAGGCGGCTCAAGCTTACAATGGTTTATTCAACCGGCTCGCCGGATACAACAGGCATTTCATTAGGTATTTTAGCATGCTTTCCTGTCGGCTATACAAACAGATGGCGGATTACACCTGATTTCGAGAGTGAAAAGCCGTATGCAAAGGGCAGCTTTGACATAAAGGGGCGTGTGGTAGTAATAAGTATTTTAGCGGCAACACTTAGAATTTTATTTGATAAAAACTGCCGCAGATTATATAATAGGATAAGCAGATAGGAGGAAAATATTATGGCAGATAATAGTTTCAATAACACAGTAGAGTCACTTTTCAAGGGGATGGACAGCTTTATCACTACAAAGACTGTAGTCGGTGATGCGATTCATATAGGGGATACAATCATACTTCCGCTTGTGGATGTGTCGTTTGGAGTGGCAGCAGGAGCATTTTCGGCAGAAAAGAAAAATAACGGAGCCGGCGGTATGGGCGGAAAGATTCAGCCAAGTGCAGTGCTCGTTATCCAGAATGGACAGACAAAGCTTGTCAATGTAAAGAATCAGGATGGTATGACCAAGATACTTGATATGGTGCCGGACATTGTAAGCCGCTTTTCAAAGGGGAAAAATGATGACCTTAATCTCGACGATGTAAAGGTAGACGAGGCAGAGGACGACAAGCAGGATTAATTTCATATATGAAAGCAAATAAAAAGGACATCCAAACGGATGTCCTTTAAAATTCAAAAGATTCAAAAATAAAGACTAAGCTCTCTCAACTTTGCCAGATCTTAAACATGAAGTACATACATATAACTTCTGTGGAACTCCATTGACCTTGCAAGAAACCTTCTTAATGTTTGACTTCCAAACATGATTTGATCTTCTATGAGAATGGCTGACATTATTTCCATAATGAACACCTTTTTCACAAATTGCACATTTTGCCATGATATTGCACCTCCTTGCATTTCACTAAGCTTACCATACTCTTAAGCTCACAACAAATGTATTCTATCAGATTAAAATAAAGAATGCAAGGATAAAATATAAAAATATTTGCTTTTTGTGAAAAAAAAGGTATAATAACATTAGCTACGTCACAATATGATGGAGGTATATATTATGAAGGGACAGATGGATACCCAATATGGACAAATTTTAATTGATACAGATGTTATTGCAACCTATGCAGGCTCTGTAGCTGTAGAGTGCTTTGGAATAGTAGGCATGGCAGCGGTCAACATGAAGGATGGTCTTGTAAAGCTTTTAAAGAGAGATTACCTGAACCATGGAATAAATGTAAAGGTAGATGAGAACAACGAAATTACCATTGATTTTCATGTAATAGTAGCGTATGGTATTTCAATCGGCACTGTTTCGGACAATCTTATCGAGACGGTTAAGTACAAGGTTGAGTCATTTACAGGAATGAAAATTGCAAAGATCAATATTTACGTTGAGGGCGTAAGGGTAATTGATTAAGGAGGACTACAAAAAGTGGAGATCACAAGCATTAATTCAAAGCTCCTTGCAAGGATGTTTCTTGCGGGAGCCAAGAATCTTGATTCAAAGAAAGACTGGATAAATGAGCTGAATGTATTCCCGGTACCGGATGGTGATACCGGAACAAATATGACAATGACAATCATGTCTGCGGCCAAGGAGGTCAGCTCGCTCACAAATCCTACCATGGCAGAGCTTGCAAAGGCTATTTCATCAGGCTCTTTAAGAGGCGCCAGAGGAAACTCGGGTGTTATCTTATCACAGCTTTTCAGAGGCTTCTGCAAGGTTATAAAGGAATACGATGAGATAGATGTCACTATTCTTTGTGAGGCATGCCAGAAGGCGGTTGAGACAGCTTACAAGGCAGTTATGAAGCCAAAGGAAGGAACTATCCTTACAGTGGCAAAGGGCGCAGCAGAAAAGGCTCTGGAGCTGTCAGACGAAACAGAGGATGTTGTCACATTTGTTGAAGAGGTTATAAAGCAGGCTGAGTATGTGCTTGACCAGACACCGGAGATGCTTCCTGTATTAAAGCAGGCAGGTGTTGTGGATTCGGGCGGACAGGGACTTGTTCAGGTATTAAAGGGAGCATATGATGCCCTTATCGGCAAGGAGATTGACTATACAATCGAGGGCGCACCAACAGGAGCAGCTCCTGCAAAGATTTCGGCTGAGACAGAGGCAGAGATTAAGTTTGGTTACTGCACGGAGTTTATTATTGTACTCAATGCGCCGATGTCAGACAATGAGGAGCACGCATACAAGGCATTCCTCGAGTCAATCGGTGACTCTATAGTCGTTGTAGCTGACGATGAGATCGTAAAGACTCACGTACATACAAACGACCCTGGACTTGCACTGCAGAAGGCACTTACCTTCGGTTCACTCAGCAAGATAAAGATCGACAATATGCGTGAGGAGCATCAGGAAAAGCTCATCAAGGATTCACAGAAGCTTGCAGCACAGCAGAAGGCTGAGGAAGAGGCTTATGAAGCTGCTCAGGCTGATGAAAAGACAAATAACATGCCTGCAAAGGAAATGGGCTTTGTATCTGTTTCAATCGGAGAAGGCATGAATGAAGTGTTTAGAGGCCTTGGAGTGGACTATCTCATAGAGGGTGGTCAGACCATGAACCCTAGCACAGAGGATATGCTCAACGCTATCGAGCATGTAAATGCTAAGACAGTATTTATCCTGCCAAACAACAAGAATATCATCATGGCTGCAAACCAGGCAGTAGACCTTGTTGAGGATAAACAGATTATTGTTATCCCTACAAAGACTATCCCACAGGGTATCACAGCGCTTGTAAATTATATCCCTGACCACAGTGCCGAGGAGAATAAAGAGCAGATGATGGCTGAGATAGAAAATGTCAAGACAGGACAGGTGACATATGCAGTCCGCGATACTGAGATTGACGGAAAAACCATCAAGCAGAACGACTTCATGGGAATCGGAGACAAGAGCATCCTTCTGTTGGAACAGACTTAAGGCTACCACACTTGAGATGGTAGATGCCATGGTAGATGAGGATTCAGCGATTGTCAGCATTTATTTCGGAAGTGATTCTGATGAGGACTCAGCTAATGAGCTTGCAGCAGCAATCGAAGAGAAATATCCTGATGTGGAGGTTGAGGTCAACGATGGCGGACAGCCAATCTACTATTATGTTATTTCTGTAGAGTAAAGCCTTTTAAAGAATATAAATGACATTTATTATATTTAGGAGCAAATATGGATATAGCTTCACCGATTACCGCGGTTAAGGGAATCGGGGAAAAAACACAAAAAGCATTTGCTAAAATGGGAGTATACACCGTTGGTGATATACTCCTTCATTTTCCCCGGGATTATGTAAAGTTTCCGGAAATAACGGATATTGATGAACTGAATAATGTAAACGTAAGCAGCACCTATGCCATCCATGCTGTGATTAAAAAGGCACCTGTAGTGAAAAATACAGCGAGAATGCAGATTACATTGCAGGATATCGGCTCGCCCGGGCATATGATACAGCTGGTATGGTACCGTATGCCATACCTTAAGGCACAGCTTGTGCAGGGGAGACATCTTATATTTTACGGACATATTAAGCCAAAGGGAGGCCGATATGTCATGGAGCAGCCTGTGGTGTATGAGGTGCAAAAGTACGAGGCTATACGCGATACACTGCAGCCTGTGTATTCCGTGACAAGCGGTGTGACAAACAATCTGATAGTGAAGACGATAAAGGAGACTCTGTCACATGATACACTGTTGTCAGATTATCTGCCTAAGGATATAAGGCACAGGTACGGCTTTTGCGAGTACAATTATGCCATGAAGCAGATACATTTCCCTGATGACTTTGACGCTCTTGTGGAGGCAAGAAGAAGGCTTGTTTTTGATGAGTTTTTTCTCTTTATCATGGGCATGCGGTATCAGAATAAAAAGCAGCAGAAGGACAAAAATGAGTTTGAGTTTACGGATGATGCTTTTATAGACGGACTGATTGATAAGCTTCCGTATGAGCTGACAGGCGCGCAGAAGAAGACAATAGATGAGATAAAGCAGGATATTAAAAGCCTTATGTGATGCAGAGGCTTATTCAGGGTGACGTGGGCTCAGGAAAGACGATTGTTGCTTTTCTTCTTATGGCGTGGGCGTCAAAATGTGGCTATCAGTCTGCAATTATGGCTCCGACGGAGGTACTTGCAAACCAGCATTACGAGACGTTTTGCTCACTGGTCAGTCAGTTTGGACTTGACAGTCCTGTTGTGCTTCTTACCGGCTCCATGACGGCAAAGCAGAAAAGAGAAGCCTATGCACGCCTTGAAAACGAGAAAAATGCGCTTATTATAGGCACTCATGCGCTCATACAGGAGAAAGCTGATTTTTCCAATCTGTCGCTTGTTATCACAGATGAGCAGCACAGATTTGGAGTGAAGCAGAGGGAGAGCTTCTCGGATAAGGGAAGAAAGCCACATATACTTGTGATGAGTGCCACTCCGATACCGCGTACGTTAGCAATAATCATATACGGTGATATGGATATCTCTGTCATAAATGAGGTGCCGGCAAAGAGGCTTCCGATCAAGAACTGTGTGGTTGGCACGGCGTTCAGGCCAAAGGCCTACAGCTTCATCGAGGAGCAGGTGAGAGCCGGTCATCAGGCGTATGTTATATGTCCTCTTGTGGAGGAAACCGAAAACTCGGAAGGGGAAAATGTCACAGATTATGCAAATGTGCTTAAAGCGGCACTGCCAAAGGATATCACGGTAGATGTGCTTAACGGCAGGATGAAGAGCAAGGCAAAGGATGAGGTGATGCAGCGCTTTGCAAATAATGAGTCGCAGGTGCTTGTGTCCACAACAGTCGTGGAGGTTGGTGTAAATGTGCCCAATGCAACTGTCATGATGATAGAGAATGCAGACAGGTTTGGACTTGCACAGCTTCATCAGCTAAGAGGCCGTGTAGGCAGGGGGATGCACAGTCGTATTGCATTTTCATCAATTCGTCAAATTCAAAGAAATCAAAAAAACGTCTGGAGATACTAAATAAATCAAATGATGGCTTTTATATAGCAAGTGAGGATTTAAAGCTCAGAGGTCCCGGGGATTTCTTTGGAATCAGGCAGAGTGGAGACCTTGCGTTTGCACTTGCGGATGTGTATCAGGACAGCGATGTGCTAAAGGAAGCATCTGAGATGGTGGATGAGGTGCTTGAGGCAGACCCGGCGCTTTGTACACCGGAAAACAGAATACTGAAAAAGAAAATGGATGAATTTGCAAAAGAACAATTAAAGAGAATGAATCTGTGATGAGCTTAAATGGCTAAAATAAAAGCTGATATCGCACGCATGACTATGCATGTGTATATCAGCTTTTTACTTTAAGCATTTTGGAATGGTTATGAAATAAGTATAATCTGCTTACTCAATCTGCCTGATATCGGATATGTCCGGGTGAATCGTGAGAGAATAGTTTGTGTAATACACGACAAAGCCGGCTGCGGCACCGTTTGGCTTTTTGACATTTTTCTTTTGCAGATAATCTATCTCTACCTTGTCGGCATTTTTGCCCTTTGAGTAGTAGCCTGCGAGCTTGCCGGCCTCCTCAAAGGTGCTGTCCGGCAGCTCTTTGTTTTCAGCTTTTACAATGACATGTGAGCCGGGCATGCCCTTGGCGTGGAACCACCAGTCGTTTCCGGTTGCCAGCTTGAAGGTGAGCTCATCGTTCTGGTAGTTGTTTTTGCCAACGTACATATCAAAGCCGTCTGATGAGATATAGTGGAAGGGTTTGCTCTTTACCTTCTGTTTCTTTGAACCCTTTCCTTTTTTGATAAAACCGTATTCTATCAGTTCATCCTTTATCTGGACGAGGTCGTCAGCACTTAAAGCGATATCCAGTGAATTCTGAATTGATTCGAGATGGTCTATCTGACCTTTTGTTTCAAGAATCAGCTCGTTCAATGCTTCGGCAGTACGCTTCATCTTTCCGTATTTGTCAAAGTATTTCTGCGCGTTCTCGGCAGGAGTTTTTGTGTTGTCGATAGGGATTTTGATGATTTTGTTGTCATCATAATAGTTTGCAGCTTCAAGAAACTTGTCGTCCGGTGTAAGTCCGTAGCCGAATGCGTTGATAAGCTCGCCGTACACCTTGTACTTTTCGCGTTTTTCGGAGTCCTTAAGCTGCTTCATCTGCAGGGAATATTTCTTCTGGTTTCGCTCCAGGAGAGTATTTACGTGTTTTCTCAGGTCGGCTGACTTCTGGCGTATACGTGTATAGGTGTTTCTCTCAGAGTAGTAAAGCTCTAAAACCTCTGATATGGATTCATATTTTGTGACCGTTAAATCGCTATACTGAGTCAGCTCTATTGAAGAAAATTCCTTTGGTTCATTGCCGTCACGCACGATATTCGGCGTAAAACGATTATTTTTTATGTCCTCCATCATCCATGTGAAGTTGCTTCCCAGGTGCAAAAGCTCATCGTGTGAGTAGGCAGCTACAGGGAGTCCGCGTCAAGACCTGCCCGATGAGCCAGCTCATTTGCCACAAGTGGCTGATGCCGGAAAAGGATGAGTAGATAGCCTTTGAAACAGTAAGCGGCTTTGCTGATATAATATCCGCAAACTGCTTCGAATCTACAGTCAGAGGATTATATTTATCCTCCTGTGTCGCGGGGATTTTGTAGGCTCTGCCCGGAAGCACCTCACGCACAGAGCTTACGGATGCGGGAATACGCTTGGCACTGTCTATTATCGTACCATCGGAGTCGGTAAAGATGATGTTTGAATATTTGCCCATCAGCTCGATAATAAGTACCTTGTGGCATAGATCGCCCATCTCGTTTAAGTGCTCGATTTCAAAGTTTATGATACGCTCCATGCCCGGCTGGTAAATCTTTGTGATGCGTCCGTTTGCTATATGCTTTCTTAAAACCATGCAAAATGTAGGGGCAGTGAGAGGGCTTACCTTATTGGTGGGTGTCAGGTAGATGAATGGAAGCGATGCACTTGCAGACATCGAAAGTCTGAAAGAGCCGTTTGGTCCCTTTAGGGTAAGAAGCAGCTCATCTGCCTCAGGTTCTGCGATTTTACTGATTTTTGAGTTTAGTATCGTGCTGTTTAGCTCTGCAACTATATTTGAAATGACTATTCCGTCTAAAGCCATGATGTTCCTCCTTATTTCCTGTAAATATTCTAAGTTGCTGAATATTTATAATCATGAATATTTATATTATAATATATTTGACGAAAATCTCAAGGAGTTATATAATAAACTCATCTATGCATATGCGAAAGGAAAAATTATGATTAAAAGTATGACCGGCTTTGGCAGATACGAGTACGAAGATGCAAGCCGTAAGATTACAGTTGAGGTAAAATCCGTAAATCACAGATATCTGGATGTCAATATCAAGATGCCTAAAAAGCTCAATTTCTTCGAGAGTGCAATAAGGACTCTGCTTAAGGAGTACATAGAGCGCGGCAAGGTCGATATTTATATCACATATGAGGATTTTACAGAAAATAATCTCTCATTGCAGTATAATAAGGCTCTCGCAGGAGAATATCTTAAGTATCTTAATCAGATGGCGGAGGAATTCGGATTGGAGAATGATATAAGAGTGAGCACGCTGTCGAGATATCCGGAGGTATTTGCGATGGAGGAGCAGCCTGTAGATGAGGATGAGCTGTGGAGCAGTCTTGAGAAGGCTCTTCGCGGTGCATTTGAGCCATTTGTTGAAAGCCGTGTGCGCGAGGGAGAAAATCTTAAAAAAGACCTTTGCGAAAAGCTCGATAATATGGTATCATATGTTGATTTCATTGAGGAGCGTTCGCCACAGATTATTGTCGAATACCGTGCGCGTCTTGAGGAAAAGCTAAGAGAGCTGCTGGCAGACAATCAGCTTGATGATTCAAGAATAGCCCAGGAGGTCACTATTTTTGCGGACAAGATCTGTGTGGATGAGGAGACAGTCAGGCTCAAAAGCCATATCCTTTCCATGAAGGATTCGCTAAATGCCGGTGGCAGTGTGGGAAGAAAGCTTGATTTCCTCGCACAGGAGATGAACCGTGAGGCGAATACCATCCTTTCAAAGTCCAATGATCTTAAGATTTCTGACACAGGCATCAGTCTTAAAACTGATATAGAAAAAGTCAGGGAACAGATTCAAAATATTGAGTAATTTTAGGAGATTGTGATGAGTAACACAGGAAAATTAGTTGTTTTTTCAGGCTTTTCGGGTTCCGGAAAGGGTACTATCATGAAGGAGCTTATGGCAAAGCATGGTGATGATTATGCACTGAGCGTATCAGCCACGACCAGAGGTCCAAGGCCGGGTGAGGAGCATGGCAGAGAGTATTTTTTTATCTCAGAGGAAGAATTTGAACAGATGATAAAGGCAGATGGACTGCTTGAGTATGCCAAGTATGTAGATCATTACTACGGTACACCAAAGTCATATGTAAATGAGCAGCTTAGCGCAGGAAAGAATGTGATTCTTGAGATAGAAATCCAGGGAGCTTTAAAGATAAAGAAGCAGTTTCCTGATACGGTGCTTATGTTTGTGTCAGCGCCGAGTGCAGATGAGCTTAGGGACCGGCTTGTAGGAAGAGGCACAGAGACAAAAGAGGTCTGTGCACAGAGACTTTCAAGAGCATATGAGGAGTCTTTGGGCATAGAGAAATATGATTATTTAGTGGTAAATGATAAGCTTGACGATTGTGTAGAGCTTGTGAATGACATCATCCACAGCTCTGACGACACAAAAAAGAATCAGGATTATCTTGTATCATCAAATATAGATTTTATAAATAAAATGAGAAAAGAGCTTTTAAGCTTTTCGAAAGGAGATAAATAATATGATACATCCATCGTATGTAGAGTTAATGAAGGTAGTAAACAACAATGTAGAGATAGGTGAAGAGCCGGTAGTAAACAGCCGTTATTCTATCGTTATTGCTGCAGCAAAGCGTGCACGCCAGATTATTGATGGTGCAGAACCACTTATCGCACGCCCTAAGTGCAATAAGCCATTATCTATTGCTGTAGAGGAGCTGTACACGGGAGCTGTCAGAATCGTCTCAGATGATGAGGATTTAAACGAAGGCGAAGAGGCTTAATCTAGGAGGGGAAAGGCTGTTTTGTCTTTCCCTTTAATTGTAAATACTTACATTTGAGAGGTACTATGAAATTATTATTTATTTCGCTTGGATGCGATAAAAACCTTGTGGATTCAGAGTATATGATAGGCATGCTTGCAAATGACGGCATTGAGATGACCGATGATGAGACGCAGGCTGATATCATTATCGTAAACAGCTGCTGCTTCATAGGTGATGCAAAGGAGGAGAGTATCAATACAATTCTCGAGATGGCTCAGTATAAGGAGACAGGCAAATGCAAATCACTTATTGTGACAGGCTGTCTGGCACAAAGATACAAGGATGAGATTTTTAAGGAAATCCCAGAGGTTGATGCCATACTTGGCACCAATTCATATGATACTATAGTTGAAGCTGTCCATGAGACACTTGAAAAACACAGATACAGCAATCTGCACACCTTAGAGGGGCTTCCCAGCATAAAGACAAAGCGTATTGTCACCACAGGAGGGCATTTCGCTTACCTTAAGATAGCAGAGGGTTGCAATAAAAACTGTACCTACTGTGTCATTCCATCTGTCAGAGGTCGTTACAGAAGTGTGCCGATGGAGGATTTGATTGAGCAGGCGAAGAGCCTTGTGGAGCAGGGAGCAAAAGAGCTTATACTTGTTGCCCAGGAGACCACACTTTACGGAGTGGATTTGTATGGTGAGAAGTCACTTCATAGGCTTTTGGATGAGCTCAATAAGATAAGCGGGCTGTTCTGGATAAGGATTATGTACTGCTATCCTGAGGAGATATACGATGAGCTTATAGAGTCCATGATAAAGGATGAGAAGGTATGCCATTATCTGGATATGCCAATCCAGCACTGCAATGACGATATTTTAAGGCGCATGGGCAGAAAAACAACAAAGGCTGAGCTTATGGAGCGTATCAGAATGCTGCGTGAGAGAATACCTGATATCACACTAAGGACCACCCTTATATGTGGCTTCCCGGGTGAGACACAGGATAATCACGAGGAGCTTATGCAGTTTGTAAATGATATGGAGTTTGACCGTCTGGGAGCCTTTACGTATTCCCCGGAGGAGGGCACAAAGGCAGCTGCAATGCCTGATCAGATAGATGAGGATATAAAGGCTGACTGGCAGGCTGATGTCATGGAGCTTGAGGAAGAGGTCATTTTTGATAAAAATGAGACACTAAAGGGTAAAGAATTATATGTTTTCATAGAGGGCAAGGTGGCTGATGAAAATGCTTATATCGGCCGTACATACAGAGATGCACCGAATGTTGACGGATATATATTCATCAACACTGATGAGACACTTATGACCGGTGATATATGCAAGGTTATGGTGACGGGTGCGTATGAATATGATTTGATAGGAGAACTTGTAAAATGAATTTACCAAACAAACTTACAATCTTAAGAGTGATACTTATTCCGTTTTTTGTATTTTTCCTTATTTCACCGTTTTTTGACGGATACGGAAATTATATAGCGCTTGCGATATTTATCATTGCAAGTCTGACTGATATGGCTGACGGAAAAATTGCAAGAAAATACAATCTTGTTACCAATTTCGGCAAGTTTATGGATCCGCTTGCAGACAAGCTGCTTGTATGCTCTGCAATGATATGCCTTGTTGATTTAAAGCTCATCCCTGTATGGGTTGTGCTTATTATCATTGCAAGAGAGTTTATCATAAGCGGCTTCAGACTCGTTGCATCAGACAATGGAATTGTCATTGCAGCAAGCTACTGGGGAAAATTTAAGACAACCTTCCAGATGCTTATGGTTATTGTTATTATTTTTAATATCAATCTGCAGCTTGGCTGGTTAAATATCCTTGGAACAATCCTCATTTATGTGGCACTTGTGCTCACAGTTGTTTCACTTATTGACTATATTGCAAAGAATAAGGACGTCTTAAAGGACCAGAAATAGACTATAACAGGGAGAAAAGTATGAGAATAATAGCAGGAACGGCGAGAAGCTCCCTCTAAAGACTATCGAGGGAAAAGATACAAGACCGACTACTGACAAGACGAAGGAGACTCTTTTTAATGTCATGCAGTTTGATGTTCCCGGAGCATATTTTTTAGATCTGTTTGCGGGAAGCGGACAGATAGGACTTGAAGCGTTAAGCCGCGGTGCAGCCTATGCTGTATTTGTGGAAAATTCAAGAAAAGCTGCTTCATGCATCGAGGACAATATCCATTTTACAAAGTTTGATAAAGTCTCAAGGCTTATGATGACGGATGCTGTCACGGCAGTACGTACTCTTGAGGGCAAATACAAATTTGATATCGTGTTTATGGACCCGCCATACAATAAGGAGCTTGAAAAGGAAGTGCTTATTACACTTTCGGACAGCGATATATTAAAGGATGATACACTTATCGTGGTTGAGGCTTCAAACGATACTGATTTTGATTATCTCACAGAGCTTGGCTATGAGATAGTCAAAGAAAAAATTTATAAGACAAACAAGCATGTTTTCATAAAGCGTGCATAGGAGATACAATATGAAGGTAGGAATTTATCCGGGAAGCTTTGATCCGGTGACATTTGGACACCTGGATATAATAGAGCGTTCAGCAAAAATAGTTGACGAGCTGGTTGTCGGAGTACTCAATAATAGTGCAAAAAACTCGTTGTTTTCTTTGGAAGAACGTGTTAGTATGATAAAGGAAATGACAGCACATATACCAAATGTCAGGGTAGGGTGCTTCGAAGGACTTTTAGTTGATTATATGAAGAAAATCAATGCAACAATCATAATAAGAGGATTGCGTGCAGTGACAGATTTTGAGTATGAGCTGCAGATTGCACAGGCTAACGGAGTGCAGAATCCGGAAATAGAGACGGTTTTTCTCACTTCTAGCCTCAATTATTCATATTTAAGCTCTACAATTGTCAAGGAATTTGCATCATACGGAGGAGATATATCAAAGTTCGTACCTGAACAGTTCATTGATAGAATTTATGCCAAATACAATATTACCAGGTAAGGAGACAGTATTTATGAGCAGTAAAATGGAACAGATTATTGAAGAAATCGAAGATTATATTGATGGCTGCAAGCCGTCACCTATTTCAAGAAACAAGATTCTTGTCAATCGTGAACAGTTAGAGGAGCTTCTTTCAGAGCTTCGTACAAAGACCCCTGAGGAGGTCAAGAGATATCAGAAGATTATCAGCAATAAGGAGGCTATCCTTGCTGATGCACAGGCGAAGGCTGATCAGATAATCGCGCAGGCTCAGATTCAGACAAATGAGCTTGTCAGCGAGCATCAGATTATGCAGCAGGCATATGCTCAGGCGAATGAGGTAGTGCAGATTGCAACAAAGCAGGCACAGGAGATACTTGACAGTGCCACAAACGAAGCAAATAATCTCAGAATGAGTGCCATGGCATATACGGACAGCCAGCTCAAGAGCATTGAGGATATCTTAACAGGCTCTATTGAGACTTCAAAGGCCAGATATGACAGCCTTATAAGTTCACTGCAGCAGTTTGAGGATGTTGTTGCAGCAAACAGAGCAGAGCTTTTCCCACCGGAAGAGAATGGCGATGAAGCTGCAGGAGCGGAGTCGTCTGACAATGAGGCAGCTTCAGATACATCTGATGATGACATAGAAATCACCAATATTTCCGATTCAGATGAGGATGCAAAATAGGATAATACATAACAGGCATGAGAGTATGCTCATGGCTGCCTTAAGCAGTATGTATCTGTAAAGCCTAAAGCCTGTATCCCGGAATATTGATTTGGTCTGGACCATGCATGATACACCGCCAAATGACAGAAGTGCAATGCACAGCACTATTGACAGGTGCGTGGAATGCATAGACCGCAGACTATGCCGATACCGTTTGTGGTTTCAAAAAAGGCACCTATTATGTCTGCCGACAGTGGCATGATGCAGTCAGCCTTTTGGGCAATGGTCTGTGGGATACGTGAGACTATAGAGAACAATACAATATATCCACAGAGTTTTATAAGGGTTTCAAACCCTTTCATTATTCCGGCATCAACGATTTGCATGTTAAGCTTAAATCCTTGAGCCGGGATTTTTTGTGTTAAGCTTCTGTTTTTGTTAATCGAAAGCATAGCTATCATTCCTATAGCAGATGGCAGATACAGTGACACAAGATAAATGCTGTAGTGGCTGCATATGTTAAGTTGCTCGGACAGTGCATAGGTAATGATAAAGGGAAGGCTGAAATGGTTTGCCAGTGCACTCAGTATTTCCCTGTGATTTTTATCTATGTATCCTTTCGAACAAAAATCTGCTGTGAGCTTTGCTCCTATCGGAAATCCAAATATTATGCCTATTATGTATGTAAAAAGCATGATATGCTTTTGGGGAATGTTTTGCAGCACATTTGTTGAGATAATCAGGTTAGATAAAATCGTAAATATAAACAGAAGCGGAAATATCTGGTTGAACCATAGCATTATGCCAGCTTTAGCGCACATACTTACCTGTGCCGGAAACAATATGTAATAAATACAAAATAGCAGTATAAAAGCGATAAACAGTAATTTTTTAAGTTTGTTTTTACTCATGTGACAGTATATGTGGAGAGAAATATCAATATGATTCGATTAGATAAATTTTTATCAGAGATGGGACTTGGCACACGCTCTGAGGTAAAAAAGCTTATAAAGACCGGACAGATAGCCATAAATGGCACGGTGGCCGCAAAGCCTGAGACAAAGGTAGATACTGATGCCGACGAGGTATCAGTTAACGGCAGAATAGTTAAGTATCAAAGGTATGAGTATTACCTGTTTAATAAGCCCTCAGGCTGTGTTTCTGCGACCTGTGATAATGTGCATGATACAGTCATGGACTATATCACGGATGCTGTGCATGATGATCTGTTTCCTGTCGGAAGGCTTGATATAGACACAGAGGGGCTTTTACTTATCACAAATGATGGAGCACTTTCGCACGAGCTCTTAAGTCCTTCAAAGCACGTGGCAAAGACTTACTACGCACGTATTGATGGTGAGGTGACTTTGGATGATATCATCAGGTTTAAAGAGGGCATTGATATAGGCGAGGAAAGACCTACAAAGCCTGCGGAGCTTGTTATTAAAAAAAGTGGCAGCGTATCCGAGATTGAGCTTACGATAACAGAAGGAAAGTTCCATCAGGTCAAGCGGATGTTTGAGGCGCTTGGAAAGAGGGTAATCTATTTAAAGAGAATATCCATGGGACCGCTTAAGCTGCCTGATGACCTTAAAACAGGGACTTACAGAGCTTTGACACAGGCTGAAACGGATATGCTTATGCAGATAAAATCCGGCAAATAAAATAATTTTTAATTATGAGGTATGATATGAGTAATGGTTTTTTACCAATTTCAAAACAGGATATGATAGATGAGGGCATTGAGCAGCTTGATTTTGTGTATGTCTGCGGTGATGCATATGTGGATCATCCGTCCTTTGGACATGCAATAATTGCAAGGCTGCTGCAGGCACATGGCTATACGGTCGGCATCATTTCACAGCCCGACTGGAAGGATGATGAGTCTATATCCATACTCGGAGTGCCGCGCCTTGGCTTTTTGGTTTCGGCAGGTAATATGGACTCCATGGTAAACCATTATTCGGTTTCAAAGAAAAGAAGAGCAAAGGATTCATTTACACCGGGTGGCGTGATGGGAAAGAGACCTGATTATGCGACCGTTGTGTACTGTAACCTGATACGCCATACTTATAAAAAAATCCCTATCATAATAGGCGGCATCGAGGCGAGCCTTAGGCGCATGGCACATTATGATTACTGGTCAAATAAGGTCAAGCGCTCGATTCTTTTAGATTCCGGTGCGGATCTCATCTCATATGGCATGGGAGAAAGAAGCATCATCGAGATAGCGGATGCACTTGACAGCGGTATGGATGTAAAGGATATCACGTTTATAGATGGTACCGTGTTCAAGACAAAGGACAGGGATATCATATATGATGCGATTGAGCTTCCGGATTATGACGTTATAAAAGAGGATAAGAGGGAGTTTGCAAGAAGCTTTTACATACAGTACTGCAATACTGATCCTTTCTGTGCAAAGAGGCTCATAGAGCCGTATGACAACTCTAGCTTGTGGTGCAGAATCCACCGCAAAAGCCACTGTCGCAGGATGAGATGGATGAGGTCTATGCACTCCCTTATATGAGGACTTATCATCCGAGCTACGAGGAGGCAGGCGGAGTGCCTGCTATAAGCGAGGTGAAGTTTTCTCTTATCAGCAACAGAGGCTGCTTTGGAGGATGTAACTTCTGTGCACTGACCTTCCATCAGGGCAGGATAATCCAGACAAGAAGTCATGAGTCAATCATAGAAGAGGCAAAGCTTATCACGCAGGATAAGGACTTTAAGGGCTATATCCATGATGTTGGTGGTCCTACAGCCAATTTCAGGCAGCCGGCATGTAAAAAGCAGCTCACAAGGGGTGCATGTCCTACAAAGCAGTGCCTGTTTCCTAAGCCGTGCAAAAACCTGATAGTTGACCATAGTGACTATATACAGCTCCTTAGAGAGCTTCGTGCACTGCCAAAGGTGAAAAAAGTGTTTATCCGTTCAGGTATCAGGTTTGATTATCTGATGTATGATAAAGATAAGACGTTTCTTCGTGAGCTGTGCGAGTATCATGTCAGCGGACAGCTCAAGGTGGCTCCGGAGCATATCTCCAATGCTGTTTTGAGCAGGCTTGGAAAGCCGAGTGTAGAGGTGTACGACAGCTTTGTGAAGGCATACAAGGATATGAATAAAAAAATAGGCAAGGAGCAGTATCTTGTGCCTTATCTCATGTCTTCACACCCGGGCTCAACGCTTAAAGAGGCGATAGAGCTTGCAGAGTATCTGCGAGATCTGGGATATATGCCGGAGCAGGTGCAGGATTTCTATCCGACACCGTCTACCATCTCTACATGCATGTACTATACAGGACTTGACCCGGCAACACTTAAGCCGGTGTATGTCACAACTAACCCGCATGAGAAGGCTATGCAGAGGGCGCTCATCCAGTACCGCAATCCAAAGAACTATGATCTCGTGCACGAGGCACTTGTGAAGGCCGGCAGGGAGGACTTAATCGGATTTGACAAAAAGTGCCTGATAAAGCCTAGGAAAATGCATACTGATGGCGGCTGGGACAAAAAAACTTCTAAGTCTGATAAAAATTCAAACAGCAGCTATGGCATCGGCAAGAATGCAGGTGTAAGGAAAAACTTGAAAAATGCAACAGAGCGAGGGAAAAACGGAAGCGGAAGTAACACCGCAGGCACAGCGCACAAAAAGAAAACAATCAGAAACGTCCACAAGAAGAAAAGATAGATATACAAGATAAAGACTATGAAAGAATTTAAAGCTGGTAAAAACGAGGCAGGCCAGAGGCTTGACAAATACCTTAAAAAGATACTTCCAAACGCATCCATGGGCTTTATTTACAAGATGCTCAGGAAGAAGAACATAAAACTGAATGATAAGAAAGCGTCAGGCACAGAAATTGTGTCAGTTGACGACAAAATCAAGATTTTTCTGTCAGATGATACATTTGCTAAGTTTTCCGTCAATGAGGACAGACTGATGAAGGACTTCAAGGCACTTGGTGCACTAAAGCCGGACGGACTTGGTGTGGTATACGAGGATGATGACATACTGGCTGCAAACAAGCCAGTCAATATGCTGTCGCAGAAATCAAAGGAGACTGATATTTCTGCAAACGAAAGGCTTATCGGATACCTGATAAAAGAGGAAAAGCTTGATTTTGACACATATAAGAGCTTTAAGCCATCGGTGTGCAACCGCCTGGACAGAAATACATCGGGCTGATTCTGATGGGTAAATCGCTTCATGGACTGCAGTACCTGTCACAGGTGCTTAAGGACAGAACCGCAGAAAAGTATTATATGGCGCTTGTTGCAGGAGAGGTTGATGAGCCTATGACCATAGAGGGCTTTCTGACAAAGGATGAGAGCGCAAACAAGGTACAGATAACCAAGGAACCAATAAGTGATGAATCACTGCCAGTAAAGACTGCTTACAGGCCTCTTAAGACAATTGAGATGAGTGCTTCGTGCCATAAAGCAACTCTTCTTGAGGTGCATCTCATTACAGGAAGAAGCCATCAGATCAGGGCACATCTGTCATCAATTGGCCATCCGATCATAGGTGATATGAAGTATGGTGATAAAAGGATTAATGCTTTTTACAAAGAAAATTATCATGTGACCAGCCAGCTTTTGCATGCGCACCATGTGATTTTGCCTGATGGCAGATATATAGAGGCGGCTTTGCCTGACATATGGAGCAGGGTGGGGCTTTAATCCCGTCATTATTTACTTTACGTCGCATAGCTTATAGTATTAAGGAAGATAGAAACGATATGGCAACCTGGAATTCAAGAGGCTTAAGAGGCTCGACCTTAGAGGATATGATAAACAAGACAAATGAAAAATACAGGGAGAACGGCCTGGCGCTCATACAAAAGATTCCCACTCCGATTACACCTATAAAGATGGAGCCGGAAACCAGACACATTACACTGGCTTATTTCGAGCAGAAGAGTACGGTTGACTATATTGGCGCAGTACAGGGAATCCCGGTATGCTTTGATGCAAAAGAATGTAATACCGACACGTTTCCCCTTGCCAATATACATGAGCATCAGGTAGAGTTTATGAGATGCTTTGAAAAACAGGATGGTGTTGCATTTATCCTTATATCGTACACACACAGGAACGAATACTATTATCTCACGTTTAAAAAGCTGACAGAATTCTGGGATAGAGCTGCAGAAGGCGGCAGAAAGAGCTTCCGCTATGAGGAGCTTGAGCCGGCATTTTTCCTCCCGGAGGTGCCCGGAATACTTGTGCCGTATCTGAACGCACTTCAGCTTGACTTAAATTGCAGGGCTTGACAGTATTACTATCGTATGGTAGCATATTACCACGATAACACTTTACTATATGAAAGCGAGATTTTACACAATATGGAAAATCAATTATTACACACTCCGGACGGAGTAAGAGACATATATAACGGAGAATGCAAAAAAAAGCTGTATTTGCAGGATAAGCTGCACCGTACACTTTTAAAATACGGATATCATGATATCATGACACCTACGTTTGAGTTTTTTAATATTTTTGGAAGCGATGTCGGAACAACCCCTTCAAAGGATTTATACAAGTTTTTTGACAAGGAGGGCAATACGCTTGTCCTTCGTCCTGATTTCACACCTTCTATTGCAAGAAGTGCGGCTAAGTACTATATAGAGGACGATATGCCTGTCAAGCTGTGTTATCTTGGCAATACTTTTATCAATTCATCGGATTATCAGGGCAGGCTCAAGGAAAGCACACAGTGCGGTGCAGAGCTGATAGGTGATGGCTCTATCTCTGCAGATGCCGAGATACTTTCGATGACAGTTGAGTCAATGCTTGAGAGCGGACTTAAGAATTTCCAGATTTCAGTCGGACATTCGCAGTTCTTTTACGGTCTCACAAAGGCAGCAGGGCTGTCAGGGGAGCAGGAGGAAAACCTAAAAGAACTCATAGCAAATAAGAATTTCTTCGGTGTGGAGGAGTTTGTTGACAGTCTTTCAATGAACGACAAGCTAAGGAAGCTGTTTGGACTGTTAGACAATTTCGATTTACAGGATGAGCAGCTTATGGAGGCTTTAAAGCTTGCGAAGGGCTATGATGAGATATTATCATCTATTGATACTCTGCTTAAGCTTCGTGAATACTTAAAGGCATACGGCATCGAGAAATATATTTCGTATGAGCTTGGACTTATCAGTGACTACACATATTACACAGGTATCATTTTCCAGGGCTACACATATGGTACAGGAGAGCCTATTGTAAAGGGAGGCCGTTATGACAAGCTGCTTTCACACTTTGGAAAGGACGCTGCTGCAATCGGCTTTGCAATTGTTGTGGATCAGCTCATGGCAGCATTAAGCCGTCAGGATATTGATGTGCCTGTCATTGAGAATTCCTCACTTATAGTATTTGAGGAGGCTGTATACCATGCGGCAATCAAGCGCTCTATGGAGCTTCGAAGAGATGGAGTAAATACACAGATGGTGCTTAAGGACAAAAATAAAACGAAAGAGGACTATGCTTCATATGCGGTAGACAACCGTATAAACAGAGTTGAGTTTATAGAGGAATAAAAGATGAGTGATGACAGATATTTAACCTTTGCCCTGGGAAAGGGCAGACTTGCAAAGAAGACACTGCAGCTTTTTGAGCAGATAGGCATCACCTGTGAGGAGATGAAGGATCCGGATACCAGAAAGCTGATTTTCGTAAATGAGGAGCTTAAGCTTAGATTTTTCCTGGCAAAGGGACCTGATGTGCCTACATACGTGGAGTATGGCGCTGCCGATATCGGTGTGGTAGGAAAGGATACCATCCTCGAGGAGGGCAGAAATATATACGAGGTGCTTGATTTAGGTTTTGGAAAATGCCGCATGTGCATATGCGGACCGGAGAGCGCAAGGGAGCTTTTACAGCATCATGAGCAGATAAGAGTTGCCACCAAGTATCCTCATATCGCAAAGGATTATTTCTACAATAAAAAGCATCAGACGGTAGAGATTATAAAGCTAAACGGCTCAATAGAGCTTGCTCCGATTGTTGGACTTTCAGAGGTGATTTGTGATATAGTAGAGACCGGAACTACACTTAAGGAGAACGGACTTACCGTGCTTGAGGAGGTCTGTCCGCTGTCTGCGAGGGTTGTGGTAAACCAGGTCAGCATGAAGATGGACAATGAGCGTATCACAAAGCTCATAAGTGATTTGAAGACTGTTATCAAATAGCGCATAATTTATATCAATACATGATTTTAGACGGAGGCTGTAATGAGAACTTTAAAACTTACAAAGGATTCACAGAAGAACATATTGGAGAGCCTGCTTAAGAGAAGCCCTAACAACTATACAGAGTATGAGAGCACGGTAAATGAGATTATAAACAATGTAAAGGAAAACCGTGGCAAGGCTGTTTTTGAATACACAAAGAAATTTGATAAAGCGGATGTGGATGCATCAAATATCCGTGTCACAGAGGAAGAAATAAAGGAAGCATATGAGCTGGTTGATGAGAAGCTTCTTGCCGTTATAAAAAAGGCTCTTGTAAATATCAGAAAATATCACGAGAAGCAGCTGCAGAACTCATGGTTTACAACAGAGGACGGCATCATTTTAGGACAGAAGGTCACACCTATAGCAAAGGCAGGAGTATATGTGCCGGGCGGCAAGGCTGTCTATCCTTCATCTGTGCTGATGAACGTGCTTCCTGCAAAGGTAGCAGGCGTTGAAAAGATAGTTATGTGTACACCATGTGGAGCTGACGGCAAGGTATATCCTTCCACACTTGTAGCCGCAAACGAGGCCGGAGTAGATGAAATCTACAAGGTAGGCGGTGCACAGGCTATCGCTGCAATGGCATTTGGTACAGAGAGTGTGCCAAAGGTAGACAAGATTGTTGGACCGGGAAATATCTTTGTTGCCCTTGCTAAAAAGGCTGTGTTTGGATATGTCAGCATTGATTCAATCGCAGGACCCAGCGAGATTCTGGTGCTTGCAGATGAGACTGCAAATCCACGCTATGTGGCAGCAGATTTACTCTCACAGGCCGAGCATGATGAGATGGCATCAGCTATCTTGATCACAACAAGTGAGGAGCTTGCAAAGAAAGTATCAGAGGAAGTTGATAAGTTTGTTGAGGTCCTCTCAAGAAAAGAAATCATTGAGAAATCTCTTGAAAACTACGGATATATACTTGTTGCAGAGGATATGGATGAGGCAATTGATGCAGTAAACGATATCGCTTCAGAGCATATGGAGATTGTCACAAGAGATCCTTTCTCAGTCATGACAAAAATCAAAAATGCAGGAGCAATCTTTATTGGAGAGTACTCATCAGAGCCTTTGGGAGACTATTTTGCAGGACCAAACCATGTTCTGCCTACAAACGGAACAGCAAAATTCTTCTCAGCCTTATCTGTAGATGACTTTATCAAAAAGTCAAGCATCATCTCATATTCAAGAGAAGCACTTGAGAGAATACATACAGATATTGAGCAGTTTGCAGAGTGTGAGAAGCTTACGGCACATGCAAATTCAATCAAGGTTAGATTTGAGGATTAGTCAAAGGAGTAAGAAATGGCAGATAGATGCGCTAAGCTTAGCAGAAAAACAAAAGAGACTGATATTTCGGTCGGTTTAAATATAGACGGAACCGGAAAATCAAATATAGACACAGGCATAGGCTTCTTTAACCATATGCTGGAGGGCTTTTCAAAGCATGGTTTTTTTGACCTCGATATGACATGCGACGGTGACTTAAATGTGGACTGTCATCATACTATAGAGACTGCGGCATAGTGCTTGGTAATGCTATAGCACAGGCTGTCGGAGACAAAAAGGGCATAAAGAGATTTGGAAGCTTTATTTTACCGATGGATGAGGTGCTTGTACTATGTGCCATTGACTTATCAGGCAGACCGTACCTGCAGTTTGACGGTGAGTTTACCTGCGAGAGAGTCGGAGATATGGATACAGAGATGGTGAGAGAGTTTTTCTACGCTGTTTCTTACTCTGCTGCGATGAACCTGCATATAAAGGTTTTGACACCGGGAAATAATCATCATATGATAGAAGCTATGTTTAAGGCATTTGCAAGGCACTTGATGATGCATGCACCTATGATAGCAGAATAAAGGACGTGATGTCCACGAAAGGAAGTTTGTAATTTGACTGGTTTTAAGAACATCGTTGCTACACTGTATTTAAAAAACGGCCAGGCCGTGAAATCAGCGTCTGATATGACAGTTATGGGCGACGTCTACAATCTGTGTCAGCTCTACAATGACAGTGGCATAGACAAGATTATTATTTTTGATCTTTCAACTGATGATGATGAGCATGAGAAAAACATACATACGATAGAAAATATAAACAGAAATATCGATATAAAGGTGTGCGCAGGAGGCAATATCAACCGCATAGAGGACGTGAAAAAGCTGCTGTATGCAGGATGTTTACAGGTCATCTTCAATGCCACAAAGGATTCAAGCCTTGAGCTTGCAAATGTGGCAAGCGAGAAGTTTGGCAAGGATAAAATTCTTTTGTCAATCAGCAATGTAGACTATATTTTCAAGCATCAGGAGGAGATAGAGGATACCTTTCATGAGCTTTTGGTCTTGAATATAGATATAATAGATGCGCTTGAGAATCTCACATCCACACCGTATGTGGTCTATATGCCGCAGTTTGACATGGATAAAATAATTGATGTCATGAAGCGTGAAACACTAAGAGGTATTGCAGGAGAGTTTATCAATGATCCTGAAAATGATATCATGGCGTTAAAGACAAAGCTTTCTGACGGAGGAATACTTGTTGACAATTTTACTCCCGACTTAAAATGGTCTGATTTAAAGCTTAATTCTGACGGCATGGTGCCTGTCATAGTGCAGGATTACCGCAATGAGCAGGTGCTCATGCTTGCCTATATGAATGAGGAGGCCTTCAATGTCACGATAAACAGCGGCCGCATGACCTACTGGAGCAGAAGCCGCAATGAGCTTTGGACCAAAGGACTTACATCAGGACATTTACAGTACGTAAAGTCTTTGACAGCGGACTGTGATTATGATACTATCCTTGCGAAGGTTTCGCAGGTGGGAGCTGCATGCCACACAGGTAACAGGACCTGCTTTTTCAATAATATCGTGAAAAAGGAGTATGTGGAGAAGAATCCACTTACAGTGCTTGAATCAGTCTATGCGGTGATAGTTGACCGTATGAAGAATCCAAAGGAGGACTCGTACACCAATGCCGTCATGGAAAAGGGCATAGATGAGATATTAAAAAAACTCGGACACGAGTGCACTGAGATTATTCTGGCAGCCAAAAATCCGGACAGTGATGATTTGAAGTTTGAGATATCGGACTTTATGTACCACTGCATGATTCTTATGGCTCAGAAAAATATCACATGGGCAGAAATAGCAGGGGAGTTGGCACAGCGATAGCCTTAAAACACAATAATTATTTAGAGGAAATTATATGAGAAAACTAGCTTTAAGTGATGAGATACTTATGAAGGTAGACAAACCGGCTAGATATATCGGGAATGAGTTCAACTCAGTAATGAAAGACACATCGCAGGTAAATATACGTTTTGCGATGTGTTTTCCTGATGTTTATGAGATTGGTATGTCACATCTGGGAATCCAGATATTATATGATATGTTCAACCGCATGGATGACGTGTGGTGCGAGAGAGTTTATTCTCCGTGGCCTGATCTGCATGAAATCATGAAGCAGGAGAATATACCGCTTTTCGGACTTGAGTCGCAGGAGCCTATAAAAGACTTTGATTTTGTAGCCATGACGTTGCAGTACGAGATGTGCTACACAAATATTTTGCAGATACTTGACCTCGCACAGATACCGCTTCGTTCAAGGGATAGAGCGGAAGGCTGCCCTATTGTGATTGCAGGCGGTCCTTGTACTTACAATCCGGAGCCGATTGCAGATTTCTTTGATATATTTTATATCGGAGAGGGCGAGACACAGTACGGCAATCTCTTTGAGCTTTATAAGAAGGCAAAGGCTGATGGTCTTTCAAGGGAAGAGTTTTTACATGAGGCTGCAAAGATTGAGGGGCTTTATGTACCTGCTTTGTATGAGGTGGAGTACAATGAGGATGGAACAATCTGCTGTATGAAGCCTAAGTATGATGATATTCCTGTAAAGATAAAAAAACAGGTGCAGGTAGATTTGACTAACTCAACCTACCCCGAGGCACCGGTTGTGCCTTTTATCAAGGCTACGCAGGATAGAATGGTGCTTGAAATACAGCGTGGCTGTATAAGAGGCTGCCGTTTCTGTCAGGCCGGTATGATTTACCGCCCAAACCGTGAGAAAAAGGTTGACCATCTAAAGGACGTTGCAGCGGCACTTATTAAAAATACCGGACACGAGGAGATTTCTTTAAGCTCCTTAAGCTCATCCGATTACAAGGAGTTTGATGAGCTTATCACGTTTTTGCTTGATATCTGTAAGGAAAAGAAGATAAATATCTCCCTGCCTTCACTCAGATTGATGCGTTTTCGCTCGATATCATGCAGAAGGTGCAGGATGTCAAAAAAAGCAGTCTGACCTTTGCGCCTGAGGCCGGTACACAGCGCCTTAGAAATGTCATTAACAAGGGACTTACCGTGGATGATATCATGAACGGCTCAAAACAGGCATTTGAGGGCGGCTGGAACAAGGTGAAGTTTTATTTCATGCTCGGTCTGCCTACAGAGACAGAGGAAGATATGAGGGGCATTCCTGAGCTTGCAAACGATGTGGCGGCATTGTACTATGATACCGTTCCAAAGGAAAAGAGAGCCGGAAAATGCCAGATTACGATAAGTACATCATTTTTCGTGCCAAAGCCTTTTACACCATTCCAGTGGGCGAGAATGTATGAGCCTTCTGAGTATCTGGCAGAGCCAAAATAGTAAATGACCATGTAAAGGAGCAGCTCAACAGAAAGAGCATCAGATACAACTGGCATGAGCCTATGTCACTGTGATAGAGGGCATACTTGCAAGAGGCGACAGAAGGCTTTGCGATGCGATAGTAAAGGTATACGAAAAGGGCGGATATTATGATGCCTGGACAGAGTATTTTGACTATGACAGATGGATTGATTCGATAAAGGAATGCGGACTGGATCCGGATTTCTACACGATGAGAGAAAGGCCTTTAGATGAAGTATTCCCATGGGATTTTATCGATATAGGTGTGACAAAGCAGTTTATGATAAGAGAGTGGGAGACAGCCCATAAGGAGACAGTCACTCCTAACTGCCGCATGAGGTGCTCTGCCTGCGGTGCAAAGAGCTATGGAGGAGGTGTCTGCTATGAAAATTAGAGTGAAGTTTAAAAAATGGGGCTGCATGAAGTTTATAGGACATCTCGATATGATGAGATACTTCCAGAAGGCGGTCAGAAGGCAGATATTGATATCCGCTATTCAGAGGGGTATTCTGCTCACCAGATTATGTCGTTTGCGGCTCCGCTTGGTGTGGGCATCACAAGTGATGGTGAGTACTTTGACATAGATGTAAATACAACAGAATCTACAGAAAAAAGCATACAAGCTTTAAATGCCCAGATGGTGGACGGAGTAGAGGTGACAGGGTATGTGCTTCTGCCGGATGATGCAAAGAAGGCTATGTCGCTTGTTGCGGCTGCAGACTATGTACTTAGCTTCAAGGAGGGCTATGAGAGCCCGTATACCATAGATGAATGGAAGGAAGCGATAGATAAGCACTTTTTTGACGAGCCATCCTTTGTTGTGATGAAAAAGACTAAAAAGAGTGAGAGAGAGGTAGATATAAAGCCTCTTGTATATAAGCTTACAGTCATGGAAAATAACAAAAAGCCTGAGTTTTTCATGCAGGTATCAACAGGAAGCATTGACAATATAAAGCCTGAGTTTGTGCTTCAGGCCATATACGAAAAGTGTGGCCTTGATTACAATCCGCTTGCCATACAAATCCACAGGCAGGAAGTGTATGCAAGAAAAGACGATGGAACACTCATTTGTCTGCTTGACATGGGAGAAGAAATCTCATAATGAACAGAATTATTCTGACTAAAACAGTAAAAAATAATAAGACATATACAGTGTATGCACTGATGGATGAAAACGGAAATTATAAGGATTTCCAGCTTCTTCCCGAGAAGGATACGATAATAAACAATATATACGCGGCAAGGGTGAACAAGATACTGCCGGGCATAAATGCGGCATTTGTGACCATTGCGCAGAATAAAAGCTGTTATCTTTCGCTAAATGATGCAAAAAATCCTGTATACACAAACAAAAAATCAAAAAAAGAAGGATTGTGTGAGGGCGATGAGATACTTGTGCAGGTCATAAAGGATGCGTTAAAGACAAAGGATCCTGTGGTCACAACAAAGCTTTCTATATTCGGAAGCAATGTGATTCTCACCAATTTTGATACACAGATAGGTGTTTCATCGAAGCTGGATAAGGAAAGGGCGGCTCTTTTACGTAAGGCTGTGCTTTCAAAGTGTTCAGACCACGAAAAAGAGGGCTATGGCATCATAGTCAGAACCAATGCCAAAAATGTGGAGGATAAAGCAGTTTCGCAGGATGCATATTCTGTAGCACAAAAATACAATCAGATAATAAAAAAAGCACCGCATCAGGCACTCTATTCATGCATATACCGGGGGATGAGCGACTATCTGCTTTTAATGAAGACGATTGATTTGCCACGGTGGAGTGGATAAAGACTGATTGCGATGACATATATGACAGTCTTCTTACAGAGTACGGCATATATGACCATGCTCCTGAAAAGATAATGAGATATGACGATTCAGCTATCAGCCTGTCAACACTCTATGGCATAAGAGGCTGATTGATAATCTGACCTCGCGCAGGGTATGGCTGGACTGTGGTGGCAACATCATAATAGAACAGCTTGAGACACTTACATTTATAGATGTAAACAGTGCAAAGAATATATCGTCGGGGAGCAATAGTATATTAAAGACCAATATGGAGGCCGCAAAGGAGATAGCCAGGCAGCTTCGGCTCAGAAATATCTCCGGCATGATAATAATTGATTTTATCAATATGAAGTCTGAGGCATCAAAGGATACGCTTATTGAAGCGCTCAAACGGTATATAAAGGACGATAATACAGTCTGTACCTTTGTGGATATCACTAAGCTTGGACTGGTGGAGCTGACAAGAAAAAAGGTCCACAAATCTCTTAAACAAATTTTAGAAAAAACACTTGACGAATAGATGGCTCTATGCTAATATACTGGAGTATGCCGCACAGTGAGGTATAAGTTTGCGACTTTCGCAACACCGTAACTGGCGAGTAATGATAAATAGGAGGTGCCATATGTACGCAATTATAGCAACAGGTGGTAAGCAGTACAAAGTATCTGAAGGCGATATCATTACCATTGAAAAGCTTGGCGTTGAAGCTGGTGAGAAGGTTACTTTTGATCAGGTTTTAGTTGTAGGCGGAGATGATCTCAAGGTTGGAGATCCAACAGTTGCAGGTGCAACAGTTGAGGCTTCTGTAGTTAAAGAAGGCAGAGCTAAAAAGGTTATCGTTTACAAGTACAAGAGAAAAACCGGATATCACAAAAAGAACGGACACAGACAGGCTTTCACACAGGTTAAGATTGAAAAAATTAACGGATAATGATAGCTATAACCGTTTATCAGAATTCAAAAGGACATAAGATGGGCTTTAAGTCAAAGGGACATGCAGGTTTTGCAGATTCCGGTTATGATATAATCTGTGCCGGGGTTTCAGCGCTGGTGATCAACTTCATCAATTCCGCTGAAGAGCTGTGTCATGCTGAGTACAGCCTTGATACAGACGAAGAGACAGGTATGATTGACTACAGACTTGACAAGCCGGCGACAGGTGATGTTGCACTGCTTATGGATTCCATGATTCTGGGACTAAAAGGAATACAAAGAGACTATGGGAATGAGTACATCATTCTAGACTTCAAGGAGGTGTAAGACATGTTGAATATGAACCTTCAGTTTTTTGCTCATAAAAAGGGAGTTGGTTCTACAAAGAACGGACGTGACTCTGAGTCTAAGAGATTAGGCGCTAAGAGAGCAGACGGACAATTCGTAAAAGCTGGTAATATTCTTTACAGACAGCGTGGTACAAAGATTCACCCTGGTACAAACGTTGGTATCGGTGGAGATGATACATTATATGCTAAGGTTGATGGCGTATTAAGATTTGAGAGAGTTGGAAGAGATAAGAAACAGGCTTCCGTATATCCAGTAGTGAACGAATAAGATTTAAACCCCGACTTTTATTAGCCGGGGTTTTTATGTTGTAAATTAGCAGCATGTAGTAATCTGATTAATCATAAATGAGGGGCAAAATACCTTTTGACCCTTATATCATTTTGTTATTACTGTGTCTTATATAGATATAGTATAACAGATATAGCATAGTAATGATTTGTTATAAAGTATACTGAGTGTTTTATGCAGACATTCAGCATGAGGTGGAAAATTATGTTTGCAGATCGTGCAAAAATTATCATAAAATCAGGAAAAGGCGGAGATGGCCATGTATCGTTCCGCCGTGAAAAATACGTGCCGAACGGTGGTCCGGACGGCGGTGACGGTGGAAAGGGCGGAGACGTTATATTTCTCGTGGATAAGGGAATCAACACCCTGACAGATTATCGTCACAGAAGAAAGTTTGCAGCAGAGCCCGGACAGGAGGGCGGCAAAAAGAACTGCCACGGAAAGAATGGTGAGGATCTTATACTTAAGGTGCCGGAGGGTACACTCATAAAGGATGCAGCAAGCGGAAAAGTCATAGCAGATATGTCCGGTGACAATACAAGGCAGGTGATCCTGCGCGGCGGAAAAGGCGGTCAGGGCAACCAGCACTATGCCACATCCACCATGCAGGCTCCTAAATATGCTCAGCCGGGACAGGATGCAATAGAAATCGAGGTACAGCTTGAGCTAAAGGTGATAGCGGATGTAGGGCTTGTAGGATTTCCAAACGTAGGAAAATCAACACTTCTGTCACGAGTTACCAATGCACAGCCAAAGATTGCCAACTATCATTTCACCACATTACAGCCAAATCTTGGTGTGGTTGATATGGATGAGGGCTTTGGCTTCGTAATCGCTGATATCCCGGGGCTTATCGAGGGAGCATCAGAGGGCATCGGACTCGGTCATGAGTTTTTGCGTCATATAGAGCGTACTAAGGTGATGATACACATGTTGATGCTGCCGGTACTGAAGGCCGTGATCCGGTTGCTGACATCAAGGCGATAAACAAGGAGCTTGAAGCATACAATCCACAGCTTCTCAAAAAGCCACAGGTCATTGCCGCCAACAAAATAGATGCCATAGCAGGAGACGAAAATGAGGTAATTTCGGCCTTAAGAGCCGAATTCGAACCACAGGGCATAAAGGTATTCCCGATATCCGCAGTAAGCGGTAAGGGCCTTAAGGAGCTTTTGTACGAGGTGAAGGACCTGCTTGCAAATTGTCCTAAAGAGGTTACTGTATATGAGCCGGAGATTGATCCTGCACTTTCATTCTTTAAGGATGAGCCGTACGCGGTTGAGGTGGCAGCCGATGGTGCATATGAGATATCAGGTCCAAAGATTGAGAAAATGCTCGGATACACAAATATGGACTCGGAGAAGGGCTTTGCCTTTTTCCAGAGATTCTTGCGTGAGCAGGGTATCATCAAGGAGCTTGAAAATATGGGCATCGAGGATGGAGATACTGTCCGCATGTATGATTTCGAGTTTGATTATTACAAGTAAGGAGAAGAGTATATATGAATTTATCAAGTAAACAGCGTGCATATTTAAGCAGCCTTGCAAGCACAATTAATCCTATTTTCAATATTGGAAAGGCATCGCTTACTCCGGAAATCATCGAGGCTCTTGATGCAGCACTTGAAAAGAGGGAGCTGATCAAGGTTGCAGTTCTTAAAAACTGCATCGATGATCCAAGAGAGATTGCAAGTGTAATCGGTGAGAGAACACACTCTGCAGTGGTTAAGGTAATAGGCAAAAAAATGATTTTTTACCGTCCTGCGAAGAAAAATCCAAAGATTAAGCTTCCGGAATAAGCCATGAAAACAGGGATTTTTGGTGGGGCATTTGACCCGATACACAAAGGTCATATATACATGGCACAAAAGGCGATGGAAGAGTATTCTCTTGACAGGATTCTGCTTGTTCCGTCAGGTCACTCGCCGAACAAGACTGAGAATGCAATGACAGCATTTAGCCACCGGTACAATATGTGTAAGCTGGCATCAGAAGCAGTGCCCGGTATTGAGGTGTCTGATATTGAGATAAAGGATGAGTCCACCAGCTATACGTATGTGACACTCCAAAAGCTAAAGGCGCTTTATCCGGAGGATGAACTGTATTTCATCATGGGTGGAGATTCTCTGGACTATTTTGAGTCATGGATGAAGCCTGAGATAATAGCCCAAACAGCAATAATCCTTGTTATGGTGAGGGAAAATTTCCAAAGCAGCAGATGGAGGAAAAGATTGCACATATCAAAAAACAGTTTTGGGCAGATATAAGACTTTTAAAGTGTGACAGGATGGATGTGTCGTCTACTCAGGTCAGGAGACTGCTACGTGCCAATCGCAGGCAGACGGGTATAGGAGTCCTAAAGGAGCGGAAATGTTTCTGGATGCTGCAGTTATGTCATATATACAGGCTAATAATTTATACAGGTGATAGAGTATGGAAGTAAAAGAAATAAAGAAAAAGCTAAAGAAGAGCCTTGATAAACAAAGGTATCAGCATACACTCGGAGTGATGTATACTGCCGGCTGTCTTGCCATGGCAAACGGCTATCCGATAGAAAAGGCAATGCTTGCAGGCCTGCTTCATGATTGTGCCAAGTGTCTTTCGACTGAAAAGAAAATCGGACTCTGTGTAAAGAAAAATATAGACATAACAGAGGTAGAGATATCAAACCCGGGTCTGTTACATGCAAAGGCAGGCATGGTGCTGGCTGAGGAAGAGTATGGCATTAAGGATGCGCAGATACTGCATGCCATAAGAGTGCATACTACAGGAGAAGCAGATATGGGGCTCCTTGACAAAATACTCTTTGTGGCAGATTATATTGAGCCAAACAGATGTGAAGCACCTAGGCTTGAAGAGATAAGAAAGCTTGCTTTTTCAGACCTTGATAGGACTGTTGCAGAGATATTGTATGATACAATCAATTTTCTTAACACAAAGAGTGGAGCAATAGATCCGACTACCCAGATTACTTACAATTATTATGCTAAATACAGAGACAACAGGGAGGAATAACTGCTATGCAGACAATCGATTTAGTTAAAAAGATAGTGGAAGCACTTGAAGACAAAAAGGCAGAGGATATCACAGTTCTCGACATAGGAGAGGTTTCTTCTATAGCAGATTACTTTATCATTGCAAACGGAAACAATGCAAATCAGCTCACAGCTATGGAGGATGCTGTGGATGAGGCTATGTATACAAACGGAGTGCATCAGAAGCAGGTGGAGGGAACAGGCAACTCTACATGGATTCTCATGGACTATCAGGATATTATCGTGCATCTGTTCTCTAAAGAAGACAGACAGTTCTATGATCTCGACAGAATATGGAGAGATGGAAAAGTGGTGGATGTACATTCACTGTAGTATCTATTTAAAATATCGCACCCATATGCTTAGCTAAAAAGTACAGCATATGGGTGCGATATTTTTTTGATATTTAGAAGAAACGGAATACTCCAAACACCTTGCCGAGTATTTCGCAGTCGGGAACTATGATTGGATCCATTGTGTCGTTCTCAGGCTGGAGGCGTATGTGACCGTCCTCTTTATAGAAGGTCTTTACGGTAGCGGAATCATCTATAAGTGCTACGACCATGTCTCCGTTTGAAGCATTGCTTTGCTGCTCAACGAGGATATTATCACCATCGAAGATACCGGCATTGATCATGCTCTCACCCTTGACCTTCAGCATGAAGGACTGCTTATTTGGCATATACTCTGCAGGTACAGGAAAGTAAGTTTCGATATTTTCCACTGCGAGTATCGGCTCGCCTGCTGCTACACGGCCAACCAGTGGTACGTTAACCATCTCGCGGCGTTGTAAACCAAAGCTGTCATCTATAATCTCTATAGCCCTGTTTTTGGCAGGATCCTTCTTATGTAGCCTTTTCGCTCCAGTGTCTCGAGATGAGCATGGACGCTTGATGTGGACTTTAAATGTACACCCTCGCAGATATCGCGCACTGATGGCGGATAGCCTCTGTTTAAAATCTCACTCTTGATAAACTCCAGTATCTCTTTCTGCTTGTCTGAAATCTTTTCTAATGCCATAGTTAAATCCTCCGTCTGAATATTTAAATAATATAATGATATGAGGGTCAAAAGGTATTTTGCCTCTTCGTTCATAATTATAATAAAAAAATTGTATTTTAAAAAATTATATCATAAAACTAAAATAAACGCAAACATATATTCCGAAATTTTGTTCGTTTTTCTGTTGACAAACGATTGTTCGGGATGTATTATGTAATCACAATAACAACAAACACATGTTCGAAAATACAAGAGGTGGTTTTATGAGAGAAAATACTTTATCAGGTAGAAGAAAAATGTTTGGATGGACTGCTGTTGCATTTATAGCAGCTGTCATTATATTGTGTGGCACTATTCATATTTTTGCCAGTTCTACTGACAGCAGGCCATATAACAAGTATTATACCAGCGTCAGGGTTGAGGACGGTGACACTGTATGGAGCATTGCTGACAGATATATTACCGACAGCAGGTAAGTAAAAGGGATTATGTAGATGAGGTCTGCAGGCTCAATAGCCTTACCGATGGCAATGTGCGTAGTGGTGATTATATAGTTGTTGCATATTATTCTCAGGACATAAAGTGATGCAATCTTGCTAAAATTTCCTGTTTCTTATATAATATAGGTCAGATGCAGCGAATCAGACTATATCATTATTGTATTCGCTTTCGTTGAACAGGAGATTAGATATTTATGTTAAAGCTATTTTTTGTTATATTTGCAAATTTTCACAGAGCGCCGTATATTGTTCCTAAAATGAGATACATGGCTGATCATCCGCAGAAATATTCAGAAGCCGAGAGATATGATATGATGCGGCACTGCATTGATTTGATGAACAAATCAGGAAAGATTACAACAGAGGCATATGGTCTTGAGAATCTTCCTGAAACAGGTGGCTATATCATGTATCCCAACCATCAGGGGAAGTATGATTTGCTTGGAATTATTACTACACATGACAGAGTACTTTCGTTTGTAATGGATAAGCAGAAGTCTCATACAATGCTTGTCAGGGAATTTGTGGATCTGGTTCAGGCAAAGCGTTTAGAGAAAGACAATCCAAGGCAGGGGCTTACTATAATCAATGAGGTAGCTAAGGATGTGAAAAACGGCAAGAGATATGTTCTGTTTCCGGAGGGTGGCTATAAGTTCAATAATAAGAATAAAGTGCAGGATTTTAAAGCAGGGAGCTTTAAGATTGCATTGAAATCTCATGTACCTATTATTCCAATAGCTCTCATAGATTCATATAAGGTATTCAACAGTTTTCATTTTGGTCCTGTTACAACTCAGGTTCACTATTTAAAGCCTATTGAGTATGAAGAGTACAAGGGTATGAAGACGAAGGATATAGCTGCACTGGTTAAGGAACGTATAGAGGAGAAAATCAAAGAAGTGCTTGGCTAGAGTCAACTTTGATTATTATATAGTATTATTATGAAAGACAAAGCTTATTACGAAGACGTAAATATAAAAAATGAATTAAAGCTCAGAGACATGATACAGAAGCTTCCGAAGTTCTGTATGGATTTTTTATCGGAATAGATGCGGATAAGTCCTCAAGAACCAAGATAGCGTATGCATATGATCTACAGACCTTTTTCGAGTACATGAAGAGTGCCAATCCATCGCTTAAGAAATATGATATAAGGGATTACCCTATATCTCTGTTAGATCAGATCAGTCCTTCAGATATTGAGGAATATCTGTTTTATCTAAAGTATTATGAGAAGGATGGCGTCGTACACACCAATGACGAGAGAGGCATTAAGCGAAAGCTTGCATCACTGCGCACTTTTTATAATTTTTATTTCAGGAAAGAGTTTATAGATACCAATCCTGCGAGCAAGGTAACCCTTCCCAAAATACATGAGAAGAATATCATTCGTCTTGATACTGATGAGGTCGCACAGCTTCTCGATGAGGTTGAGTCAGGAGACAGTCTGTCCAAGAACCAGCAGCGTTTCCATGAGAAAACAAAGGTTCGTGACCTTGCACTTATGACACTGCTTCTTGGAACAGGTATCCGTGTATCTGAGTGCGTGGGGCTGGATATGGATGATGTAGATTTCAAAAACAACGGAATCAAGGTGCACCGAAAGGGTGGTGCTGACGTGATTGTTTATTTTGGTGATGAGGTACGTGATGCACTTCTTTCGTACTGGGAGGAGAGAAGCATAATTACACCTGCCGAGGGGCATGCTAATGCGCTTTTTCTCTCTTTACAGAGGAAGCGCATATCTGTACGCTCTGTTGAGAATCTGGTAAAAAAGTATTCGAGACTCGTAACAACCGTTAAGAATATTACTCCTCATAAGCTTCGTAGTACATATGGCACCACACTTTATCAGGAAACAGGTGATATCTATCTTGTGGCGGATGTTCTAGGGCACAAGGATGTAAATACCACACGTAAGCATTATGCAGCCCAGGAGGACAGCAGGCGTCGTGCGGCAGCAGGTAGTACATCTGAGGAGGATTGATTATATGTCTGATAATATAATCACAATTACAGATTTTATGGACCCCAATCTGGATGTGTATGCCAGATTGACGGAGAATCAGCTTTTAAACAGAGCTAATCCAAAAGAGGGGATGTTTATAGCTGAAAGTCCAAAGGTGATAGAGAGGGCACTTGATGTGGGATGTGAACCGGTTTCTCTTCTGATGGAGACAAAGCATGTAAATGGCGAGGCAAGAGGCATTATCGAAAGATGTCAGAATATACCTGTATATACTGCGTCATTTGATTTGCTCACAAAGCTGACTGGTTTTGCTTTGACCAGAGGCACACTCTGTGCTATGTACAGGCCGAAGCCAAGGTCCGTCGAAGAGGTGTGCAGGGATGCAAGAAGAGTTGCGGTGCTTGAGGATGTGGTAAATCCAACCAATGTCGGAGCTATATTCAGGTCAGCTGCAGCACTGCATATAGATGCGGTGCTGCTCACTCCTGCCTGCAGCAATCCTTTGTACAGGCGTGCAATCAGGGTTAGTATGGGAACTGTGTTTCAGGTGCCATGGGCATATTTTCCCAAGTACAATGTCGGCAGTGACAACACTTTTTCAGATGCTTCATTGCATGATAAGTGTGATAGCCGTGACCAAAATTGCAGCGACCGAAATAGCAGTGTTTATAAATACAATATTGATGTGCTTCATAAGCTTGGATTTAAGACCTGTGCTATGGCGTTGACTGATGATTCCGTGAGTATAGATGACCCTGTGCTTCACTCAGAGGAAAGACTTGCAATAGTGCTTGGTACTGAGGGAGATGGTCTTCATGAGCAGACTATAGACTCCTGTGACTACACTGTAAAGATACCAATGTCACATGGCGTGGATTCATTAAATGTGGCTGCTGCCAGTGCAGTGGCATTTTGGGAGCTTGCTAAATAGTCTGATGAGAGTGCTTTATATTGTAAATTTTGACATTTTCGTCAGCACTGTTTCTAACTTCAGTTCCTTCGCATACGCATCCGAGTGGTAAATCCGCATAGTTTGTGCTATCGCAGAAGGCACTTTGGCGGCTGCAGTCAGTTTTATCATCTGATATGCCGTAGATGTTGGATTTATTGGTATTATACTGTTTAAAGTTTTGCCGGCTGTAGATATTCTGGTCGGTATTATGTGTATTGGCATTATATATCCCTGTATTATTCATGAATAGTCCTCCTGATTGATGCTTGTTTATTTGTGTTTTGTTTATTTGATGTTTTAATTTGATTTTTATTTGCAGCTATCCTGAATATGCTGAATAGTTACTGTTATTTTTCATCCTGAGTATGAGTTTAGCATGTGCTGTGAGTAATTATTTTATGTATCTTATTTTTAATTGCGATTTCGTTTAGATGCTTTTTTAATTAAAATTGTAGCAATCATAAATATAATTTACACCTTTGTACATAATAATGCTGACAGGAGGTGTCTATTAAATGATTCTAACAGAAAAAGAAACAAACGCTATTGAAGATTTAAAAACACAGGAACAGGCATGCATAGAGAAGTATACCAAATACAGCAATCAGGCAAAGGATCCGGTGCTTAAGGAGCTTTTTGAAGAAATAGCAAGGGATGAGCAAAAGCATTTTGACTCTTTGGATCAGGTGATTAAGGGAAAGGTTCCGTCAGTTGACTGCAATGATTCTAAGGGGAAGAATTATAACCCTGCTGCAACATACGATTCGCTTGGCAATTCTGAGGACAAGAAAGCTGACTGTTATCTGGCTACAGACTGTATAGGAACAGAAAAGCTAGTATCCGGCGAGTACAATTCCGATGTATTTGTATTTGGAAATTCGGATATCAGAAAGTTATTGGCAGATATACAGATAGAAGAGCAGAATCATGCTGAGATGCTATGGAAGTACAAAACTGCAAATGGTATGGCATAGATAAAATATAAAACCATAGAATTTAGTACAAAGTGTAAAACAGGACTGCCTGAATATCGACAGTCCTGTTTTATAGGTTTAGTTGCCTGTTGGAATAAAAGGTCTGATTGCACCTGCAAGCTGAGAAACCGGCATACTCTGGAGCCATACACGGCCAGGTCCGGTGACAACGGTGTTGAATAATCCTTCACCGCCGAATACCACATTTTTGATACCCGGAACAGTCTGAATTTCGAGCTGGCAGCTTCCTGTCATAGCGGCTAAGTATCCGGTATCAATCACCAGCTGCTGACCGGGTGCAAGCTCGTATTCCTTTATGTGGCCGTCAAATTCCAAAAATACCAATCCGTTTCCTGACAGACGCTGCATGATAAAGCCCTCACCGCCGAAGAAACCTGCTCCTATTCTTTTTTGGAAAAATACGGACAGCTCAACTCCGGAGGTTGAAGCAAGAAATGCTGATTTCTGAGCAATTATCTCCTGTCCCGGTGCAATCTGGAAGGGTCTGATGCATCCTGGAAAGCATGATGCAAATGCTATCATTCCCGGACCACCCATAGATGTGTAGCGATTTTGGAACATACTCTCACCTGAAAATGCACGGCCAAACATTTTGCCGATGCCTCCATTTGATGTAGTTTCCATCTTCATGTTTGGAGTCATCCATGACATGGCACCTTTTTCGGTAATCATAGTCTCGTTTGCCTCAAGGTTGCAGATCACAACCGGTAATGGCTCTCCCTCAATATTGTAGTTCATAAATATCCTCCTTTAGCTTAAAAAATGGTTTGTAGAAGTTTTATATCTATAATTCTAACACAGTAATATGTCACTTGACAATATAATTCATAAATGTACACGAAAGCTTATAAATGAATACAAATTGCCTAATGAAATACACTTTAGGGATTGCGGTGTTCATATGATCTTGACTGAAACTATGTGGGAAAAGTCACAGACAGACTTGTTTATTTTATAAATATGGTTTAGAATAATACGGTTATTGTTGGATAAAAATGGTAGTAAAACTATATGTCATATAAATTGTAACAAAATAATTATATCCAATTTATAACATGTAAATAACATATTTGAGGAGACAACATAATAATGAGATTTGTAATACAGCGTGTAAACCATGCAAAGTGCACTATAGATGGAAATATAACCGGCAGCATAGAAAAGGGACTGTGCGTTTTGATAGGCATAGCAGAGACAGACACTAAAGAGATTGCTGATAAAATGATCAAAAAGCTTATAAACATGAGAATTTTTGCCGATGAGAATGACAAGACAAATCTTTCGATAAATGATGTAGACGGAAAGCTTTTGCTCATATCGCAGTTTACGCTTTATGCAAATTGTAAGAAAGGCAATCGGCCTTCATTTGTGGAGGCAGGAAGTCCTGATATGGCAAACGAGCTTTATGAATACTGCATCAGCGAGTGTGATAAGGCAGTTCCCGGAGTACAAAGAGGGGTGTTTGGAGCCGATATGAAGATAGAGCTTGAGAATGACGGGCCATTTACGATTGTACTGGATTCGGACAAGCTGTAAAAGATATAAGTATGAAAGGCATTTTTATGGAAAAATCATTAAAAAAAGATATTATAATAAACAGGCTTCCTGTAGTTATATATTTTATCCTGATTTTTGCTGCTTTAATGGTGATAATAAGTGCAGTAGCTCCGATGAGTAATCATGAGCCAAAGACGACGGATACATATTCTGATTTTTCAACAGGATGGTTAAATTGCGAGGAGTCTGAGGCTTCACTAGACCATTTATCCGGCACTACAGTAATCCATCGTACTATAACGGCAGCTGATTGTAATAAAACATTGTTTTTCTTTGCAAAAACATCAAATATCAAGGTGTTCATAGATGGGGTATGCCAATACAGGAACAATCATTTCTGTTCACAGTTTTTTGGAAAGACACCCGGGGCTCTTTTTGTAAATGTACTTATCCCTGCAGAAAGTGATGGCAAGCTACTGGAGATTGAAATTGAAAATCCATATAAAGATGACGACAGTGCAAAGCTTGATGAAATGTACATAGGCGATATTTCTGATATCATACAATTTCAACAACAAAAAAGATTCAATTCTTTCTGTATCAGCTTTATTATTATGGTACTGGGTGTTGTAATGCTTTTACTATTTATTCCTCTTACAAGGCAAAAGATAGTAGGCATTGAGTTTTTGAATCTTGGTGTTACAGCATTTGTATCAGGCTTATATCTTACAACAGACGGACGATATCTACAGCTTGTTTTTGGAGATGCCCATATATATCATGTGATAGCAGAAACAGCCCTGAGGCTTTCTATTCTACCGTTTTTAATATTTTTAAGTCAGATGTATGACAGCTATAGTAAACGTATAAGCGCGATACTATGCGTAATTGGCGAGATAGTATTTGCAGGCTGCTTTATCGGTGAAATAACCGAAATCATGGATTATCATGAGACACTTTTTCTGGTACATGTTGTATTTGCAATTTCTATGCTCTTTATTCTTGTTTCGACGATAAAGGGCATTGTAAAGGCACCAAAAGAGAATATATATCACAATATAGGCTGTATTGTTTTAAGCTTTATGGCTATGACGGATATCATAATTCTATGGCGAGGCACTGGACGAGAAACAAGCTATTTTATCAGACTCGGCATATTGATATTCTTTTTCATGGAAATAGTTCAAATTATAAAAAAGTTCCTTGCCTCTTATCAGCGCAATATCAAAAATGAGTTGCTTAGCAGGCTTGCTTATCATGACGGATTAACTGATTTACTCAATCGTACCTCATATATGGAAAAGGTCAAGGAGCTTGAAGATGATGAAATCCCATACATGCTGATTGCGATTTATGATGTAAACAATCTGAAAAAGGTAAATGATACAATGGGACATCAGAAGGGTGATGAGATGATAAAACGCGTTGCAGATGTGATGAGTGCTTCTCTTGGAAAATACGGACAGTGTTACCGAGTCGGTGGTGATGAATTCGTATTTATCTCGACAAAACCGGATATCGAGACCGTATTCATGAATGCAAGTAAAAAAAAGATGGATAATCTCGGATGTATCACTGATGGAAATAATATAGTGCCTATCACAGCTGCCATGGGATATGCTGTGAAAAACGATAACAGCACAAAGGATATTAATGAGATAATCCGTGAGGCTGATTCAAGGATGTATGAGAAAAAGCGCTCTATGAAGCATCGGAAGGCTTAGTGCATTTCACCCAATCATCGATATTGCCGTTTTGAATAGCAGAAAACAGTCTCTTCTTGACACCCGGATTTTCCATATTGAGCTGTCTGACAAGCTGCTTTACATATTCGCGCCGTGTGTGGCCGTCGTAATGACATGGATTCTTGCACACCGGCAGATTGTATTTATTCTTAAAGCCCTTCACATCAGACTCGCCGACATACATAAGCGGACGGATGATGGCAAGCCCACTGCCGTCCAGCTGTGTAACAGGCGCGAAAGAATAAAATTGTCCCTCATATAGCAGGGAAAGAAACATAGTCTCTATAATATCATCCATATGGTGTGCGTATGCTACTTTATTGCAGCCGACAGACAACGCAAAATCATTCAAAGCTCCCTTTCTAAGCTTTGCACACCATGAGCAGGGACTAGCCTGATTCTTAGATTTCTCAAGAGATATTCTTCCAATATCAGTTTTCACCACATAAAACTCAACAGAGAGCTCATCACACAGCGCCTTCACCGGAGACAAATCAAAATCCTCATATCCCAGGTCAACCGCTATCGCTACAAGCTCAAAGGGCACAGGATAAAAGCTTCTGATGCCGGAAAGCGCATAGAGCAGTGTGAGAGAATCCTTTCCGCTTGAGACACCGATGGCGATTTTGTCATTTTCAGTTATCATATTGTAGTCGTCAAGGGCCTGACGGACCTTGCTGTATAATTTTTGTAATTTCATGATGAATATTATACTATAAATCTGTGAAAAAACAAAGTTTCGAACAGTTACCATTCAGTGATCGTATGGAAAAAGGCAAAGGATTCCGTCACGATTCCTATTCGATAATAATTGACGAACACGCCCGTTGCCCATCGTTCGATAATGTGTTATACTTGTGCCATATAATGTAGACATAAGGAGAAGCGTTGAAATGAACAAAGGCAAAATTCGTACAAGGAGACTCACAATCCGCGCGAAGATCCTGATTCCGTCAATCATAATCGTTGTACTCGTTTGTGGTTTGATGGGATACAATTCCTACACGCGTTTTGAGAAAAGCATGGTGAGGATGGGCGTTGAGGAAGCAGACATGGCGGCAACGATCGTTGCGGATTCGCTGGATGCCAATCTGGTATACAAAGTGACGGTAGGATCGGAAGGTACGCAGGTCTATCAGAATCTGCAAGGAGATCTCAGAAAAAGCAAAAAGCATGCGGAATTGCTTTTTTATACACATTGTATACGGACGGAAAGAAAGTGTATTATGGTGTGGATTCGGACGAGGATGCGGCAAAAGTCGGTGATGAATTTGCGGATTCATACGCGGAACTGGAGCCGGTGTTCGGTGGAAAGGAATACATTCAGGATTACATCGACCATACAGAAGACGGAGATCTGATTACGGTATACAAGCCGATTGAGGACAATGCAGGCAAGGTTGTTGCAATACTTGGATGCGATTATGATGCGTCATCGATTGCAGCAGAATTACAGAAGGCAGTTGTCCAGACGTTACAGATCGGAGGCATCTGCCTGATTCTGGCAATCCTGATTCTGACGATTATCGTTAGCAGGATTACAAAGGGACTGATGCAGGTAAATGCGAAGATTTATGATCTGGTACATAATGAGGGTGATCTGACTCAGAAACTGGATGTCAGAAGCGGGGACGAGCTGGAACTGATTGCGGGCAATGTGAATGAGTTGTTAGCGTATATCCGCAAGATTATGATCGGAATTTCGTCCGGATCCATGCGGCTTATGTCTTCTTCCCGCAAAATGGTGGATCATCTGAGCTCTGCGGATGAAAGCATTACCGATGTGTCGGCAACGATGCAGGAGATGAGTGCGGCGATGGAGGAAACGACTTCTTCACTCAATCAGATCACGGAGGCAATTGACGAAATCTATTCATCGGTAGAGCGTATTGCAGGCAATGCGGATGCCGGAAAAGTCTCTTCTCAGGAGATGGAGAGCCGTGCTTCCGGGGCGAATGATGCAGCAGCGGAGGGAGAGAAGAAAGCAAACATTGAGACCGAGAAGATGGCGGATTCTTTAAATGAGAAGATTGCAAAGTCCAAATCGGTGGAACAGATCGAGATTCTGACTTCCAACATTATCGAGATTACGGAACAGACCAATCTTCTTGCGCTGAATGCAAGTATTGAAGCGGCACGCGCAGGGGAAGCAGGACGCGGCTTTGCGGTGGTTGCGGATGAGATCGGAAAGCTGGCAGGTAATTCTGCGGATGCCGCAGCAAAATCCGCCAGGTGAGTGCAGAGGTCATTCAGGCAGTGGATGAACTGGCAGAGGGATCGCAGCAGATGATCGAATTTGTCCGCAATTCCACAGAGGAAGGCTTCGGAGGTCTTGTTGCAACGAGTGAAAATTATGCGACCGATGCGAATGCAATGCGTGCAATGATGGAGCAGTTCGCGCAGACTGCGGAAGAACTTCGCAGCACGATGGATGGCATCCGTGAATCCATCTCTGCAGTCAACATTGCCGTGGAAGAGAGTGCCAAGGGCATTGCGGGAGTTTCCGAGTCTTCCGTACAGCTTACCGGTAACGTCAATGATATCCAAAGCGAGCTTCCGACAACAATGGCATCGCAGAGGATCTGGCAAAGGAAGTCGGCAAATTCAAGCTTGAGTAGAGCTTATATAAAGATGGGGAACTAAACCAATTCCCAAATAGAAAAATCGTTCAGACCGTGAGTTTGAGCGATTTTTGTTTAAGCAAAGGATCTTTTGTCGAATTGTTTTATGATAGCCATTAAAAGCACCTCCTTTGAACAAAATTTCGAGTTGCGAGGGCAGACTTTGGGACTCGTAATGTGATAAGCTAGAGCCATCATAAGAAATAAGTAAAAAAAGACCCATTGTTACTTCTTTAAGCAAAATATTTGACATCGCCATAGGAAAATAGTATATTTGAATTACAAGTAATTTCTACTTATGGTAGATTAAAGATATCAGGTATTAAAGAAGTAACGTTAAAAAACGTTATTTTTTTACAAGGACACTAGTTACACATTACATATCTTTATAAAAAAGGAGAGAAATATGAATAACGGAACAAATAACTTTCAGAATTTTATCGGAATTTTTTCTTTGCAGAAGACTCTTAGGAATGCTCTCATTCCAACCGAAACAACACAGCAATTTATTGTTAAAAATGGAATAATTAAAGAAGATGAACTCAGAGGAGAAAATCGTCAGATACTTAAAGATATCATGGATGATTATTACAGAGGTTTCATTTCAGAAACTTTATCGTCAATTGATGATATTGACTGGACTTCTTTATTTGAGAAAATGGAAATTCAGTTAAAAAATGGAGATAATAAAGACACTCTTATAAAAGAACAGGCTGAAAAACGTAAGGCAATCTATAAAAAATTTGCAGATGATGATAGATTTAAAAATATGTTCAGTGCAAAATTAATCTCAGATATTCTTCCTGAATTTGTTATTCATAACAATAATTATTCTGCATCAGAAAAGGAAGAAAAAACACAGGTAATTAAATTATTTTCCAGATTTGCAACGTCATTCAAGGACTATTTTAAAAACAGGGCTAATTGTTTTTCGGCTAATGATATATCTTCATCTTCTTGTCATAGAATAGTTAATGATAATGCAGAGATGTTTTTTAGTAATGCATTGGTGTATAGGAGAATTGTAAAAAATCTTTCAAATGATGATATAAATAAAATATCCGGAGATATGAAGGATTCATTAAAGGAAATGTCTCTGGAGGAAATTTATTCTTATGAAAAATATGGGGAATTTATTACACAGGAAGGTATATCTTTTTATAATGATATATGCGGTAAAGTAAATTTATTTATGAATTTATATTGCCAGAAAAATAAAGAAAACAAAAATCTCTATAAGCTGCGAAAGCTTCATAAACAGATACTGTGCATAGCAGATACTTCTTATGAGGTGCCGTATAAATTTGAATCAGATGAAGAGGTTTATCAATCAGTGAATGGATTTTTGGACAATATTAGTTCAAAACATATCGTTGAAAGATTGCGTAAGATTGGAGAAAACTATAACGGCTACAATCTTGATAAGATTTATATTGTTAGTAAATTCTATGAATCAGTTTCACAAAAGACATATAGAGATTGGGAAACAATAAATACTGCATTAGAAATTCATTACAACAATATATTACCCGGAAATGGTAAATCTAAAGCTGACAAGGTAAAAAAAGCGGTAAAGAATGATCTGCAAAAAAGCATTACTGAAATCAATGAGCTTGTTAGCAATTATAAATTATGTCCGGATGATAATATTAAAGCAGAGACATATATACATGAAATATCACATATATTGAATAATTTTGAAGCACAGGAGCTTAAGTATAATCCTGAAATTCATCTGGTGGAAAGTGAATTGAAAGCATCTGAATTAAAAAATGTTCTAGATGTAATAATGAATGCTTTTCATTGGTGTTCGGTTTTCATGACAGAGGAGCTGGTAGATAAAGATAATAATTTTTATGCGGAGTTAGAAGAGATATATGACGAAATATATCCGGTAATTTCATTGTATAATCTTGTGCGTAATTATGTAACGCAGAAGCCATATAGTACAAAAAAAATTAAATTGAATTTTGGTATTCCTACACTAGCGGATGGATGGAGTAAAAGTAAAGAATATAGTAATAATGCAATTATTCTCATGCGTGATAATTTGTACTATTTAGGAATATTTAATGCAAAAAATAAGCCTGACAAAAAGATAATTGAAGGTAATACATCAGAAAATAAAGGGGATTATAAGAAGATGATTTATAATCTTCTGCCAGGACCAAATAAAATGATCCCCAAGGTATTCCTCTCTTCAAAAACCGGAGTGGAAACATATAAGCCGTCTGCCTATATATTGGAGGGCTATAAACAAAACAAGCATCTTAAATCCTCTAAGGATTTTGATATAACGTTTTGTCACGATTTGATTGATTATTTTAAGAACTGTATAGCTATACATCCTGAATGGAAGAATTTTGGCTTTGATTTTTCTGACACCTCCACATATGAAGATATCAGCGGATTTTACAGAGAAGTCGAATTACAAGGTTATAAAATCGACTGGACATATATCAGCGAAAAGGATATTGATTTGTTGCAGGAAAAAGGACAGTTATATTTATTCCAAATATATAACAAAGATTTTTCCAAGAAAAGTAGCGGAAATGATAATCTTCATACTATGTATTTGAAGAATTTGTTTAGTGAAGAGAATTTAAAGGATATTGTACTGAAATTAAACGGTGAAGCGGAAATCTTCTTTAGAAAATCAAGCATAAAGAATCCTATAATTCATAAAAAAGGCTCTATTCTTGTTAATAGAACATATGAAGCAGAGGAAAAAGATCAATTTGGAAATATCCAGATAGTCAGGAAAACCATACCGGAAAATATATATCAGGAGCTTTATAAATATTTCAATGATAAAAGTGATAAAGAACTTTCGGATGAAGCAGCTAAGCTTAAGAATGTAGTAGGTCATCATGAGGCTGCTACAAACATAGTAAAAGATTATAGATATACATATGATAAATATTTTCTTCATATGCCTATTACAATCAATTTTAAAGCCAATAAGACAAGCTTTATTAATGACAGAATATTACAATATATTGCTAAAGAAAAGGATTTGCATGTAATAGGCATTGATCGTGGTGAAAGAAACCTGATATATGTTTCAGTAATTGATACTTGTGGAAATATTGTTGAACAAAAATCGTTTAACATTGTTAATGGATATGATTATCAGATTAAGCTCAAGCAGCAGGAGGGGGCGCGACAAATCGCACGAAAAGAATGGAAAGAAATTGGCAAAATAAAAGAAATTAAAGAAGGCTATTTATCTCTTGTAATTCATGAAATTTCAAAGATGGTTATTAAATATAATGCCATAATTGCAATGGAGGATTTAAGCTACGGATTTAAAAAAGGTCGTTTCAAGGTTGAGCGACAGGTTTACCAGAAATTTGAGACAATGCTTATCAACAAACTCAACTATCTGGTATTTAAAGATATATCCATAACTGAAAACGGTGGTCTTCTAAAGGGATACCAGCTTACATATATTCCAGATAAACTGAAAAATGTGGGTCATCAATGTGGCTGTATATTTTATGTACCTGCTGCCTATACATCAAAAATAGATCCTACAACCGGATTTGTAAATATATTCAAATTTAAAGATTTAACAGTTGATGCGAAGAGAGAATTTATAAAAAAATTTGACAGTATCAGATATGATTCAGATAAAAATCTGTTTTGTTTTACATTTGATTATAATAACTTTATTACGCAAAATACTGTTATGTCAAAGTCAAGCTGGAGTGTATATACGTACGGAGTTAGGATAAAAAGAAGATTTGTCAATGGCAGGTTCTCAAATGAATCGGATACAATTGATATAACAAAAGATATGGAAAAAACCCTCGAAATGACAGATATAAATTGGAGAGATGGTCATGATCTGAGACAGGATATTATTGATTATGAAATCGTACAACACATATTTGAGATTTTCAAATTGACTGTACAAATGAGAAACAGTTTAAGTGAATTAGAAGACAGGGATTATGACCGTTTGATTTCTCCGGTGCTCAATGAAAATAATATATTTTATGATTCAGCTAAAGCAGGAGATGCGTTACCTAAAGACGCAGATGCTAATGGTGCATATTGTATAGCTCTAAAAGGCTTGTATGAAATCAAACAAATTACAGAGAATTGGAAAGAAGACGGTAAGTTTTCAAGAGATAAACTTAAAATTTCCAATAAGGACTGGTTTGACTTTATTCAAAATAAAAGGTATTTATAATGGATGATTTGATAATTATTTCAAATTTAAATGATTTCATTTTTTGTCCGGCTTCCATATATTTCCATAAATTATATGGAAGCGAGGACACAATTATGTATCAGTCAAAAGCTCAGCTTGATGGAACCAAGGCACATGAAAAAATAGACAATGGGACATATTCAACACGAAAAAATATACTAATGGCGATAGATGTATATTCAGAAAAATATGGTGTCATTGGAAAAATCGATATGTACGACGAAAATAAGAAATTGCTTGTTGAGCGTAAAAAACATGTAAATAAAATTTATGATGGTTATGTTTTTCAATTATATGCACAGTATTTTGCAATGCTTGAAATGGGGTATATCATAAATTCTCTTGAAATAAGGAGTTTGGATGATAATAAAAAATATAAGATAGCATTGCCAAATGAGGATGATGCAATGTTTAAAAAATTTGAAAATCTCATATCAGAAATACGAACGTTTGATTTGGAAAATTATAATCAGGATAATATAGAAAAATGCAAGCATTGTATTTATGAGGATGCGTGTGACAGATCTCTTTATAGGGGAGGAGTAGAATGTTAAATGCAAATGATTTTAAGAAAAACAGATTTTATTTCTCTTCACAAATCGTGGAGATAAAATTTCATTTTCAAATGATAATATCGTGATTAAAGATAGCTCCGGAAAAATCAAATTTCAAGCCACCTGTTATAGAATTTTCATGATATGTGTTGTTGGAAACGTTTCGATCACAAGTGGGTTGGTACAACGAAGTAAAAAATTTGGATTTTCCATTTGCCTTATGAGCACAACATTTAAAGTTTATGAAATTATAGGGGCACGAATGGAAGGTAACACTCTGTTAAGAAAACATCAGTATGAATATCAGGATAATTACATTGGTCAAAAAATTGAACAGAATAAAATTTCTAATCAAATGAATGCCTTAAAATGTATTAGAAGTAAATCTGAATATTTAAAAGAAGGAATTGAGTTATTAGATAACATAACTGCAAAGCTAAATGAAGATATGAGCTATCTTGAGGTAATGGGCTTGGAGGGAAATGCTGCTAAAGTATATTTTCCAAGAATGTTTGATAATGTTAAATGGTCTGGCAGAAAACCCAGAATAAGTCTGATTATATCAATGTAACACTGGATATAGGCTATACAATGCTGTTCAATATGGTTGATGCGATATTACAGGTGTATGGATTTGACACTTACTATGGTGTCTTTCACAGATGTTTTTATATGCGGAAATCGCTTGTTTGTGACATAATGGAACCAATGAGACCGATTATTGATTATGAAATCAGAAAGGCTGCAAATTTGGGGCAATGCAAAATTGATGATTTTGAGCAATTTGATCAGCGGTGGGTTTTAAAATATAAAAAGAACCCGGACTATATTCAATTCCTAATGAATTCTATATTGGAATACAAAGATGACATTTTTCTTTATATTCAGAAATACTATAGATTTTTTATGAAGGAGAGGGCGGGAGAGGTTCCGGTTTTTGAGATTCATATGAAATAAGAGGAGAATGTGATATGGTTATAGTAAGCTATGATATTTCAAATGACAAATTACGAACCAGTTTTGCTAAGTATCTGTCAAGATTTGGACATCGAATTCAATATTCAGTATTTGAGATTGACAACAGTAAAAGAATTGTTGATAATATAGTTAACGATTTGACGAACACATTTGAAAAACGATTTTCACAATCAGATAGTGTATATATTTTCAAACTGTCATCAAGCTGTGAAGTTCTAAGATATGGTTATGCCAAAATGAAGAAAATGATTTTTCATCATAACGTAATGCAAACCTGGAGCTTAATTTATAATAATCTATATTACTTAACATATATTGTGCAAATGTTATATAAATAATAAAATAAAGTTGCTTGACTCCAAAAATTGTGCAAATACACAAATTTGGAGTTAAGTAATATAGAATAATTTCTACTGTTGTAGATTCGATCACTGCCTGCTTCTGGTTTACGTTAAGTAATATAGAATAATTTCTACTGTTGTAGATATTGTATAAGCTGAGAAAAAAAGGTTGGTTAAGTAATATAGAATAATTTCTACTGTTGTAGATATAGCACCTCCAGGTGTCCATCTTATGGTTAAGTAATATAGAATAATTTCTACTGTTGTAGATTGAATGTCGTTTGTATCCACCTCTTCGTTAAGTAATATAGAATAATTTCTACTGTTGTAGATTAAGAACCGGAACCGACTGAGAGTATGTTAAGTAATATAGAATAATTTCTACTGTTGTAGATACATCCTCTGGTCCCACTATTCCGGGTTAAGTAATATAGAATAATTTCTACTGTTGTAGATTCTTGAATTATTTGCTACGGCTTGCGGATGTTAAGTAATATAGAATAATTTCTACTGTTGTAGATTTGATGTATAGATATGCGCATAAAAACGTTAAGTAATATAGAATAATTTCTACTGTTGTAGATTGGCTGTTAAAGTGTGGTATCCGATGAGTTAAGTAATATAGAATAATTTCTACTGTTGTAGATGCGGTGGTAAAACGCTATCTATTGTGGTTAAGTAATATAGAATAATTTCTACTGTTGTAGATTCCTTGCAAAAAACAGTCGAAACGTGTTAAGTAATATAGAATAATTTCTACTGTTGTAGATGTAATAGATGAATGTCAGATACTCTTGTTAAGTAATATAGAATAATTTCTACTGTTGTAGATTCACTAATATATATATATTCATCACAGTTAAGTAATATAGAATAATTTCTACTGTTGTAGATTCCTCGCTTTCAATTCTTTCAATATCGTTAAGTAATATAGAATAATTTCTACTGTTGTAGATTTCGTAGAGTTTACAGCTTCCGCAAGGGTTAAGTAATATAGAATAATTTCTACTGTTGTAGATGTGCGTATTTTACCACAAATATGCACTTGTTAAGTAATATAGAATAATTTCTACTGTTGTAGATTGGCAAAAGTGGCAAATATGCTTAAGCCGTTAAGTAATATAGAATAATTTCTACTGTTGTAGATATTAAGCTCTAAACCTCACTATTTCAGTTAAGTAATATAGAATAATTTCTACTGTTGTAGATTTTAGATACTGCAGGTATTCATTATAAGTTAAGTAATATAGAATAATTTCTACTGTTGTAGATCATTGCTTCATCACTTCTGGTGCTAAAGTTAAGTAATATAGAATAATTTCTACTGTTGTAGATAGATAAGCGGACTGTGATGCTGCCTTAGTTAAGTAATATAGAATAATTTCTACTGTTGTAGATAATTAATAGAGCTTGTCCAATTAGTAAGTTAAGTAATATAGAATAATTTCTACTGTTGTAGATGCAACTAATTTTAGCTCTATAAAAACGGTTAAGTAATATAGAATAATTTCTACTGTTGTAGATTAACTCTGGTCTATACCTATCACTATGTTAAGTAATATAGAATAATTTCTACTGTTGTAGATAAATTCCTGCTGTTGAGCTGGGCGGATGGTTAAGTAATATAGAATAATTTCTACTGTTGTAGATAAAAGCTGGTGGCACGTTTCATTAGCTCGTTAAGTAATATAGATTATTTTTTCAATAAATTTCACTATTTTAGTAACTGAAAAATTTACGTGACTGTATATAAAATCAAGACAACAAGCAATATTATTTCAGAGTTTAGTTTTATTAAATATTAAACTAGACGATTTTGATTTATTAAAGTAATATATAAGAATGCGAAGCAGCTTTTCACAGTTTTTAGATTATCGACACACTGTGTCGACAATCTGGAAGCAGTATACTTATTTCATTGATGAATATTATATGAGATTGCGAAATAAAAAATTTTCCACTCACTGAGTGGAAATTTCATCTAATAAACTAAAGATGAACAAATATAATATTTCCAATTCTAACAGAAAGGATTTATAGTATGGCAGATTTCAAATACGAAATAGTAGAACACATCGGCACCCTCTCAGAGAGTGCCAAAGGATGGACAAAGGAACTTAACAAGATTTCATGGAATGGTGGAGAACCTAAATATGATATCAGAGACTGGGCACCGGAACACGAGAAAATGGGTAAGGGTGTTACGTTGTCTGAGGATGAGATGTTGAAGCTAAAGGAATTGTTGTAAATATCATTTCAAACGGATATTTAAAAGTGTTTAATGAGATAAAAAATCTGATTTGACAATTATATGATATAGATGCTTAATAATAACATATGCAGTATTTATGCATACTTGTAAATTATGCTTAATTACTGCATAATACTTAAAACGTGGGAACAACTATGTATTATGCAAGTGTATATCTACTTAAATTAATTAAAAGGCTGCAATAGGCGCTGACGGTCTGGTTTTTTATGATGCCAGAGAGATTATAAATTTTTTAGATTTAATAGGAGGACCAAATCATGAGCAAAGTATTAGAAGAAATGAAAACCAGAAGAAGTATTCGCAAATTCAAACCGGACATGATTCCGCAGGACATCCTTGACCGGATAATTGAGGCCGGAACCTTTGCGGCAAACGGCAGAGGTGCACAGAATACCATTATTATTCAGGTGACAAACAAGGAAATAAGGGATGAAATCGCTAAGAAAAATGCCGACATAATGGGAAGTAATACTGATCCATTTTATGGTGCGCCGGTTATTCTTATCGTTCTTGGAAAGAAGGACTGGCCTACACATGTCTATGATGCAGTCTTGTGATGGGAAACCTGATGCTTGCAGCACATGATCTTGGTATTGGAAGCTGCTGGATTCACCGCGCGAAGGAAGAGTTTGAGTCTGACTGGGGCAAGAAGCTTCTCAAATCACTCGGTATTGAGGATGAGTATGAGGGAATCGGACATTGTGCTCTTGGATATGTCGATGGAGATTATCCTGACGTGATTCCGAGAAAAGAGAATCGCGTATTTTACATATAGGAGATAACCACCATGAATTTTTTATTTGTAGCACTGGGTGGCGCCGTAGGTGCAATGGCCAGATATGCCATCAGCCTTATACCTTTAAAAACTGAGTTTCCTTTTTTGACTTTAATCACCAACGTAGTTTCTACATTTTCGCTTGAATCATATAATCTGTTTGAACATAATCACTGCCTGCTTGGGTGCGGATATGTGTTGTTGAGCTGTTTAGGATGTATACTCGGTGTGATGTGTGGCGAAAAACTTGCTACAATAATCAAGTGACGAGTATCGTGCGGTTTTGCAAATGTGCGTGTGTTTCTGAATAGTTACAATACAAATTGATGGGGAGATAAGTGTATATGAGTGAAACGGAAAACAATGAGCTGACTGCCGGGAAGCAATCTAAGGAACCTAGGAGCAATCAAAAGCTAAAGCTTTTGTATCTGGCCAAAATTCTTTTGAATAATACTGATGCTAACCATGATATTACGCTTGATGAGATTTTAAATAAGCTGCATGCATACGATGTCACGGCTGCGAGAAAAAGTCTGTATGATGATATAGCACAGCTGAATGATTTTGGTATCAAAACCCAAAAGATGCAGTATGGCAGGACTGTCCATTATAAGGTGATAGGCAGGGCATTTGAGCTGGCGGAGCTTAAGCTTTTAGTGGATTCTGTCGCGGCTGCCAAGTTCATCACTGAGGAGAAATCCAATGAGCTTATTAAGAAGCTGGAGAGTCTTACAAGCAGACAGGAGGCTGCCACTCTGCAGCGTCAGGTATATGTTGCCGGAAGAGTGAAAACCATGAATAGCGACATCATGAAAAATGTCGATGCCATACACAATGCAATTGCAAATAATTCAAGCCTTTCTTTTCAATATTGCCGGTGGAATACGAAAAAAGAGCTTGAGGTGAAGCATGACGGCGCCAGATATCATGTCAGTCCATGGGGATTGCTGTGGAATGATGGCAATTACTATCTGATTGGATATGACCATGATACACAGGTAAAGGATATTCGTCATTACCGTGTAGACAAGATGAAGAATATCCTGATTGAAAATAAAGTCCGTGAGGGCAGGGAGAAGCTTAAAAAACTCGATATTGCTTCTTATGGCAAATCTAAGTTTGGTATGTACAATGGAGAAGAGATAAAGGCTGAGATACTGTGCAAAAACAGCGCTATAGGTGTCCTGATTGACAGGTTTGGAACCGATGTGACAATCTTAAAAAAGGATGAAGCTCATTCGCGCGTTTTTGTGAAAGTAGCTGATAACAAGCTTTTTATTCATTGGATTATGGCAATGGGGGATAATTTTAAGATAATTGGCCCGGAAAATCTGGTGAAAGAGGTTCATGATGAGCTTAACAGACTGGCAAAACAATATGAGCTTGCTGACTAAATCTTGAAGAAAGTGCCATATTGTATAAATAAAATCTTGAAGAAAGTGTCATATTGGGAAATAAAATCTTGAAGAAAATGCTGATTTTTAAGTTTGTAATCTTGAAGAAATGACTTTTTTGTGATATAACATACTTATATTTCGGGAGGTAAGCTATGTATTATAAGCGAAAAGTATATAAGAAGCTATTAGAATGGAAAGAAAAATATGCTGACAATTATGCTGTTTTGCTCGAGGGTGCAAGACGAGTTGGAAAATCGACTATTGCAGAATTTTTTGCAAGGAATGAATATAAGTCATATATTTTGATTGATTTTTCTAAGGCAACAGATAATATAAAGTCCTGCTTTAATGATATTGGAAACCTGAATATTTTTTTCCTAAGATTGCAGGCTGAAACAGGGGTGACCTTGTATGAACACGAATCATTGATTATTTTTGATGAAGTACAGCTATTTCCTAAAGCAAGACAGGCCATCAAACACCTTGTGTCTGATGGTAGATATCATTTTCTTGAAACAGGTTCTTTAATATCAATTAAGAAAAATGTGAAGGACATTTTGATTCCGTCTGAGGAAATGAAGATACAGGTTCATCCAATGGATTATGAAGAATTTTGTATGGCAACAGGCAATAATTACGGTCTTTTGCAGCAAATTCATGAAATTGGGACTTCAATTGGACAGGCAACAAATCGAAAATTGATGAGAGATTTGAGAGTTTATATGGCGGTTGGAGGCATGCCGCAGGCTGTTGAGGGCTATATAACGGAAATTTTCTGATATTGACATGATAAAAGGCAGATTATTTCTCTATATGAGGATGATTTCAAGAAAATAGATGCATCCGGTAGAATTTCTGCGTTGTATCATTCAATCCCGGCTCAACTTTCGAAGGATGCGCGAAAGTACAGAATCAAAACTGCAATCGGAAAGAAAAGTAACACTCAAACAGAGGAACTGGTTTATGATCTTATCGATTCAAAAACTGTTTTGCCATGTTATAATTCAACTGATCCAAGAGTAAGCCTTTCCGATACAAAGGATTTCGACAGCTACAAGCTGTATCTTTCTGATACAGGATTATTTGTAACACTCATGTTTATTGACCGTCCCGTAACTGAAAATGATATATATGCAAAGCTTCTTTCTGATAAATTACCTGCAAACCTGGGATTCCTCTATGAGAATCTGGTTGCACAGATGATTGCATCTTCTGACAGGGAGTTGTACTATCACACCTGGGAGAAGACAGGAAGTACACATTATTATGAAGTGGATTTTTTGATATCAGAGGGAAGTAAGATAAATGCCTTTGAAATAAAGTCATCCGGTTCGGGTAAACATGAATCTATAACTGAATTTTATAAAAAGTTTTCCCAAAATGTGCACAATATTTATTTAATGTCGCAGAAAGATGTTGGAAAAGAAGAGAATCTATTGTTCAGGCCGTTCTATCTGATGCCATTTTTGATAAATCGGTGATTGGTGTTTGCTATTAAGACTATATGGTGTACACAGAGATAAAAGGTTTTTTTTAAATGGGAATTTTTAGTAGAATATTTGGTATAAGAAAAATAAATAACATTTCATCTGACCTAGATAAGAAGCAAAATGATAATATAGTAGAATTACTTGAACTTAAGAGCTTCTTGGATGAAATTATTGAAAAAAAATCAATATATCTCAAAAAGAGAGTTTTTGAGTTCAGTTGATAAGAAAAAAGATGTCTTACATTTCTTTGATGTATTGATTCAAAGTCAGATGTTAGAAAATTTTTGTAAATCAAACAGGCAGTCTGTGCAAGAAATTACTGCAGCATTAGATGAATGTAATAAAATAATGATATAATTGATTTTCATAATGAACAATATATTAAACAGGCGCTAATTAATGAGCGGGAATATTTTGATAGTATTTTGAAGAAAGTTGATAAGAACATTCTTTTGGATGAAGATCAAAGAAGAGTAATCCTTACAGATGAAGATTACTGTCTTGTTATTGCGGGTGCTGGTGCCGGAAAAACAACTACAGTGGCTGCAAAAGTTAAATTTTTGGTTGATAAAAAAAATATTAAACCATCTCAGATATTGGTAGTTTCTTTTACAAATAAAGCTGTTAATGAATTAAAAGAAAAAATTAATAAAGAACTTGAAATAGACTGTCCTATAGCAACATTTCATTCAGTTGGTAATGCTATTATTAATATTAATACACCGGAGGAAAAATTAAATATAGTAGATCAGTCAAAATTATATTTTGTTATTAGGGATTATTTTAGAAATGCAATATTACAAAATGAAAGTATTGTAAATAAACTTATTATGTTCTTTGCGTCTTATTTTGATGCACCATATGAGGGTGATGATTTAAATAGTTTCTTTAATAATATTGCAAAAGCCAACTTTTCCACATTAAGAAGTGATTTGGAGGATTTTAAACGAGAAATAATTGATACAAGAACAAAAAAATCCGTAACGATTCAAAATGAAGTGCTTCGTTCTCAGCAGGAAGTTGAAATAGCTAATTTTCTGTATTTGAATAATATTGAATATGAATATGAACCAATTTATCAATATAATATTACATACTCCCGTAAGCCATATACTCCAGATTTTATTATATATCAAGATGATAAGTGCGCATATATTGAGCATTTTGGTATAACAGAAAGTGGAAAAAACAATAGGTATAGTGACGAGGAACTAACTAGATATAAGAAAGCTGTAAATGATAAAGTAAGACTGCATAATGAGCATGGAACAGTATTGATATATACTTTTTCAGGATATAACGATAACAGACCATTAATAATGCATTTAAAAGAAGAACTTGAAAGTAAAGGATTCAAACTGAAACCTCGTTCCAATAAGGAAATTATGGAAATGCTTGTTACAGGGGAAGAAAACAGGTATATTCGTAAGCTTTTAAATTTAATATGCAGATTTATTTCAAATTTTAAAGTAAATGGTTATTCAGACGATGAATTCAATCGAATGTATCATTCTACTCAAAATGTTAGAAGCAGACTATTTTTAGATATATGCAATGATTGTTATTTGGAATATGAAAGATGGCTAAATGAAAATAAAGCTGTAGATTTTGAAGATATGATAAATGAATCTGCAAGAATATTAAATGAAGTCAAGGATATGAATAAAAAACTTGATTTTAAGTATGTGATAGTGGATGAATATCAGGATATATCAAAACAGAGATTTGATTTAACCAAAGCGTTGGCAGAAGTAACAAATGCTAAGATAATAGCAGTTGGGGATGATTGGCAGTCAATTTATGCATTTAGTGGAGCTGATATTACTTTGTTTACAAGTTTTGCTGAAAAAATGGGATATGCGAAGTTACTTAAAATTGTAAAGACTTATAGAAATTCTCAAGAAGTTATAGACATTGCCGGTAACTTTATTCAGAAAAATAGTAAACAAATTACAAAAAGGCTGATTTCACCGAAAAAGATTAATGATCCGGTGGTTATATACACATATGATAGTACTTATAAAGGGAAAAACGGAAATCGCAAAAGTGGTTCAAACTATGCGATTGCATATGCGGTACAAACAGCAATCGAACAGTTATTAGAATATAAGAAAAAATGAAAATATTTCTCCGGGTACAATTTTATTATTAGGCAGATTTGGATTCGATGGCGATAGATATTGAGAGAACAGGTTTGTTTGAATATTCACATAGAGGTAGTAAGATAAGAAGTGTAAAATATCCGAATCTGGATATAACATATATGACTGCTCATTCCTCTAAAGGATTAGGATATGATGATGTTATTATCATTAATGGAAAGAACGAAACATATGGATTTCCTTCAAAGTTGAGGATGACCCTGTTTTAGCCTTTGTAATAAAAGGGGATAGATCTATAGATTATGCAGAGGAAAGAAGACTTTTTTATGTGGCAATGACAAGGACAAAGAATAGAGTATTAATGATTGCACCAGAGCAGAATCCTTCAGAATTTTTAATTGAATTAAAAAGAGATTATAAGAATGTTGTTGTTCATGGGGACTGGAATGAGAATGATGCTTTTCGCACTAAGCATAAAAAATGTCCATTATGTGGGTATCCTTTGCAGCTTAAATATAAAAAATCATATGGATTAAGATTGTATATATGTTCTAATGAGCCTGAAATATGTGGTTTTATGACCAATGATTATAGTGCCGGAAAGTTATCTATTCAAAAATGTGATAAATGTAGAGAGGGATATCTTATTGTAAAAAAGGAACTGGAACAAGTTATTTTTTAGGATGTACAAATTATAAAAAAGATGGCACCGGCTGCAATAATACTATAAGCAAAATTAATTACTATAAGCAAATGAATTATGAGCTAGAACCAGATAATAAAATATCAAATAAAGACAATAAATTATACCAAATGATAATAAATCAGCAATTACCCAAAATAACAGTATTGTAAGTGATTATGTTGAAATTGTTAAAGCAGACCTAGAACCGATATTATTTAATAAATTAGTCCTCAATGATGTGATTTATATAATATTAAATGCATTACAAAACATTAGCGTTAAAAAATACTATAATAAAACAATTTTGATTAATGTTTTAATAGAATGTTATAATATACCCAAGGAAATAGACATCGAGTTTTTGAGATACCCTATTTCTCGGACATTGACAATTAGAAATCCCTTGTCTTAGACAACCGATTTTATGAAATCCATTTTCGTACAATGAGCTTTATACCAACAACAAGCAATGATATATCTCATTGTCTACGAAAGGGGAATGTAATGAGTAAACGTAGCTTTACTAAAGAGGAGCAAGCACTTCTCCGGGAAAACAAATACACATATAGTGTTACAGCGAACACTATTTCCTTCACGATTGAATTCAAAAAGGAATTTTGGAAACTATACCAAACTGGACATCGTCCACGAGAAATAGTTGAAATCCTCGGATACGACTTCGAGTTGCTTGGAGAAACCAGAGTAACCGGTTTACAAGGCATGATTAAAAAGCAAGCCGCGGAAGGAAATTTCCGTGAAGGTCAACATGCCAGCTATGCAGTAAGCAACCATCCTGATTATTCATTAATGTCAGATAGTCAGAAGCTTTATGCAATGGAACATGAACTTTACTACTTACGCCATGAAATGGAATTTCTAAAAAAAATTTCAAATCCCGGCAAGGATATAAAGTAGGAGGACTCATAATGGAGAAAACATCCTACAAGTATGAAGTTATCCATAGCACTCTTCGCGATTCACCAGGTGTTTTTAATATTTCTGTTTTATGTGAACTGGCTGGAGTCTCACGTTCTGGTTATTATGCTTGGGTAAAGGCTGCACCATTGCGTAAAGCACGTGAAGAACAGGACAAAAGTGATTTCGAAATAATCCTCACCATATATCAAAAACGTGGATATGCCAAGGGTGCTCGAAGTATCTATATGGGACTTTTGCACCTGAATCCACCTGTGGTTATGAACATCAAAAAAATACGACGGCTTATGAAGAAATTTAATCTCTTTTGTCCAATACGAAAAGCGAATCCATACCGCAGAATGCAAAAGCCATAAAGACTAGTAATTACGCTGATAACCTTTTACAACGTGAATTCGAATGTTATGGACCACGATATGTTCTGCTAACAGATATAACATATATTCCATACAATGGTGAATTTGCCTATTTATCGACAATCCTAGATGCCTACACGAAGCAGATATTAGCCTATGTGTTAAGTGGTTCCTTGGAAGTAGACTTTGTCAAGGAAACTGTCGAAATCCTTATCAGGGAGCATGGAATATCACTGCACAAGGAAACATTGATTCACAGTGATCAGGGTAGTCATTATACAAGTACTACATTTATAAAAATCATTGAAGATAGTAATCTTCGCAGATCAATGTCTCGCCGGGGTAACTGTTGGGACAATTCACCACAAGAGAGTTTCTTCGGGCATATGAAAGATCATATCAGCAGCAAGGTAAAGGAATGTACCGAATTCCAACAGGTTCAGTATATCGTTGATGACTATATAGACTATTACAATAATGAGGCATACGTATGGGAGCTTTGCATGCTCTCACCTAATGAATACTATAAATTTATAACTACAGGAGTATATCCGCTTGCAATTGCAAACCCGCCTAAGGTTCCAGCAATCCTTAAGCGTCCTCGGAATTAGGAATTAAGCAAGACAATACAGACTGAGATGTATGCTCTATCAAGTCACCTGAAAAACAAAAACTCATTGTACGAATTTCTTGATTCTACAAAACTCATTGTATGAATCCTGGAATTCCATAAAACTTAGTGTCCAAATATTTGGAAAATAAAAAACTAAATGTCCTTGACATTGGGTACACATTAGATATACTTTATAAAACTGTCTACAAGCCTTAAAAAGCGTATAATTCATTCCTTTTTGATCAATTTGCTTTTCCAGATTTTTCAAAAGATGAGAACCATATTCTGCTCTGTCGCTGCCATCTTGTTCGTATTCAACTATATAATAACCAATCGCCCAATTGCGCAATGTCATGAGCTGATTTACAGCACTTTTTGCTGCTGAACTTGCTTTATCATTTATTTGCTTAATACTATCTGCAAGCAGTTCAAATTCCATTGCATTACCTCCAATACATTGTCCTCAGACTATTATAAATTCGCATAGACACAGTATACCACAGCTCCTATATCTATGCGATTTCTTTTTTATTGTTTTTGCCGATAAGCACTCATCTTCTCCACCGAAACCTCCGGATAGAAGTAAGTAAGAAGCGTTGCTTTCGGAACTCCTGCAGCCAATGCTTTCTTCACCTCTTCTTTCTGCTCCGATGTATACGACCAGTGCAGCATTCGATTATAACGTAAAAGAGGACATCTTCTAAATTTCTTTAGAAAATGTCCTCTAAGTAATACAATCTTTAATTTTTCAGACTAAGCAATCTATACTAACGTATATTGACCTTTATTTGACTATAAGTTTTTGGGTCAAAACTTGGTCAAATGACCTTGACCAATCAAATTTAGATGAATTTAATTCTCTTAATAGAGCTTTGCACCTGCTGGAATGTGGTTATCAACCATAAGAAGATGAAGTTCTTCATCCTCTGAATCCTTAAGATTGTTTACTGCTGAAAGTAACATACCGCAAGATTCAATTCCCATCATCTTTCTTGGTGGAAGATTTGTGATGGCAATAAGTGTCTTTCCAACAAGCTCTTCTGGCTCATAATAAGCATGGATTCCGCTTAAAATAGTGCGGTCTGTGCCTGTTCCGTCATCTAAAGTAAACTGTAATAATTTCTTTGACTTAGGAACTGCTACACACTCTTTTACCTTAACAGCTCTGAAATCTGACTTGCTGAATGTATCGAAGTCTACTTCTTCCTCAAATAAAGGTTCAATCTTTACATTAGAGAAATCAATCTTCTCCGGCTCAGCTTTTTCCTCTTCTGAAGGCTTAGAACTTACGCCATTTTCATCCTTTACGCCACCAATGCTCTTCATTGTCGGGAATTTTTTTGATTGCTCAGCTTACTCTTGTATATCCTTGCAAACCCTTGGAAAATGGGCTTTCCCGGATTCTATATACTTGGTCACTCTTTGGACGTTTTTTTGACTTTTGTACGTCCAAAAGATGTCATTCGCCTTAAAATACGTCTTTTTATTTTTATGCATGTACTGCTGTGCCGAGCACAACAATACTTAGCAAGTATAACATATTTGCCACAGTATGAATAGGTATATTTTTCAATCTTCAAAGAGTTCAATCCTAGGGCTCTTTTCTAAAAAATATCCATATTTTTTGATAATTTCTCAATTACTGATCTGGTAACATCTGGGTTTGCCTCTGCATATATGTTCATGGTAGTCGATACATCAGCATGTCCCATTACCTCTTGAATTACTTTGATATTGGTTTCGTTCTCACAAAATCTTGATGCAAATGTATGTCTGAAGATATGACAGGAGAATCTCGGAATCATAACAGGTTCTCTCTTCTCCTTTTTAGCAGCCACCTCTTCTTCTGAATTATGAGTATCCACAATTCTTTTGATTGCCCGGTTAACTGCTGCTGGATTATGTGGCATCCCAAATCGGTTTGTAAACACAAAATTAGTCATTCCATCCACATTCTCAACACAAAAGCCTTCCTGCTTCTGTCTCTCATATTCTTCTTGAAGCACATCATATACCTGCTGCATCATAGGTATTCTACGATTACCAGCTTCTGTCTTTGGCAAAGATACTCTAAACTCACATTTATATGAATCATCCGCTCTCTGATAATAGGTTAAGCTATGATTGATATCAATGATTCGATTCTCCAAATCAATATCATCCAGCGTATCCCAATTGCTTCTCCTATTCTGCATCCGGTTCCTAACAAAAATACAAAGAATGGATACCAGTGATAAAAAACGGATTCTTTGCTACATACTCCATGAATTTTCTCTGCTGATCCACAGTCAACGCTCGCCTTGTTTTTCTGGCACCACCATTACGCTTTTTACTTCACAGTATGCTCCATCTACCGGATTCTTCCTTATGATATCATCTCTGACAGCAAGCTGAAATGTAGGTCTTAATACTGTGTTAATTGTCTCAAGCGTATTAATCTGTAATCCCTGATTATTAATCAAGTCTGTATAAAAGAATAACACGTCTGAGTATTTCACATCTCTTACTTCTTCTTGCCAAATGTATCACGAATAAAATGATTCCATGTATACAAATAATTACTGTAAGTAGTGCTACGCAATTCTGTTTTAGTTGATATGTACCTGTCAAATAAAAAGTTCACATCAGCCTTTCCTGCGACATAGACATCCAGTCCATCCAACTGGTCTTTTTGTAACTGTTCTTCTCTTTCTCGAAGTTTTACCAAAGACTTTGCATAAATGGTTCTTTTCTTGCCTAATGGATCAATATATACATATGAGTATCTTCCGTCGCCTTTTCTGTAACCCTCACCCTTTCTTAATACTCTGCCTTTACCATCTTTTCTACAAGCCATTATTCTCTCCTTTCTGGAGAAAAGAGCCTGTCTACTGATTAGCCTGTTGCTTCATTTGTAATTCAACGCCCATTCTAATCAATTGCGAAATGGATAGATTATGAGTCTCAGCATACTCAACCATTATCTGGTATTCCTCTTCTTTGAATTTAACAGTCACCTTATGATCAAAAGGTTTATCTGCTTTTGGTCTTCCAGTTCTAGCCATCTGTATGCCTCCTTCATATCTTAATCATATTATACTTTTGGTCTGACCGAAAGTCAATACATTTTTTCTCTCTTGGCTCATTTTTCTCCATACTTGTTTGTATTTCTTCTATAGTAATGCGTCATTTCTCATAATTACTTATAAAACTCGTCATCTACAATGCGGAAGTTTCAAGATATTCGTCAATAATATCCAGATTAACCAACACCAGCTGATTCACTTTATAACATGCCTTTGCATCCTTCGCTAACTGCATAAACTTTGACACACTCATTGAATACATCTCTGCTCCTTCTGAATATCTGACAAATCTTTTATTATTAGTCTTTTTAGTTCTGCTGTCCATTTGCTAACTCCTCCATTACCATTTTGCGAGCTACAGGTAACAGATCAAACTGTCGTATCAATGCTCTGTCTATTTCTTCTCTCACGCCTGAACCCTCAATGACAGTTCCACTTTTTGCTCTAATGCAACCTTTTGAAATTGTCTGTGCATCTTCAGGCATAAAATCAGAGATCTTACTTAATCCAAATCCACTCACATCCTTCGGATTTAAAATTACATGTACCGGGATATCCTTTAACTTACTGCTCAAAGGGACTACTGACACCTGCGGTGCGCCATCATGATTACTGGCATCACATGAAATAATTATTCCTGGTCTGATTCCGCCCTGAATGCCATGTGGATTTTTCCAAAATCCGCATAGACGACATCAAATTTATTATATTTACCATATCTTCTTTTTTCTGTTCGTCTGCTCATATCTATGCTCCCTTCTTGATGTGCATATCCAATCTGCCCTCATCTACAGTCACCACAATGCCGCCTGCTTCAATAACCAGTCCTACCTTAAAATAAGCATCCGCAACACTGCTGGATATAGCTGCCATATTCGCAACAACTACTCCACTGATTTGCTTTTTGCGAATCATATTCACAATCTGATTCCACTGGCGATCAACATCTCTCTGCGAAAAGCCATTGCGTCTTATCTTTCCCACGATTGAATATTCTTTTCTCTTTACAAATTCATGTATATATTTGCTCTGCTTGTCTTCAAGCATATTTACTTTTTCCAATGGAGCCTGCACTGAAAGATATTCTATGCAATCCATCTTTTTAATCTTTCTTCTCATTCTCTGCCTCCTATGCTGACTTCAAAGCCTGCTCTATCATAAAATCAAATGTCTTTTTCAAATAATCCTGCTTATCTGCAGGTAACCGCTTTAGCCTCGAATCTAATGAATCCGGTGTACAGTCTATTGCAAGTAAGCTATTTGCGTCTGTTTCATAAACTTCCATAAGCATATACAAATTTTTCATGCTCAGGTTTCTTCCTCCTTGCTCCACCTGTCCAAGTGTCGAAACACTTATTCCAGTTTTAGCAGCAACCTCTTCAATGAGAAGTCCCTTGTCCTTACGGATATCACGAATCACCGGACCAATTTTATATCCTTCATATTTCATCGTCGTACCCTCCAATGTCCTGTGCCATTTCTCTAATCATCTCTACAGCTGCATCTTCTGTTTCATACTGACCAAGCCACTTCCCTCTCGAATCATGTACTACTGTTCCGAATGCAGTCTGCGTAAATCTGCAATCCTTCACAGCCGGGACTTGTTTGTCCGACCGGAATGATTTTCTGTTGTCGATCTACCAAAGGACTCCTTTAGCATCCAAAGTCCTCTGCATGAGATACAGTAATTGGCACTGGACCGACTTCAAGAGAATAGAGCCATATGCTGCACCATTGATACCCTTTTCATTGGAAATCACCACATCGTCTGCTCCGGTGGAATCTCAGCTATCATCATATCTGCAATCTCCT
>ENA-OQHA01000006-OQHA01000006.1-human-gut-metagenome-genome-assembly--contig:-NODE-6-length-106947-cov-4.542024_pt1 | contig 106947 bp, 114 predicted proteins | sample MGYA00242558_ERZ504707 | MGnify/ENA primary metagenome ERZ504707 (study PRJEB26092, sample SAMD00036197) | human gut metagenome | host: Homo sapiens | study: EMG produced TPA metagenomics assembly of... | reverse complement strand
TTGCAATGGTACTTCTGTTTGCAGGATGCGGCCAGACAGAGACAAAGTCGGAGAGCAGCGGGACAAAAAGCACAGGATCAGAAAGTACAGTATCAGAAAGTACGCAGACAGAGAGCAGCACAGTGGCATCGGAAACAGAAGATGAGACACTGGTCCATGTGCTTGCATTAAAAGGACCGACCAGCATGGGAATGGTAAAAATGATGAGCGATAACGACAGCAAAGAGTCACCTGCGGACACGTTTGAACTTGCCGCTGCCCCGGATGAGGTCAGCGCAAAACTGGTACAGGGAGAGGTGGATATCGCCGCGGTTCCTGCGAACCTTGCAAGCGTACTCTACAACAAGACAAACGGCGGCGTGCAGGTGCTCGCAGTCAATACGCTCGGTGTCCTTTATATCGTCGAGGACGGCGATACCGTACATTCCATTGCGGATCTGAAAGGCAGAACCATTTATGCGGGCGGCAAAGGTGCAACTCCGGAGTATGCTTTGAATTATATCCTCGAAAAGAACGGCCTCGTACCGGGTGAGGACGTAACGATCGAGTGGAAGAGCGAACACGCCGAGTGCGTGGCAGCACTTGCAGAAGATGCCGATGGAATCGCCATGCTGCCGCAGCCGTTTGTAACGACGGCACAGACGAAAAAAGAAACGCTGCGCACCGCACTTGACCTGACCGAAGAATGGAACAAAATCCAGGAGTCCGAAGGAACAGTGAGCACACTGGTGACAGGTGTTACCGTTGTGCGCACTGCCTTTGCCAAGGAGCATCCGGAAGCAGTTGCAGACTTCATGGAAGCTTACCAGGCATCCGTATCCTACGTAACCGAAAACACGGATGAGGCGGCAAAACTGATCGGGGATTATGACATTGTTCCGGAGGCAGTCGCAAAGAAAGCGCTTCCGGCGTGCAACATTGTCTGCATCACCGGTGATGAGATGAAAGAGAAGCTTTCCGGTTATCTCGGTGTACTCAAAGACCAGAACCCGGAGCAGTCGGAGGAGAACTTCCAGGAGATGACTTCTATTATTCCGAATAAAGACAAAAAAGAGAAACAGAGAAAAACGAAGCGCTGGCCGATCGTGTTCTGGCTTATGATCTGGCAGGCGGCAAGTGTTTTTGTCGGGCAGGAGATCCTTCTGGCATCTCCTGCCGCTGTTTTGAAACGCCTTTTTACGCTTGTAACAGAACCGTTCTTCTGGCAGTCCCTGCTGTTTTCCGGAGCACGCATCGGAGCCGGATTCCTTCTTGGTGCGGCGGCGGGAATTGCAGGAGCTGCACTTGCCGGTCGGTTTTCCATTGCAGAAGAACTCCTGACGCCGCTGGTTGCAGCAGTGAAAGCAGTGCCGGTCGCTTCTTTTGTGATTCTGATCCTGATATGGGTTTCGTCGAAGAATCTTTCGGTTGTGATTTCGTTTCTGATGGTATTTCCGATCCTGTATACAAACACGCGGAACGGCCTGCGGGAACTGGACACAGCGCTTTTGGAGATGACAGACGTTTTTCAGGTTCCGCGGCCGGTGCGGCTGCGCTGGGTGATCCTGCCGCAGCTGTACCCATATATCCGGACGGGATGTTCACTTTCCCTCGGCCTTTGCTGGAAGGCCGGAACGGCAGCAGAAGTAATCGGCATTCCGAACCGATCCATCGGAGAGCATCTGTATCAGGCAAAAATATATCTCGACACACCGGGACTCTTTGCCTGGACGGCAGCGATCGTGTACGTCAGCTTCTGTCTCGAAAAAGCTGTTTTAAAAGGAATGGATCTTGCGGAAAAAAGAATGCTGGTGATGAAATGAGAGAAGATACGATTGAAATCTGCCATCTGAAAAAAGCGTATGGAGAACACGTTATTTTTTCGAATCTTACGATGGAACTGAAAAAAGGAGCAGTGACCTGTCTGATGGCTCCTTCCGGGGCGGGAAAGACAACCCTGCTGCGGATTCTGGCAGGCCTGGAGCAGGCGGACGGCGGAAAAATCGGGGGACTGGAAGCCTTAAGAAAAAGTATGGTTTTTCAGGAACCGCGGCTGGCAGAAGAACTGACAGCTGCAGCCAATATCCAGCTCTCGGTAAGGCGCCGCATGTTTGGAAAAGAAAAAAGAAGCTTCCGTCATCTTGTGGAGGAGATGGAGGAACTCGGCCTTTCGGGCTGTGAAAACCAGGCTGTATCGGAACTGTCGGGCGGCATGCGCCAGCGGGTGGCGGTTCTGCGGGCCATGCGCATGGACGCAGATTTCCTCCTTTTGGATGAGCCGTTCCGGGGACTGGATGCGGGGACGAAAAAGAAAACGATGAACTATATCCGCAGAAAGGAAAAGAAAAAACGATACTTCTGGTCACGCATGATTTAGAAGAAGCCGAAGCAATGGGGGACTGGATCTGCACCTGCAGCAGACTGGATGGTATCCTCGAAATAAAGAGAAACAGAAAAAGCAGCACAGAAATCTGAAACGGAAAGAAACAGATTTTCTGTGCTGCTTTTTCTGTGAATCCGCAGTTACAGCAGGTCATCCGGTATGGAAGCGGAGCGGAGCTGTTCGTCCATCGTGTCGATGAGCGCCATGTCGGCTTCAGAAAGTTCGAAGTCGAAGACATCCGCGTTGGCAAAAATGCGGTCCGGCTGTGTCGATTTCGGGATGACACTGATGCCCTGCTGGACGAGGTAGCGGAGGCCGATCTGCGCTTCAGTGCGTACATACTTTTCTGCCAGCTGCTGCATAATCTCACGGTTCAGATAAAGACCTCTTGCGAGCGGCGCATACGCTTGAACGGCGATTCCATGTGAACGGCAGAAAGCGATGAGCGGTTTCCGGTTCCAGAGCGGATGGCATTCGATCTGGTTGACGGCCGGGATGATGCCGGAAAATTCAAAGAGGGCGGTAAGGTGCGGCTCCTCGAAGTTGCTGACGCCGATCGATTTTGCACGCCCGGATTCGCGGATTTTTTCGAGTGCGCGCCATGTCTCCGGGTAGCAGCCCGGCACCGGCCAGTGAATCAGGTAAAGATCAACGTAGTCGAGACGGAGACGGTCGAGGCTGCGGTTGAAGGCACCTTCGATATCACCGACCCGCTGCGCGGTATTCCATACCTTTGTGGTAATAAAAAAGTTTTCCCGCGGAATCCCGCTTGCGCGGATCCCGCGGCCGATGCTGTCCTCATTTTTATAGGAGGAGGCGGTATCGATCAGACGGTAGCCGTATTTTGCCGCGGTGACAATTGCTTTTTCTGCCTCTTTTTCTGTCGATTTGTAAGTGCCAAGCCCCAGAAGCGGCATCGCTCTGCCGTCGTTCAATGTGATGGTTGGAATAGAAAGTGCCATAAAAACCCTCCGTATCTTGAATCAAAAAAAGATTCTGCCGTATTTCTCTCATAATTATGTTTAGTATAACATGAAAATTTAAAGAAATCAGACCAAATATATTAAAAAAGTTTAACACAATCGGGAAATGAAAAAAATAACAAGCCACGCAAGAAAAAAGAAGGATGCCAGGACGGCCTGTACGGCGAATTGTACAGAAATTTTGTGGAGGCCGTATTGATTTTGTGCATGAAATAGAGTATAATAAGTTTGAATTGATATTTATTTATCATTCCCTGTACAATCTGCAGGACGTTTCAGGAAAACAAAAGCGGACGAAACGGACGGCAGAGCAGAAAAACGGGGACAGAGGAGGCCATATTATGCATTTATTATATGACGAGAATGGAAATCCCATTCCGCACGGAGCTCACGACGAGCACCATCATCACCATGACCATCATCACGAGGGAGAAGACTGCGGACATGCCTGCAATGCATGCGGTTCCGAAGAAAAATGCAAGGACGAGAATCTTGCCCTTTTAACCTATATGCTGCAGCACAATGAACATCACGCAGCAGAACTCGACGAGATGGCCGACAAACTGGAAAAAGCCGGAATGGCGGACGCCGCAAAACAGATCAGGGAGGGAGTATCCGATTTCCAGAAAGGCAATATGCGCCTGTCCCTTGCACTGACGCTTGTAAAAGAGCATTTGAAAGAAGTTAAGTAGAGGAGGCGTAAGCTATGTGCCTTGCAACGGTATACAAAAATCCGGAGAACACAGTTGTCTGTAAAAATGTAAGCCGCATCGATGTCGATGGAGAATACGTTCTCATCCGCGACATCCTGGGCGAAGAGATCAGACTGCAGGGTAAGATCAAAATGGTAGATCTTGCAAACAGCATCGTAGAGCTGGACTGTGAATGATAATTGGTTGACGGAACCAGTTATTCTATAAAAGCGGTTTTAAGACCCCGGGGTCTGCGAATCGGAACAAACAGAACAGGCGAACCGGGACTTAGAATAGGAATATATTATATTAAAGCGGAGGTAAATTGAATTATGAAACTTTCAGAAGAGATGAAAAACAAGACCCTTCTGTCTTTTGAGCTGTTCCCGCCAAAGACAGAGAAGGGACTGCAGAATCTGCCGGGTACCATCGACCACCTGATGAAGTACAACCCGTCTTACATTTCCTGTACATACGGAGCAGGCGGCGGAAACGTCGGAGCAAACCGTGAAGTATGTCAGATGATCAAAAATGCCGGAACCACACCGGTTACTCATTTCACCGTTATCAAAAACACAAAAGAAGGAATTAAAGAACAGCTGGATCAGTATCTGGCTGACGGCGTAGACACATGCTGGCACTGCGCGGTGATATTCCGCTTGGCGAGACCACAACCTGCGGTGACTTTGACTACGCTACGGATCTTGTAAAATTCGTACGTGATACCTACGGCGACAAATTTGAAATCGCTGTTGCAGGTTCACCGGAAGGCCACATCTCCTGCAGAAGTCTGGAGTCTGATATCGCAGTTCTGAAACAGAAACAGGACAACGGAGCTGACTACATCATGACACAGCTCTGCTGGGATATGGAGCAGTTCAAATACTGGCTCGATGCAATCCGTAAGCAGGAATCACCATGCCGGTAGACGTTGGAGTTATGCCGATCCTGGATCAGGCAGCTACCATCAACATGGCACTTTCCAGAAACGGCTGTGTTATGGACAGAGAGCTTTCCAGAATGATCTCCAGACACTGGCTGTTCCCGAACCCATTTGCAGCAAAAGATGCAGAGGGCAAACCGTTCGACGTATTCTACGACAAGAAGTTGCAGAGTTCAAAGAAGAGGGTATCGAATATACCGTAAAACAGATTGATGCATACCGTGCACTCGGTGTCAATGGAATTCATCTGTATGCACTGAATAAATGGAAAGACGTATCTGAAATCATCGACAGATCCGGCCTTTGCACACTGGTTTAATGAATTAATTACTTGAATTTGGGAGGCATCCGATTTTTATGGCACACGTAATAGCTGTCGCCGGAAAAGGCGGCGTTGGAAAAACAACATTATGCGGCTTGCTGATCCAGTATCTCTGCGAGTCAGGAAAAGGTCCTGTTCTTGCAGTTGATGCGGACGCAAACTCAAACCTGAATGAGGTACTCGGTGTAGAAGTAGAAGCTACCCTTGGAGATATCCGGGAGGAGATTGCCCGTGCAGAGATGGCATCCAAAAACCCGATTCCGGCAGGTATGAGCAAGGCAGATTATGCGGAATTTAAATTTGCAGGCGCTCTGACTGAGGAAGATGATTTTGACCTGCTTGTGATGGGAAGAACACAGGGAAAAGGCTGCTACTGCTTCGTCAATGGACTTCTGCAGAATCAGCTTGCAAAGCTGTATCCGAATTACCCCTTCATGGTTGTGGATAACGAGGCAGGCATGGAGCATATCAGCCGTGGTATACTTCCGGGAATGGATACAGCTATTTTGGTCAGTGACTGCTCAAGAAGAGGAGTACAGGCCGCTGCGAGAATCGCGGAGCTGATCAAAGAATGCGATATGAAGCCGAAGCAGGTAGGACTGATCGTAAACCGTGCGCCGAATGGCGTGTTAAATGAGGGAACCCGTGAGGAAATTGAAAAACAGGGATTAACTCTCCTTGGCGTTGTTCCGCACGATGATCAGGTTTATGAATATGACTGTGACGGAAAACCAACCGTACGTCTGCCGGAAGACTCTCCGGTACGCGCGGCATTAAAGAAAATCGTAGAAAACCTTGATTTATAAAAACAGAGAATCTGCTCCGCTTTGTACACGCTGCAGACGGAGGGATATTTCAAAAGTAAAATATCCCCCATGGGAGGATGTTTTTACCATAAAAATATTAAAATACAATCTTGAGGAGGACAAGATGAGCGAATTCAAATTAACAAGCGTAGAAGAATTCGAACAGGCCACGAATGAGCTCCTGGAAAATGGTGCAAAGGTTGGCGCTGACGCATGGCAGTTTCGTGTAAAAACCAGACCCCGCACTGTAAATTCGGTGAGCAGGAACCTGCTGCCGTATCTGTACGATGGGACCTTGCCGTATTACACCAAAGGCACCGAGAGGAATCTGCGGATGCGATGTACACGGTATTGTAGGACGTAACTTCCTGCGCTTTACAGCAGGCGGTTCCGCAACACATTCCGATCATGGCCGTGAGATCTGCCACACACTGCATGAGGCTGATCCAAACGGAAACTACAAAGTAAAAGATCCGGAGAAACTGATCCGTATTGCAAAAGAGTGGGGCGTAGAGACAGAAGGAAAAGATATCTATGATCTGGCACATGAGATGTCCGAGCTGGCTCTTTTAGAGTATGGTAAACCGTTCGGAACACAGAGATTCCTGAAACGTGCTCCGCAGCATACACAGGAAATCTGGGAGAGAGAAGAAATCGCACCGCGTGCGATTGACCGTGAGGTTGCATGTTCTCTTCATATGACCCATATGGGATGTTCTTCCCTTCCGGAAGCACTCGTTCGCCAGTCCCTTCGTTCCGGACTTTCCGATGGATGGGGCGGCTCCATGATGGGTACCGAGTTCTCTGACGTACTGTTCGGAACTCCAAAGCCGATCGAAACCGAGGCAAACCTTGGTGTTATGAAAGAAGATGAAGTAAATATCATCGTTCATGGCCATGATCCGTCACTTTCCGAGATGATCTGCGAATACGCAGACGATCCGGAGATGATCGCATATGCAAAAGAAATGGGAGCAAAGGGAATCAACGTAGCAGGTGTCTGCTGTACTTCCAATGAAGTAGCAATGCGCCGCGGCGTGCCGATGGCAGGTAACTTCCTGCAGCAGGAAAACGTGGTACTGACCGGTGCCTGCGAGGCCATCGTTGTTGACGTACAGTGTATTTTCCCGGCCCTTGGACCTTTAAGCAAATGTTTCCATACTAAATTCGTTACCACCAGCCCGATTGCGCAGATGCCGGATGCAGAATACATTCGTTTCAACGCAAAAACAGCAGGTGAGAATGCAAAAGCCATCGTAAAAATGGCAATTGAAAACTTTAAAAACCGGAAACCGGAGCTGGTACATATCCCGCATATGAAGCAGAAAGCAACCGTGGGATACTCTTTTGAGTCCATCATTAAGACTCTGGATAAAGTAACCAATTCCCAGGTTGACCAGACCGGAACTCTGATGCCGCTGTGGCAGTGTGTGGCATCCGGCGTTATCCGCGGTGCAGTTGCCATGGTAGGATGCAACAACCCGAAAGTCCGTCCGGACACCGCTCACATCGAGCTGATGAAGAAGCTGATCGCGCACGACGTTATCATCGTTGCTTCCGGATGCTCTGCACAGGCAGCAGCAAGAGCAGGTCTGATGGACAAACGTGCTAAAGATCTCTGCGGTGCAGGCCTGAAACGTGTCTGCGAGCTGGCTGATATCCCGCCGGTACTCCACATGGATCCTGCGTTGATATCTCCCGTATGATGGTTCTTGTAGCAGAACTTGCTAAAATCGGTAATGTCAATATTTCCCAGCTTCCGGTTGTCGGATGTGCTCCGGAGTGGATGTCTGAGAAAGCAGTTTCCATCGGAAACTATGTTGTAGCAACCGGTATCGATACTTACCTTGGCGTAGAGCGTACGTATCCGGATCCACTGAGGTAACAGGACTTCTGACCAACGGTGTCCGCGACTGGGTTGAGGCAGCTTACACAGTAGAAAAAGACATCGACAAGCTGGGCGATGCAATGCTCGCACGAATCGAAGAGAAACGTGCCGCACTCGGCGTATAAAAAGGACAGGGCGGTCCCTGACGTAAAAAGAGACCGCCCTTTTTGAAGTGAAAAGGTGTAAAATGAAAATAGCAGTAACTGGAAAGGGTGGCGTAGGAAAAACAACCATCGCAGCGACCCTTGCAAGACTTTATGCAGAAGAAGGCCATCCGGTTCTGGCTGCAGATGTCGATCCGGATGCCAATCTGGGCCTTGCGCTTGGATTTCCGGAAGAAATCTCGATTCGATCGTTCCGATTACCAAAATGAGAAAACTGATCGAAGAGCGCACCGAGGCAAGTGCAGACAACCGGTTTTACAAAATAAATCCGAGAGTAAGTGATATTCCCGATAAATACAGCAAAGAGTACAACGGAGTCAAACTCCTGACGCTTGGCACCGTGGAGACGGCCGGAAGCGGCTGTGTCTGCCCGGAGCATGTGATGCTGCGGAGAATCATCAACAGCCTGGTCCTTCACAGAGGGGATGTTGTCATCCTCGACATGGAAGCAGGCCTTGAGCATCTGGGAAGAGGAACGACGGAGGGCATGGATATGTTCATCGTAGTCATCGAGCCGGGTGCAAGAAGTATTCAGACCTATAAGAATGTCAAACGTCTGGCCGAAGAGCTTGGCGTTCATCAGGTTCATGTCGTGGCAAACAAAGTACGCGACGAAAAAGATGAGGCATTCATACAGGACCGTATCCCCCCGGAGGATCTTCTGGGCATGGTCCACTACAACCCGGAAATTATGGAAGCGGACAGGGAAGGTTCGTCTCCATATGATTACAGCGCGGCTGCAGTAGAAGAGATACGGAAAATAAAACAAAAATCGATAAGTCAAACATGCCTGGCATGGAAAAAGTGTGATAGGAGGAAAAACACATGACATTATTCGAGAGAGTATTTGGCGGAAATGATGCAGTATACGGTCTTACCGAAGCTGCCGTTGATGCCGCAATCGCAGCAAACGGAGAGGAAAAAGCAGTCAGCTTCCCGGACACTGCTTACGCACTTCCGTGTTACTATGCTGTAACAGGAGTAAAGGTTACCAACTTAAAAGAGATGAAAGAGGCTCTTGGCGTGGTAAAATCTCTGATGACAAGAGAAAATCAGCTGAATGATGTATTTATGTCCGGTGTTGCAACTGCACTCTGCGCAGAGTTCATCGAGGCAATTAAATACATCGACGGTGCAAAACCATATGATGAGCCGTGCTACGGCCATTTAAGCGATGCCATCATCCGTGAGCTTGGTGTGCCGCTTGTAACAGGCGATATCCCGGGCGTAGCTGTTATCCTTGGAAGCGCTCCGACCGCACAGGAAGGCGTGGATCTGGTTAAGAGCTATCAGGCACAGGGTATTCTTGTAACACTGGTTGGCGGAATCATTGATCAGTGTCAGGAACTGGGATACAAGACCGGCGCAAACGTACGTGTCATCCCGCTTGGAAAAGACGTAACATCTGTTATCCATGCTGTATCCGTAGCAATCCGTGCAGCCTGATCTTCGGTAACGTAACTGCAGGCGATGCAGGCGCACTGATGACCTACACCAAAGACCGTGTACCGGCATTCGTAAATGCTTTTGCTCCTCTGGATGATGTGATCGTTGCATGCGGCGCTGGTGCGATTGCACTTGGCTTTCCGGTTATCACAAACGATGACAAAGACGTTCCGGCTATTCCGAAGAGCCTTATTATCCAGAAGGACGTTTCCAAATTCAACGCAACTTCTCTGGAAGCACGCGATATCAAGATCAAAATCACCAACATTGATATCCCGGTTGCATTCGCATCTGCATTCGAGGGTGAAATCATCCGCCGTGGTGATATGCAGGTTGAGTTTGACGGTTCCCGCGTAGACTGCTGCGAGCTGGTTCAGACAAAAGATGCTTCCGAAGTAGAAGATCACAAGATCGAGCTGATCGGACCGGACATCGACGAGTTCGAAGTAGGTTCCAAGCACAGCATTGCATACGTTGTTGAGGTTGCCGGAAAGAGCATGCAGCCGGATTTCGAGCCTGTATTTGAGCGTAAATTCCACAGCTACCTGAACTGCATCGAAGGTGTGATGCATACCGGACAGCGTGATATGATCCGTATCCGTGTCAGCAAAGAAGCTTTCAACGCAGGCTTCCGTGCAAAACACTTCGGAGAAGTTCTGTACGCACAGGTGAAGAACGAGTTCGAGCTGTTGTTGACAAATGCCAGGTTAAGATCTACACCAATCCGGAAGACTGTACCAAGATCCGCCACGAAATTGCAATCCCGGTATTCGACAAACGTGACGAGCGTCTGTCTACCATGACAGATGAATCCGTACCGGTATACTACAGCTGTATCATGTGCCAGGCATTCTCCCCGAGCCATGTATGTGTTGTTACACCAGAGCGTCTCGGACTTTGCGGTGCTGTTTCATGGCTGGATGCAAAAGCTACCAACGAGCTGGATCCGAACGGACCTTGCCAGGTTATCACAAAAGAAAAAGTAATCGATGAGAGAATCGGTGAGTACGAGGATGTTAACGAGGCTGTTCGTAAACTTTCCCAGGGTGCTCTTGATGATGTATCTCTGTACTCCATCATGGAAAACCAATGACATCCTGCGGATGCTTCGAGTGTATCTGTGGTATCGAGCCGTTCTCCAACGGTGTCTGCATCGCAAACCGTGAGTACGCAGGCATGACTCCTCTGGGAATGACTTTCTCCGAGCTGGCTTCCATGACAGGCGGCGGTGTTCAGACTCCTGGATTCATGGGACACGGCAAACACTTTATCGCTTCCAAGAAGTTTATGAAAGCAGAAGGCGGTGTTGCCCGTATCGTATGGATGCCGAAAGAGCTGAAAGAGCAGGTTGCAGAGAAACTGAATGAAACAGCAAAAGAGCTGTACGGTATCGACAACTTTACCGATATGATCGGTGATGAGACCATCGCAGAAGATCCGGAGACACTGGTTGCATTCCTGACCGAGAAAGGTCATCCGGCACTTGGCATGGATCCAATGATGTAATTCGTATTTTACAGGCTTATCCTGTGAAAGAATAAGCAGACCGGCATGGCTTGGGAGGGGATTCCAAAGCGGAGGAGGAAGCCCTTTCCGGCACATGCCGGCAGCTGTAAAGTGATTTTCTGGGAAAAAACGGCTGACGAAAAGAAAACGGATACTTTTTGTCAGAAAATCTTGGAAAATATCCTGGTAAATCTTGCATTCTCCGGGAAAAAACGTTAAAATAATAACAGGTGTGTCCATGAAGCGGAATCATGGAGATATGCCTGTATGGAATTTTATTTTTAAGGAGGCTTTTTTTATGCCGTTTAATCGCAAACCACAAAAGTTTAATGCAGCAATTAAATCCGTTGTAATCGGCAGCGGAGACAAAACCGTAACTCTTGGCGGAGAAAACGTATTACCATTCTATGCTTTCGACGGTGAAATCAAAAACGGACCGAAGGTCGGCGTTGAAATCACAGACCTTGGTATGGAAGGAGAACCGGAAAGCGTAAAAGCATACTATGAAGGTGCAGCTACCATGGGCGAGATTGCAAAAAAAGCAGCAGCTATGGAAGGTGCAGATTTCCTCTGCCTTCGTCTGGCAGGCGGAGACCCGAACGGTCTGAACAAATCGGTAGAAGAACTCATTGAGACAGTCAAAGAGGTTGCTGATGCCGTTGACGTGCCGCTTGTTGTAGAAGGATGTAAAAACGTTGAGAAGGATTCCGAACTGCTCACAAAAGTAGCAGAGGTCCTTCAGGGAAGAAACGTTCTTGTTATGTCCGCAAGAGAAGAAGATTACAAGGCAGTTGGTGCAGCCGCAGGTCTGGCATACAACCAGAAAGTCGGCGCTGAGTCCGCTGTAGATATCAACCTTGCAAAACAGCTGAATGTTGTTATGACCCAGCTCGGTGTCAGCGCAGACAGCATTGTTATGAACGTAGGTTCTGCAGCAGTCGGATACGGATATGAGTACGTAGTATCTACACTGGACCGTATCAAAGCAGCAGCATTATCCCAGGACGATAAAATGCTGCAGATGCCAATTATTACTCCAATCGCTTCTGAGACATGGAATGTAAAAGAGGCAATGGCAACAGAAGAGGAATCTCCGGAATGGGGAAATCAGGAAGTACGAGGAGTCTCTATGGAGATTCAGACAGCAGCCGCATCTCTGGCTTCTGGTTCTGATGCAGTTATCCTCAAACATCCACAGTCTGTTGCAACCATTTCCAAAATGATTCAGGAACTGATGTAATCAGTACGTAAGGAAGAGATTAGGAGGATAAAGAATTATGGCATTATCAGGTATTCAGATTTTTAAAATGACCCCAAAGAAAAACTGTAAGGAGTGCGGATGTCCGACCTGTATGGCATTCTCCATGAAGGTTGCACAGGGCGCTATGGATATTTCAGCGTGCCCATATATGTCTGACGACGCTATGGCACAGCTTTCCGAAGCTACCGCACCGCCAATGAAGACGATCAAAGTCGGAACCGGCGACAGTGAGTACACTCTTGGCGGAGAGACGGTCCTCTATCGTCATGAGAAAACATTTGTAAGCAAAACCCGTTATGCGGTATCTCTCTGCAGCTGCATGTCTGACGAAGAGATCGATGCAAAACTGGAAGAAGACAAAAAAGTTGATTACGACCGTATCGGTGAGCGTATGTGCGCAGAGATGCTGTATGTAAACTATGCCGGAAATGGCGTAGACAAATACGTATCTCTTGTAACGAAAGCAGCAGCAACCGGAAAAGTTCTGGTACTTGGCTGTGAAGACGCAGATGCTGCAAAAGCTGCTCTGGAAGTATGCAAAGCAGGCAAACCGATCCTGAATGGTGCAAATGCATCCAACTATGAAGAGATGAGCAAACTTGCCACAGAGGCAGGCGTTGTTCTCGGCGTTAGCGGCGCAAACATTGATGAGCTTCACGACACCGTAGAAGCAATCGAGAAACTCGGCAACAAGAACCTTGTTCTTGATACCACAGAAGCGACCATCAAAGAGACTTTCGCTACTACCGTACAGGTAAGACGTGCATCCTTAAAGGATACAGACCGTACCTTCGGTTATCCGTCTATTGTAAATCTGGCAAAATCGCACAGGGCGACAGATATATGCAGCAGGCACTGCTTTCCCTGTTCACCATGAAATACGGTTCCATCATCGTTCTTGAGGAGATGGGATACGCAGAGGCACTTCCGGTATTCGGACTTCGCCAGAACGTATTTACCGATCCGCAGAAACCGATGAAAGTAGAGCCGGGCATCTACCCGCTGAACGGCGCAGATGAAAATTCGATCTGCCTGACCACAGTAGACTTTGCCCTGACCTATTTCCTGGTATCCGGAGAGCTCGAGAGATCCGGAGTTCCGGTTAACCTTGTAATCAACGATGCCGGCGGACTTTCCGTACTGACTTCCTGGGCAGCAGGTAAATTCTCCGGTAACTCTATCTCCAAATTCTTCAAAGAGAATGTAGAAGATAAAGTAAAATCCAGAAAAGTTATCATTCCTGGTAAAGTAGCCGTATTAAAGGGCGACATTGAGTCCAAACTTCCTGGATGGGAAGTAATCGTTGCTCCGCTTGAGGCAGTTCAGCTTGTGAAATTCATGAAAGATCTGCAGGCAAACGGAGAACTGTAATACATAAAAAATCCGGGAGGAACTCCGGTATCCGGAAGTTTCTCCCGTGAAAAAATAATTATGGGGGATTCCCAAAAGAAAAGGAGAAGAGATATGGCAAAATTTGTAACCATCGGCGAAAGACTTTCTGTTACAGCTCCTACTGTAAACAAAGCATTCGCAGCAAGAGATGAAGAGCCAATTTTAAAGAGAGCAAAACAGCAGTTGGATGCTGGTGCCGTTTACCTTGATGTAAACATCGGACCGGCTGAAAATGATGGAGAGGACATTATGAAGTGGGCTGTTGAGCTGCTGCAGAGCAATTTTGACAATGTTCCGCTGGCTCTGGATACATCCAACAAAAAAGCAATTGAGGCTGGTATCTCTGTATACAATCGTTCCAAAGGAAAACCGATCGTAAACTCTGCAGATGCTGCAGGAAGAATCGAGTACGTTGACCTTGCGGCTGCAAACGATGCAATCGTTATTGCACTTTGCAACGGTGAAGGAATTGCAAAAGACAACGACGAGCGTATGATGTACTGCCAGACCCTTCTGGAAAGAGGTATGGAGCATGGTATGGAGCCGACCGATCTGTGGTTTGACCCGCTGTTTCTGGTTGTAAAAGGAATGCAGGACAAACAGATGGAAGTTCTTGAGTGCATCAAGATGTTCAGCGATATGGGACTGAATTCTACCGGCGGACTTTCCAACAACTCCAACGGTATGCCGAAAAACATCCGTCCGATCATGGATTCCGCACTTGTAGCTATGGCTATGATGCAGGGTCTGACCAGCGCCATCGTTAACCCGAATGACCTGAGACTGATGGAGACCATTAAATCCTGTGACGTATTCAAAGGCAACACTCTGTATGCAGATTCTTATCTGGAGCTTTAATCTTTAAATCTCGCAGGTTTTCCCCTGATGGTGCCGCAGCGTTTGCGAAAACCTGAGGCACCATCAGGGGTTTTTCTATCTAAAAGCGGAAAAATAAAAAAAGCGGAGAATATATACGACTGGGGGATTTACAGATTATGGCAAAAGTAACCTTTCGATTTGAAGAAGGAGAACCGGTAGTCACCTACGCAACCGAGGGTGAGCGCCTTCTTGAAGTAGCGCAGAAGAGCAATGTGCCGATCGATGCACCGTGTTCCGGAAACGCATCGTGCGGTAAATGCCGCGTTCGTCTTGTGAGCGGTGAGCTGGATTCCAAAATAACCCGCCATATTTCTGAGGAAGAATATCAGAATGGCTGGAGACTGGCGTGCGTCAGCACCGTCAAAGGCGATGTTGAAGTGGAAGTGCCGGACATTGCATCCGCTTACCGGAGCCGCATGAAAGTGGCAGACCTTAGTTCACCGAGTGAAATTGCAATTTTGAAGATACGAAAAAGAAAATTACAGACGCCGGCCTGGAATTGAAAAACAGCATGCAGGTGATTACAATCTCAATGGAAGAGCTACTCTGGATGATACGATGCCGGATAACGAGAGAGTAACCTGGGCTGTACAGGCAGCGACGGGGCTTGAACGGGTACGGATTCCGTACTCTGTACTGAAAAAATGCCGGATGTCCTTCGGGAATCCCATTTTCAGGCACAGTGTGTCGTCCGGGTTACGGCAAATGACGTCTTTTTATACGATATGCTTCCAATGGAAGCAAAAGCAGTGGTCGGTGGTCTCGTTGTCGACATCGGAACAACGACAGTTTCTGCACTGATCGTGGATATGCTGAGCGGAGAAATCCTGGCAAAAGCCTCTTCCGGAAACGGACAGATCCGGTATGGTGCGGATGTTATCAACCGTATCATTGAATCCCAGAAACCGGGAGGCCATGAAAGACTGCAGAATGCAATCATCAAAGAAACCTTAAACCCGATGATTTCCAACATGTGCCGCGCAGCGAAAATCAGCAGTCAGCAGATTTACCGTGCGGCGATTGCCGGAAACACTACCATGGAGCATCTGATGATGGGCATCAATGCAGATCCGCTTCGGATGGAGCCGTATATTCCTGCCTTCTTTAAAACAAACTCACTGTTTGCATCGGACGTCAATCTTGCGATTCATCCGGACGCCCATATCATTCTGGCACCGAACATCGGAAGCTATGTGGGCGGAGATATTACTGCCGGCGCGTTGGTCAGCATGATCTGGAACGGCCGGAGATGAGTCTTTTTATTGACCTTGGTACCAATGGCGAGCTTGCATTTGGAAACTCTGACTTTATGGTAAGCTGTGCCTGCTCGGCCGGACCGGCCTTTGAGGGCGGCGATATCAGCTGTGGTATGCGTGCGACCGACGGTGCGATTGAAAAATGTACGATCGATCCGGAGACGATGGAACCTTCGTACCATGTTATCGGAGATGAGGGAACGAAGCCGATTGGTCTTTGCGGTTCCGGAATCATCGATGTAATTGCAGCGCTGTTCCGTGCGAAAATGGTTAATCCGAAGGGAAAATTTATCCGGGAAGGCAGACGGATCTGCCACGACAAATATGGCATGGGAAGCTATGTCATCGCCTTTGAAGAGGAAGCCGGAAGCGTCCGCGACGTTGAGATTACAGAAGTAGATATCGACAACTTTATCCGTGCCAAGGGCGCGATTTTCTCAGCGATCCGTACGATGCTGAACTATCTGGATATGGATGTTTCCATGATCGAGGAGGTTTACGTAGCGGGCGGTATCGGAAGCGGCATCAACATGAAAAATGCCGTTACCATCGGTATGTTTCCGGACATCCCGCTGGAAAAATTCCATTACATTGGTAACTCTTCCCTGACCGGTGCGTACTCAATGCTTTTATCGACAGCAGCAGAGAAGAAAACGTATGAGGTTGCCCGGAACATGACATATCTGGAACTCTCTACGGTACCAACCTATATGGATGAATTTGTAGCGGCGTGCTTCCTGCCGCACACAGACACGACGATGTTCCCGTCTGTGGAAGCATAAAACGGAAGCAGAACTTGCTGTTACGATTCAAGGTGAAACACATGTGGTTTTGCTTTGAATTGTGGCGAACCTTTTTGAGAGGAATTGGATTTACATGGCAGTAGACTTAAATTACGAAAAAGACAGCAAAGAGCGTATTCCGTATGAGCATTATCTGGAAGTGTATCAGAATGCAGATCCAAAAGAGATTTCCAGCCGGTGCGACGTTCCGTATGATGCGGAAAAACAGGAGTTTACCGTTTCCCTGATGGGTGTTTCCTACCGGATTTCGTGGCCGGAGTACAACGTATTTCATATTGGAGATGATGGAAGCGTTTCGCCGATAATTGGCTGGTATCCACTCGAGAAAAAACCGAATGCAAAAATTTTGGTATTGCGTTATCTGACAGAGGGCGGAGCTGCTCCGTCTACCGGAAAATTTTTGACGTACCGGGAGATTCCGTGGGGAGAAGTTTATTTTAAACAGTTCCAGGGAAGATGCCTGTTCCGTCTTGCGTTTGGCTTTGGCGGAAAGCTGGATGCATTCCGTGAAATCATGGAACGTGTCGGCGCTCAGGCGATTTCATCCGGTGATGTCGGATATGAGCTGGAGTTTATGAAAGGGCTTTTTGTACGACTGATTTTATGGGCAGGAGATGATGAGTTTCCGCCGTCCGCGCAGATCCTCTTTTCGGACAATTTCCCGGCTGCATTTACGCAGGGAGAGGATATGGCGGTTGTGGGAGATGTCACAATTGATATGCTGAAGGCTCTGGCTGCAAAATAGTTATGGTTTGAGGCCATCAGGATGGCTTCTGGATCGAAAAAAATAAGCGGAGGAAAATAACATGGGATTTTCAACAGTACCTTGCAATGAGTTTGTAGAAGTGCTCGGTTCCAAAGCACCGGTTCCGGGCGGTGGCGGAGCTTCTGCACTGGTTGGCGCTGTCGGCACAGCGCTTGGCAACATGGTTGGTGCGCTGACAGTAGGTAAAAAGAAATATGCGGATGTCGAAGAGGAAATGAAAGAGCTGATGGCGAAAGCAACCACGCTTCAGGACGAACTGCTTCACCTGATCGAGCGCGATGCAGAAGTGTTCGAACCGCTCTCCAAAGCATACGGCATGCCGCGCGAGACAGAGGAGGAGAAGGCAGAAAAAGCAAGAGTCATGGAGATTGTGCTGAAGGATGCCTGCTCTGTTCCAATGGAAATTATGGAAAAATGCTGCGAAGCAATCGACCTGATCGTAGAATTTGCAGCAAAAGGTTCTGCACTTGCGATCAGTGACGCAGGTGTTGGCGCAGCATTCTGCAAAGCAGCCTTAGAGGGTGCTTCCCTGAATGTATATATCAACACGAAATCTATGAAAAACCGGGAATATGCAGAAGAACTGAATCGAAAATGCGATGAAATGCTTGCGGTCTATACCGTAAAAGCAGACGAGATTTTCCGGAACGTACTGGGAAGACTGAAAGCCTGAAAACAAACGGCCAGAGAAGCTTCCCGGCAGCAAGCGGGTTGCAAAAGGAGTTCTCTTTGACCGAAAAGAAAAGCGGAGGATAAAAAAATGGCAAAACAGTTATTAGGAAAAGAAGTAACAGCAGCATTAAATGAGAAGATCAAAGCAAATGTAGCAGAGCTGGAAGCAAAAGGAGTAAAACCGACTCTCGGAATCATCCGTGTCGGAGAGAGAGAGGATGACCTTTCCTACGAAAGAGGAGCAACCAAACGCTGTGAGACCTTAGGCGTTGCATACGAGAAATTCCTTCTCCCGGCAGACGTTACCCAGGAAGAGCTGATGGCTACCATCGATAAAGTAAACAAAGACGATTCCATCCACGGCGTTCTGATTTTCCGTCCGCTTCCGAAACATCTCGATGAGGCAGCAGTCATCAAAGCACTCTCCCCGGAGAAGGACGTAGACGGTATCACAGACGGTTCCATGGTAGGCGTATTCGCCGGAACAAAACAGGGCTTCCCGCCATGTACTCCGCAGGCCTGCATGGAGATCCTCGACCACTACGGCATCGACTGCACCGGTAAAAAAGCCGTTGTCGTAGGCCGCAGCCTCGTTGTAGGAAAACCGGCAGCCATGATGCTGTTAAAGAAAAACGCAACCGTAACCATCTGCCATACCAGAACGAAAGACATGCCGTCTGTAGTTAAAGAGGCAGATATCGTGATCGTAGCAGCAGGCCGTGCAGGTGTTGTAGATGATACTTACCTGTGTGCAGGCCAGACCGTTATTGATGTCGGAATCAACGTAAACGAAGAAGGAAAACTCTGCGGAGACGTTGCATACGCAAAAGCTGAGCCGATCGTTGAGGCAATCACACCGGTTCCAGGCGGCGTAGGATCCGTTACCACATCTGTTCTGGTCGGCCATGTGGTAGAGGCTGCCATGAGAAAAAACAGCTGATCATAGGCTGAAGATAAGAAAGTGACAGAAAAAAGGCACTGTGCGTCCGAAAAAAGGGCGGCGGTGCCTTTTTTGCGTGCGCGTCAGTGCAGTTTTGGTGATAGGAGAGGGGGCCGGCTCATAGAATATAACAGTACATAGCAACAAAGATCAAAGGGGGACAATAGCGCATGGATGCATATTCAGTATACCGCGATATTCAGAAACGAACGAAGGGCCAGTTCCTGATCGGAGTGGTGGGGCCTGTACGGACGGGAAAGTCCACCCTGATCCGCCGTTTCCTGGAGGTGCTGGCACTGCCGTATCTTTCGGAAAAGGAACAGGCGGAGGTACGGGATGCCCTGCCTTTAAGCGGGGAGGGAAAGACGATCACAACGGTGGAGCCGAAATTTGTGCCGAAAGACGCCGTGGAGCTGCAGCTTGGGGAGGGCGATCCGATCCGGCTGCGACTGATCGACTGCGTCGGCTTTCTGGTGCCGGACGCGGCGGGAAATCTGGAAAATGAGAAGGAGCGGATGGTGAAAACACCGTGGTCCGAGCAGGCGATTCCGTTCCGGGAGGCGGCGGAGATCGGTACGAAGAAGGTGATCGCAGAACATTCCACGATCGGTCTTATGGTGACGTGCGACGGATCGTTCGGCGAGCTGCCGCGGGAGAATTTTCTGCAGGCGGAGGAACGGACCGTTGCGGAGCTCAAAAAGCAGGGAAAGCCCTTCCTGATTCTTGTGAATGCGAAAAAACCGTACCGGGAGGAGACACAGCGGCAGGTAAAGGAGCTTGAAACAAAATTCGGCGTGGCAGCGATGGCGGTGAACTGCGACCAGCTCCGCAAAGAAGATATTCTGCATATGCTCGAAAAGGTGCTGTATGAGTTTCCGCTTCAGCAGATGGAATTTTATATTCCAAAATGGGTGGAGCTTCTTGCCGATGACCATCCGCTGAAGGCAGAGCTGCTGCAGAAGATCCGTGAGATGTGCAGGGAAAAGACGCGCCTGAAGGATGCAGTGGGCGGAAAAACAGCGATTGCCAGTCAGTATGTCAGCCAGACACTGCTGCAGTCGATGGATCTTGCGAGCGGTACGGTGAAGGTGCGGATTGAGGTGAAAGAGCAGTATTATTATGAAATGCTGAGTGTACTTGCCGGCGTGGAGATCAAAGGCGAGTATGATCTGGTGCAGACGATCCGCGAGCTGTCGGCACAGCGGGAAGAGTACCGCAAGGTAGAGGACGCGATTCATGCGGTGCGCGGATGCGGCTACGGCGTCGTGATTCCGGGGAGGGAGGAGATTCAGCTGGAGGAGCCAGCCGTGATCCATCAGGGAAACAAATACGGCGTGAAAATTAAATCGGTGAGCCCGTCGATTCATATGATCAAGGCCAACATCGAGACGGAGATTGCGCCGATCGTCGGAAGTGAGCAGCAGGCGGAGGATCTGATCGCCTATATCAAAGAGAGCGCAAAGAGCCCGGAGGGAATCTGGAATACCAACATTTTCGGCAAATCCGTCGAGCAGCTCGTTGACGACGGCATCCGCAGCAAAATCGCCCAGATCACCGAGGATGGCCAGGCAAAACTCCAGGATTCCATGCAGAAAATTGTCAACGACAGCCGGGGCGGAATGGTGTGTATTATCATTTAATACAAAAGCTGTTCGAATATTTTTGAGTAATTGTGCAATAATACTTGAAAAGCGAACCAAAATAGCGTATAATCCGAATTGTGAAAAGAAAAGAAGAAAAATGTAACTTCCTGGAATGTTCGATGATCTCATTATTTTGAACCTACATTTACTTTAAACGGGAGGCTTATTATTGTCATGTGGATGTCAGGCCACCCTGGAAACAGACGTCAGTGGAAGGCAGAAATGGTGACTGCGGCTACCCACCTAGCTTGCGTTGCTAGGAGTCAAAGTATGGGAAACGGCATTCCGGGGTTACAAAAGAGAAAAAAGAGAATCATGAAAATGGTTCTCTTTTATACGTTACATACAACCAAAAGGAGAAGGAACATGAAAAAACAGGGTTTTGGAACAACAAAAGACGGAAAAGAAGCATTGCTCTACACGCTCTCCAATAAAAACGGAATGGAAATCAGTGTAACCGATTACGGCGCACATCTGGTATCGGTTCTCGTTCCGGATAAGGATGGAAAGAAGAGAGACGTTGTCCTTGGATTTGACTCCGTAACCGGCTATGAGACCGACGGAAGCCATTTTGGAGCCACCATCGGAAGAAACGGAAACCGTATCGCGGGAGCAGCATTTGAACTGCACGGAAAAACATACCAGCTGGCAAAAAATGAGAACAACAACAACCTGCACAGCGGCCCGGACGGATACGATTACCGCCTCTGGAACGTAGAAGAGGCGGATGACAGCGCCGTTACCTTCGTTCTGATGAGCCCGGACGGAGACCAGGGATTCCCGGGAAACTTTGAAGTGTCCGTTACGTATACCCTGACCGATGAGAACGCCGTAGAAATCCACTATGAGGGAAGCTGCGATCAGGATACCGTTGTCAACATGACAAACCACAGCTACTTCAACCTGGCAGGCCACGATGCCGGATCTATTGAGAACCAGACACTTGTCTTAAAAGCGGAGCAGTTCAGCCCGGTGATCGATTCTGCATCCATCCCGACCGGCGAGCATGCACCGGTACAGGGAACCCCGATGGATTTCACCAGCGAGAAAGCAATCGGAGCAGAGATCGAAGCAGATTTCGAACAGCTCAAACTGACCGGCGGCTACGACCACAACTTTATCCTGGACAAGGCTGTCGAGGGAAGCATTGAGCTGATGGCAGTCGCATCCTGCAAAGAGAGCGGCATCACCATGGAAGCCTTCACGGATCTGCCATGCGTTCAGTTCTACGCCGGAAATTTCATTGCTCCGGTTACCGGAAAGAATGGGGTATTCTATGACAAACGCAACGGCTTCTGCTGGAATCTCAGTATGTGCCGAATGCCATCAACCAGGAGGGTGAGGAGAAACCGATCCTCGAGGCAGGCGATACTTACGACACCACAACCGTATACAAATTCATTTTCTAAGATCCTATTTTATAGCAATCCTCGAAAATAATGCAAAAAATTCAGCACCGCAGAGCGTGAATTACTGCGTCACAGATTTTCGTCGTACCTCGGTACGCCTTCAAATCTGTTCCTTGCAATTCGCGCTCTGCAGCACTGCCTTTTTTGCATTATTTTCGGGTCTTGCTATAGAAACAGCATAAAAAAGCTCCCTTCCTGCAGCGTCCTGTGAAAACAGGAGCGCAGGCGGGGAGCCTTTTTATGGGAAAATATGCAGAAAACGAATTCTGAAAAAACAGAAAAAGAAAAGACCCTGTTTTCGAATCCAACAGAATCTTACCAGTTATGTCATATTCTTTTCAGAGGTGGGTAACCGCTTCGCCATCTGAATCAACCTGCAAGCGGAATAGCAGACACCTTTAAGCGGAGGATGGCGCCTGACTAAGAACAGGCGAAACCAGAATCTGAAACGGTTTACCCGGCCGTTTAATGCAATGCATAAATCTCGCTCGAAGGTTTCTAAAAATCTAATCGAAAATTTTCAGACATTCCATATCCCATAATAGTCTTTGAATGGAAGCTTTCATCGGAAGCATCAACCCTATGCATACAGAGCAGGTTTCCTGACTTACAGATCATCGTTCCACATTCCTTCTCATATGTTGCGGACATACAATGGATTTGTTATGCTTCACTCCCTGATTACAGTGACCGGATCGCCCAGGAATCTCACCTGAATTCCCTCTCTCACCAAAAGACGGATCTTCTTTTGATGCACTCTGGATGTTGATATGAAATTTATACACAACCATACTATATACCATAGGGCGGTATTTGTCAAGGAAAAATCGCAAAAAGAAAAGGAATCAGACAAAAAGCCGTGTGCATAGAATGAGATATGAAGAGAAAAAATGATAAATTGGAACTGATACTGTTAGGAGTGGGGATTCTCCTGCTGCTGTTATTGTTTGTTGTGAAGCGCCGTCTGGATGCGCCGGAAGAGACAGCGACAGCAGAAAGCAGGACGGAGACGATGGAAGGCAAAAAGCAGGAGGAGACGATACAGAACATGGAACAGGAAAACGCGGCTTTTCTGAACAGTAAAAAGGAAGAACAAAAAGAAACAACGGCAGCCGGACCGGTGCAGATCCGTGTCCTTCTGACAGACTGCGGAAAGCTGGGATACGCACAGAAACAGGTGTCCCTGCGTGGAAACGCAAGCCTTTCCATGAACGACGGCGCATACATAGCTTCCCCGCAGGAGACGATCTGTGTGACGGAACAGGAATGCGGGGAAGTTGTGCATGTGGTGCCGGCCGATGAGACGGCGGGAACGGCGGTTTCCCTTACGGGAAAGCCGGAGGACGAGACGGTTTATCCGGGAAGTTTTGTCATCTATAAAAGCGAAGAGGGACTTCTCGTTGTAAATGAACTTGATCTGGAAATGTATCTTCGGTATGTCGTGCCGAGTGAGATGCCGTCCTCCTATGAAAAGGAGGCATTAAAAGCACAGGCGGTCTGTGCGAGAACGTATGCGTGTGCCAGGATTCGTGAAAAAACGTGGGAGAACTACCACGCGGATGTAGACGACAGCGTGGAAAGCCAGGTCTACCACAATATGGAAGCGCAGCCGGAGACAGACGCTGCGGTGGCGGAGACAGAAGGAAAATCATCACCTGCGGCGGGGAACCAATTCAGGCGTATTTTTCTCAACCTCCTGCGGGAAGACGAGTACGGATGAAGTGTGGAATACGGCGGAGACGGCAGAATATCTGAAGAGCGTGACGGTAGGCGGGGAGAAGCAGGAACCGGAGACGGAGGAGGCGTTTGCATCGTTTATCACCAAAAGGGACAGCACAAGTCTGGAAGTGGAGGACGGCTGGTACCGCTGGCAGGTGACGATTCCGGCGGATGTGCTGTCAGAACGGGCAGCGGATCAGAAAATCGGGGAGATCACGGGGATTGAGGTGCGGCGGCGGTCAGAGGGAGGTGCGGCAGAAACCGTCCTTATCGAGGGGGAAAAAGGATCCATGGAAATCGAGGGAGAGTATCAGATCCGAAAGTTCCTCTCGGCGAAAGGCTGGCCGATTCAGAAAAATGACGGAACTGTAAGCTGTGAGATGGAGCTGCTTCCGAGTGCCTGCTTTATCGTGGTTCCGGAAAAAGAAGGGGAAACGGTTGTCTCCTTTACATTTTACGGCGGCGGCTACGGCCACGGCGTCGGCATGTCACAGAACGGTGCGAAACATCTGGCGGAGCAGGGAAAATCGTATGAGGAGATTCTCCGCTATTTTTACCAGAACATCGAAATCGGCGACTGCCGTTCCCTTTTTTAAAAAAATCACCGAAAACAGATTTTTTGTGCTATAATGGGCGAAAGTGAAAAACAGTTAGAAAATGACGAGGAGAGAAACATGGCGACAATCAAGGACATAGCGGCACGCGCCGGCGTTACGGCGACGACGGTTTCCCGTGTGATCAACAACCGCGGATACATCAGTGAAGAGACAAGAAAAAAAGTAACGCAGGCGATGCAGGAGATGAATTACCAGCCGAATGAGCTGGCGCGTTCCCTGGCAAAAGCGCATTCCAATACGATCGGGGTTATCGTTCCGCACATCTCGCACCCGTTTTTCAGTAAAATGATCAGTGCACTCGAGAGCGCGGCGGCAAAGCGGGGCTACAAGATTCTGCTCTGCAACTCGAAAGATCAGCCGGAGAAAGAAACCGAATATCTCGATATGTTCATCTCCAACCGTGTAACCGGCGTTGTGATGGCAAGCCGCGATGTGCAGATTGAAAAGTTTCATGATCTGAAAATTCCGATCGTCAATTTCGAGCGAGAGGAAAATACGGAGGCCATTACAATCCAGTGTGACAACGAGCAGGGAGGAGCGCTTGCAGCATCGCATCTTGCGGACTGCGGCTGCCGCCATCTGCTTCATTTCGGCGGAATCGTCGGAAGAGATATGCCGGCGGACCGGCGTGCGGATGGATTCCTGCGCGTCTGCCGGGAGCGGGGGATTGAAGGGGAAGTTCTTTTGAGTGACCGCTTAAGCTACGGCTCCATGCACTATGAATCCTATATTGAAAAGGGCCTTCTGGAGCACCCGGAGACGGACGGCATTTTTGCAAGCAGTGACCTGATTGCCGCACAGGTACTCCAGCGCCTTTACGCCATGGGAAAACGGGTGCCGGAGGATATTAAAGTTGTCGGGTTTGATGACACTGTGATCGCCGGGATTACCACGCCTTCCATCACGACGATCCATCAGCCGATTGAGGAAATGTCGGAGCTTTCCATTGCGTATATCGACCGGAGAAGAAAGGGAGAGATGGTGCCGAATGTGACGACCATGCCGGTGAGCCTTGTGGTGCGCGATTCGGCGTGAAACAAAAACGAAAAGAAAACTCTGCGGAAAAAAGAAACCGCGGAGTTTTTCTGCCCTGCGGTAAACGATAGACAGAAAAATAGCAAAAAGACAAAGAAGAAGCCGGAAATTTGTTGAAAAATATGGTATGTAAACGGTTGACATATAATTCACACAACGGTATACTGCAAGAGAAGAAACGTAACACAGAATTACCGTTACCGGAATGATGTGACAAAATAAAGAATAAGATAAAGGAGAATAAACAACATGACAGTGGAATATCAGAGAAGACTCGAAAAACACTACGACGAGCTGAAATGGCTCTACTGTGAGCTGTATCCAAACGGCCAGGGACGCTTTGAGGAACTCTGTGCAGCCATGGAGCAGTGGTACAAAGAGCGGAATAAAAAATGGAAAGCGCTGGATCGGAAAAGAGAAAAACAGAAAGACTGGTACAAGAGCCAGAAAATGCTCGGTATGATGCTGTACATCGACGCATTCGCAGATAACATCAGCGGCCTTGAGAAAAAACTGGATTATTTAAAAGAGTGCAACGTCAACTACCTGCATCTGATGCCGTTCCTTGCAACGCCGAAGGGAAAAAGCGACGGCGGCTATGCGGTTGCCGATTACCGCACGGTACAGCCGTCCCTTGGAACGATGGAAGATCTGGCTGCCCTCTCTGAAAAATGCCATGACCAGGGCATGAGCCTTTGTATGGATTTCGTTATGAACCACACTTCCGAGGATCATGAATGGGCAAAACGTGCACTTGCCGGTGAAAAAGAGTACCAGGACCGTTACTTTTTCTTCGACAACTACGATATTCCGTCCGAATATGAAAAGACCTGTCCGCAGGTATTCCCGACAACGGCACCGGGCAACTTTACCTGGAGAGAGGACTGCCATAAATTTGTCATGACGACGTTCTATCCATACCAGTGGGATCTGAACTATGCGAACCCGGTTGTCTTTAACGAGATGGTAAACAATATGCTCTATCTCGTCAACCAGGGAATCGATATCGTCCGCATTGATGCCGTTCCATACATCTGGAAACAGCTCGGCACCACCTGCCGTAACCTGCCGCAGGTACATACCATTGTCCGCATGATGCGTATGATCACCGAGATCGTCTGCCCGGGCGTTCTGCTGCTCGGCGAGGTTGTCATGGAGCCGGAAAAGGTTGTTCCGTACTTCGGAACACTCGAGAAACCGGAATGCCATATGCTGTACAACGTAACGACGATGGCATCCACCTGGCACACGGTTGCAACGGCGGATACCCGCCTGCTGAAACATCAGATGGATATTGTGACGAGACTGCCGAAGGACTATGTCTTCCTGAACTATCTGAGATGCCACGATGATATCGGCTGGGGCCTCGATTACGAATGGCTGAAACAGTTCGGCATCGCCGAGGCACCGCATAAGAAATATCTGAATGACTATTTCCGCGGTTATGTGGAGGGAAGCGACGCAAGAGGAGAGCTCTATAACGACGATCCGGTGCTGCAGGATGCGCGTCTCTGCGGAACAACCGCTTCCCTGTGTGGACTTGAGGCGGCAGGCTTTGAGCAGAATGAGGCGAAGACCGAACAGGCGATCCAGAGAATTGAGATGCTGAACGCATACCTTTTCATCCAGTCTGGTATTCCGGTTATCTACAGCGGCGATGAGATCGGCCAGGTCAACGATTATTCCTACAAAGAGAGTGAAGATTCTGACCGCGCAGCCGACAGCCGTTATCTGCACCGCGGCCACTTCCGCTGGGATCTGGAGCCCCAGAAGGAGAAAAAAGGAACGGTTCAGAATCAGATTTTTGCTTCGATGAAAAAGATGGAGGAGCTGAAATTCAAATACCGTCCGTTTGAGGGTGAGGCGGATGTCTGGACCGAGGAAACGTATGATACGGCGCTTCTCTGTGTCTGCAGAAAATCCGGCAATGAGATGGTAACGGGTCTCTTTAACTTCAGCAATGAAGACCGCACGGCCTGGATCGATATGGGTGAGTTCACCTGGAAGGATCTGTTTACCGGCGAAAAACGCGTTCTGCGCGGTGTTCCGGTTCCAGCCCGCGGTTACGCATGGTATTACCGCAAATGGGATTGAAATCCCTTGCGAAGGAAAGAAAAGTATGATATGCTTTGTAGGCTATCCTGCAATACAAGATGTGTGCAATAATGGGATAGATTCACGAAAACAAAGAAAAGGCGGTTTTGCCAGATGATAAAAACAATCCGCGGTTTTATGAAGCGCCTGAATGAGGACCATGTCGGTGCTTATGCAGCGCAGAGCGCGTATTTCATTCTTCTTTCCTTTATTCCGTTTGTTCTTCTGGTTGTTACGCTTGTAAAATATACGCCGCTGACACGCGACGATGTTTACAGCGTTCTGATCAATATGCTGCCCACGGAGTTCCAGAGCTACGTGGGCGGTATTGTAAATGAGATCTTTTATCAGTCCGTTGCCTATATGCCGATTACGATCATCACAACGCTGTGGTCGGCGGGAAAGGGCATTGCGGCGCTGACAAACGGGCTGAACAGCATTTATCACGTAACAGAGACACGTAATTACATCATCAACCGGCTGCGGGGCATGGCATATACCTTGATATTTGTCGCTGCATTCCTCACCAGTCTGGTGCTTCTGGTCTTCGGAACCCGCATTCAGAATAAGCTGACGGAACATCTGCCGATGGTGGCGCGCGTGACATCCTCTATCATGGGCATGCGTACCCTGATTACGACAGGCGTGCTGGCGGTTCTGTTCCTGGTGCTGTATAAATGCATTCCGAACCGGAAGGCGAGCTTTAAGAGCCAGTGCCCGGGCGCACTGATCTCATCCCTTGCCTGGTCTATTTTTTCCCTTGCATTTTCCATGTACCTCGACATCGCGCTTGCGGCGTCCAATATGTACGGCAGTCTGACGATGATCGTGTTTATCATGATCTGGATGTATTTCTGCATGTGGATCCTTCTGATCGGCGCGGAGATCAACGCGTATTTTGAGGATAAACTGCGGAAACTGCAGAATGCGGCGATCGAGCATTTTATGGAAAATAAAGAGACAAATAAAGAAGCGGGAAAATAATGGCTTGACATCCAGGGGTCAAGACGGTACAATAAACATTGTTTATGAAAGTTTTATAAATAATCTAACAGGAAAAATGCTGTGAAGATGTTCAGAGAAATATTTTTTCCGCCAGAGAGAGGGAGTCATCGGCTGCAAGCTCCTTCAGGTTCAGGAATATTTCAAATTTCGCATTGGAGCAGATGTCCGGAACGCATAGCAGGATACTGGAAATGCAAGTAGGGACAGACGTTTGGTGTACGTTACAGCACCGGTTATGAGTGTCTGCAGGAAGTATCTGCAGAAATCAGGGTGGTACCGCGAAATTTCAGATCTCGTCCCTTTATGGGGCGGGGTCTTTTTTTCGTGAGCAACGAGCCAGGCAGCCATGCTTGCATGGATATCTGGCGACTGCCACGAAAATCAGATGCTCCGCTGTTTGCAGCGGGGTATCTGATTGTTTTTCACATTTACCATCAAACAAGCAAGAAAAAGAAAGTAGGAGAGTCAAATGCAGGAAAAAAGTGTATTAACCGGCCATCTGTCTGAATTAAAACAGAAGATTGAAAATGGACTGGAAGAGCTGAAAAGCTCCAAAGAACTGTATGAATTTAAGAGCGAGTATCTGGAAGGAAAGAAAAGTAAGATCAGCGGGCTGATGAAAGAAATGAAAAACATTGCCCCGGAAGAGCGCGCAAACTACGGTAAATCCGTCAATGAGTTAAAAGAGTGGGCGCTTGGCCGCTTCCAGAAAGTGGAAGAGGAGATGAAAGAGCGCGAGCTGCAGAAGAAATATGAGTCCGAGAAAATCGACCTGACCCTTCCGGCAGAAGAGACAGCGATCGGAAACCTTCATCCGGTTACCCTGATCCGCAAACAGCTCATCGACATCTTTGCAGGCATGGGCTTTGAGGTATACGAGGGAAGAGAAATCGAGACCGATTACTACAACTTTACTGCACTGAATACACCACAGGATCACCCGGCAAGAGATATGCAGGATACTTTCTATCTCTCCCCGGAATTCCTGCTTCGTACCCAGACATCGGCAGGCCAGATTCATGTCATGGAAAACAAAAAGCCGCCGATCAAGATCCTTTCCCCGGGACGTGTTTTTCGGTCTGATGACGACGCAACCCATTCTCCGATGTTCCATCAGATGGAGGGACTCGTTGTCGACAAAAACATCACCCTCTGCGACCTGAAAGGAATGCTCGACGTACTCGTACAGAAGATCTACGGCGAGGGAACCACAACCCGTCTCCGTCCGTCTTACTTCCCGTTCACGGAGCCGTCCGTTGAGGTAGACTGTAGCTGCTTCGCCTGCGGCGGAAAAGGATGCAGCCTCTGCAAGGGAACCGGCTGGATCGAGGTCCTTGGAGCAGGTATCGTAAACAAACGCGTGCTGGAAAACTGCGGCATTGATTCAGAAGAGTACAGCGGCTTCGCTTTTGGCATCGGCCTGGAGCGTATCGCCATGCTGAAATACGGAATCAACAACATCAAACTGTTATTCGGTTCCGATCTGCGGGTTTTAAATCAGATTAACGAGAAATAAAGACGAAACAGTTTGAATTTGGAGGTTTAATATGTTAGTACCGTTAAGTTGGCTGAAAGAATATGTAGATATCGATGTTACCCCGGAAGAACTGGAGAAAAAACTGTTCGACGGCGGTTTTGAAGTAGAAGAGCGTTATCAGGTGGGAAAAGACATCAGCAATGTTGTTGTCGGTCTGGTGGAGGGCTGCGAGCCGATCCCGGAGACCCATCTTCATGTGTGCCAGGTAAATGCAGGAGAACACGGCGCCATGCAGATCTGCTGCGGCGCAGACAACGTGCGCACCGGCGGAAAATTCCCGGTTGCCCTTCCTGGCGCTTCTGTTTATGCAACAGCAAAAGATCATAAGACCATCGAGGGTGTTATGACCATCAAAAAAGGAAAATTAAGAGGATATGAGTCCTGCGGAATGCTCTGCTCCGGCGTGGAGCTCGGCCTTACCGAGGATCTGTACCCGGGCGCAGGCTACAACGGACTGCTTGTTCTGCCGGAAGATGCCGAGCTTGGCGCAGATGTCAAAGAGCTGACAGGTCTTGAGACTGGATCTTTGATATCTCCCTGACTGCAAACAGACCGGACTGCCAGAGTATCCTCGGTATCGCAAGAGAAGTATCGGCGATGCTGGAAAAACCTTTAAAAATGCCGGCAACCGATTACACCGAGACGGATGTGGAAAAAGAAGGCTTCTCTGTCCGCGTGGAAGCTCCGGAACTCTGCCCGCGTTACAGCGCTCATTACGTATATGATGTAAAAATCGGAGAGTCCCCGGCATGGATGAAACGCCGTCTGGCACTCGTCGGCATGTCCGCAATCTCCAACGTGGTTGATATCACAAACTACGTCTTAAAAGAGATCGGTCAGCGATGCATGCCTTTGACTGCTCTTATCTGGAAGGCAATGAAATCTGTGTCAGAAGAGCAAAAGAAAATGAAAAGATCGTGACCCTCGATGAGCAGGAATACACAATGAATGAGAACAACCTCGTGATCTGCGACGGCGTAAAACCGGTTGCACTTGCCGGTGTCATGGGAGGCTTAAACTCCGAGATCCGCGACACGACAGAGGCTGTTATGTTTGAGTCCGCAAAATTCGCACGCGACAACGTCAGAAAGACAGCCCGTGCGCTTGGAAAAGCGACGGATGCCAGTGCAAGATATGAGAAAGGCGTGGACGAGTATTCAACCGTACTTGGTATGAAACGTGCGCTGCATCTGATGGAAGAGCTTGGCTGCGGTAAAGTTTCCCGTACCCATTTCGATGTGAACACCGGAAACTCCATCGATCCGACTCCGATGACCGTCAGTGTCAGCAAAGTAAACGGCGTACTCGGTATCGAAGTTCCGGAAGCAGAGATTCTCCGCATTATGAAAAACCTGAACTTGCACCGGAAATCAACGGCGATGAGCTGACCATCCAGGTTCCGGCTTACCGTGAGGATATGCTGCCGGAGGGAGAGAACGATGTCGAGCGCTATCCGGACGTGGCAGAGGAAGTCATCCGTATGTAGGCTACGATCACGTAACCGATACCTTCCTTTCCGCTGCACAGGTAACGATGGGCGGCTACAATGAAGAGCAGAAAGGCGAGCTGGCACTGAAGAATACCTTATGCACCATGGGTATCTACGAGTGCATGCATTACTCCTTCTTCTCCCCTGCAGATCTGGATCTCTTGAAACTGCCGGCAGATGCAAAAGAGAGAAATGCCATCGAGATCATCAACCGATCAACCAGGATCTGTCCCTGATGCGTACCACACTGGCAGCTTCCATGCTGAATGCCATTTCCAGAAATGAGAAACAGGGCACCCTTGAAGGAAGACTGTTCGAGGTAGCAAGCATCTACATTCCGGAGTCCCTGCCGCTGACATCCTACCCGGATGAGAGAAAAGTTCTCTGCGTCGGAACCTTCGGAAACAACGAGAGCTTCTTCACTATGAAGGCATCGCCAACACCATCGCCGAGAGCATGGACATTGAGTTCACCTACGAGCCGGTTCAGAAATCCTTCCTGCATCCGTATCAGGCAGTGAAAGTATCTGCGAGGGTACAGAAATCGGATACTTCGGAAAAGCAGCATACGATATCCAGAACGAGCTGAGCATGCGTACTTCCGCTTACATCATGGAGCTTGACTTAAAAGAGCTCTCCAGATGGTACGGCAAAAAACGCACCTTCCAGCCGATCTCCAAATTCCAGGAGGAGAAACGTGACCTGGCATTTGTCATGGACAAAAACATCAGCTGCGGCGATGTAGAGAACTGTATCCGCGAGGCAAACAAATACGTAAAAGAGATCCGTCTGTTCGATGTTTACGAGGGCGGCCAGATTCCGGAAGGCAAGAAGAGCATGGCGTTCACCGTCACCTTTGCACCGAAGGAAGAAGCATTTGACTTCGAAAAAGTACAGAAATTTGTCGAGAAGATCTGCAAGAAACTGCAGAATGAGTTCAACATCGAACTGAGAGGCTGATTTTTATGAAACTTTATATCATACGCCACGGTGAAACTGCGTGGAACGTAGAAGGCAGACTGCAGGGCCAGACGGACACCGAGCTGAATGAGAATGGTGTCCGTCTGGCGAAAGTGACGGCGGAAGGACTGAAAAATATCCCGTTTGACCTTGGAATTTCCAGTCCACTGCGCCGCGCAAAGCACACGGCAGAGCTCGTCCTTGCGGGCAGAAATGTGCCGCTTACGACCGACGACCGCCTGATGGAGCTTTCCTTTGGCTCCTGGGAAGGGCTTGGATGCCGGGCAAACAATTTTGAGATTCCGTCTGAACACTTCGACGATTTTTACAGAGATCCGTTCCACTTCTGCCCGGCGGGAGACGGAGAGACGATCCAGGAGGTCTGCGACCGGGCAGAAGCGTTCTATCATGAGCTGACTGCAAAACCGGAGCTCCAGGACAAGACGATCCTGATCGCCACCCACGGCTGCTGCATGCGCGCGCTGCTACGCAATGTCTATGAAGACAAGAACGACTTCTGGCACGGCGGCGTGCCGTACAACTGTGCGGTCAGCATCATCGAAGTACAGAACGGTGTTTCCACGCTGCTTGCGGATAATAAAATCTATTATGATCCGTCGGACTGCGTAAACTTTTATAAAGAAGTAAAATAAAAAATGATATTCAGAGGCAGACATAAAAGGAAAGTATTTCCCTTTGTGCCTGCCTCTTTAAATCGCGTTTGCCGTCTGATAGAAAGTGTGATACTATAGAAATAACGGATTTTAACACCAGTAGACAAGAAGTCCCCCGTTTCTGAAGCGGTGGATGAATTGCTAAAAGAAACATAACGGCAGTGGCGGGCGGAGAGAAATCGGTATTCTCCACTGACATGAGGCAAGTCACAGTCGAACTATTTTCGACATGTCAGACTCCGTGAAATACCGACTATGAGTTGAAACAATGAAAGCGAAAAAGGAGGAACACAAGTATGTCCATGGTAACACTGGGAAGTACAGGAATCTGTGTAAACAAGAACGGCTTCGGCGCGCTGCCGGTACAGCGTGTCACGAAAGAAGACGCTGTTTATCTGCTGCGCAAAGCGTATGACGGAGGCATCCGCTTTTTTGATACCGCGCGTGCCTACAGCGACAGCGAGGAAAAATTAGGCGCAGCGTTTGAGGGAATGCGTGAGAAGGTCTTTATCTCTACGAAGACGATGGCAAAGGATGTGGAGGGCTTCTGGAAGGATCTGGAGACAAGCCTTTCCCTTTTGAAGACGGATTACATCGATATCTATCAGTTCCACAATCCGTCCTTCTGTCCTAAGCCGGGAGATGGAACCGGCCTGTATGAGGCGATGCTGGAAGCAAAAGCACAGGAAAAAATCCGCCACATCGGTATCACGAACCACCGCATGAGCGTGGCAGAGGAGATCATCGAGTCCGGTCTTTACGAGACGCTGCAGTTCCCGTTCTGCTATCTGGCAACGGACCGTGAGAAAGCACTGGTACAGGGATGCAAAGAGAAAAATATCGGCTTTATCGCAATGAAAGCGCTCTCGGGCGGGCTGATCACAAACTCCGCGGCTGCATATGCTTTTGAAGACCAGTACGACAACGTGCTTCCGATCTGGGGCGTCCAGAGAGAAAAAGAGCTGGACGAGTTCTTAAGCTACATTGCCTGTCCGCCTGCCATGACGGATGAAATCAAGGCGATCATCGAGAAAGACCAGAAAGAGCTCTCCGGCAACTTCTGCCGCGGCTGCGGTTACTGTATGCCATGTCCGGCAGGCATTGAGATTAACACCTGCGCGCGCATGAGCCTGCTTCTGCGCCGTTCTCCGTCCGCCAACCAGCTCACCGAGCGCGGCCAGGCGATGATGAAGAAAATCGAAGGTTGTCTCCACTGCGGCGCCTGCATGAAGAAATGTCCCTACGGTCTGAATACGCCGAAGCTTCTCGAAGAGAACTACGAAGATTATAAAAATGTACTGGCAGGAAAAACACTGGTATGAGTAATCTGATCTTCAGCCTGAACGCGACGATGCCGATCTTCCTGACAATGATTTTGGGACTTTTCTTTCGAAAGGTTGGTATTCTGGACGAATCGTTCACAAGCAAAATGAACAAATTTGTGTTTAAAATCGCACTCCCGGTGCTGCTGTTCCAGGACCTGTCGGATTCTGATTTCTCCGCTGTGTGGGATATCAAATTCGTTCTGTTCTGCTTCTTTGCAACACTGCTCTCAATTCTTGCGGTATGGGGACTTTCCCATCTCTTAAAAGAGAGAAGTGCAAGAGGCGAATTTATCCAGGCGGCGTACCGGAGCAGTGCGGCGATCCTTGGTATTGCCTTTATCCAGAATATCTACGGAAATTCCGGCATGGCGCCGCTGATGATCATCAGCAGTGTGCCGCTGTATAATATCATGGCGGTTGTCGTTCTTGCAGTATTCCGTCCGGAACGGGAGGAGATCACGGCAGATTTTGTGAAAAAGACGGCGAAAAATATCGTGAAAAATCCGATTATCCTCGGGATCGCTGCAGGACTTCTCTGGTCGGTGCTTCGCATTCCAAAGTCGGTGATTCTGCAGAAAACGGTGCAGAATATTGCGGTACTTGCAACGCCGCTCGGCCTGATTGCGATGGGTGCGTCGTTTGAGGCAAAGAGCGCGGCAAAGAATATCCGGCCGTCGATTGCTGCAGCTGCGATTAAGCTGGTCGGCCTTGCAGCCATCTTTCTGCCGATCGCCGTGATACTTGGCTTCCGTCAGGAAAATTGGTGGCAATCCTTGTGATGCTGGGTTCCGCAACGACGGTGAGCAGTTTTATCATGGCGAAAAATATGGGTCATGAGGGAAGTCTGACGGCAAACACCGTTATGCTCACAACGTGCGGCAGTGCCTTTACGCTGACGTTCTGGCTGTATCTGATGAAAACGCTGGCGTTTATCTAACCGGATTGTGAATATCCGCTTTAATTTTCAGTACACCAAAAGCGTGTCCGGGATTTTGTACGGGCACGCTTTTATCAATCATAAAAATCAGAAAAAGAGGGAAAAGAATGGACTTCAAAAATGCGGTCAAAGCATTACAGATTGGAAAAAAGGAAGGAAAAAAATTCCGCCTTTCTACGGAATTTGGGAAAAATCCGGAAGAAGAGCTCCCGTTTCCGGAATATCCGCGTCCGCAGATGCGCCGGGAAAACTGGACAAATCTGAACGATGGTGGGAGTATGCGTTCACGGAAACGCAGAAAATGCCAAAACAGCGGGACGGAAAAATTCTCGTTCCGTTTTCCCCGGAGTGCGATGCGTCCGGCGTGAAGCGGCAGCTGCTTCCAAAAGAATATCTGTGGTACTTCCGCACGATTCAGCTTCCCAAAATTCCTGCCGGAAAACGGCTGCTGCTGCAGTTCGGCGCCGTGGATCAGGATGCGGTAATTTACTGCAACGGAAAGCGTGCCGGAGCCATCTCGGCGGGTATCTTTCTTTTTCAGTGGATCTTACGCCGTATCTCAAAACGGGAGAGAACGAGCTTGCCGTCAAGGTGCGCGATGAGACGGACACGGACTGGAAGGGCCGCGGAAAGCAGAGCCTTACCCCGGGCGGCATGTTTTACACCGCGCAGAGCGGCATCTGGCAGAGCGTCTGGATGGAATGGGTGCCGGAGACGTATCTGGAACGCATCGTGATCACGCCGGAATATGATACGGCGAGCGTAAAAGTACGGGTTTTCCTCAACGGACCGGATGCGGGACTGACGAAAAAAATTACGGTGCGGGAGAGCGAAGCGCCGGATGCGAAGGTGATCTGCGTCCGGGAGACGAGAGAAAACGATGCGGAGCTGATTCTCGGTAATTTTGCAGGCTGGAGCCCGGAACATCCGCATCTCTATGGGGTTTCCATTGAAGCGGGAGAAGACCGCATCGAGAGTTATTTCGGCATGCGCAAATTCGGCATTGGAAAAGATGAGAAAGGAATCACGCGTCTTCTCTTAAACGGAAAGCCGTATTTCCAGAACGGTGTCCTCGACCAGGGTTATTGGCCGGAAAGCCTCTACACGCCGCCGTCCGATGAGGCGATGGTTTATGACATTAAGACGGCCAAACGCCTCGGTTTCAATATGATCCGGAAACACCTGAAAGTTGAGTGCGCAAGATGGTATTCCCACTGCGACCATATCGGTATGCTGGTGTGGCAGGATATGATCAACGGCGGCGGCCGGTCGATCCAGACGTTCCTTTTGTACCTTCCGACCGTACTGCCGTTTGTGACAACGGAATTCAGGGATAACTGTTATCCGCTCTTTTCGCGGACCTCAAAAACGGGAAGAGAGTGGTGGAAGCGGGAGTGCCGCGAGACGGTTCATCAGCTTTACAATGCACCGTGCGTGTCGCTCTGGGTTCTGTTCAACGAGGGATGGGGACAGTTTGATGCCAGGGAGATGACAGAAATGGTGCGCGCTCTCGATCCGACGCGGCAGATCGACCACGCGAGCGGCTGGTACGATCAGGGAGCGGGGGACATCAAGAGCCTTCACAATTACTTTCGTCCGTTAAAAGTAAAACCGGAGGAGCGCGCGTTTGCTTTTTCTGAATACGGCGGCTATACGTATCCGGTACAGGAGCATCTTACTCCGAAAAATCGTTCGGCTACCGCACATACCAGAACCAGGCACAGTACCAGAAAGCGATGGATGCACTGGCAGAAAAGATAAGAGAACTCACAGAACAGGGACTTGCTGCAGCAGTCTACACACAGCTTACCGATGTCGAGGAGGAGTCGAACGGCATCCTTACGTATGACCGGAAGGTGCGCAAATGGGAACCACAGGAGGCAAAAGATTTTTGCCCAAAAGAATAATTTGGTAAAATTTTTGTTGACAAAGCGAGGATAAGTTGCTAATATATTGGATAAGGCGTTGGAAGTTGTAAGAAATTGCTGAAAATCCGCGGCGCCTGCGGATGGAGGAAAGTTGGTGTTTATGGAACAGAAAAGAACATTATCCTGCTGGTGGATAATACGCCGGGACTTTTAAGCAGAGTAGCTGGTCTTTTCAGCCGACGCGGATACAATATCGAGACGATCACCGCCGGTGTGACAGCAGACCCGCGATACACAAGAATGACTGTTGTTCTGTACTGCAGTGATGAAATGATTCTGGAGCAGATCAAAAAACAGCTGGCAAAACTTGTTGATGTGCGGGATATCAAAGAGCTGAAGCCGGACGAGAGTGTCAGACGAGAGCTGATGCTGGTCAAAATCCGTGTGAATGAAAATGACGCCGCAATGTCATCGCCATCTCCGATGTCTTCCGTGGAAGAATCGTGGATGTGGGACAGGAAAGCCTGATTGTAGAGCTGACCGGAAACCAGTCAAAGCTCGAAGGGTTCCTGAATCTGGTACAGGGATACGAAATCCTGGAACTGGCCAGAACAGGAGTGACAGGACTCTCCAGAGGAGCCCACGATGTGCGTTACCTCGATTAACGCAGATCACATTACATACGTTTGCTAGAGGAATGAAATTTTTGTATAGAAAAGTTCATTTCCCTGACAAACAGCAAAAGGCAGAAATGCTTTTCGCTGTATAAATTGACCGACCTGCCGCCGGTCAAGACATTCTATATATTATGGAGGAAAATAAAATGGCAGCAAGACTTTTTTATCAGGAAGATTGTAATCTCTCTTTACTGGAAGGCAAAAAAATCGCAATTATCGGCTACGGAAGCCAGGGACATGCTCATGCACTGAACCTGAAAGATTCCGGCTGTGATGTTATTATTGGACTTTATGAAGGCAGCAAATCCTGGGCAAAAGCAGAGGCACAGGGATTCAAAGTATACACCGCTGCTGAGGCTGCAAAACAGGCTGATATCATCATGATCCTGATCAACGATGAGAAACAGGCTGCAATGTACAAAAAAGATATCGAGCCAAACCTGGAAGAGGGCAACATGCTGATGTTCGCTCATGGTTTCGCTATCCACTTCGGACAGATCGTACCTCCGAAGAACGTAGATGTAGCTATGATCGCTCCGAAAGCACCTGGCCACACAGTAAGAAGCGAGTATCAGGCTGGCAAAGGAACTCCTTGCCTGGTTGCTGTTGAGCAGGATTACACCGGAAAAGCTCTGGACAGAGCACTGGCTTACGGCCTTGGAATCGGCGGAGCAAGAGCTGGTCTTCTGGAGACAACCTTCAGAACTGAGACCGAAACAGACCTGTTCGGTGAGCAGGCAGTTCTCTGCGGCGGTGTATGCGCCTGATGCAGGCTGGATTTGAGACTCTGTGCGAGGCTGGATACGACCCAAGAAACGCATACTTCGAGTGCATCCATGAGATGAAACTGATCGTAGACCTGATCTATCAGTCGGGATTCTCCGGAATGAGATACTCCATCTCCAACACAGCCGAGTACGGCGATTACATCACCGGACCGAAGATCATCACAGAAGAAACCAAGAAGACCATGAAGAAGATCCTTTCCGATATCCAGGATGGTACTTTCGCAAAAGACTTCCTTCTGGATATGTCCCCAGCAGGCGGACAGGCTCACTTCCGTGCAATGAGAAGAAAAGCTGCAGAGCATCCGTCAGAGAAAGTCGGAGAAGAAGTCAGAAAACTGTACAGCTGGAGCAACGAGGACAAACTGATCAACAACTAATCGGTTTGCTGTCAAATGATCCATATCGGGAGGCTGCCTTTGCGGGCAGTCTCCTTTTTTCGTTCTATCGTTTTATCATAGAAAAAACACTTCCGCGCCATGCATATCCCCCAATATGATAGGGCGCGGAAGTGTTATCTTTTCTGTATTCGTTTTTTTATGCCTCCTGACGACAGGCAGGAAAAGCACGGTAGTATTTGATATAAGAACTTAAAATATCAAAAAATTCGGAATTGGTCGGTTTTGTCAGAACCGGATGCACAGAAAGCGAAAAGAGCAGATCACGGTTTCCGCGGGTCCAGCAGACGGAAATAGCGGTGCGGATGTCTCGTTCGACGCAGGAGGACGATACCTGAAACGTTTGCGCGATCTTTGGGTACAGCGTTTTGCTGACCCGAAGGAGATAATCTTCGTCTTCCATGCATAAAGCGATACCATAGGCGAGATAGCGAAATCCGCGGTATTTTGCACCAATTCCTAAAGAGTGTAGTAGAAAGTAAATTTCAGTTTCCATTACGATGTCTCCTTTTATTCAGTTTTTACATAGTCTTTGCAGACGGGCATGCCAGAGGTGAAAGTTTGTATGGCATACGATTTTCCCCTTTCACTTATGATACGTGGAAAACGTCGAAAAATTACATATTCAGAAAGAAAAAGTGACAATATAGTAAAATAAAAGAGAATATGACACGAAATAAAGAAATGAATGTAATGAAACGGGAGAGGGAAAAATAACATTGATTTTTCAGAAGTTCGCTGGTATAATGAAAACATGATTACGGGGTATGGCGTAGCTTGGTAGCGCGCACGGCTGGGGGCCGTGAGGTCGCAGGTTCAAATCCTGTTGCCCCGATCGGTAAGAGTGTCGTTTTACGGCACTTTTTCTTACGGACAAAGACGTGTGCGGAAGAAAAATGAATTGCGCAGAAAAAACAGGGAGGAAGTTATGGGGAAAGTAACGATACAGAGTATGGCAAAGGAGCTGGGATTGTCCCGGAATACGGTTGCATGGCATTAAAGGATGATCCGAAGGTAGCTCCGGTGACGCGGGAGAGAGTTCTTCGGATGGCGAAAAGAAATGGCTATCTGGGCGAAAATGTATATGTGGAAGAAGTTCGGGCACCGCAGGAGAAGCATTACAATATTATGGTTCTGCGTACGCGGGATGCCGCTGTTTATTGGGACCGTGTCGTGAGCGGCATCTCCGAGGAGGCGAGCCTCAATAACTGTCAGACGCGCGTTGCGGTCGTGACGGAGCGGGAGGAGGCGAACGGCATTCTGCCGCTCGGCCTGAATGAAAATATCGATGCGATCTTCTGCATTAAAATGCTGCCGCCGGAATATATGCAGAAACTGGTAAATCTGGGTTACCGCATCTTTCAGCTCGACCATTACTGCGGCATCGAACAGCGGCCGATGGGCGATATCGTGCGTGTGGACGGTGTGCAGCCGGTGAGTCTTCTGACGTCCCATCTGATCGGGCAGGGCATGACGCGGATCGGTTTCCTAAGTGAGCACAGCAGCACGTATGAGTCGATGCATGACCGGTATGTCGGTTTCCTTGCAGCGATGGAACAGGCGGGCATTCCGCTCGATGAGGAGCTTGTGCGCCCCAATATGGAGAGCGATCATTTTTATTACCCGGAAAATTTTGACAAGATTGTGGCGAGCTACGATACACTGCCGGAAGCGATTGTCTGCGGCAACGATATGATCGCCAAAAGACTGACAGAATCCTTCCGGAAAATCGGCGTGCGCGTGCCGGAGGATGTGGCACTGACCGGATTTGATGATGATGAGGACCGGATGCTGTATCCGTTCTTCTCAACCGTTCATGTCGATACGAAGTGGCTTGGCCGCCGTATGGTGCATGAATTTTTATGGCGGGAGGAGCACCCGGAAGCGCCGAAAGAGCGGATTCTCGTTTCGGGGGAGGTTGTGGTGCGCCGTTCCTCGTGCAAGCGCCAGGGATAGAAAGAAATAGAAAAAACAGGAAAAAGTGAACAAAGAAAGAAAGCCAGGGACGCCCCGGCGGACGAGAAGAAAAACCGTCTGCCGGGGCGTTTCCGGCTCCCTTTTTGCAATGATTCAAATTCGTGCATAAATGCCATGTAGAAAAACACTAATTAGTAATGCAAAATGGTGCATTTAAGGAAAACTAAACTGAACAAAAACGCAAGAATAAAAACCTTGTTAATATCACACATTAAAAAATAATGGTGCAAAATAATGCATTATATCGCCGGAAGGAAAGGAGAGAGCGAAATGCAGAAATGGATGGAGACCGCTGCAACCTGGATATCGATATCATTGCACTGCCGGGCTGGTCGGATGCAACATCCAAAATTTCCCTTCTGATGGGCGATGAGACACAGCGACCGGACATCATCTGGTGGTGGAACATGGAAGCTGACTATACGAAATGGGTAGACGCAGGCCTTCTGGTGGATGTTTCTCCGTATATGAAGAAATACACCAACATGGTTGACTACTACAACAGCGTAGATCCTGGCGTTATGTTCTATGCATCCGGAGACAACGGAATTTACCGTATCCCGGGCGACGTTGCAGAGCCGGCATGTGAGACTCTGTGGATCTGGAAAGACTGGCTGGACAACTTAGGACTGGCTGTTCCGACTACACTGGATGAGCTCAAGGAAATCCACGGAAAACAGGTAGAGGATTACCAGAAATACCTGGAAGAGTACAACAAATAAAACAACGAAATCATGTATTAGAGCACCCGCCGGAGCCTCCTTTCCGGCGGGTGTATTTTTACGGAATCCTGCGTTTTGCGCTTGACAGAGATGGAGAAAAATGGTAACATAAGAGCCAAGTTAGGAAAAAGGCAAAGAAGAGGAATACTACATGGAGCTTCCGAATCCAGAAAGCTGTTGGGTGATGCGAAACAGCAGACGAATTCCGTGGAACTGACCTCAGAGCCGCTGCTCCCAAATTTAGAATAAAAAGAGTAGGTGCAGACGGAAACCCACCGTTAGAGGGGCAGGATATGCAGATGTTTCATCCGTATCCGCAGAGTGTACAGAGAAAATCTCTGTAAAACAGGAGTGGTACCGCGTAAGATAGCAAGTCTTTCGTCTCTTGTGTCAGAAGCCGACACAGAAGATGAGAGATTTTTTATGCTTTCATCCCGAATTTATGTCGGCAGAATAAATTATATTTCACTTTCTGAGAGGAGAAAATCATGATGAATGTAAAGAAGTATCAGAAACAGTACTATATGCCGCCGGTTCCGTGCATGGACTGGGCAAAAAAAGACAGCATCGAGAAAGCACCGGTATGGTGCAGCGTTGACTTGCGTGACGGAAACCAGGCGCTTGTCATTCCGATGAGCCTGGAACAGAAGGTAGAGTTCTTCAAACTTCTTGTGGAAGTTGGTTTCAAAGAGATCGAGGTTGGCTTCCCGGCAGCATCCGAGACCGAATATGAGTTTCTCCGCACCCTGATCGAGCAGGATCTGATCCCGGAAGACGTAACCGTTCAGGTTTTGACCCAGGCGAGAGAGCATATCATCCGCAAGACCTTCAAGGCATTAAAGGGCTGCAAGAATGCTATCGTTCACGTTTACAATTCCACTTCCTATGCACAGCGTCAGCAGGTCTTCAAAAGTCGAAAGAAGACATCCTGAAAATCGCCGTTGAGGGAGCGAAGCTCTTAAAAGAGCTGACAGAAGAGGCCGGCGAGAAATACCGCTTCGAGTACAGCCCGGAGAGCTTTACCGGAACCGAGCCGGAATATGCGCTTGAGGTGTGCAACGCCGTTCTCGACGTATGGCAGCCGACTGCAGACCGCAAAGCCATCATCAACCTGCCGAGCACCGTGGAGCTTTCCATGCCGCACGTTTATGCAAGCCAGGTGGAATACATGAGCAAAAACCTGAAATACCGCGATAATGTCGTTCTTTCCCTTCATCCGCACAATGACCGCGGCTGCGGCGTTTCCGATGCAGAGATGGGTATCCTTGCCGGAGCAGACCGTATCGAGGGAACGCTGTTCGGAAACGGCGAGAGAACCGGAAACGTGGATATTATCACGGTCGGCATGAACATGTACATGCAGGGCGTCGATCCGGAGCTTGACTTCTCCGATATGCCGAAACTCTGCCATGCATTTGAATCCTTCACCGGTATGAGCATCAACCCGAGAAGCCCGTACTGCGGATCTCTCGTATTTGCAGCCTTCTCCGGTTCCCATCAGGATGCGATCGCAAAAGGCATGCACTGGATCGAGGAGAAAGCACCGGATACCTGGACCGTTCCGTATCTGCCGATCGATCCGACCGATATCGGAAGAAACTACGATGCAGACGTCATCCGCATCAACAGCCAGTCTGGAAAGGGCGGTGTCGGCTATATTCTGGAGACGAAATACGGCCTGAATCTGCCGGCGAAGATGCGCGAGGCTATGAGCTATACCGCAAAATCCGTTTCCGATCATCTGCATAAAGAGCTGCGTCCGGATGAGATCTTTGAACTCTTTAAAGATACCTTCGAGAACGTAACGACACCGTACAACATCAACGGCGTTCACTTTAAACAGCTCGATGAGGGCAGAATTGAAGCACAGGTTACCTCCAATTACGAGGGCGGTGAGTATGCAACTGCATATGCAGAAGGAAACGGCCGTCTGAATGCTGTCAGCAACGCGCTGAAACAGCAGTACAATCTGCAGTATGATCTGGTCAGCTATACGGAGCACGCGCTGGAGCAGAGCTCAAGTGCACAGGCAATTGCTACGTCGGCATCAAAAAGCCGGACGGAATCCTTTCCTGGGGCGCAGGCGTAGATCCGGATATCATCCGTGCTTCCATCGACGCGCTGGTAACTGCAATCAACAACCGATAAGAAAAGAGAGAGCATATGCTGTTTAAAAACAAAATTGAATACACCAAAGGAATGTTTGTGGAGATTTACGGCACCGAGATAAAAAAAGTACGTCTGGTACTGCGGATCATTACAGGGATTGCTGTTGTGGCTGCGATCGCTTTTATGATCTACGGTGCAGCAGCGCGGGGATTTATCATGCCGGGAGACTTCTTCAATCTTGGAATCTCCATTCTGATGGCACTTCTGTGTACGTTTCTGCCGAATCTGATGGCACGTTCACAGATGAAAAATGCAAAAAGAGAGGACTCCTTGGAGAACGTACCCTTCGTTTTACTGAGCAGGTGCTCACAATGACATACGAAAAAGAGGGCAGAAGCACTGATATTCCGCTCGAAGAGCTGACAAAGGTGACGGAGTTTGACAACTTTATCCGCATCACCATCGGAGGCAGAAGCACCTTTCTCGATAAGAAACGCTTTGAAATCGGAGACGCGGCAGCGTTTGTGACCTGGGCGGAAGATAAAATCGCAGAGAATGCGGAAAAAGAGGAAGAGGCACTCGCACTCGAGGAGACAGAAAGGGAAGCTCCGGCGTTAGAAGACGGCGAAGCAAAAACGGAGGAGTCCGACGAAAATTAAATCATACATTCTGACAAAAAATATTTTGGCAGAATGGTGGAAAATGGCTGTGCATTTTTGTGCACAGTCATTTTTTGTATATTTTTGTTGTTTTTTCATACTTCATCCATTATAATAAGAGGAAGCGTACAGGTAAAACTAATCTGAAACGTATCCGGCCGGGAGTTAGAGAGCTCTGCCGGGAGTCAAAGTGAAGGAGAGAAAGAGCATGGAAGTATTATACAAAAGTACCAGAGGCAATGGAGAAACCGTAACTGCATCCCAGGCAATCTTAAAGGGTCTGTCCGACGACGGCGGATTATTTGTACCGACCTCCATTCCAGCACTGGATGTTCCCATGGAAAAACTTGCGGCTATGAGCTATCAAGAAGTGGCATACGAGGTAATGAGCCGTTTTCTTACCGACTTTACAGAAGATGAACTGAAAAACTGTATTGCAAACGCATACGATGCAAAATTTGACACAGAGGAAATTGCACCGCTGACAAAAGCAGACGGTGTTTACTATCTGGAGCTGTTCCACGGCGCAACGATCGCGTTCAAGGACATGGCACTTTCCATTCTGCCGCATCTGATGACGACCGCCGCAAAGAAAAACGGCGTGAAAAATGAGATCGTCATCTTAACTGCTACATCTGGAGATACTGGAAAAGCAGCAATGGCAGGCTTTGCAGATGTGCCGGGCACCAGAATTATTGTATTTTACCCGAAGAACGGCGTAAGCCCGATTCAGGAAAAACAGATGGTAACACAGAAGGGCAAAAATACCCACGTTGTTGCCATCCACGGAAACTTCGACGACGCACAGACCGGCGTGAAGAAAATGTTTAACGACAAAGAGCTTGGAAAAGAGCTGGCAGATAAAGGCTTCCAGTTCAGCTCTGCAAACTCGATCAACATCGGAAGACTCGTTCCGCAGGTCGTCTACTACGTATATGCTTACGCAAACCTGGTGAAAAACGGAGAGATTGCAGACGGAGAAAAGATCAATGTAACCGTTCCGACCGGAAACTTCGGAAATATTCTCGCTGCATTCTATGCAAAACAGATGGGACTGCCGATCGCAAAACTGATCTGCGCTTCCAATGAGAACAAAGTTCTGTTTGACTTCTTCCGCACCGGCGTTTACGACAGAAACAGAGACTTTATTCTGACAACATCACCGTCCATGGATATCCTGATCTCGAGCAATCTGGAGCGTCTGATCTACCGCATCGCCGGAAACAGCGAAGCAGCAGACCGCGAGCTGATGCAGGATCTTGCAAAGGACGGAAAATATGAGATCACCGATGCGATGAAAAAAGAGCTGGCAGACTTCTACGGCAATTATGCATCCGAACAGGAGACAGCAGACGCGATTGCAAAACTGTACAGCGATACCGGATATGTGATTGATACCCATACCGCGGTTGCAGCGGCTGTATACGGAAAATACCGCGAGGAAACCTATGACGAAACCAAGACCGTCATCGCATCTACCGCAAGCCCGTATAAATTTACAAGCAGCGTTCTTGCAGCGATTGCACCGGAGTATGACACCCTTCCGGTACTGGAGCAGGTAGACAAGCTGTCTGCACTTGCCAATACCGAGATTCCGCGTGCGATCGAAGAAATCCGTACTGCACCGGTGCTTCATACGACAGAGTGTGATGTAGATCAGATGCCGGAGACTGTTCGGGCGTTTTTGAAATAAGATAAAGCAGGAGCAGAATTTTAAAACAGGCAGAGCACACAGCAGGCTTTGCCTGTTTTTGCAGGGAGAGAAGAATAAATAATGAAAAATAAAGTAATCAGGGGAGTACTGGCGGCAGCCTGCGTGACAACCGCTGTCAGTGCTGCGAACGTATTTGGAGCAGGCACAGAGCAGAGTCTGGTAAATGAGGCTTCTGCTGTTACACAGGAAGAAACAGAAGAAACATCGGAGGCGGAAACCACAGACGAAAATACGCCGGAGATGACAGAAACGGAGACGCCGGATTCGACAGCGGAAAATGCCGCCTCGGATCTTCCGGCGGCAGAAGTACAGAGCGGAAAGTCCGAAGAGACGGCGGTATCCGTGCAGGCTGGAAGCTATTACCCATGGGTGAATGAGAACGGGATCTGGTATTTTAAGGATCCGGATGGTACCATTGTCAAAGGAGCCTGGAGAGAGTACGACAAGAACCGTTACTACCTGAATAATGATGGAAAAATGGCGGTCGGCTGGAAAAAACTTGATGGAGCCTGGTATTATTTCCAAAGCTGGGGCGGTGTTTACCGGGATGCCTTTTACACCGTGAAAAATGTACCGTATTATTCTGATGCGGACGGAAAAATGGCGACCGGCTGGAAACTGATCGATGATGTGTATTATTATTTTGATGATCAGGCGCGATGTACCGGAATCGTTTTTTTGAGTATGACAAGAATACGTATTATGTTGATGCGGATGGAAAAATGGCATCCGGGTTCGAACAGATTGACGGGATCTGGTATTACTTCCGAAGCTGGGGCGGCATGGCACAAAACACCTTTCTGACGCATAAAAATAATATTTATCATGTTGATACGGATGGAAAGATGACGACCGGCTGGCTGCAGCAGGATGGAACCTGGTATTATTTCCGAAGCTGGGGCGGCATGTACCGCAGCACCTTTTTCAAAGCACCGACAGGAAGTGCACTTTACTATGCCGATGAGAACGGAAAGATGGCTGTCGGAAAAAAACAGATCGACGGTGACTGGTACTATTTCAAGGACTGGGGCGGCATGTATCAGAATGCATTCATCAAAAACGGAACGAGTGTATGCCATGCGGCTGCAGATGGAAAACTGACCGTCGGCTGGCTGCAGCAGGGCAGTACATATTACTATTTTGATGAAAACGGAGAGCAGTATTTTGACCGCTTTTTTGAATATGACAACAATACATATCGTGTGAATGCAGATGGAAAGATGGCAACCGGCTGGCAGAAAATCAATGGTACGTATTATTATTTCCGGGGCTGGGGCGGCATGTACGTGGTACCTTTTTCCAGCTTGGCGGTGAAACGTATTATGCCGATGCGGATGGAAAGATGGTGACGGGCTGGCTTTCGAAAGAGAACCAGTGGTATTACTTCCGGGAAAATGGTGCGATGTACCGCAATACCTTCTTTACGCATTTAAACAACAGTTACTATGCCGATGCCAACGGCGTGATGGTGACGGGAGAGCGGACTATCAACGGCGCTTCCTATTACTTTAAAGACTGGGGAGGCATGGCAAAGAACCAGTGGCTCAATGCACAGAAACGGATGGTAAGCGGTGATCCGCAGACGGGCTGGTATTACTTTGGAAGCGACGGAAAGATGGTAAAATCGTATTACGCTCTGCTGAAAAAGAACAGCAGCAACTGGTACTACAGCTTTGACGAAAACGGAGTGTGCATTCTCAGCTCGAGCCAGTATGTGCGTGCAAAGGACAGCGTAAGCGGAAAATATTATACGATGGAGCATCAGTATTACACGGATCCGTCTGTGAGCGACCGTGATTTCTTTGCGGCTATCTGCAGTGCGGAGGCGGGTGTCCAGAGAAAAACCGGTATGACGGCAGTTGCGATGGTCATCCGGAACCGGATGGCGGCACAGAATATTTCGCTCCGCACAGCGATTTATAAACAGCAGCAGTTTGAACCGGCGCGGAACGGAAGTCTGACAAACTATCTGACGGGAATTGCGGAGCAGAGCAGTTCGATCATCAATCAGCTGAAAAATAATGGAGCCTACGGTGCAGTGGATGAATCCCGGTCGATCATGGATGCATATCTGAAGAACGGCACAAAACGTGTGATCCCGGGCTTTGGCGATACGAGAGATGATTTTGATTATCTATATTTCATGACTCCGAAAGCATTTGAAAATCTGAATATGGATAAAGAAAAATGTGTGACATATACATACACCTATAAATGGACAACTTCCAGCGGAACAGCGCGGGAAGATTCCCATATTTTCTTTGTGAACTGGGTGAAAAAACAGAGCTGATCGGACGTCATATCGAAAGAAGGGGCGAACAAAAGATGACATTACAGGAAACAATCGAACAGATCCATCCGCTTTCGAAAGAGGCGATGGATCGTGCCAAGGCTCACTGGGACGGCATTGCAAAGCCGCTCCACAGCCTCGGAAAGCTGGAGGACGTGCTCATCCAGATTGCCGGAATCACCGGAAAAGAGGAGATTTCGATTGAAAAAAGAGCACTTCTGACGTTCTGTGCGGACAATGGCGTTGTGGAAGAAAACGTGACGCAGAGCGGTCAGGAAGTGACAGCGACAGTTGCGGAAAATTTTCTGCAGGAGAAGGCGACAGCAGCCATTCTCTGCCGCGGTGCGCATGCGGATCTGTTTCCGATTGATATCGGAATGGCGCGCGATACGAAGGTTCCGCGGTATAAAGTTGCGTATGGAACAAAAATATGGCAAAAGGTCCGGCGATGACAAGGGAAGAGGCCGTTCGTGCGCTTGAAACAGGAATCGCCGTGGCGGAAGAAAAAATTGCGGCGGGCTATCAGCTGATGGCAACCGGTGAGATGGGCATTGGAAATACGACGACGAGCAGTGCAATGGCAGCCGTTTTCCTGAATCAGCCGGTTCCGGAACTGACGGGACGGGGCGCCGGGCTTTCGAGTGAAGGTCTTGCGCGGAAAATTGCAGCGATTGAAAAGCAATTGCCATCAATCAGCCGGATCCGTCCGATCCCATCGATGTGCTGGCAAAGGTCGGCGGTTTTGACATTGCCGGCATGGCGGGTGTCTTTCTTGCAGGGGCTGCACATGGCGTTCCGGTTGTGATGGACGGCTTTATTTCCTGTGTGGCAGCGCTTCTTGCTGCACGGATTGCACCGTTTGCAAAGGACTATATGATCGCTTCGCACGTATCGAAGGAGCCGGCGGCGCATCTGCTGCTTGCAGAGCTTGGAAAAGAAGCCTTCCTGCACTGCGATATGTGTCTGGGCGAGGGAACGGGCGCCATCATGCTTTTCCCGATTCTGGATCAGGCAAATGCCGTATACCGCGGCATGGCGACATTTGACGAGGCACAGATCGAAACGTATGTGCCGCTGACTTAAAAAAGGCAGGTGAAACGATGATACATCTGGTTACAGGCGGCAGCGGCAGCGGAAAATCGGCGTATGCGGAGCAGTGTATTCTGGATTTTGGCGGAACACGGAGGGTTTATATCGCAACGATGCAGCCATTCGGTGCGGAAGGGCAGGCGCGTATTGCACGCCACCGGAAGATGCGCGCGGCAAAGAAGTTTTCGACGATTGAGTGTTATACGAATTTAAAAGAAGTGGAGCTGGAACCGGGAAGCGATGTGCTGCTCGAATGTATGTCGAATCTCACGGCAAATGAAATATTTGATCCATCCGGGGCGGGAAAAGCGCGGACGGAGGAGGAAATTCTTGCGGGCGTTTCCCGTCTGGCCCATCAGGCGCGGAATCTGGTTCTGGTGACGAATGAAATTTTTTCGGACGGATACCGATATGAGGAGGAGACGATGGAATACCAGCGGATCCTGGGAAACATTAATGTACGTCTGGCAGAGATGGCGGACTGTGTGACCGAGGTTGTGTATGGGATTCCCGTCAGAATAAAAAAAGAATAAGATGAAAACGATATGGAATAATTTTAAAGTGGCGTTTGCCATGTACTCGAAAATCCCGATGCCGCCGGCAGACTGGGAAAAAGAGAACATGAAATATGCGTTGTGTTTCTTTCCGTGGGTCGGACTGGCTGTCGGTGCAGTTTCGGCGGTGCTTTTCTGGCTGCTGCAGCAGATTGGCGCGGGAAGCATGCTGCGGGCTGCAGTGCTGACGGCAGTTCCGGTTCTGGTGACGGGCGGCATTCACCTCGACGGCTATCTGGATACGATGGATGCGTTAAGTTCCTGGAGAGAAAAACAGCGCCGACTGGAAATCTTAAAAGACCCGCACGCCGGAGCATTTGCGATTATTATGGGATGTCTGTATTTTGTACTGTACGCGGGCGCAGCCGGAGAACTTGTCTGGAAGATTTTTCCGGCGTATGCATTTGGCTTCGCAGTTTCGAGATCGTTCAGCGGTCTTTCGATCGCGTTTTTTCCAAATGCCAATCCGAAAGGAACAGCGGCAGCGTTTGGCATGAGCGCAGAGAAAAAAAGAACGGCGGCGGTGCTTGTTGTGACGATTTTTGCCGTGACGGCGCTCTCAGCTTCGTTCTGCGTCTGGGCGGCACTGGATGTACTGGTTGTATCGGCACTGGTATTCTGTTATTATAAATGGAAAAGCAGTAAGTATTTTGGAGGAATTACAGGAGATCTCGCAGGCTATTTCCTTTCGCTCTGTGAGCTGGCACAGCTCCTGTCTCTTGTGGTACTTTCTCTTGGAATGGAGAACTGGAAATGAAATTAGTAATTGGAGGGGCTTTTCAGGGAAAGCTTAACTTTGCAAAGAAGATGACCGGAAAAGAAACAGGATGGGCCGATGGGGCAGCAGTTTCGAAAGAGGAGCTGTCGGCATGTTCCGGCGTATATGATTTTCAGGAACTGGTCCGCAGATGGCTCCTTCTGGAAGAGGAGACCGGGACTGCACCGGAAGCGGAACTGGAAGAACTGCTGCAGAAAAATCCGGAAATCTGCATTGTTACGAATGAACTCGGTTACGGAGTGGTTCCGATCGAACCCTTCGACCGGAAATGGCGGGAAAAGACGGGGCGCATCTGTACGGAGCTGGCAGCAAAGGCTGATTCGGTAACCCGTGTGGTGTGCGGAATCGGAATCCTGCTGAAAGGTGAGGAAAACATGATTAAAATTGCAATGATCCGCCATGGAAAAACCTATGGCAATACATTAGGACGGTATATCGGCGTGACGGATGAACCACTGTGTGAGGAAGGGAAAAAAGAGCTGGAACAGCGGACGATGGATACTGTTGAGCTTCTGTTCGTCAGCCGCTGAAACGGTGTCTGGAAACGGCAGACATTCTGTATCCGTACGCCAAACAGGTCAAAATCCCGGAATTTGCAGAGTGCAATTTTGGTGAGTTTGAGAACAAAAATTATCAGGAATTAAAAGATAATCCGAAATACCAGGAGTGGATTGATTCCATGGCGACGCTTGCCTTTCCGGGCGGTGAGAGCCGCAGCAGTTCAAGGACCGCTGCATCGCCGGCTTTGACAAGATGGTGGATACGTGTATCCGCCGCCATTACCGCAACGTGGCGATGGTGGTACACGGAGGCACGATCATGAGTATCCTTGAGCAGTACGGCGTGCCACAGAAGAGTTACTATGACTGGCGAGTAGAAAACGGCTGTGGATATCATCTGTATCTCTCGGAGCAGAACTGGAAAATGGGCCGTAGAGAAGCTGTGGTGGAATCGGAGATAAGGCGGTAAACAAAAATGGTGACAGCAGAATGCCATGCCCATATTTTTATGGACGGTGTGGATTACAAAAAGGCGGCGGCAGCGCATGAAAACGGCCCGCGGGAGGATCTGATCCGGGAACATCTGGCGGCGTATCAGAAGGCAGGGATTTCCTATGTGCGTGACGGCGGGGATCCGTACGGGGCGGGTGTTCTTGCACGGAGCCTTGCGCCGGAGTACGGGATCACATACCGCACACCGGTTTTGCGATTCACAGGGCGGGCCGTTATGGAAAATTGTCGGACGCGCATTTCAGACTGGAAGAGTATTGTGCGCTTGTGCGTGAAGTACGCCGTGCGGGCGGAGATTTTATCAAGATCATGACGACGGGAATCCTGGATTTCGCGACAAAGGGGCATGTGACCAGTGAGCCGCTTTCCAGGGAGGAGGTTTTTGCAATGACGGCTGCGGCACATGATGCGGGGCTTTCTGTGATGGCGCATGTGAACGGCGCACAGGCTGTGATGGATGCGGCAGAGGCAGGCGTGGACTCGGTTGAACACGGGAACTTTCAGAATGAAGAGAGCATCTGCTGTATGGCAGAGCATGCAACAATCTGGGTGCCGACAATTGTGACGGTTTCGAATCTTCTGGAGAACGGCAGATATCCGGCTGAAACGCTGGCGTGGATTTTTGAGACGCAGAAAAAAGGTCTGCAGCTCGCATTTGAAAAGGACGTTGTGCTTGCGGCGGGAAGTGATGCCGGCGCATACGGCGTACTTCACGGAAAAGGAATCCGGGAAGAAGAGAGTGTAATGCGAAAAATCCTTGGGGCAGAAAATGGGCAGGAGCTGGAAAAGCGGCTTGCGTTTGGAGAAAAAAAGATCCGGGAAAAGTTCTGAAAATTTCTGCGTTTCAGGCTTTAGAAAAAATTTAGAATTAAACGGGCAGACAATGCTTGCGCTTTCGCCCGGACTATGGTAAGTTTAAATCACTTTTACAAGAACTTTAGAGAAAATGAAACAGGGATATTCTGAGACAGAGGGTAAATGCTATCCTCTGTTTTTTGCGTGCAAAAATGACAGTCTGGATATCCGCATCGACGGAAGGGAGCAAATGAAAGCAAAAGGAAAACTGGGGCTGCAGGGCTTCTTTCCTTCCTTTTTCTGGCGGCGGGATGGTATCTGATGCAGTATTTCTGCGCCTATGTCGTACTGTCCGGTTCCATGGAACCGGAGATCCCGACGGGATCTGTTGTGGTTGTGGATGGACGGAAGAAGGAATGGAATCCGGGGGATGTGATTACCTACCGGAGAGGAAATATGGTGGTGACACACCGGATCGTGGAAAAGAGCGAGGAAGGATACTGTACTAAGGGGGATGCCAACGCGGAGGAAGATGCAGGCATCGTTTTGGAAAAACAGGTGATCGGGAATGTGATCGTAGCTCTTCCCTGGCTTGGCTTTGGTATCGTCTGGCTCCGGCAGAGAGGAACACTCTTTTTTCTGGCCGTGGGAGCGGTGATGCTTTTTACAATCCGGCAGCTTTGGCACGGTAGAAAAATCATGCAGGAAAACAAGTTATAAAAAGAATTAGCAAAATTATTTAGGAAAACAGGAGGAATTGATCTATGAAAAAACAGCGGAAAATCGTATTCTGGGCAGCATCACTGCTTCTGACAGGAGCCCTGGCAGCGGGCGGAACACTGGCGTATCTGACGGATAAGGATTCTGTGACGAACCAGTTTGTTGTGGGAAAAGTAGATATCGAAGGAAATGAACCATCGTACGCACCGGATCCGGACGGAAAGACCAATCATATTGTGCCGACCCAGGTGATTCCGAAGGACCCGCGTATCAAAAATAAAGGTAAAAATGATTCTTACGTCTATATGGATGTTTCCATACCAATCGCAAAAGTGATCGTTGCAGATACATCCGGAAACCGTTTAAACGGCGGAGCAGCCGGCGATACGGAACTGTTTTCGATGAATCAGCTTTCGAAAAAATGGGTGCTGATGTACAAGAAAAAACAGAACAATTCGATGGTATATACATATCTCTACAATGAAGTGCTTGCAGCTGGCAAAACGACGGATCCTTTATTTACGAGCGTGACAGCAGCTAATATCGTGGAAGGGCAGCTGGATGAAAAAGAGGTCGATATTCCGATCAATTATTATGCAATCCAGGCGCTGAATACCGGTGAGGGAAGTACGGCTGCCGAGCGGGCAGCAAAGGCCTGGGAGAAGTATGTAAATCAGAATAATGGGCAGAAGGGGCAGGTAACGGCACCGCAGTCGGAGCCGGAACAGACAGAAGCACCTGGAATTTAAGCAGTTTTCTGGGGGACAAAAGATGAAGAAAAAGACGAAACGGCTGTTTTTCCTTGCGGGTGCGGCCGGGTGTACGATGGCGGCAGCCATTTGGCTGCTGCGGGAACTTCGGCGTATTTTACAGATCACGAGAGTGTCTGGAATCGTATGGTGTTCGGACATAATACAAGTACTATCGATGAAGAATTTCCGACACCGACGCCCGTACCGCCAGGGAAAAGTGTGGTAAAGAGAGTAAAAATCAGAAATGAAGGTTCCGTTGCCTGCTATATTCGTGCGGCACTTATATTCAGTGAACCAATTGAAGCGATTGAGGGACTTGATACGGAAAACTGGGTAAAAGGAGAAGATGACTACTATTATTACAAAAAACCGGTTTCAGAAGGCGAAAGCACGACGGAATTGTTTACCGGAATCCGCGTTGCAAAAGAAATGGAACAGAAAGAACTTGAGGTTTCGGTCTATGAGGAATCGGTGCAGATCCAGAAGGGGAATATGGTATTTCACGGCTATCGGGAGGCATGGGATGCTTATGAGAGAGGTGGTCAGACATGAAAGGAAAACGCGTCAGGATCGGATGTGCGGCGGCGAGTCTTCTGATGGGAATCAGCGGAACGTATGCATATTACCGGAGCAGTGTTGAGACCATTAACAAAATAGCTGTCGGAGATGTAAATATTGGAATCTGGGAATATGAGGAAGACGGGGATGGAGAAAAGAAGTATGAGGGACCGGAAAACGGCATTGTACTGCCTTCCCAGGTGATTTCAAAAATTCCGCGGATCACCAATTATGCCGAACCATGCTATGTCCGCGTAAAGCCTGTGTTTGATGCGGAAGAAACGCAGGATTACCGTCTGGGGGAAGAGGATCTTGGGGGAATCGAGGACGTCTGGCTGAAAGCAGGAGAGTATTATTATTATCCAAAGTGCTGGGAAAGCAGGAATCTGTCGATTTTTCCGTACAATCACCATTCCATCTGCGTGGACCAGTGAGGCGGAGGGACAGGTGCTGTCCGTTGAAATCCAGGCGGAGGCCGTACAGGCAGCGAATGTGACGCCGGATTTTACGGCAGAAGCTCCGTGGGAGAAGAACTGGAAATTGAACAGTGTGTCCACGAGGCGGATAATACCGTTTCGGAGGTTTCGCAGCAGAGCTTCCTCACCGTTTCGTACGAAGGAGCAGCGCGGAATCTGATCTTGGCACCCGACAATTTCTTTCGGAACTTTCCAGTGCTGATGCCGGGAGATGAATGGAAGATACGTTCACACTGGTGAACACGACAGCAAGCCGTGCAGAATTTTTTCTGCGGACGGAACTTCCGGAAGAACTCAGTGAAACAGAAAAAGAACTGCTTTCCAAGGTGAAACTGGAAATACGAGAGGGAAACAGCGTGATTTATGAAGGTGATTTAGAGAGTGAGGGACTATGGGCAGCAAAAAGTCTTGGAATATGCAGTCCAGATGAACGGAAAGAAATCTGTTTTTCAATCCGTGTGCCGTCAGAACTTGGAAATGAATGGGCACTTCGGAAAAGCGGGGTAAAATGGATTTTTTCTGTCGAAGGAGAAGATCTGCCGCAGGAAGAAGGCCCCTCTATCTGGCACAGCGCGCCAAAAACAGGTCTGCGCGATCCGTTAGCAGCGGTCCCCATTGGAATTGCCGTGACAGGAGCCTTCCTGTTTCTTGCCGCGGGCCGGTCTGAAAGGAGGGAAGAATGAAAAGAGCAAAGAAAAGCTTCTGGTTTCTCGCAGGAATTCTGCTGTTGTTGGGATTTTGTTTTCGGGAAGATGTTCTGGCTTCGAGTCTTACGAGTCTTCCTTCTCTTTCGAAAGCCGGAATCGGAGAAGTTGTATCATCGGACTCTGTTATTGACGGCCGATATGATTTTACCCCGCTGATCGGAAGTGAGACAAAAATCCGTTTTGGAAGTACAGATGGAAGTACCTGGGACAATCTGTTCTGCAAAAACGGAGAGAGCCATTCGAAATGCTGTTCCACATGGTGGCCGGCGGCCGATGTGAAGGGATGGAGTAATCTCCGTTCCTTCACGCCGCTGGAGTCGAAAAAAGGAAAAATGTATGCGGAATATACGAATGTTGGAGAGTGCCACGGGGAAAATGTAACGATGCGGATCTGGCTGGAAGACTGGCAGAACACGGTTGTACCATCAGGGTATGAGGACGTGGATGCGGTAGTCGTGGCGATTGACCACAATAAGCCGGTCATTGATATTAAAGGTCTGCTCTGGATCAAGGTACGGTTTGCTTATTACGACAGTAAAGGAAATCCGCTGAATGTGAAAGGGTATTTTACACTTTCAGATCTGGACTTTAAGCAGGGCTTTTATCTGGCTGATGAGACAGAACATATCTATCTGACGAAGGAGCAGATGCCAGAATCGTCTACGATGCCAGAACAGAAGCGATCTGGTCGGCAAGACGCGGCTCTGAGCCGGACGGTGGAACAACTCCGGAAAATTCGGAAGGCTGGGTTACAGTTACCTTTGAAGGAAATTCCCAGACGATGATTTTCTATGATGGAGGCACTAACGACGCGGTAACTGGTCCTGGCGGCGGAGTAAAAGCACCGAAAAAATGGCCGGATAATTTTGTAAACGATACTTCCAGTACGTACAACAACTGGCATGGAGCATCCCGGGAAACGGGAATAACTGTTGTGCCGTGGAATACTTCGGAATTTGGTTACACAGCGAACGTTCCCTGTCATCTGTCGAAAGTAGGAGATCTTGTAGTGAAAAAAATGGATGCAGAGACAAAAGAAGCTATTTCGGGTGCAGAATTTACCGTGTACCGCTGGAAAAACAACACCTGGAGTGAATTCAAAAAGATGAACTGGGTGAAAAAAACGGGTTCTTATCTGCTGGAGGGAATTCTGGATACAGACAGTGAAAATGAAAATTCCGTGTTGTGGAGACAAAGAATCCAGCTGGTTATGCAGGAAGCTGGGAGCAGGAATTTTCCATTGACAAGGAAGGCATGCAGACGATCCATCTGGAGGCAGAAAACACAAGAAAAACAGGCTCACTGAAGATAAAAAAGACGGAAGAAAACTCAGGGAAAGCACTTTCTGGTGCAACATATCAGGTGATTGCGAGCGGAGCAATTACAACGGTAAACGGAACAGTGCTGTTTCCGGATCAGGCGGTAGCAGCTGTGCTGAAAACGGATGAAAATGGAGAGGCGTTCAAGACGGGCTGGAGTACGGAACGTATCTTGTGCGGGAAACGGCGGCTCCAAATGGATATGTGCTGGATCCGACGGAAAAGAAAATAACGATCGGGGAACAAAACGCACAGATCACACTGACGTTTACAAACTGGAAGAACCGTTTTATTCTGCAGAAAGTAAGTCAGGGAGACGGAAAAGTGCTTCAGGGAGCAGCCTTTCATATCTGGACGAAAGATGGAAGTTTTGATGAGACAAAAAAGACGGATGCAAATGGAAAAATTGAGCTGACGGGACTTTTGGACGGTGTCTGGTACTATCAGGAGACAGCATCTCCGGAGGCTATCTGCTGGACAGCACATGCCGGGAATTTGTGGTAGAAAACGGAAAAATTGACGGTAAATCGGAACTGTCGGTGACGGTCGAAAATGATGGAACACATCTGACAATTGAAAAAATAGATGCAGAGAGCGGAAAACGAATTTCCGGCGCAAAGCTGGTATTAAAAGATATGGATGGAAACCGTGTGGACAGCTGGATTTCAGGAGGAAGCGGCCCGCATGAACTGGAAAAATTAAAGCCGGGTTCTTATGTCATTGTGGAGGAGGCCGCGCCGGATGGATACCTTGCGGCAGAACCGGTTTCGTTTGTGCTGGAGGCAAAACAGGAAGTGCAGACCGTGACGATGAAGGATCTTGCATGTGAAACCTTGACGATTACAAAGAAGATTAAGGCGGATGAGATTACATGGGCGCATGGAAATCCAACGTTTCTGTTTTCCGTGAAGGGAAAGGATCTGTATGGAAAAGAACATACATACCAATGCTATCTTACGTTTACAAAAACACAGGTGGAGAAAACGACAGATCAGGACGGCTACACGGAACAGTCGGTACAGATCCGGGGAATTCCGGCAGGAAACGATTACCGGGTACAGGAGAAGAAGGTGCTGCGGTATTCGCTTATGCAGGTGACAGGTACGAAGAATGTTACCGTGAAAAAACTAGAAGAGCCGGCATATGGAAAAGATCCTGCGCGCGTCTTTTCGGTATCGGTAAATCTTTGCGGACATCCCAAAGAAAGTGAGGTTGTATTTGAAAATCAGAAATACCGCTGGGATGATTATGGACACAACAGTATTGTAAAAAACCGGATTCCGGTTGAATAACAAAATGGAAAAAACATTCCACCATCGGTTCGGGTGGTGGAATGAAAACAAAATGGAGAGAGAAAAAATCGGCAGAAAAAGAAGAGGGATTGCAGTTCTGACATTGGCGGCGCTTTTTTCTGGTATCTGCCGCAGATTCAGGTAAGCCGGCAGATTCGAAAAGAACAGGAAGAAGCGGTGGAGATGTATGTCAGAGAAGAAAAAGAAGAGAACAAAGAGGAAAACGAAAAAAGCGAAGAAGTGCAGGAGCAGGAACCGGGCAGTACAGACAAAAATCTGTTTCGGACAATTGATTTTGCAGGACTTCGATCAAAAAATAGAGAAATCTGCGCGTGGCTCTGGATTCCGGGCTGCGCCTTAGATGTTCCGGTTGCGCACGGGCAGGATAACGCATATTATCTGACACACGATGCGTTTTGCAGGGAGCGGATTTACGGCAGTATTTTTGCACCGTGTGATACACCGGAGGATTTTTCTGAACGTCACACGATTTTATATGGGCATAATATGCGGGATGGAACGATGTTCGGAGGATTGAAAAAGTATCGTGAAGCGTCGTGGAAACAGGAATTTCCGTATCTGTACCTGTATTTGCCGGGTGAAGCATGGCAGTGCCGTATTTGGAGTGTGGAGGAGACGGATGCCAAAAGTGATGTTTACCGGCTGGGAGCATGGAGCGATGCGGACTGGAATGCATGGTACAGGAAAGAAAAGAAAACAGCATTATCTTTGGCAGCGGTGAGGAAAAGGAAGTTCAAAAGATACTTACCCTTTCCACCTGCATTGGTGACGGCAGCAGTTCACAGAGACTGGCTGTACATGCGGCGGTGGAGATGATTTTTGCAACAAAATCTGGAAGGGAAGAGGGTTCTGTGCTAGAATAAGACAGAATCAAAAGACTTATGATACAGAGCAGGAAAAAGGATGGCGATAAGACATGAAAGAACTGTATACGGCAGCAGGAATTTTTGTGGTTCTGATACTGCTGGGAGTTTGGATGGTACAGAATAACAGAAATGAACAGGAAAAGAAGCTGGTACAACTGCGGAAGAAATGGGGAAAAAAGCAGGAGAAACGGACGGCACGGGAAAAGAAAGAAAAACTGGAAGCGTGTCTGAGACGAAAAGCAGGGGAAAACTTCTGCGTGGACGCGATTACCTGGAATGACCTGGATCTCGATGCGGTTTTTGACACAGTCGACCACACAGTGTCGGTGTGCGGGGAAGAATATCTGTACACGGCGCTTCGGATGCCGGTCACAACAACAGAAATCAGGGAAGAGCGGGAACGGCTGATGAAGCTTTTGCAGAGAACCAAAAAGCCAGAGAAGCAGTGCAGAAAGCACTTCTTTTGATGGGAAAAGAAAAGATGAATCCGCCGACAGAAGAAATAGCCGTACTGATGGAGCGGAGCCGGGAGAGAAGGGGAAATATCTTCTGATGGCCGGTATTGCTGTGCTTGGAATTGGACTGCTGTTTGTACTGCCTCCGCTGGGTGTGTCTGTTCTGTTTGCTTCTATGGTCGGCAACGGACTGATGCATGGAAGGGAGAGCAAAAAGCTGGAGAGTGCATTAAAAGCGTTTGGCTGTATCCTGCGGCTGCAGCGGACAGCCAGGGAACTTGGAAAAGAAAAAATTTCCGGACTGGAAATGTATCAGAAGCGTCTGGAAGAAACAGGAAAAACAACTCCGTCCGATTACAAGAAAATGCAGAACACTTGTGAATACGAAAGAATCGCAGGGCGGTGCAGCAAACATGATTTTTGCATACTTTCGCACGTTCTTTCTGCTGGATCTGATCGAGTATTCTTCGGTTGTTTCCGGAGTGAAATCGTATGAAAAAGCGATTCTGCAGATGGCAGAGGATCTTGGACTCCTGGACTTTGCACTGTCTGCAGCATCGTACCGGGAGAGCCTTTCGTATTACTGCCGGCCGGAATTCCTGGATGAGAAAAAGGCGGGCTGTCGGATCGATGTGGAGGAGCTTTATCATCCGCTTCTGACACATCCGGTGGCAAACAGTCTGTATGCGGAGGGCGGAATTCTGCTGACCGGCTCGAATGCGTCGGGAAAATCCACATTTATGAAAAACATGGCAGTGAATGCGATTCTGGCACAGGCACTGAACACGAGTCTTTCGAAGCGGTACCGCGGTGTTGTGTGCCGGATCATGACATCCATGGCACTCCGCGATAATCTGGCACAGGGAGAGAGTTACTTTGTTGTGGAAGTAAAATCTTTAAAACGGATTCTGGAGGCAAGCCGTGAAAAAACACCGCTTCTGTGCGCCATTGATGAGGTGCTGCGGGGAACAAACACGACAGAGCGGATTGCAGCGTCAGAGAGTGTGCTTGCTGCCCTGCGCCGTGCAAATGTGCTCTGTCTTGCAGCAACACATGATACTGAACTGACGTATCTGCTGGAAGATCTCTACACCAATTATCATTTTGAAGAGCAGATTACCGCGCAGAGTATTTCCTTCCCGTATCGCCTGGAACAGGGGCCGGCAAGAGGAAAGAATGCGATTGCGCTGCTTGGAAATATGGGAATTGATGAAAAAATTGTGAAACAGGCAGAAAGAAGAGCTGCGGAGTTTGAAACAACAGGAAGCTGGGAAAAGAATAAGTTTCTGAGATAGAAAAACAGCCGGGAAAAATTGATCTTTTTTGAAAAAATATGCGAAAATGGTTCAGCATTTTTTCATTGTGTGTTATGATAAAATAGATCGCGTGATCCGGCAGAAAAACCGCCGGATCTGTTAAGGAGAAAAACATGAGCAGGACAGGCTTGGAAGATGCATATATTATGCGCGGCAGCAAGAAACTCCGCATGGGATATACGACGGGTTCCTGCGCTGCAGCGGCAGCGCGGGGAGCGGCGTTTATGCTGCTTTCCGGGAAAGAAATACAGGAAGTGAAAATCCATACGCCAAAGGGCATTGTTCTGAATCTGGAATTGCTGGATATCCGGAGAAGTGCCGAAAAAGTAAGCTGTGCCGTCCGAAAAGACGGCGGGGATGATCCGGATGTGACAGATAAAGCATTGATTTACGCGGAAGTGACGTTTGGAACAGAAGAGGGAATTGTAATCGATGGAGGATTCGGCGTCGGGCGTGTGACAAAGCCGGGGCTGGATCAGCCGGTCGGAAACGCGGCGATCAACCATGTACCGCGCCAGATGATCCGCGAGAATGTGGAGGAGATTCAGAAAAAACTCGATGATTTCCGCGCACTGCAGGTTATCATCTCCGTACCGGAAGGGGAAGAACTGGCAAAGCATACATTCAATCCGAGACTTGGCATCACCGGCGGCATTTCAATCCTTGGAACGAGCGGGATTGTAGTGCCGATGAGCGAGGAGGCGCTGATTTCCACGATCCGCGTCGAGATGGAAATGCGGAAAGCACAGGGTGACCGCGTCCTTCTGGTGACACCGGGAAATTACGGACAGGACTTCTTAAAAACGTATCCGTGGGTCCGTGCAGACCATTCCGTTAAGTGCAGTAATTACGTCGGAAAAACACTGGAATTTGCAGCTGAGCTCGGCTTTGACGCCATCCTTTTTGTGGCCCATCTTGGAAAATTTGTCAAGGTGTCCGGCGGAATTATGAATACCCATTCCCACGAGGCAGACTGCCGTGCGGAGCTTCTTACGGCGCAGGCGGTGCGTGCAGGGGCGGATCTTGCACTGGCAAAAAAACTGCTGGAGACTGGAACGACGGAAGAAGCGGTGCAGATTTTAAAGGAAGCAGGATGCCTGAAAGAGACCATGGAAAAAGTGACAGAAAAAATTGCTTTTTACATGAATTACCATATTGAGGGCAGAGTGCAGACGGAGGCGATTGTTTTTTCAAGCAATGAGGGCCTGCTCGGGGAAACCCCGGGAGCGGGAGAACTTCTGGAGCGCTGCGGGAGCAGGAAGAAAAAGAAAACAGAAAAGAGTAAAAACAAAATGACAGGAATTTTATTTGGAACAGGAATCGGACCGGGAGACCCGGAGCTTATGACGTTAAAGGCCGTCCGTCTGATCCGGGAAATGATACGATTGCAGTACCAGGAGAGAAACCGGAAGAGAGCATTGCCTACCAGATTGCTGTTCAGGCAGTGCCGGAACTGGCAGAAAAAGAGCTTGTTGCTATTCCAATGCCGATGACAAAGAATGCCAAAGAACTGAAGGAAAATCACCGGCGCGGTGCAGAAAAAATAGAGGAGCTGCTGGATGCAGGAAAAAACGTAGTATTTCTGACACTCGGAGATCCAACCGTGTATTCTACCTACCTTTATGTACACAGACGGGTACTGGAAGACGGTTACGATGCGAGAATTGTAAGCGGTGTTACATCGTTCTGCGCGGCAGCAGCATCTCTTTCCGAGGGACTGGTGGAAAATTCCGAAGAACTGCATGTGATTCCGGCGTCTTATCAGATTGAAGATGCACTGGAACTTTCAGGAACAAAGGTTCTGATGAAAGCGGGTAAAAAGATGCCGGCTGTGAAACAGTTCCTGAAGGAAAAGAACTGCCGGGCGGTGATGGTAGAAAACTGCGGCATGGATACGGAACAGAAGTATTTCAGCGCGGAAGAAATCCCGGACCAGGCAAGTTACTATTCACTGATTATTGTAAAAGAAAAGAGGAAAAAATAGATGGTACATTTTATTGGAGCGGGCCCTGGAGCCCCGGATCTGATTACGGTAAGAGGACAGAAGCTGCTTGGTGAGGCGGACATTATCATTTATGCAGGTTCTCTTGTCAATCCGGCACTGCTGGATCTGAAAAAAGAGGGCTGTGTGGTATATAACAGTGCAACCATGACGCTGGAGCAGGTGATTGATGTTATGAAAGAGGCCGAAAGCAAAGGCCAGACTGTGGCAAGACTCCACACGGGAGATCCGTGCCTGTACGGTGCAATCCGCGAACAGATTGATGCGCTCGATGCCCTTGGAATCGCTCACGATGACTGTCCGGGTGTCAGCTCTTTCTGCGGAGCGGCTGCTGCCCTTGAAATGGAATATACGCTGCCGGATATCTCCCAGAGTGTTGTCATCACCAGAATGGCCGGAAGAACACCGGTTCCGGAGCGGGAGAGCATTGCGTCTTTTGCGGCACATCAGGCAACGATGGTTGTATTCTTAAGCACGGGACTCTTAGAGGAACTTTCCCGTGAGCTGATTGCAGGCGGCTATACGGCAGATACTCCGGCAGCGATCGTTTACAAAGCAACCTGGCCGGAGGAGAAGACGTTCGTCTGCACCGTTGGAACACTTGCCGAGACGGCGAAAAAGAACCAGATCACCAAGACAGCGCTGATGATCATCGGAAATGCCGTTTCCCAGGGAAATTACCGCAGAAGTGATCTGTACAATCCGGCGTTTACCACCGAATTCCGAGAGGCAGAAAAATAAGATGAAAATAGCCATAGCAAGTTTTACAAGAAACGGATGCGCCTGGAATCAAAAACTCTGTGCGGCACTGAAAAAACACAGCTGTGAAGGATATGCACTGGAAAAGTACGGGAAAGAAGCGGGAATTCCTGCGATTGCACCGTCGCTTCCTGCATGGACAGAGCGCATGTTTCAGAAAATGGATGCGATTTTGTTTATCGGGGCGTGCGGGATTGCGGTGCGCAGTATTGCACCGTACGTGAAAAGTAAAAAGACAGATCCGGCGGTTCTGTGTATGGATGAACAGGGAAAGTTTGTGATTTCATTACTTTCCGGCCATATCGGCGGAGCAAACGAGCTGACGGAAGAAGTTGCAGCTGTAACGGGTGCGGTTCCGGTCATTACAACGGCAACGGATGTCAATCACAAGTTTGCGGTCGATGTCTTTGCTGTAAAAAATCATTGTGAAATTTGTGAGATGGAGCTGGCAAAAGAGGCAGCGGCGCTTCTGGTGGACGGAAAAACGGTTGGATTCTGCAGCCGTTTTCCGGTGGAGGGAACAAAACCGGAGGAACTGATCCCGGAAGAGGCGGCAAAACCGTCGATGGGAATCTGCATTACCACATCGGAAGAGGATTCGCCATATGAGAGAACACTTCACCTGATCCCGAAGGTGATCACCGTCGGCATCGGCTGTAAGAAGAATACACCGGCCGGCCGGATTGAAGAAAAGGTTCTTGCGGCACTTGCGGCGGCCGGGATTTCTCCAAAAGCAGTTCGACAGGCGGCAAGTATTGATCTGAAAGCGCAGGAGCCGGGAATTCTGCAGCTGGTGGAAAAGTATGGCTGGCAGTACCGGACCTTTTCTGCAGAAGAACTGGAAACGGCGGAGGGGGAATTTACGCCGTCTCCGTTTGTGAGGAAGATTACAGGAATTGACAATGTCTGTGAGCGCAGCGCAGTTCTCGCCGGCGGCAGACTGATAAAGAAAAAAAAGGCAGCGGACGGTGTAACAGTTGCACTGGCTGCGGCGGACTGGAGGGCAGTATTTTGAGTACAATTTTTGTCGTGGGCATCGGCCCCGGAGCATATGAAAAAATGACGATCGAGGCGGCGGATGCGCTGCGGAACTGCGATGTGATCATCGGCTATACCGTCTATGTGGATCTGGTAAAAGAACATTTTGAAGGAAAAGAATTTCTGACGACGCCGATGCGGAAAGAGGTGGAGCGCTGCCGTCTAGCATTTGAAACTGCGGCAGAGGGAAAACAGGTTACTATGATCTGCAGCGGAGATGCCGGCGTTTACGGTATGGCAGGTCTGATGTATGAGCTTTCGGAAGAATGGCCTGATATTGAAATTAAGGTAATTCCAGGCGTGACCGCCGCAACGGGAGGCGCTGCCGTTCTTGGTGCACCGTTGATCCACGATTTCGCCCTGATCAGCCTGAGCGATCTTCTGACACCGTGGGAGAAAATTGAAAAACGTCTTCTGCTGGCATCGGAAGCGGATTTTGTCATCTGTCTTTATAACCCGGGAAGCCATAAGAGAGCGGATTATCTGGAAAAAGCGTGTGATCTGATGCTTCGTTACAAAGCGCCGGAAACCGTCTGCGGAATCGTAAGCCAAATCGGAAGAGACGGGGAGACGAGCCGGACCATGACGCTTGCAGAACTTCGCAATACAAAAGTGGATATGTTTACGACGGTATTTATCGGAAACAGTCAGACAAAGGAAATCCGGGATCACATGGTAACGCCGAGGGGATATCGCTATGAATAAAGTAATCGTCTTTGCCGGAACGACGGAAGGCCGGGAAATCTGCAGTTTTCTGAAGAAATATGAGATTGCATCCCTTGCCTGTACGGCGACAGAATACGGCAAGTGCCGGATCGAGGAGGGCGGTGCCCTGACGGTTCGAAGCGGAAGACTGACAGAAGAAGAGATGGAACAGCTTTTTGGCGAAGAACAGCCGGAAATGGTTATCGATGCAACCCATCCGTATGCCGATCTTGTGTCGGAAAATATCCGGTCTGCATGTGAAAAAGCAGGAAAACGTATCTTCGGCTGCTGCGGCCGTCGCTTGCGGCAGATCCATCCTGCGTCATGGTCGATACGACAGAAGAAGCGGTATCGTATCTGGCGGGCACAGAGGGAAAGATTCTGGTGACAACAGGAAGCAAGGAACTCGCAAAATTTGCAGAGCTTCCGGATTATAAAAACCGTGTGTATGCCCGGGTGCTGCCGTTGCCAGGCGTAATTGCATCCTGCGCGGAACTTGGATTTGATGCCGCACATACCATAGGCATGCAGGGACCGTTTTCTATGGACATGAACGTTGCAATGCTGCAGTCGTTCCATGCCGAATGGATGGTAACGAAGGAATCCGGAAGAAACGGCGGCTTTGAAGAAAAAATTGAGGCAGCAAAAAAGGCCGGTGTCCGTGTCGTTCTGATCGGCCGTCCGAAAGAGGAAGAAGGACTCTCGGAGGACGAGGTCAAGCGGTATCTCGTTGAAAAATTTGATCTGTCCGTGAAACGGGACGTCGTGATCGCCGGAATCGGACCTGGTGCAGAAGCACAGATGACGCTGGCGCTCGTAGACGCGTGTGAGCAGGCGGATGTGCTGATCGGTGCGGGACGCATGACAAAAGCAGTAGAAAAATATCAGAAGCCAATGCTTGCAGAATACAGCCCGGAAAAGATTTACGAGTATCTGAAGGCGCACCCGGAATATGAAAAGATTGTTCTTCTGCAGTCGGGTGATGTCGGCTTTTACAGCGGAGCAAAGAAACTTCAGGCCGTCCTTGCGGAAGATGCGGATTTTTCTGTCCGTGTAGAGCCGGGAATTTCTTCGCTGGTTTATTTCTGTGCCAAAATCGGAGTGTCCTGGGAGGATGCAGCATTTGTGAGCCTGCACGGACAGCACTGCAACTTCTGGAGACGGTCCGCCGAAACCGGAAACTCTGGCGATCGCCGGCGGAAAGGGCAGTGTCAGGGAAATCTGCCAGACGTTAAGTTCGTACGGCTGGGAGCAGATTGTGCTGCATGTGGGAACGGATCTGTCGTATCCGGAAGAACAGATTGTGACAGGAACCCCATTCGAACTTGCTAAAATGGAGTTTGCCCCGCTTGCGGTTCTTCTGTTTGAAAACCCGAATCCGGAACCGGAGTTTACAGCCGGCATGGCAGATGAAGTATTTCTGCGTGACAAAGTACCGATGACCAAGCGGGAAGTGCGCAATGCGTCTCTTTCTCATCTGCAGCTTTCTTTGAATTCTGTTGTCTATGATATTGGATCGGGCACAGGTTCTGTTTCGATTGAGATGGCGCTTCGTGCAGCACAGGGAAAGGTATATGCGATAGAAAAAATCCGGCAGCCGTTGCACTTCTGCAGGAAAATAAAAAGAAATTTGCAGTGGATCATCTGGAAATTATTGAGGGAACTGCACCGGAAGCACTCGAAGCACTTCCGGTTCCGACGCATGCATTTATCGGCGGGTCTGCCGGAAACTTAAAAGAGATTCTGGAACTGCTCCTGCGGAAGAATCCGAACATCCGCGTGGTATTAAATACAGTAACCGTGGAAACATTAGCGGAGGCAGCATCGTGTTTCAAAAAACTTGCGTTTGAAGAGCCGGAAATCGTCTGCCTGCAGGCTTCCAATGCGAAAAAGGCCGGAAGAAGCCATCTGATGATTGCCCAGAATCCGGTTTATATCTTTACAGCCCAGGGAGGTGCCAAAGAATGAAAGCACCAAGAATCATGCTGGCAGCAGGAAGGAGCGGAAGCGGGAAAACGATGATCACCTGCGGACTGCTCCGTGCACTGCAGCAGATGGGAAAGCAGCCCGCAGCGTTTAAATGCGGCCCGGATTATATCGATCCGATGTTTCACGAACAGGTAATCGGCGCCCCGTCGTGTAATCTGGATCCATTTTTCACAGAGGAAGAAACAACACAGTATCTGTTCTGCAAACATGCAGCGGGTCATGACATTTCCGTATTGGAAGGCGTTATGGGGTATTACGACGGTCTTGGCGGAATTTCTACCAAAGGCAGCGCCTACGATCTCGCCGGTATGACAAAAACGCCGGTTCTTCTGGTTGTCGATGCCAAAGGCATGAGCGTTTCAGCGCTTGCCTTTATCAAGGGATACCTGCAGTACAAAGAGGACAGCCGGATCGCCGGTGTAATCTTTAACCGGATGTCAGAGATGCTGTACCGGGAGATCGCGCCGATGGCGGAAAAAGAACTTGGCATTTCCTGTGCCGGCTTTGTGCCGGAACTGAAGGAATGCCACTTAGAAAGCCGCCACCTCGGCCTTGTGATGCCGGATGAGGTGGAAAATCTGCAGGAGCAGGTCAATCTGCTTGCAGAAACACTGCAGAAGACACTGGATTTTGAAAAAATTCTTGCGATTGCAGAAGGGGCAGAAGAGCTCTCGGGAAAAATGCCGGAAGTCCTGCGTAAGGTGACAGAAAGCGAAGCAGCCGCCAAGGTGCGTGCTGCGAAGCCGATTCTTGCCGTTGCAAAGGATGAAGCATTCTGTTTCTTTTATCGGGATAATCTGGAGCTTCTCGCGTCACTTGGAGCCAAAATCGAATATTTTTCGCCGCTTTCCGATGCGGAGCCGCCAAAGAATACAGACGGATTTCTGTTCTGCGGCGGCTACCCGGAGCTGCACGCAGAAGAGCTTTCGGAAAACCAGACCATGAGAACGAAGATCCGCGATAACATCCGTCAGGGAATGCCGGTTCTTGCAGAATGCGGCGGTTATATGTACCTGTCAGAATCCATGGAGGATATGGATGGAAATGTGTATCCTATGGTACAGGCTGTTCCGGGAAATGTTTACCGGACAAAAAAGCTGGGAAGATTCGGCTATATCACCCTCACGCCAAACACGAAGGATACCTTTCGGAACGGCGGAAATCCGGTGCGCGGCCATGAGTTCCATTACTTTGACAGCACAGACTGCGGAAGTGCATGGCATGCGGCAAAACCGCTGCGGAAGCGGAACTGGGAATGCATTCATGCGACAAAACGGATGATGGCGGGATTCCCGCATCTTTACTATATGGCAAGTCCGCACCTCGCACTGGAATTTCTGGAGCAGTGTGTCTCTTACCGGAAAGAACAGGAGAAAACAAGATGAAAACAGCATTAGCAGCCCTGATTGTGGGCTATGGATTGGACCTGCTGCTTGGAGATCCCTCCTTTTTGTACCATCCGATCCGTGTGATCGGAAATCTCATTGCCCTGCTGGAAAAATGGCTGCGGAAGGTATTTCCGAAAACGCCAAATGGAGAGCTTGCCGGAGGAGTTTTTCTCGTGATCCTCGTCTGTCTGGCGGGATACGGTGTTCCGGCACTGTTGCTCTTTGCGGCATTTAAAATTCATCCGGTCATCGGCTTCCTTTTGGAGGTTCTCTGGTGCTGGCAGATTCCGGCAACGAAATGCCTGAAGGATGAGAGCATGAAGGTCTATCAGAAATTAAAAGAAAACGATCTTCCGGGGGCGCGCTATGCGGTTTCCATGATCGTAGGACGTGATACGGAAAATCTTTCGGAAACAGGAGTGACGAAAGCTGCCGTGGAAACGATCGCGGAGAATACGTCGGACGGTGTCATTGCACCGCTCCTCTTTCTTGCCCTCGGCGGACCGGCATTGGGCTTTCTGTATAAGTCCATCAATACCATGGATTCCATGGTGGGATACAAAAATGACAAATATCTGTATTTTGGACGGTGTGCGGCAAAGCTGGACGATGTCGTCAATTACATACCGGCGAGAATCAGCGCATGGCTGATGATTCTTGCGTCTGCATGCGAGCGCATGAACTGGAAAAATGCAGAAAAAATTTACAAACGCGACCGTTACTGCCACGCCAGCCCAAATTCTGCGCAGACAGAAGCAGTTATGGCAGGGGCGCTGGAAGTACAGCTTGCCGGAGATGCCGTGTATTTCGGCAAAGTCGTAAAGAAACCAACGATCGGCGATGACATCCGCCCGGTCGAGGCGGAAGATATCAAAAGAGCAAATCATCTGATGTATCTGACCTCGTTCCTCGGACTGGTGTTCTTTGCGGGAATCCGCGCGCTCTTTTTATTTCTGTAAAAAGAGAAGATAGAAACACAACGGAAAAGAGAAAGGAAGGCATATGGTATGAGACAAAATCCACATGGAGGAGACATTTACACGAAAAAATGCAGAGTCGATTTTTCTGTGAATGTCAATCCTCTTGGAGTTCCGGAAAGTGTGAAAGAGGCGGTGAGAAAGAGCGCGGAATCGGTGGAACAGTATCCTGACGCACTGTGCCGGGACCTGACCCGGGCACTGTCGGAAAAGGAGCAGCTTCCAGAAGAAAATATCCTGTTTGCAAACGGCGCCGCGGAGCTTATTTTTGCCCTGACACAGGCTCTCCGCCCGAAAAAAGCGCTGATTGCAGCGCCGGGATTTGCAGAGTATGAAGCAGCACTTTCAGCGGCAGGGTGTTTTATCCGTATGTATCCGCTGCAAAAGGAAAAAGGCTTTCTTTTACAGGACGATTTCTGCGATGATCTGACCGACGATCTGGATCTTGTTTTTTTATGTAATCCAAATAATCCAACCGGCCTTACGATTCCGCAGGAGCTTCTTTTAAAGATCCTGGATAACTGCCGGGAGCGTAACATCTATCTGGTGCTGGATGAGTGTTTCATAGAATTTCTGCCGGAGCCGGAAAAAGTGACGATGCAGGGAAAACTGGACGAATATCCGAATCTGCTGATTCTGCGTGCGTTCACAAAGATTTACGCAATGCCTGGCCTGCGTCTTGGCTATCTGCTCTGCAGCGACGAGGATCTGCTGGATCGGATCAGCCGCAGCATGCAGTCGTGGAATGTTTCGATTCCGGCGCAGATGGCAGGCCTTGCCGCCCTGAACGAGGATGCTTATGTCAAAGAAGCACGGGAACTGATCGGAAAAGAACGCGCCTGGATGAAAGCAGAACTGGAAAAAGCAGGTCTTACCGTATGGGATTCCTGTGCAAATTATCTGTTCTTTGAGGGACCGAAGGGACTTGCCGCACGGCTGGAAAAGGCGGCATTCTGATCCGCGACTGTTCCAACTACCGGCCTTGCCGACGGATATTACCGTGCAGCCGTACGCACACATGAAGAAAACCAGATTCTGACAGAAGCCGTTTCACAGATTCTGCAGTGGTTTTAGGAGGAAAAACGATGGCGAAAGTAATTATGATACAGGGAACGATGTCAAATGCGGGAAAAAGTCTGCTTGCGGCGGGCTTATGCCGGGTTTTCCATCAGGACGGATACCGTGTGGCGCCGTTCAAATCACAGAATATGGCGCTGAATTCGTTTATTACGAGAGAAGGCCTTGAGATGGGACGTGCACAGGTCATGCAGGCGGAAGCGGCCGGGATCGAACCGTCCGTTTTGATGAACCCGATTCTGTTAAAGCCGACGAATGACACCGGTTCGCAGGTGATTGTAAACGGTGAGGTACTGGGAAACATGAGTGCGCGGGAATATTTTTCCCACAAAAAAGAGCTGATCCCGGACATCATGAAAGCGTACCATGCACTGGAAGAACAGTATGATATCATTGTGATCGAGGGAGCCGGAAGTCCGGCGGAGATCAACCTGAAAGCCGATGATATCGTCAATATGGGAATGGCAAAGCTTGTGGATGCACCGGTGCTCCTCGTCGGAGATATTGACCGCGGCGGCGTTTTTGCTCAGCTTTACGGTACCGTAGAGCTTTTAGAGCCGGATGAGCGCGACCGCATCAAGGGTCTGATTATCAACAAATTCCGCGGGGACAAAACCATCCTGGACCCGGGCGTTGTGATGCTGGAAGAAAAAACACACATCCCGGTGGTCGGCGTGGCGCCGTATCTCCACATCGAAGTGGAAGACGAGGACAGTCTGACCGAGCGATTCACCAGAAAAGAGGAGATCGGTCTCATTGACCTTGCGGTCATCCGTCTCCCGCGTATTTCAAACTTCACCGATTTCAACCCGTTCGAGCGGATCGAAGGCGTATCACTCCGCTACGTAAGCTCTGTCTCCGAACTGAAAAATCCGGATATGATTCTGCTTCCGGGAACGAAAAACACGATGGAGGATCTGCTCTGGATGCGTCAGAATGGTCTGGAAGCGGCCGTACTGAAGGCGGCTGCGGCCGGAAAAGTAATTTTCGGTGTCTGCGGCGGCTTCCAGATGCTCGGAGATACGCTGAGCGATCCGCTGCATGTCGAAGCCGGCGGAACGATCAAAGGAATGGGACTCCTGCCGATGGATACCGTATTTGCCGGTGAGAAGACGAGAACCCGCGCGGAGGGCGCTTTTGGAAAAACAGAAGGCGTTCTTGCCGGGATCGAGGGAACCCGGATCGAGGGCTATGAAATCCATATGGGAGAAACAGTGCGGAAAGAAGGAACAGAAGCATTCACGTTCATCGATGATCAGAACCGTGCTGATTCGGATAAGCTGGACGGTGCACAGAAAGGAACTGTGTACGGTACGTATGTGCACGGCATTTTCGACAAAGAAGAAGTTGCCGAGCGGATCGTGGAAGCACTTGCAAAGAATAAGGGAATTGCCATGGAGCAGATTCACGGTGTCGATTACCAGACATTCAAAGAGACACAGTACGATATTCTCGCAGATGCGCTGCGCGAGCATCTCGACATGAAGAAGATTTATCAAATTCTGGAAGAAGGGGCATAAAGATGAAGATAGAACTGGAGCAGGTAAGCCCGCACGAGATTGAAAAGAGAAGCTTTGAAATTATCACGGAAGAATTAAACGGAAGAACGTTTCCAGAGGATCAGGAACTGGTTGTAAAGCGTTGTATCCACACAAGTGCGGATTTTGATTATGCGGATAATCTCTGCTTTTCGGAGCATGCGGTGGCAAAAGGCATCGAGGCGATCCGGGAGGGAGCTGCATTGTGACGGATACGCAGATGGCAAGATCCGGCATCAACAAAAAGGTGCTTGCGCGCCACGGCGGTGAAGCGCTCTGCTTTATGTCAGACGAAGATGTTGCGGCAAGAGCAAAAGAAACCGGAAGCACCCGCGCGGCAGCCTGCATGGAAAAAGCGGCGGAGCTGGATAAAAAGCTGATTATTGCGGTTGGAAATGCGCCGACGGCACTGGTCCGCCTCTATGAACTGATCGGGGAAGGAAAAATAAAACCGGCGCTGATCATCGGAGTTCCGGTCGGCTTTGTCAATGTGGTACAGTCCAAAGAACTGATTATGCAGACCAATATCCCGTATATCGTGGCACGCGGACGAAAAGGCGGCAGCAATATCGCGGCGTGCATCTGCAACGCACTCCTGTATATGATGGATCAGGACCGCGGATATTAAAAATAGATGAAAAAACGGAAAGCAGAAGTCTTGACAGATTTCGAATCACCGTTTATACTATGGAACATGGAAAAAGGCTTGGAAGGGAACAAGTAGACGTACAAAACGCGGACAGAAAGCAGCCGGCAGATGAGAGGCGCATGCAGGTTCTGTACGATTCGAATACATCCTGGAGTTGCGCACCGAATAAAACGGGCGGCAGAAGAACTATGATGCACGTTTTTAGTAGGCTGCGACGTAAGAGACGAACGTTACAGCGTCAGGGTATTCAGAGATTTTGGATACCGACAAAGGCAGTTGCCGTGAGACAGCTGTGAAGTAAGGTGGTAACACGGGAGATACGGGCTCTCGTCCTTTGAATCGGAAAGGACGGGAGTCTTTTTGTATAAAAAACTTTGGTCCCAGACGGTAACACATACCCGAAAGTCAACCGAAAAAGGAGAAAAACAAAATGCAGATTTATGACGAACTGATCGCCAGAGGCCTTCTGGCACAGGTAACCGATGAAGATGAAATCAGAGACCTGGTAAACAATGGAAAAGCAACGTTCTATATCGGATTCGACTGCACTGCAGACAGTCTGACCGCAGGTCACTTCATGGCACTGACCCTGATGAAACGGATGCAGATGGCAGGAAACAAACCGATCGCCCTGATCGGCGGCGGCACCACCATGATCGGTGACCCGTCCGGAAGAACCGATATGAGAAAAATGCTGACCCGCGAGGAGATCGACCACAACGCAGAGTGCTTCAAACGTCAGATGGAGCGTTTCATCGAGTTCGGCGAGGGAAAAGCTATGATGCTCAACAACGCAGACTGGCTGCTGAACCTGAACTATGTAGAACTGCTCCGTGAGGTAGGTGCATGCTTCAGCGTCAACAACATGCTCCGTGCAGAGTGCTACAAACAGCGTATGGAAAAAGGTCTTTCCTTCCTGGAGTTCAACTACATGATTATGCAGAGCTACGACTTCTATCACATGTTCCAGAAATACGGCTGCAATATGCAGTTCGGCGGCGATGACCAGTGGTCCAACATGCTGGGAGGAACCGAACTGATCCGCCGTAAACTTGGAAAAGATGCCTATGCAATGACCATCACCCTTCTGACCGACTCTCAGGGCAAGAAGATGGGTAAAACCGCAGGAAACGCTGTATGGCTTGACCCGAACAAGACCAGCCCGTTCGATTTCTACCAGTACTGGAGAAACGTGGATGATGCCGATGTCTTAAAATGTATCCGTATGCTGACTTTCCTGCCGCTGGAGCAGATCGACGAGATGGATTCCTGGGAAGGAAGCAAGCTGAACGAGGCAAAAGAGATCCTGGCCTATGAGCTGACCTCCATGGTACACGGCGAGGAAGAAGCAAAGAAAGCGCAGGAAGGCGCACGTGCCGTATTCTCTACCGGAAGCTCCGAGCATATGCCGACCAGTGAACTTTCTGCAGAGGATTTCACGGACGATAAAATCGATATCGTAACCCTTCTTGTCAAAGCAGAGCTTGCAAAGACCAGAAACGAAGGACGCCGTGCCGTAGAGCAGGGCGGTGTATCCGTAGACGGTGAGAAAATTACAGATCCGAAATATGCCGTAGAAAAAGCAGCCTTCGGCGAGGACGGTATCGTTCTGAAAAAAGGAAAGAAGAATTTCAAAAAAATTTGCGTTAAATAATTAAGTGTGCTATTATAAAAGAATGGATTCCCGGAAGAAATTCCGGGACACACTGAATTATTTGGAGGACAAACAGTCATGGAAAAATATGGCGTAAACGAATTACGAAAGATGTTTCTTGAGTTCTTCGAGAGCAAAGGACATCTTGCTATGAAGAGTTTTTCGTTGATTCCACACAACGATAAAAGTCTTTTACTGATCAACTCCGGTATGGCTCCGCTGAAACCTTACTTCACAGGCGCAGAGATTCCGCCGAGAAGAAGAGTAACAACATGTCAGAAATGTATCCGTACCGGCGATATTGAAAATGTAGGAAAAACAGCCCGTCACGGCACCTTCTTTGAGATGCTCGGAAACTTTTCCTTCGGTGATTATTTCAAACACGAAGCAATCGCATGGTCCTGGGAGTTTTTAACACAGGTAGTAGGGCTCGATCCGAATCGTCTGTACCCATCCATCTATCAGGACGATGATGAAGCATTTGATATCTGGAACAAAGAGATCGGCATCCCGGCAGACCGTATTTTCCGTTTTGGAAAAGAGGACAACTTCTGGGAGCATGGCGCAGGTCCGTGCGGTCCGTGTTCTGAGATTTATTATGACCGCGGAGAAAAATACGGCTGCGGCAAACCGGGATGTACCGTTGGCTGCGAGTGTGACCGTTACATGGAAGTATGGAACAACGTATTCAGCCAGTTCAACAACGACGGCGAGGGCCACTACACCGACCTGATCCAGAAGAACATCGATACCGGTATGGGACTTGAGCGTCTGGCCGTTGTTGTACAGGATGTAGATTCCATCTTCGATGTCGACACCATTCAGGCACTCCGCAACAAAGTATGCGAAATCTCCGGAAAAGAGTATGAGGAAGATCATGAGACCGATGTTTCCATCCGCCTTATCACAGACCATATCCGTTCCGCAACATTCATGATTTCCGATGGAATCATGCCGACCAACGAAGGAAGAGGCTACGTACTGCGCCGTCTGATCCGCCGTGCAGCACGTCATGGCCGTCTGCTTGGCATTGACGGACTGTTCCTTGCCCGCCTTTCCGCAAGCGTAATCGAAGGATCCAAAGACGGATATCCGGAACTTGAAGAGAAAAAAGACTTCATCTTCAACGTTCTGAACAACGAGGAGACCCAGTTCAACAAAACCATCGACCAGGGACTTCATATCCTCTCCGAGTTCGAAGAAAAAATGCAGAGCGAAGGCAAAAAAGTTCTGGACGGACAGGATGCATTCAAACTGTACGATACCTACGGATTCCCGCTGGATCTGACCAAAGAGATCCTCGAGGAGAAGGGCTACGGCATCGACGAGGACGGTTTCCATGCAGCAATGGAAGAGCAGAGAGAGCGTGCAAGATCGAGCCGTGAAGTAACAAACTACATGGGTGCTGATGCAACCGTTTACGATGAGATCGACCCGTCCGTAACAACTGAGTTTACCGGATACGATCATCTGGAGGATACCTCCAAAGTAACCGTTCTGACGACAGAGACTGAGATTGCAGAATCTCTGATGGAAGGCCAGAAGGGAACCATTTTCGTAGAGAAAACTCCGTTCTACGCTACCATGGGCGGTCAGGAAGGCGACTGCGGTATCATCAAAGGAGCAAATGGTGTATTCGAAGTAGAAGATACCATCAAACTCCGCGGCGGAAAATACGGCCACGTCGGTGTCATGAAATCCGGTATGATTTCAAACGGCGAGAAGTTACGCTTCAGGTCAACGAAGAGGCAAGAAAAAATACCGAGAAGAACCACAGCGCAACACACCTTCTGCAGAAGGCATTAAAGACTGTTCTCGGTGCACACGTAGAGCAGAAAGGTTCTCTCGTAACCCCGACCAGACTCCGTTTCGACTTTGCTCACTTCCAGGCTATGACACCGGAAGAACTGGAAAAAGTTGAGAATCTGGTAAATGAAAAGATTCAGGAGCAGATCCCGGTTGTAACCGACATCATGGATACTGAGGAAGCGAAGAAATCCGGCGCGATGGCTCTGTTCGGTGAGAAATACGGCGACAAAGTACGTGTCGTTTCCATGGGAGACTTCTCCAAAGAGCTTTGCGGTGGTACCCATGTAAAGAATACCGCTGAAATTGGACTGTTCAAACTTGTTTCTGAGGCAGGCGTTGCAGCAGGTGTCCGCAGAATCGAAGCTCTGACCGGACCGTCTGTTACTGCATACTATAAAGCACAGGAAGAGAAAATGCATGAGGCAGCAGCTCTCTTAAAGACAACACCGGCGGATCTCCTCGAGAAGATCGCTCATCTGCAGGCAGAGGCAAAAGCACTCCAGGCAGAGAATGAGTCCTTAAAGAGCAAACTGGCAAAAGAAGCGCTCGGCGATGTTATGGATAAAGTAACCGAAGTCAAAGGTGTAAAACTTCTCGCTGCATCTGTACCGGATGTCGATATGAACGGACTGCGTGACCTTGGCGACCAGCTGAAAGAAAAACTGGGAAGCGGCGTTGTTGTTCTGGCATCTGCAAAGGACGGCAAAGTAAGCCTTCTTGCCATGGTAACCGATGATGCGATGAAGAAAGGTGCACATGCCGGAAAACTGATCAAAGAAGTGGCAGCCGTTGTCGGCGGCGGCGGCGGTGGACGTCCGAACATGGCACAGGCCGGCGGAAAGAATCCGGAGAAGATCGACGAAGCAGTTGCAAAAGCTGCCGAGGTACTGGAAGGCCAGATCGCATAACAATAAGCAGGAAAAACAGCACAAAATCCTGCCGCCTGCAGGGCAGAAAAAGGAGCCAGGCAGGCGGCAGGGAAAAATTTGCAAAAAAATGAAAAAACTTGTTGACGTACGAGATTTTTCTGGTATAATAAGAACAGTGCAAAAAATACCCATACAGTTGTATTATGCACAATCTACAACTGGAGGGAGGTTAGGTGTGAGACTATGTCAAATGTAATCGTTAAAGAAAACGAAACGTTGGACAGCGCTTTACGCAGATTTAAGCGTAGCTGTGCAAAAGCTGGCATTCAGCAGGAGATTCGTAAAAGAGAGCATTACGAGAAACCAAGTGTTCGTCGTAAAAAGAAATCTGAAGCTGCCAGAAAACGTAAGTATAATTAATGTGCAAAAAATCCCCGGCGATCTGTTTTGCCGGGGATTTTTATACTTGTAACTTAAAGTCGCAGGTTTTGACAAAACAGCAAGGCGGTGACAAATGAGAATTTTGTACAAAATAGCAAACAAGCTGTTTCGTATCGTGAAAAAGATTCTGAAGCTGCTTACCAGCCGTATGGTCATTATCGGTGTTGCACTTCTTCTGGAATTTTGCTGGCTGGCCGGAATTATGATGCAGCTCAATGAAAAATCTGTCTACATCAACTATGCGGTCACGATCCTTTCCCTGATTGCAGTGCTTTCGATTATCAATAATCCGAAAATGAATCCCGGCTACAAACTGATGTGGGCAGTCTGTATCCTGGCGCTTCCGGTAACCGGAATCTGCCTGTACGGCATTCTCGGCCATTCCAGTGTGGCAAGAAAATTCCGTACACATTACGATACAGTTCTGCTTTCGCAGGGAGGCGTTCTTGGAGAGGAAGAAGAGACGCGTAAAAAGCTCGAGGAAGAAAATATCCTGGCAGCGGGGCAGTCTTCCTATCTGACCAATTATGCGCATTATCCTGTTTATGTAAACACAGAAACAGAGTATTACCCGCTGGGAGATGTATGGTTTGAGCACTTTATTGAGGAACTCAAAAAGGCAGAACACTACATTTTTATGGAATATTTCATCATCAGCGAGGGGTATCTGTGGGATACGGTGCTGGAGATTCTGAAGGAAAAAGCGGCCGCCGGTGTGGATGTGCGGGTGATTTACGATGATTTCGGCTGCGTGACGACACTGCCGTATCAGTATTATAAATCGCTGCAGCAGATGGGCATCAAGTGTGCGGCGTTCAATCAGTTCCGACCGGTGCTGAATGTCATTTTAAATAACCGTGACCACCGGAAAATTGCCGTGATCGACGGTCATACGGCTTTCACGGGCGGCATTAATCTTGCGGACGAATACATTAACCGCAAGGAGCGGTTCGGCCACTGGAAGGATTCCGGAATCTGTCTGCATGGTGAGGCGGTATGGAGTTTTACGGTGATGTTTCTGCAGATGTGGAGCACAATCACCGGTATGGAATGCAATTTCGAATCATACCGGCCGGAGATCTATCACGAGGAAGCGTTTAAAAAAGACGGTTTTGTGCAGCCGTACGGCGATTCCCCGCTGGATGGAGAGACAGTAGGCGAGCATGTTTATCTGAACATTATTTCACAGGCGAAAAAATATCTTTATATTTTTACCCCGTATCTGATTCCGGACAACGAGACGCTGACCGCTCTCTGCATGGCGGCAAAGCGCGGAGTCGATGTGCGGATTGTAACGCCGGGCATCCCGGATAAGAAGATTGTCTATATTCTGACGCAGGCCAATTACGAGATCCTGCTGGAATCCGGCGTTCAGATTTACCAGTATACGCCGGGCTTTATCCATTCCAAGAGCTTTGTCTGTGATGATGAAGTTGCGACGGTCGGAACGATCAACATGGATTACCGGAGCATGTACCTGCATTTTGAGTGCGGTGTCTGGATGTACGGCAGCAGTGCGGTTGCCAGGTAAAAGAGGATGCGCTGACCACGTTTGAACAGTGTGAGCAGATCAATATGGACTACTGCCGAAAGAAAAATTTTGCAGTCCGTGCACTCCGCGGTGCGCTGAAGTTTCTGGCACCGCTGCTGTAAACGGAACAGACAGCATAGTTCTGCGGTCGTCTGCATAGCCTGTAGGGAAGAAAGAGCAGATGTTTCGGGGGAATATGAAGAGAAGAACACGAAATATCGTCTGGACCTGCTGATGATCCTGGCGCTTCTTACAGCGCCCTTGAAAGTGACGGCGGCAGAGCAGAATGGAGAATCTTCCGACAAGCAGCAGAACGAAACAACGGAACAGAAAACAGAAGAGACGGAGGAGACAGCACCGGAGATGACAACGGACCTTGGGCTGGCTTCGCCGTCTGTTCTTTTGATGGAGGCACAGACCGGAACTGTTCTGTACGAGAAAAATGCGTCGGAACAGCGAAGCCCGGCGAGCATCACAAAAATCATGACGCTGCTGCTGATTTTTGAAGAGCTCGAAAAAGGGACGCTCCAGCTGACCGACGAAGTGACGACGAGTGCGCACGCCAGAAGTATGGGCGGGTCCCAGGTCTTTCTGGAAGAGGGCGAAAAGCAGACCGTTGAGACGATGATCAAGTGTATTGTCGTTGCTTCGGGAAACGATGCATCTGTAGCGATGGCAGAGCATATTGCGGGGACAGAAAGCGAGTTCGTCAGCCGGATGAACCAGAAAGCAAAAGAACTCGGCATGAACGACACGAAGTTTGAGGACTGCTGCGGCCTCACGGATTCCGACGGCCATTACACGACAGCGGCAGATGTGGCGAAAATGTCTCGGGAGCTGATCGAGCGCTTTCCGCAGATCCTGAACTATTCCTCTATATGGATGGAAGAGATTACGCATGTCACACAGAAGGGAAGCAAACCATTCACCCTCACCAATACAAATAAGCTGATCCGCGGCTATGAGGGCTGTGTGGGACTGAAAACAGGAAGCACCTCGAAGGCGAAGTACTGCGTCTCGGCAGTGGCGAAGAAAAATGATCTGACGATGCTGCAGTCGTGATGGGAGCACCGGACTACAAGGTGCGGTTTGCAGATGCAGCGTCACTGTTCCAGTATGGGTTTTCGTCCTGTAGCATCTACATAGACCGGGAACGCGATCCCCTGCCGGAACTTTCGGTTGTTTACGGAAAGCAGGATACGGCAGAACTGGAATATGCGGAAGAATTCCGCTATCTTACGACGGGCGGGACGGTGATTGGTGAAGTGGAAAAAACGATGGAACTGCCGGAAGAGGTGCAGGCCCCTATCCAGAAAGGCGAGTGTGCCGGAAGAGTTGTTTACAAAGCAGACGGTGAGGAACTTGGTTCCGTTGCGATTTTATATGGAGCAGACGTGGCAAGAGCCGGCATGTGGGATCTGTTCGGATGTACGATGAAACAATATTTTCTTGGGACGGCATAAAGCCGGAGTATCATGCGCGAAAAGGAGAAAAACATGGCAAAGAAAAATTACTATGCGGTAAAACAGGGAAAGGTTCCGGGCATCTACCGGACATGGGATGCGTGCAAAGCGCAGGTACACGGTTATCCTGGCGCAATTTACAAGGGATTTGAGCGTCTGGAGGAGGCAGAGGCCTTTCTGGGCGGCGGTAAAATGCCGGAACCATTGCTGCGGGAAACAATCGGAACGTATTTCGCTGCCCCGGAACGAAAGGCAGTACAGAGCACGGCAGCACCCGATCCTTCTTCTTTGGACTGGGAACACCTGATTCTGGCGGAAAAACCATGCGAAGACCCGGAATACGCCGGTGTCGGCAGGAGCGCCGTCGCATACGTGGATGGAAGCTATCAGCATGCGCTCGGAAAGTTCTCCTGCGGTGTGGTCCTCTTCCTGGACGGAAAAGAGTTGAATCTTGCAGAAGAATACAGCGACCCGGATCTCGTCTCCATGCGGAATGTAGCAGGCGAGATCAAGGGCGCAGAGCTGGCCATGGCTTACTGCCTGACACATGATATTCCGGAGCTGGCCATCTATCATGATTACCAGGGAATCGCAAGCTGGTGTACGAGAGAATGGCAGGCGAAAAAACAGGGAACCATCGATTACCGGAATTTTTACGATCTGGCATCGGCCAAAGTTGCGATCCGTTTCTGCAAAGTAAAGGGCCACACCGGCGTCACCTACAACGAAAAAGCCGATCAGCTGGCAAAACAGGCACTGGGCTTATAAACAGCAGGGAAAACGGGTTGTCATACACCGAAAAATCAAGTATAATGAACGGTATGAGAAAATTTACAACGACCTATTACAAACTTTCGTCAAACGGAAAATTTCCGGTAGGAAACGGTTTTCGTCTGGCGTTTATCAGTGATCTTCACAATATGGAGTTCGGCCCGGACAACACGGTGTTAAAGGCAGTCATCGATGAGGCGGCTCCGGATCTTGTCATCATCGGCGGGGACCAGATTGTGGCAAAGCCGGGGGAGAACCTCGACCCGGGTCTGAGTTTCGCGGAACGTCTTGCGGAGGAATACCAGGTAATCTATGGCTGCGGAAACCACGAATACCGTCTGAAGCTGTACCCGGAACAGTACGGCGATCTGTATAAAAAGCTCCGGGAGCGCCTGAAAAAGGCAGGAATCTGCTATCTGGAAAATGAGACGGCGGATCTTACCATCAGCGGCTGTCCGGTCCGGATCTACGGCTATGCCATGGACCGCACCTATTACAACCGCTTTTACCGCGGACCGCTGCCGGTTTCGGAACTGACGGACCACCTTGGAAAACCGGATCCGGCGCGCTACGGCATTCTGCTGGCGCATCACCCTGCCTACCGCAGCTCCTATGCATCATATGGAGCCGATCTGACGCTTTCCGGCCATTATCACGGCGGCGTGGTGGCCTTGGTGCGCACCGGGGGCTTGTGACGCCGGATTTCCGCCTTTTTCGAAAAACTGCCGCGGGCTGTTCCTGACGGGCGTCACCTGCCAGATCATCAGTGCAGGAACGGGCGAACACACCATTCCGGTCCGCATCTGGAACAGAAGAGAATTGATTATTACAGATATCGGGAAACCGTAAGGGAGAACAGAACACATGGCGATACCAGTAAAGCTTCCGGTGTTTGAAGGACCGCTGGACCTTCTTCTTCACCTGATCGATAAAAACAAAATAGATATTTACGATATCCCTATTGTAGAGATTACGGACCAGTATCTGGAATACATTCATCAGATGGAGCGGGAAGACCTCGACATCATGAGCGAGTTCATGGTCATGGCGGCGACGCTTCTGGATATCAAATGCCGCATGCTGCTTCCGAAAGAAGTGAATGAGGAAGGCGAGGAAGAGGACCCGAGAGCCGAGCTGGTGCAGCAGCTTTTAGAGTACAAAATGTACAAGTACATGTCGTACGAGCTGCGTGACCGCATGAACGAGGCGAGCCGTTCCGTGTACAAGGAACCGACGCTTCCAAGAGAAGTGCTGGAGTACAGGACGCCGGTCGACACCTCCGAGCTCCTCTCGCAGATTTCTCTCGCGAAGCTCCATGCGATCTATAAAATGATTTTAAAGCGCCAGGAGGACAAGATCGACCCGATCCGAAGCAAGTTCGGAAAGATCGAAAAAGAAGAGGTCAGCCTGCCGGACAAGATGACGTATGTCGAGCAGTTTGCTGTTAAAAAACGCCGCTTCAGCTTCCGCGACCTTTTGGAATCCCAGCCGGGCAAGGTGCATGTGATTGTCACCTTCCTTGCAATCCTGGAGCTGATGAAAACCGGCAAAATCCGGATCAGCCAGGAGGAGCTTTTCGGGGATATCCTGATTGAATCCCTGGAGGATGAAGACACCGTAGTTGTACCGTATACAGACGAGACAGACAGTGAGGACAAGACAGATGGAAGAACAGAACAGGAATAAAGAAACTGCCCCGGGTGAGGCAAGACGCCCCTCTTCGGTCGAGGAGGCGGAAGCAGCCATCGAGCAGTCCTTTTTGCGATGGGAGATTCCGTGGAGCTGGGAAGGATTGCAAAAGCGATCGGCCATGACACGGAGACGACCCGCAGGATTCTGAACCATATGATGGAAAAATATAATACGAAAGACCGCGGCATCCACATCGTGGAGCTTGAAAATGCGTATCAGATGTGCACGAAACAGGAATATTATGATTATCTTGTCAACATCGCCATGCAGCCGAAGAAGGCGGTTCTGACCGACGTCATGATGGAGACCCTCTCGATCATTGCTACAAGCAACCGATCACGAAGCAGGAGATCGACAAGATCCGCGGCGTCAAGAGCGATCACGCGGTCAACAACTGGTGGAGTACAATCTGGTGCAGGAGCTTGGCCGTCTCGACGCGCCGGGCCGCCCGATTGTGTTCGGCACGACCGAAGAATTCCTGCGGAACTTCGGCGTTGATTCCACCGACAATCTGCCGGAGATCAGTCCGGTCAAGATGGAGGACTTCCGCGCAGAAGTGGAAGAGGAAATGCAGATCAAGCTGGATGTCTGATCCGGCAGGAGAAAAAAGAAGGGAGATACCGATATGCCTACTACGTACGCACACGACAGGTTCGGAAGAGAAGTCTATGAACAGCTTCCGGCAAATTTGAAAAAGATCATTCGAGAAAACAAAAAATTGTATCTGATCGGACTGCACGGGCCGGATATCTTCTTTTATTACCATCCGTTCTCGAAAAACCGTGTGTCTGATTACGGAACGCTTCTGCATGAGCAGACGGCTTCCGTTCTGTTCGAGGATGAGGTGAAAAAGTATCAGCAGAGCCCGTCAGAGGCGATGGAAGCGTATCTGTTAGGCTTTGCCTGCCATTACCTTCTCGATTCGACGTGTCATCCGTATATCGGGAATTTGTGGATCACACTGGAATTTCCCATGCAAAGATTGAGACGAGCCTTGACCAGTACTTCATGCTGGAGGACGGCCTCGATCCGCTCGTATACCGTCCGGCATCGCCGATCTGCCCGCACACCGACGGCAACAAGGTCATCCACGCTGTTTTCCGGAAATCGGGGAAACAGAAATTGTCGAATGCCTGAAGGGCATGAAGCTCTGGACGAGAATCACGATCTGCCGCAGCAGTGCGGTAAGAAGCCTTCTTCTTGGAGCGATGAAACTGGTCGGCTGCTATGATTCGATGGGCGGCCGTGTGATGCCTGGAAGGCTCAGAAGGAATGCGAAGCGGGCACACGGAATCTTGTCCACCTGTACGAAAGAGCGCTTGCAGAGGCGCCGCAGGAGCTTGTAAAGCTGGATGAAGTGCTCCATGGAAACGGAACGCTTTCTCCGCGCTTTGACCACAATTTTGATTAAAACAGACTTTTGAGAGCAACAGTAAGAATAGAAAAATCCCGGCAGGAATCTTTCCTAAGAATTCCTGACCGGGATCTTTTTTTGTCCGAAAGCAGATCTTTAATTTGATTTTACTTCACGCCACAGCTGGTTGTAAACCTCATCGGCATCATCGCCAAGATACGTAAAGGTTTCGCACCGTGCAAGCGTTTCCTCATCCGGGAAGGCGATTTCACTGTTTCGGATATCGTCATCCTCAATCAGTTCACGCGCCGCATCATTCGGCGTAGAGTAGGTAATATACTCAAAGTTTTTCAGTGCGATGTCCGGCCGGCAGAGGAAATTCAGGAATTTCTCTGCGTTCTCGACATGCTGCGCATCTTTTGGAATGCACCAGGAATCGATCCAGACGTTAGAGCCTTCTTTTGGAACAACGTATTCCAGATCCGGGTTTTCACGCTTCGTGTAGATAGCTTCACCGGAGTAAATAACGCCGATAGCCGCCTCATTTCCGATCATCTTGTCACGCACCTGATCCACAACGTACGCCTGCACGAGAGGTTTTTGTGTCACAAGCAGATCCTTCGCCTCCGTCAGCTCCTTGATATTGGTGGAGTTTAAGGAGTATCCCAGATCCTTTAAAGCAACAGCAAACGCATCGCGCACGCTGTCCTGCATCAGAATGCTGTCGCGGTAATTGGTATCCCACAGAACAGACCAGGAGTCGATCGGCTCGGTTACCATTTTTTTGTTGTACAGAATACCAACTGTTCCCCAGCAGTACGGGATCGAGTAGAGATTGCCCGGGTCGAACTGCTCGGAAGTCTCGTAGTACATATCTCCAATGTTGGAAGCGTTCGGAATATGGTCAAAGTTGATCGGCTGCAGCAGATCGTTCTGGATCATCTTCTGAATCATATAGTCGGACGGGCAGACAAGATCGTAGGAATCGCACCGGATTTGATCTTCGGATACATGATTTCGTTCGTCTCATACTCCTCGTAAACAACGTGGATACCGGTTTCTTCCTCAAAGATATCGATGACATCAGAATCCATATATTCGCCCCAGTTGTACACAATCAGCTGCTGGGAGCCGCCGGCTGAAGCATTCTGGCTTCCGTAGTAAATACCGCCGCCGCCGATGACAAGCACCATGGCGATCGGAAGAATCCGGCGGAAGACCACACGTTTCGTGATGCGGAAACGGATGCCCTTCTTCGCCATAGCCTCGCGCTCTTTTGCCTCCTCTTTTTCTTCCTTCGGAGAAGGATTCACATTCACAAGGAGCAGCAGAAGCAGTACGGTGACAAAAAGAATTGTGGAGAGCGAGTACATCTCCGGCTTGATTCCCTTGCGGACCTCGGCATAAATCTTTGTGGAGAGCGTATCAACGCCCGGTCCTTGGTGAAGTAGGTGATAACGAAATCATCGAGGGACATGGTAAAGGAGAGCAGAAAGCCTGAAACAACACCCGGCATGATGTCCGGGAAGATGACTTTCCAAAACGCGTACAGAGGGGAAGCGCCAAGGTCGAGGGCTGCCTCGTACGTTGATTTGTTCGTCTGCTTTAATTTCGGCATAACGCTCAAAATAACATAAGGAACATTGAACGTGATATGCGCCATCAGAATCGTGCCGAATCCAAGCTGAATGCGGCAGATGATAAAGAGCAGCATCAGCGAGATTCCCATAACGATCTCACCGTTCAGCATCGGGATGTTCGTAATGCCCATGAAAAGCGTCCGGCTTTTTTTGACATGCTGTTGATGCCGATGCACGCAAGCGTTCCAAGGATGGTTGCAATCGCAGAGGCAAGAAGCGCAATGATTAACGTTGTATACAGCGCGTTCATGATCTCTGTATTGGCAAACAGTGAACGGTACCAGTGCAGCGTAAAGCCGCCCCATTTGGCACGCGTTTTTGATGCATTAAAGGAGAGCACCACAAGGGTGACAATCGGCGCATACAGAAGAATAAAGATGAGCGCCATGTAAATTTTTTCCAGTTTCTTTCTCAAAATGCCGTTCCCTCCCCGTCTTTATCGTATTTGTTCATCAGAACCATAGACAGGATGATGAAAATCATCAGGACTGTGGAAAGTGCACTTCCGGCATTCCAGTTGTTGGTCTGTTTGAACTCCTGCTCGATGACGTTTCCGATCAGAAGGATCTTGCTTCCGCCGAGCAGGTCGGAAATAACAAAGGTTGTAAGCGCCGGGATAAATACCATGGTAATACCGCTTACGATACCCGGCGTGGTGAGCGGCAGCGTTACTTTCAGAAAAGTCTGTACACTGTTCGCTCCAAGGTCTCTTGCTGCGTTGATGACATCGCGGTCGATCTTAATCAGGACATTGTAGATCGGCAGAACCATAAACGGCAGGAAGTTGTAAACCATACCGAGAATGATCGCTCCCGGTGTGTTGATGATGGAAATGCCGGGCAGATGGAAAAACGAGAGAATGCTGTTGATGACGCCGTTTTTCTCAAGCAGTGTCTGCCATGCAAGCGTACGGAGCAGAAAGTTCATCCACATCGGGAGAATGAAGATCAGCACAATAAAGCTGGTCTGGTTGACATTCCGGTTTGCCAGAATCATGGCAAGCGGATAGGCAAGGACAAGACAGAGTACTGTGCTAAGGAGTGAGAGCCACAGAGCCAGGCCAAGTGCCTTGATGTTTTCCTTCGTTGCAACGTAGGCAAAATTCGAAAGGGTAAAGCCGCCTTCTTCCCCGGTGAACGCATAGTAGAGAATCAGGATCAGCGGGATGATGATGAAACCAACAGCCCAGACGGCATAAGGTGCTGCCAGCCATTTCTTTAATTTATTACTCTTCAATGGCTGCCGCCTCCTCATCTTCGGATTCCGGTTTGTTCATGATCTGGATATCGAACGGATCGACGTGAATGCCGACTTCCTGTCCGACCGGGAACAGATCGGTAGAGTGAACGAGAAGCTCAAAACCGTTCACCGTAACCTCCATCTCATAGTGAACACCTTTGAAAATCAGATGGGTGACACGTCCGCGGATGGTACCTTCCTCCGGTTTCACAAGATCAATATCCTCCGGGCGGATCACAACGTCGACCGGTTTGTTTTTGCCGAATCCGACATCAACGCACTCGAACTTCGCACCGAGAATCTCGACGAGACGGTCCTCAATCATGATGCCGTCGAGAATGTTGCTGTCACCGATGAAGTCTGCAACGAATGCGTTCTGCGGCTCATTGTAGATGTCTTCCGGTGTGCCGATCTGCTGGATATAACCCTGGTTCATGACAACAATCGTGTCCGACATAGTAAGCGCCTCTTCCTGATCATGGGTGACATAGACAAAGGTGATACCAAGCTCGTTTTTCAGACGGATCAACTCGTACTGCATATCCTGACGGAGCTTTAAGTCAAGTGCGCCGAGCGGCTCATCCAGAAGCAGAACTTTTGGTTCGTTGACAATCGCGCGCGCAATGGCGATTCGCTGCTGCTGGCCGCCGGAGAGAAGCGCCGGGGAGCGGTTTTCGTAACCCTCAAGGTTAACAAGTTTTAATGCGTATTTGATTTTGTCATCGATATATGCTTTGGATTTTCCTTTGATTTTCAGCCCGAAAGCAATGTTTTCCGCAATTGTCATATGCGTGAAAAGAGCATATTTCTGGAACACCGTATTTAACTGGCGTTTGTTCGGCGGAAGCTGGGTGATATCCTGTCCGTTAAATAAAACCTTTCCGGCATCCGGTGTCTCAAAACCGCCGAGGATGCGTAATGTGGTTGTTTTTCCGCAGCCGCTCGGGCCAAGGAGGGTAAGAAATTCGTTTTCACGGATATAAAGATTCAGATCATCCAGAATGGTAACTCCGTCGTACGATTTTGTGATGTTGACCAGATCAAGTAATTTGGTACTCATGTGTAATATGCTCCTTTCGGGTTGTGAAATTTGGAACACCGTTTCTCGTGAAAATCACGCGGTGTAAAAAATCTAAAAATAAGGCGGTGAACTGACCCAGAGAATGATGGCCGGCGTTTTACCCGGATTTTCCAGATAGTGATTACAGGAAGCGGGATAGTAGAAGCTTTCCCCTTTCTTCACTTTGTGGCATTCATCTCCAAGATGAAGGAGAATACGGCCGGAAAGTACATAGCCGAATTCCTCGCTTCATGCGGTGAATCAATCTCGGTGCACGCGCCGCTTTGCAGCGTCAGCCGGATTGGCTCCATCCTGTTTTTCTGTGCATTCGGAACGATCCATGCGATCTCGTTGCCCTGCGCTTCAGCGGTCTTTACAAAGTAATCTTCTTCGCAAAAGACAACCTGATTGTCCTGCTCTTCGCCGAAAAACGTTTTTAGATCCGTTCCAAGGCAGGTAAGAACATCAACCAGCGTGGCGATCGAGGGAGAGGTCACATCGTTTTCAAGCTGGGAAATAAATCCCTTTGACAGCTCGCTCCGATCTGCCAGTTCCTCCTGCGTCAGCCCTTTCCACATCCGCAGTTCCCTGATTTTTTTCCGATTTCCATAAAAAATCCTTTCTGCATCCAAAGTCTTTCCCGGGATCCTTTTGCTGAATACGGATTCTCAGGAAATCTCAGTAAAAATAAACAAAAAGTTTAGTAATTCTATACAAACACGGGGAATTATACATGATATGGATCGCAGTGTCAATAACTTTGTGAAATTTTACCATGATTTTGCAGGAAACCTCATATAATGAAGAAGAAGCAGACAAAAAGCCGGTCCCAAAAGAGCGTCCGGCTTTTCCATTTTTAAAGAGAAAAAACACAAGGGGGATCTGATTTTGAACAGAAAAAGAAGAAACAAGACAGGTTTTTTCCTGGGAATCCTGCTTCTGTTTTTGGGAAGTGTGTCCGTGACTGCGACAGAGCAGGAGAGCGAGCCGAATCAGCTGTTTGCAACGGCGGCATGCCTGATGGATGGCGATACCGGCCGTGTGCTGTTCGGAAAACGCGAGACAGATCCTATGGCAATGGCGAGCACAACGAAAATCATGACATGCATTCTGGCACTGGAAAACGGACAAGAGCAGACGGTCGCAACTGCATCGGCTAAAGCAGCCGCAGCGCCGAAAGTACATCTCGGTGTGCGGGAGGGAGAACAGTTTCTGCTTGGCGATCTTCTGTATTCCCTGATGCTGGAATCGCATAACGACGCGGCGGTAATGATTGCAGAGACCATCGGCGGAAGTGTAGAGGAATTTGCATCGCTTATGAATGAAAAAGCCGCAGCAATCGGCTGTACGGATACGCATTTTGTGACGCCGAACGGTCTCGATGCTTCTGACGCAGGCGGAGATCACCACACGACAGCAGCTGATCTGGCACGGATCATGCGATACTGTGTCTGGATTTCACCGAAAGCCGCCCAGTTTCTCGCAGTGACGCAGACGCGGTCCTATACCTTCTGGGATCTGGAAAAGAAAAACATGTTCAACTGCTATAATCACAACGCACTGCTGAATCAGATGGATGGAGCTGTTTCGGGAAAAACCGGCTTCACGGCAAAAGCCGGTTACTGTTATACCGGTGCGCTGGAGCGGGATGGAAAGCGTCTGATTGTGTCGTTGCTTGCGTGCGGATGGCCCAGCCATAAAAACTATAAATGGGCGGATGCCGCAAAGCTTTTAAACTACGGGCTGGAATCGTATATGTATCGTGACGTGCTGGACCATAGCTGGAACCCAGGGCAGATTGAAGTAGCAGACGGTGTTTACGACGGGATGCTGCAGGTAAAAAGCAGCGCCCGCCTTACCCTTACAAGCCCGGCGCTTGATCCGGCGCGCTCGCTTCCCGCTCTTCTGAAAGAGACAGAAATACCGGAAAAAGACATTTTTTTACCGGAGCTTTTGAAAGCCCCGGTAAAGAAAGGAGAAAAGGTCGGTTCGGTTACGTATTCGATCGACGGGATTCTTCTCGCGGAATATCCCGTCTATGCAGCCGAAACGATCGAGAAAATTGATTATGGGTGGTGCATGGAAAAGGTCGCAGAGCGCCTCTTTTGTCATTCTTCGGTATGAGTCACTTTTGCAAGTGTTTCTGTTGAAAGAATTTTCCGGATATTGCAGAGAAACAGCGTAACGGCAGTGATAACAGAACATACATCAGCGATCGGTTCTGCATAGTAAACGCCCATGACACCGAAGAAATGCGGCAGAATGAGTGCAAGCGGAATCAGAAGGATGACTTTTCGAAGCAGTGCAATAAAAAGAGAAATCTTCGCCTGGCCAAGACCGAGGAAGGAACTCTGTACGCCGCTCTGCAGTCCGAAAATTGCCATGCCGGCAATGTAAACCGGAAGTACCTTCTCTACGATGACAATCAGTTCCGGGTCAGTCGTGAAAAGACCGGCAAAAAGAGCCGGACGAAGCATTGCGAATACAACGTAGACGAAAGCGGCAGTAAAAGTAATGGCGATCATGCGCCGGATTGTCTGGCGGACACGGTCAAACTGGCCTGCACCAAAGTTGTAGCTGATGATCGGCTGTACACCGTTCGTAAAGCCGTTGACCGGTACGAAAATCAGCTGCAGCACCGACTGGAGAATTGTCATCGAGCCGACATAGAGGTCGCCGCCGTACGTCTGTAGCCCGTGGTTCATGACGATTGTGATGGCACTTTCCGTTGCAGACATGATAAATGGTGAGATGCCGAGTGCCATGACAGAGCCTAAAATGGAAAAATCCGGTTTCATGGTGCGAAGAGAAAGGCGGACACCTGATTTTTTTGAGGTAAGAAACCGAAGAACCCATGCAGCACTTAAAGCCTGGGAGAGAATGGTAGCAAGTGCGGCCCCGGAAACACCCATATGAAGAACGAAGATGAAACCGGGTCAAGACCAATGTTGATAACAGCGCCAATGAGAACGGAGCACATGGCCGTGCGTGCGTGTCCCTGACAGCTGATAAAAGTATTCAATCCGACAGCCAGCTCGACAAATACGGTTCCGACAAGATAAATGGAAATATACGTGGAAGCGTATCGGATTGTGTTGCTGCTTGCACCAAAGAGGTACAGAAGCGGTGTCTGAAGGAAAAAGAAAAACGCCATCAGACACACGGAGAAAAAGAGCAGCAGGGAAGTGGAGCTTCCAAGAATTTTTTCTGCGCGGTCCCGGTTTTCTGTCCGAGTGCGATGGCGGCAAGAGGAGCACCGCCTCCACTTGCGAATCCGGCAAAGGCGGAGATGATTGTGATAATCGGAAACGTGACGCCGACACCGGTCAGTGCCAGGGAACCAACATCAGGAATCCGGCCGATATAAATGCGGTCTACAATGTTATATAGTACATTTACAATCTGTGCGAGGACAGAGGGAAGGGCCAGTTCGAGCATCAGTTTCCCGATTTTTTCGGTGCCGAGACGGCCATCTTGCTTGGTCTGCATGAAAAAACCTCCAGTTTTTTTGTTGATGAAACGTATATTTTTCTGCGTCCTTTTCGTGGACATTGCTTCTATTATAGCTTTTTAAGGGCAATCCTGCAAGAAAAACGAAAAACTTTGCAATCCGTTGTGAAAGTCTACAGGCTTTTCCCGGAAACGCAAAACAGGGTGTACGGAAGAAAAAAAATATGGTACGCTATAGGACGAAGCGAAAGTGATTTCGTGAAAAACTTTTAGAAAGTAGTGGGAATAGATGGAGGAAAATCATATGCGAAATCTGTTAGTAGCGCAGTCTGGCGGACCGACCGCGGCGATCAATGCAACGGTGGCAGGAGTTGTTTCCTGTGCTGTACTGTCCGGAAAAGTAGATCATATTTATGGTGCGGTAAATGGAATTGAAGGCGTGCTTGCAGAAAAATTTCTTGATCTTGGAAAAAACTGGATTCAGCAGAAAAAATCTCTCTTCTGATGCAGACCCCGGCAGCAGCGCTTGGCTCCTGTCGTTATAAACTGGGCGATCCGGAAGAAAACAAGGAGGATTTTGAAGAAATACTTCAAATTTTTCGCAGACATGAGATCCGTTATTTTATTTATATCGGCGGAAATGATTCGATGGATACCGTAGACAAGATGTCAAAGTACTGCAAAGAAAACGGTGTGACGATGTGTTTGTTGTCGGGGCGCCAAAGAGATTGACAATGATCTTGTCGAAACGGATCACTGCCCGGGCTTTGGATCTGCGGCAAAATATCTGGCAGCAACCTTTGCAGAGCTGGAGAGAGACTGCCATGTATATGAAAAGAAGGCTGTGACCATCGTGGAGGTCATGGGAAGAAACGCAGGATGGCTGACGGCAGCGTCTGCACTGTCCCGTGTCAACGGCGGAGAAGGGCCGAGCCTGATCTATCTTTGCGAGCCGGTCTTTGACACCGAACAGTTTTTAAAGGATGTGCAGGAAAAACTGGAACAGAAGGACAGTGTTCTGGTTGCAATCAGCGAGGGCATCCATGACAGCGAGGGCCGCTATGTTTCTGAGCAGGTGCAGAGCGATGCACAGGATCAGTTGGGCACAGCTACATTGCAGGTTCTGCAAAAGTACTCGAAGAGCTGGTGCGTGACCGTATCGGCTGTAAGGTAAGATCGATTGAACTGAACCTGATGCAGCGGTGCGCGGCTCATCTTGCGAGTGCGACCGATCTTGAGGAGTCCCGTATGCTCGGCATGAAAGCCTGCCAGTGTGCACTGGAAAAACAGGGAGGACAGATGGCATCGATCCGAAGAATCTCCGCGGATCCTTACCGCGTGGAGTATACCTCCGTTCCGGTATCGGAAGTGGCAAATAAAGAAAAGAAAGTGCCGCTTTCCTGGATTACAGAAGATGGTCATGATGTGACCGAGGAGATGATGGCGTATCTTCGTCCGCTGATTTTTGGCGAACCGGCGATGCAGTATGAGAATGGAATTCCGGTTCACATTGAACTATATTAAACCGAAGGAAAAACGTGTAAGAAAAGCCGCCGCCGGGCGGCTTTTTTGTACGATGCGGAAAGAAAACAGGACTTTTTGAAAAAGGAAAGGCCGGGAAAAATCAAGTTTGACCTTCCATTTATAATAGGAAAAATCTGAAATTTTTCTGTCTATTTTCTGTCAAAAAGGTGAGAAAAAGTATTGAAAAAAAACGAAAAAACAGATATGATAGACTTGTATAAAATTTGTTTAAAATTTTATAATGAAAATAGAAAGATGGAGGTTTGAAGAATGAGTAACACAGCACAAAGTTTAGCGAGCACAAGAATCGCCTCTTTGCTGGATGAAAACAGCTTTGTGGAAATCGGCGGACAGGTTACTGCCAGAAGCACAGATTTCAACATGGCCGGCATGGAGACACCATCCGATGGTGTAATTACTGGTTACGGTGTGATCAACGGCAGCCTGGTATACGTATACAGCCAGGATGCGTCTGTGATGGGCGGTACCATCGGCGAAATGCATGCAAAAAAATCGCGAAGACTGTATGAGTTTGCACAGAAAACAGGTGCTCCGGTCATCGGACTGGTAGACTGTGCCGGTATGCGTCTGCAGGAGGCAACTGATGCTCTGAACGGTTTCGGTGAAATCTATATGGCGCAGGCAATGGCATCCGGCGTGATTCCACAGATCACGGCAGTATTTGGCACATGCGGCGGCGGTATGGCACTCATCCCGGCTATGACAGACTTCACGTTCATGGAGTCTAAAAACGGAAAACTTTTCGTAAACTCCCCGAACGCACTGGACGGAAACCACGTATCCAAATGTGATACCGCATCCGCAGATTTCCAGGGCGAAGAAGCAGGTCTTGTTGACTTTGCTGGAACCGAGGAAGAAATCCTCGGACAGATCAGAAACCTGGTATCTATGCTTCCGGCAAACAACGAGGACGAAGCATACACCGAGTGCGAGGATGATCTGAACCGTGCATGTGCAGACCTTGCAAACTGCGCAGGCGATACCGGAATCCTTCTTTCCCAGCTCAGCGACAACGGCATCTATTTTGAGACCAAAGCCGCTTACGGAAAAGATGTTGTAACCGCATTCATCCAGTTAAACGGAGCAACCGTAGGAGCAGTTGCAAACCGCTCTGAAATCTACGGCGAGGACGGAACTGTAAAAGAGAAAATGGATGGAACCTTAAGCGCAAGAGGAGCCAAAAAAGCAGCAGATTTCGTAAACTTCTGCGATGCTTTCTGCATCCCGGTACTTACCATCACAAACGTAACCGGATTCAAGGCAACCAAATGCTCTGAGAGAACCATGGCTAAGAACGCAGCAGCCCTGACCGCAGCTTTCGCAAACGCAACCGTTCCGAAAGTAAACGTTGTTGTCGGCAAAGCATACGGAAGCGCATACGTTGTCATGAACAGCAAATCCATCGGAGCAGACATGGTATTTGCATGGCCGAACGCAGAAATCGGAATGATGGATGCAAAATCTGCAGCAAAGATCATGTACGAAGGATCTGACGCTGCTACCATCAACGAGAAAGCAGCTGAATATGCAACCCTTCAGAACAATGTAACTTCCGCAGCCAGAAGAGGCTATGTGGACACCATCATCGAGCCGGAAGACACCAGAAAATATGTTATCGGCGCATTCGAGATGCTGTATACCAAGAGAGAAGACAGACCGGACAGAAAACACGGAACAGTCTAAGGAAGGTGGCATACGATGAGAAAGAACTGGAAAAAATTAGTAAGTCTCGTCCTTACCGCAGCCTGCACCATGGTTGTGACCGTAGCTCCTGTTTTTGCGGATGCGGCATCTACACCGGCTTATTCACCGGTTGAGGCGTCTACTGTAGATTCTCTGCTCTCCTCCAGTGCTCAGTGGGTAGGACAGAGCCTGATGACCTACAGCGATGACGATCTTGCCAATATGGAAGCTTCCGACCAGCAGTTCTATGCAAGAGCAGCTGAGGCATGGGAAGAGGCAAAGGCTGACCTCGGAGAGGTAAAAAGCCTGGAAGACGGTACTCTCGAAGTAGACGGAGATTTTGTAACCTGCACAATTCCGGGTGAATTTGAAAAAAATCCTGGTATTGTCCGCGTATTCTGGAACATCAGCACCGGAACACCGGTTCCGACCGACCTCACCATCACCGTTGAGGAGTCAAAGGGCGTTCTGATCGGCCAGGCCGGCATGAACACCATCATCGGAATCGGCACCGTATTTGTTATGCTGATTTTCCTGATTTTCGTTATTTCTTCGTTTGATTACATTTTGGGAGACAAGAAGAAGAAAAAAGCACCGGCAGCACCTGTACAGGAAGCACCGAAGGCTGTCGCAGCACCGGTTGTTGAAGAGACAGTACCGGAAGCAGACGATATGGAGCTGCAGGCTGTTATTACAGCTGCAATCGCCATGTATGAAGAGGATATGGCTTCTGCATCCGGAGATGCTTATGTTGCACGTCCGATCCGCAGAAAAGGCAAAAGAGCTTAAGGAGGAAATTTTCAATGAAAAACTACACCATTACCGTAAACGGAAATGTATATAACGTAACTGTAGAAGAAGGAACCACAGCAGGCGCAGCTCCAACAGTCAGCGCAGCAAAAGCAGCTCCGGCAGCAAAAGCAGCTCCGGCAGCACCAAAAGCAGCAGCACCGGCAGGCGCAGCAGGCAGTGTAGAGGTTACTGCTTCTGTACCTGGTAAAATCTGCAAAATCGAAGCAAACGTAGGCGCAGCTGTAAAAGCAGGCGATACGGTTCTTGTACTGGAAGCCATGAAGATGGAAATCCCGGTTGTAGCACCGCAGGACGGCACAGTAGCCAGCGTAAACGTAGCAGTAGGCGATGCAGTAGAATCCGGTGACGTTCTTGCAACCATGAACTAATGCCCGTTGTAAGAAAAAACCGGAGGTGAAAAAATGATTACTGAAACTTTAAACAACCTGCTTCACCAGACGGCGTTTTTTAATCTGGACTGGGGCAATTACGTTATGATCGCAGTGGCTTGCTTCTTCCTGTATCTTGCGATTAAGCATGAATTTGAGCCGTTGCTTCTTGTACCGATCGCATTCGGTATGCTGCTTGTAAACATTTACCCGGACATCATGGCTGAGCCTTATACCGACGTACAGGGTCTTGAGCATGCGGGTGGTCTGTTCTACTATTTCTTTACTCTGGACGAGTGGAGTATCCTCCCATCCCTGATCTTCATGGGCGTAGGTGCGATGACAGACTTCGGTCCGCTGATTGCAAACCCGATCAGCTTTATCATGGGTGCAGCAGCACAGCTTGGTATCTATCTGGCATACTTCTTCGCTATTTTCATGGGATTCAATGGAAGAGAGGCAGCTGCTATCTCCATCATCGGCGGTGCCGACGGCCCGACTTCTATTTTCCTTCTGAATAAACTCGGACAGCAGCATCTGATGGGACCGATCGCCGTAGCAGCATATTCCTATATGTCACTGGTGCCGATCATCCAGCCGCCGGTCATGAAGCTTCTGACTACAGAGAAAGAGCGTAAAATCAAAATGGAGCAGCTTCGTTCCGTATCCAAACTCGAGAAGATCCTGTTCCCGATTGTTATCACCATCGTTGTCTGCATGATCCTTCCATCTACCGCTCCGCTGGTAGGTATGCTGATGCTTGGTAACCTGTTCCGTGAGTGCGGCGTTGTAAAACAGCTCCAGGAGACAGCTTCCAATGCCATGATGTACATCGTAGTTATCCTTCTTGGTACTTCCGTTGGTGCATCCACAAGTGCTGAGGCATTCTTAAATGTCAGCACCTTAAAGATCGTTGCCCTGGGTCTGATCGCATTCGTATTCGGTACCGCAGGCGGTGTCCTGTTAGGAAAGGTACTGTGCAAGGCAACCCACGAAGAATCAACCCGCTGATCGGTTCTGCAGGTGTATCTGCGGTACCTATGGCAGCCCGTGTATCCCAGAAGTCGGTGCGGAGGCAGATCCGACGAACTTCCTGCTGATGCATGCAATGGGACCGAATGTAGCCGGTGTTATCGGTACAGCCGTAGCGGCCGGTACCTTCATGGCGATCTTCGGTGTATAACTTCTTAAGACAAACAAAAGTGAGAAACACTTAATTTAGGAGGATAGAAATGGCAGTAGAAAAGAAACCTGTCAAGATTATGGAAACTGTTCTGCGTGATGCACATCAGTCCCTGATCGCGACGAGAATGACAACAGAACAGATGCTTCCGATCATCGATAAAATGGATAAAGTCGGATATCACGCAGTAGAGTGCTGGGGAGGTGCAACTTCGATGCTTCCTTACGTTTCTGCATGAAGATCCATGGATGAGACTGAGAAAACTCCGTGACGGATTCAAAAATACAAAACTGCAGATGCTGTTCCGTGGACAGAATATCCTGGGATATCGTCCGTACGCAGACGACGTAGTAGAGTATTTCGTACAGAAATCCATTGCAAACGGAATCGACATCATTCGTATTTTTGACTGTATGAACGATCTGCGCAACCTGCAGACCGCTGTCAGCGCAGCAAACAAAGAAAAAGGCCACGCACAGGTAGCACTTTCCTATACTTTAGGAGATGCTTACACCCTGGATTACTGGACCACCATGGCAAAGAGAATCGAAGAGATGGGTGCAGATTCCATCTGTATTAAAGATATGGCAGGCCTGCTCGTTCCGTACAAGGCAACTGAGCTGGTAACCGCGCTGAAAGAAGCAACCGATCTTCCGATTCAGCTGCACACCCACTATACTTCCGGTGTTGCATCCATGACGTACCTGAAAGCAGTAGAGGCTGGTGTTGATATCATTGATACCGCAATGTCTCCATTTGCAATGGGCACTTCACAGCCGGCAACTGAGGTTATGGTTGAAACCTTCAAAGGCACTCCATACGATACTGGTCTGGATCAGAACAAACTGGCTGAGATCGCAGATTACTTCCGTCCGATGAGAGACGAAGCGCTCGATACAGGCCTCTTGAATCCGAAGAACCTTGGCGTAAATATCAAGACTCTTCTGTATCAGGTACCGGGCGGTATGCTCTCCAACCTGACAAGCCAGTTAAAAGAGCAGCACGCAGAGGACAAATACTACGATGTACTCGAAGAAGTACCGCGCGTAAGAAAAGACCTCGCGAGTGCCCGCTGGTTACCCCGTCTTCCCAGATCGTTGGTACCCAGGCTGTATTCAATGTCCTGATGGGCGAGCGTTATAAGATGGTAACGAAAGAGACAAAAGACGTTCTTGCCGGAAAATACGGTGCAACTGTAAAACCGTTCAATCCGGAAGTACAGAAGAAATGCATCGGTGATACCGAGCCGATCACCTGCCGCTACGCAGACCTGCTTGAGCCGGAGCTTCCAAAACTGGAGAAAGAGATCGAGCAGTGGAAACAGCAGGATGAGGATGTATTAACCTATGCTCTGTTCCCGCAGGTAGCTGTAGACTTCTTCAAATATCGTGAAGCACAGCAGACAAAAGTAGATCCGGCAGCCGCTGACAAAAAAGACGGCGCATATCCGGTCTAAATAAAATCTGAGTAAAAAAATCAGCCGGTGTTCTGTGTTCCCCGTAAAAAGGGAATGCAGAACACCGGCTTTCCTTTTCAGCTTTTCAGCCATTGCGCCAGTAATTTATTCGTGTTATAATTCAAAAGATTGAGGTGTGTCCGAAAAAGAATCAGGATGCCCCCAAAAGAAGAAATGTGGATGCCGAACGGCATTTGCAGATCGGAAAACAAATCAGGAAGAAAATAACATGAAAAAGAAAAAGAACAAGTCTTCTTCAGAAGAGCAGAAGGCAGCGAACGAGAATCTCCTCATTCGTCTGAATCAAAATTACGGAAAGTTGAGCAAAGGACAGAAGAGGCTGGCAGATTTTATTACGGCACATTATGACCAGGCCGTATCGATGACGGCAGCGCGCCTGGGACAGCAGGTCGGCGTCAGCGAATCGACAACGGTTCGCTTTGCGATGCAGCTTGGCTACGCGGGATATCCGGAGTTCCAGCGCGCACTGGAGGAGATGGTGATGAATCGTCTGAATTCAGTGCAGCGGATGCAGTTTACGTATGGCCGCGTGCCGCAGGGAGAAATTCTGGAGACCGTCCTGCAGTCGGATATTGAAAAAATCAAGATGACGCTGGAAGAAGTGGACCGGAGCGCCTTTGAGCGCGCTGCGGATACGATTCTTTCTGCGCGGACAATCTACATTGTCGGCATTCGGAGCTGCGCGCCGCTTGCGAGCTTTCTGGCGTTCTATCTCCATATGATTTTCCCGGATGTGCGCCAGGTACAGACAAACAGTTCCAGCGAGATTTTCGAGCAGATGATCCGCATCACGGAGGATGATGTGGTGATCGGCATCAGCTTCCCGCGGTATTCGATGCGTACGATGAAGGCACTGGAATTTGCGAACAGCCGCAAAGCGAAGGTAATTACGATCACAGACAGTGTGCATTCACCGATGAATGTTTATGCAGCCTGTACGCTGATTGCCAAGAGCGATATGGCATCGATCGTCGATTCTCTGGTGGCCCCTTTGAGTGTAATCAATGCGCTTGTCGTGGCGCTCTGCATGAAACGCCAGGCGGATGTGAAAAAGACACTTGAGAGCATGGAAAAACTGTGGATGAGTACCAGGTTTACAGCAACGATGAAATCAACGGGCTGGACGATGCACGTCCCATGGGCGGAAAAAGGCAGCTCTGCCGGTAAAGGAGAAAGCATGAGAAAAGCAGCAGTAATCGGCGGAGGCGCCGCCGGAATGATGACCGCCGTGCTTGCCGCCGGCGAAAAGACAGAGATTCATCTCTATGAAAAAATGAAAAGCTGGGAAAGAAGCTGTTTATCACAGGAAAGGGCCGCTGCAATGTGACAAACGACTGCCCGACAGAAGAGTTCTTCACGAATGTGGTGACAAACCCGAAATTTCTGTACAGCTCCGCCTACAGCTTTGACAGCGCCCAGGTGCAGGAGTTTTTCGAAGCGGCAGGTGTCCGCTTAAAAGTGGAGCGCGGAAACCGTGTATTCCCGGAGTCAGATCACTCCTCGGATATTATCCGCGCGCTGGAGACGGAACTGAAACGGAAAAATGTGCAGGTGCATAAGAATACAAAAGTAAAAGAGCTTCTTTTCGAAGGAGACCGCGTGAAAGGAATCCGCCTGGAAAACGGGAAAGAGCTTTTTTACGATGATGTCGTTGTCGCAACCGGCGGTATGTCGTACCAGACGACGGGGTCGGATGGAGACGGCTACCGTTTCGCAGAAGAGGCAGGACTTGCCGTCACTCCGCTCCGCCCGGCGCTGGTGCCGCTGGAAACAGAGGAAGCGTACATCCGTGAGCTGCAGGGACTCTCCCTGAAAAATGTGACGATGACGATTAAAAACGGCAAAAGACGCTGTTCGATGGATTCGGTCGAGATGCTGTTTACACATTTTGGAATTTCCGGCCCGCTGGGGCTTTCTGCGAGCTCCTACATCGGAAAAGCACTGGAACAGCAGCCGCTGAAAGGATATCTGAACCTGAAGCCGGCACTCACGGAAGAACAGCTGGATGCGCGGATCTGCGTGAATTTGAAGAAAACCGAAACAAACAGTTCCGCAACGTGATCAACAGTCTGTTCCCGGCGAAACTGCTTCCGGTGATGCTCTCTCTTGGCGGGATCGACCCGTACAAACAGGTCAATGCCGTATCGAAAGCGGAGCGTCAGCACTTTGAAGAGCTGATCACGCATTTCCCGTTTACAGTAACCGGAACACGGGGCTTCCGTGAAGCAATTATCACACAGGGTGGTGTTTCCGTGAAAGAGATCCGTCCGGGCACGATGGAGGCAAAGAAAAAAGAAGGTCTGTACTTCGTAGGAGAAGTGCTCGATCTCGATGCACTGACCGGCGGCTTCAATCTGCAGATTGCCTGGGCAAGTGCCCACGCTGCAGCCGAAGAGATCCGGGCAAAGGAAGAACAGGAATAAAATATGGATCACAGATTTTAGAATTTTCAGGAGGAAGAGAGAAGATGAGATTTAATCTTGCAATTGACGGACCGGCAGGCGCTGGCAAAAGTACAATCGCAAAACGTGTGGCAAAGGAGCTTTCGTTTGTCTACGTTGATACAGGAGCAATGTACCGTGCATGGGCATCTATTTTTCGGATCTTGGCATTGCACCGGAAGAGCAGGAAAAATTGAGGCAGCCTGCAAAGATGTGAAAATTTCCATTTCCTACGAAAACGGAGAGCAGCAGGTTTATTTAAACGGCGTCAATGTCACCGGAAGACTGCGCACCGAGGAGGCTGGAAAGATGGCATCCGCGACAAGCGCCTATCTGGAAGTACGAAAAAAACTCGTGGAGCTGCAGCAGGAGATGGCGGAGAATACGGATCTTGTGATGGACGGCCGCGATATCGGAACTGCCGTTCTGCCGAACGCACCGTTGAAAGTCTATCTGACAGCAAGTGCCCATGTCCGCGCACTGCGCCGCTGGAAAGAGCTGACCGAAAAGGGACAGACAGCCGATCTTGCGAAAATCGAGGAAGATATCAATGAGCGTGATTATCAGGACATGCACAGAGAGCATTCCCCGCTGGTACAGGCAGAAGACGCCGTACTCGTTGACAGCTCTGAAATGACGATCGATGAGGTTGTGGAAAAGATCTTAAGCCTTGCCCGCGAGCGCATGTAAACGCGGCAGAGAAAGAGGAGAAGAAAACAGATGGAAGTAACTGTTGCAAAAGTGCAGGCTTCTGCTTCGGCGTCAAACGGGCGGTCGATACGGTATACCGTGAAATTGAGAGCGGTGAAAAGCCGGTCTACACCTTCGGCCGATTATTCACAACGAACAGGTTGTGGAGGATCTCGAAAACCGCGGTGTGCAGGTGATCCTTTCGGAAGATGAACTAGAGGGGCTTTCTGGCGGAACCGTTGTGATCCGTTCCCATGGCGTATCGCGTGATGTCTGCGAAAAGATCGAAGCGCGCGGCATGAAAATTGTAGATGCGACATGTCCGTTCGTCAAGAAGATCCACCGGATTGTGGATGAAGAGGGAAGAAAAGGCCGCCATGTTGTTATCATCGGAAGCGCGGATCATCCGGAGGTGCAGGGCATCATGGGATGGGCGAGCGGCCCGGTTACCGTGATCCATACCTCCGAAGAAGCAGAGCAGTTTGTGCCGGAAAACGGAAAACCAATATCTATTGTGGCACAGACGACATTTAATTACAACAAATTTAAAGATTTAGTTGAAATTTTTTGAAAAAGAGTTATGATAGTACTGTTTTAAAGACTATCTGCAACGCTACCGAGGAAAGACAGACGGAAGCGAGAGCAATTGCCAGGAAGGTTGATGCCATGTTTGTCGTGGGAGGCAGACATAGTTCAAACACGCAAAAGCTGTATGAGATATGTAAAGAAGAATGTAAAAATACTTACTTTATAGAGACACTCGTTGATTTGGAATCTAAGCCTTTTCAATCATTTGGTCGCGTAGGTATTACAGCTGGGGCATCCACCCCGAATAAAATAATTGAGGAGGTTCAAAAAATGTCAGAAATGAGTTTTGAACAAATGCTGGATGAATCATTTAAAACAATCAGAAACGGAGAAGTCGTTGAGGGTACTGTAATCGATGTCAAAGACGATCAGATTATCCTGAATATCGGATACAAAGCCGATGGTATTCTTACCAAAAACGAATATTCCAACGATTCTTCCATCGATCTTCACACCGTTGCACAGCCAGGTGACAAAATGGAAGTCAAAGTTCTGAAAGTAAATGATGGAGAGGGACAGGTCCTTCTTACTTACAAGAGACTTGCTGCTGAAAAAGGCAACAAGAGACTCGAGGAAGCATTCGAGAATCATGAAGTTCTGAAAGCAAAAGTAACACAGGTACTGAACGGAGGATTATCCGTAGTTGTTGAGGAGACCAGAGTATTCATTCCGGCCAGCCTTGTATCTGATGTATATGAAAAAGATCTGTCTAAATATGCAGATCAGGAAATTGAATTCGTTATTACCGAGTTCAACCCGAGAAGAAGACGCATCATCGGTGACCGCAAACAGCTCATCGTTGCTGAGAAGAAGAAACTGCAGGAAGAACTGTTCGCACGCATCGCAGTTGGCGATGTTGTAGAGGGAACTGTTAAGAATGTTACCGATTTCGGCGCATTCATCGATCTGGGCGGAGCTGACGGACTGCTTCACATCTCTGAGATGTCCTGGGGCCGCGTAGAGAACCCGAAAAAAGTATTCAAAGTTGGTGAGACTGTAAAAGTTCTGATCAAAGACATCAACGGCGACAAGATTGCTCTTTCCTTAAAATTCCCGGAAGAGAATCCGTGGCTGAACGCTGCTGACAAATACGCTGTAGGCAACGTAGTAGAAGGCTGTGTTGCCCGTATGACTGACTTTGGTGCATTCGTTGAGCTTGAGCCGGGCGTAGATGCTCTGCTTCATGTTTCCCAGATTTCCAGAGAGCATGTTGAGAAACCGTCTGATGCACTGAAAATCGGACAGGAAATCACTGCAAAAGTAGTTGATTTCAACGAGGAAGACAAAAAAATCTCTCTGAGCATGAAAGCTCTGGAAAACGAAGAGCCAGTAGAAGAGTAAGAATAATTTAACTTGCAGGTGCTGCAGTTGGATGATTAGAATGCCGTAGACAACCGGGTTTCCTGAACAGACAGGAAACCTGTTGCCTGCGGTATTTTCTTATCATCTGTTTTGGCACCAGAAAAGAAAAAGGGGATGAAAGTTTATGTGGGAGACGAAGATTCTGGGTGTGGATCTGTACCACGTTCTAGCATGGTTCTGGCTGTACAGCTTCTGCGGATGGATCTGGGAGAGTTCCTATGTATCGATCCGGCAGAAAAACTGGTCAACCGCGGTTTTGTCAATGGTCCGCTGCTGACACTGTACGGCACCGGCGCTGTTATGGTATACTTGATCCTGCGCCCGTTTGAAGCGAACGTCTGGGCACTGTATTTCGGAGGTGTCATTGTAGCGACGGTTCTGGAATATGTACCGGCGTGCTGATGGAGACCATTTTTCATGCGCACTGGTGGGACTACAGCAATCAGAAGTTTAATTTTCAGGGAAAGATCTGCCTCAGCAGTTCGATTGCCTGGGGATTCTTTACACTGGGGCTGTTCTATATTCTGCAGCCGATTGCCGTGAAAGTAGTGAATCTTGTTTCGGATACTACAGGAGAGATCATTGTTTCCGTTGTTACCGTCTGCTATCTGGTAGATTTTGGATTTTCCGCAGCCGCAGCATTCCAGCTGGGACAGAAGATGCGCAGTCTGGAGAAAACGTGGGGAGAATTTCTGAAATATCTGCAGAAATCCCGCTTTAACCAGCTTGCCGAGGAGATGAATGCGAAAGTACAGCAGTATCGTGCAGAGTATTCCAGAGATAAGATGAAAGAATATCTGGCCGAGAAGCGCCAGACACTGTCTGAGGCAATGGAGCAGATGCAGAAGCTGGAGAAGGAGCGGAAAGAAGCCGAGGGAAGAAGAAATCCGCTTTTCGAGTCGAAGAACCGCCTGATGGAGTTCGGAGCAGAGCAGAAGGAACGCCTGACCGAGTTCGGAGCAGAGCAGAAAGAACGGTTTGCGGCACTTGGATTTGATGTGCGCAGTGATAAGATGCCGGATCTTAAAGAGCTGCTGGAGCGCTTTGACCAGATGACAAAACCGCAGCTTCCGACCAACTGGCTGATGCGCCTGACAACGAAACGTTATCTGCGCGCCTATCCGCATCTGCAGGGAACGCATCATGCTTCTCTGAAAAAGGAAGAAAAAAAGGTAGAAGAGAAAGAAGAGAAAAAATAAAGGACTGCTTGGAAAGGACAGTCCCGGAAAAACGGCCGTGCATGCAAAAATGTGTACGGCTGTTTTATTTTCTGGTTTTGCTATCGTCTTTGAAAAAGAGCTGAAGCTCGGAACAGAGATACTCTTTCAGGAGATCTTCCTGCGAAAGAAAGGCATCGGACCACTCAAAATAGTAAGGGCGGCTTTTGAAATCCTCGCGGAAGGCCGGGGTGAAAAACTCTTTCTGCTGCGGAAGAAATGTACCGGTCCGCCGCTGATAGCAGTTGGCAGCCTTTGCTTTCTGACGGTGTTCCGGATCGACAAACGCGCCAACGCTCTTGTGAACAGCCTGATCCTCCAGCGGAAGATAATAGTAATTCTTATAGTCCGGGAAGAAATATTTCAGCTCCGCCGTATGCGTCTGCAGGGAGAGAGAAACCCGTGAACCAAAGGCTGTAAGAGAACCATCCGCGCAGACACGGGAGAGGAAAACCGGAACTTCCCGCTCGGGCTGCAGTGAAACTTCCAGTGTCTGTCCGGTAAAACGACACGACTGGACAGAAAAATCGCCGTGAAACAGAGCAGGAAGCGCGAGCAGTTCCAGAACAGAACCCATGCCGAGGACATCCTCATAATTGTGAAGGAAAAGCAGTTCCAGTTTCTTTTCATCCAGTGTCTGAAGATAGTCGTGGTAAACAGAAATCAACTGTTTTCCGTTAAGTTGATCCTTCCGTGGGAATGAGAGATACTGTTCCACATTTTTCTGTTTCATTGAAGAAAGTCCCAGGATTGACTGAAACGGGCGGAGTGCCTGATAAAGATCCAGGGATGCGATTGACGAAAGCGATCTTCCATCTGATAAAACAGTGCTTTGTGTGTGAGGTAAGGAAGATCAAATGTCGTTCCATTAAAATGCACCAGCTGCTTCACGTCGGAAAGAAACGTGAAAAAGAGACAAGCATCTCTTTTTCTTCGGTCGGTCGATCAAGAAACCACTGGCGCAAGTGTGAAAGTATCCGCGGCCGGGTCAAAGAACAGCGCACCAATCAGATAGAGATGCGAGGTACGCCAGGAAAGGCCGGGTCGTCTCAAT
>ENA-OQHA01000005-OQHA01000005.1-human-gut-metagenome-genome-assembly--contig:-NODE-5-length-110535-cov-8.688093_pt1 | contig 110535 bp, 113 predicted proteins | sample MGYA00242558_ERZ504707 | MGnify/ENA primary metagenome ERZ504707 (study PRJEB26092, sample SAMD00036197) | human gut metagenome | host: Homo sapiens | study: EMG produced TPA metagenomics assembly of... | reverse complement strand
CACTAATATTTTTTGTTTAATTTGTGTATATTTCATAGCTTATTTCTTTATTTTTATGGTATTTCTTTTTATCAATAAAACTTATTATGAAAATTTTTTCATGAAATTATTTTCATTTATTCTTCCATTTTTCCTAATCTTATGATATAATCAAATTCATAAAGTGAGATATATTTTGTCTCATATCGCATATAACACAAGACTATATTTACCAAATAAGTGAGGTTCTTTTATGAGTAAGTCAAAATTACAGATATTGCCGAACGGAGCGGTGTTCCATGACTACCGTTTCCCGTTACTTCAACCATCCTGAGCTCATATCGCAGACAACACAGGATAAAATCAAAACAGCAATTAAAGAATTGAATTACCAGCAGGACAATCTGGCCCGCATTCTGGTAACCGGAGAATCCAATCTGGTTGGGGTTATTTTCCCCCACCTACATTTAAGCTTCTATACAGAATTACTCAATCAACTAATAAAATACGGCAAAGAAAAAGGCTATAATCTAATCGTCTATACTTCCAATGATTCCAGAGAAGAAGAATTACAGCTTATTCAAAATCTAATTTCCTACCGAATCAAAGGACTGATTCTTTTGAGTCATCTTCTTTCCGCTCAGGACATTGAAAACCTGCCAGTCCCGGTTATCTCCATTGAACGTGTCGGCGGTAATTTTAAGCAAATTAACAATGATAACTTTACTGGTGGCAAACTTGCCGCAAATCTTTTGATACGTAACAACTGTGAAGTTTTCATTCATATTAATAATGATTTTCGAGAAGACTGGCCATCCTTTAAACGAATCCTGGGATTTGAATATGAGGTAAAAGATCTTTGTTATGAACGGTTTATTGAAAATGATCTCACAGATCCATACCTGCCCAAAGCTACAGAAGCCATGAATAAACTGGTTCAGCATATTACCACAAAATACACCGGTAAAAAAATAGGAGTTTTCTGCTCAAATGACGATATTGCAAGTCTTTTTGAACGTCAGTGCCTCAAAAATAATATTGATATTCCCAACACCATTGAATTGATTGGATACGACAACTCACCTGCATCCAACTATGCCGTTCATCCCATTACCTCTATCGACCAGAATATTTCCCTTATGGCGCAGATTGCAATTCAGTCACTGGAAAACTATATACCATACGAAAGCATGGTACCAGCTTCATTGATTGAAAAAGAAACAACCTGTTAATTTCGTCTTTTACATTCATACAAACGCTTATAAAGTGTATTATTAATTCGTTTTATGTGTGTTTTATGATTGCTTATCCACATAATCCGCTTCGTCCGTAATGTTTTTGTAGCCAAAATGTAACCACTAATTTTATTCACTTCAATGCAATCTATTGAGTGGCACCAGATTTTATACAACACAAAAAGAATTTTACTCCGTCGTTTGCAATTTTATTACGGAGATTCTCTATGAAAAAAGATCTATTGAAAACAAAATCGAATTTATGATAGATGCGTGAAAATATATCTGCTGGACGACGGCTTTTTTCTTTTACCGTCATCCAGCAGATTTTAAATTAATTTTATTCTTTTAACTATTTATTCCCACTTGAAGCATTTTACAGAAATTCCAAAACATATTAATATGACAGCTCCCATAACAACAACAGACAGCAGGACATTTTCGGTTGGCAATCCAAGAAATGTTACTTTCATTAACTGAATACCTTGTGTCATAGGAAAAATACTGATTATCTTCTGCATAGCAACGGGCATAACTTCAAACGGAAGTGTTGTCCCCGAAAAAATCCGCATAGGAAAGCACAAGATACAGGCAATGACACTTATATAAAACACCTAATCCGGCTGCACGTCAAGATTCCGTTCACTTCCTTCTTTTGTTGAGTTGCTTAGATAGCAGCATTCCGGATATCTCTCTGCAAATTCTTTAGTCGTTTCTGTAATCCCTGATTAAATGTATAGACACTATAATATTGATCTTCTTCATTTGTCAGGATAATCGTTTCTTTTTCATACTTTGACAGTTTCATAGCATCTATCCTCTCCTCCTTTCCATATCCTGCTCCAAATATCTCGGTACCGGCTTCCCTGATCTCACAGCGATTGCGATCTGTTTTTCCCGCAATCTCTTGATTACCGACTCTTTTTTCTTTGGTTTCTTCTTTGTTAATTGTTTTGGCCTCTGTGCTGACTTTCTTTCTATCCTTTTCTCTTCTGCATTTTTCAGATTATTTACCTGACCATCTACCATATTATAATTTCCTTCTATTCCGGATTCCCAGCTTCTCTCATAAGTCCCATTCTCAAAAAATTTCTGATAATGTTCCAACCTGTTTTTATATTTTTGATGTTCTTGTTTCCTTTGTTCCGGTACCTTCATGAGCTCATGGAGTTTCTGTTTGGTTTTTTCATCGAAGCCATTCTGACATTCCTCCATGATCATCTTCCCATAACTATCTAGGATGATATAGCAACCTGTCTGTGATATTCCTGATGCTCCATGAGATAAAACTGTTTTCCATCAATAATGATATCATCCGTAGCCATCCAGTTTCCCGGCTTGCCACTAATGCGGTAATTTTCCGTATCCAACGTGACCAATGTACCTGACGGGTTTAATCGGATGAACCCTGATAAAAGCTGTGGATAGTCTTCATTGACATAATAGCAATGAATTTCCCCATTCTGATTCAATACAATCACATCACTGACTTCACAGGACTCTTTCATGCGTTTCCATAAAGCAATTGCATTCTCCCCCGGCAATAATGGCCTGATATCCATCTGCCGGTAATGTTCAATCCGTATCGCAAGTTTCCTGCTTACCGCTTCCTGATAGGAAAGGTGCCAAAGGTCTCTCCCTTCCGAATTACGGTTTACTCGGTAAACTGCAAATTGATCATTCTTCATAAGCATCATCCTCCAGGTTATTCAGATAACGATTCAAATCCAGGGAATAATAATATTTATCTTCGATCATCTGTAACTTACTGATTGCAGATGCAATCGTTTCCAGCAGATCGTCTTCCAATGGATCTTCTTTCGTTTCTTCCAATGCCTCTAAAGTGTCTTTCAAAATATCTATCGTATCTTTTCTTGTGTTTTCCTGGAAAAGAGCCACAACCGCCAATTCATCTTCTTCAAATGTTACTTTACTCATAAGCTCATATCCTCCCTTCTTTTTTGAGATTTGGTTTTCTGTATCTCTCCTTTTTCTTCTTTTGGTCTGGTTTTCTCTACATTCAGAGACTTTTCTTCGATATATTGTTCTACACGTTTCAAAGCTTCCTGCACCAACTTATTTTCTTTATAGAATGGTATGGAATCTAAGATCTCTCTTTGTGATCTTCCGGCAACCATCAGATCCATCATTCCGTCATAATCGCTCCCTTCCTGCAGGTTAAATCCAACGGATTTGAGCCCATTCATTCGTTCTGCAGGTATCTTCTCATACGCTTCTAATGCATCTGGCAGATTCAGATCATGATGAACTTCTCCTAATACCGGAAACTCTGAACACTCTGCCGCATAGAAGCTGATACAACTCGTTTGCTCTAAGATATCCCTTTTCTGAATGTCATTTTCCATTCCAAGTATCTTTTTTCTCTCTTCTACAAATCCGTAAGTTCCTGAAATCCAAAGCGATCCACAAAATATGCTTTCATATCCCCATTCTGATTCATGATCACAACATCACTGACAGACAGGAGTGTGCCTTATAATCCGCTGGTGGATCATCATTAAAAATACTGTAAATCGCATTCATATCTTCATTTGGCAGATACAGGCTGGAATAAACACATCGATACTGATCAGCAGTTACCATGATCCCCTTTTTCTGCAAATCTTCCATTCCCACAAATAATTGATCTCTTCCAGATCCATTTTCATCCAAATGATAGATCGAGAGCCTGCATTCTTTCCTTGTAAACATCATTTCTTCAAACTCTGTTCAAACCGTTCCGGATATATCACTCGCTCTACACGTTCTTTCTGGATCGGATCTCCTTTTTCTATGATTGCTTCTACCATCGTTCCACTTCATTCCAGGATTTTGCAAATAAATGTCCCTGCATCCTATGAGTGCCGTCCGGAATAAACTGTAGATGTTGGGAATTGCTTTCTTCTTTTGCAAAACGGTATCCGGCAGCTTCTACGGCAGCAATTAATTTCTCTTGTTTCTGTTCCAGCATCATTTCTATTTTTCTGTCAGTTCATCGATTATTTCTCCGGCAGTCTTACGGATCACATCCATAGAGGCTTTCAGTTCTCTTAGTTCTTTTCCGCTACTCCAGCCGGCAATATACGGAAAACTGTATTCTGACGTATCCAGTTCAAAGACAGAGCACACACAATACGCGACTGACTCTGCTTCCACTTCTTTTGTCAGCCGGTCCTTCTCGATGCCCTGGCTTTCCATAATCTCCTTGTCATGTAACCTTGCATGTGCGGTTTCATGGATTGCTGTTTTTAAAGTCTGGCTCTGGCTCATGTCTTTTTTGATTACAATCTCTTTATCCAGGTTGTGATAATAACCGTTTGCAGATCCTTCGATCGCATCGAATCGTATCGGTACTGGTGAGATTTCCCGGATTGCTTGCAGGAATAAGTCAAAATCTTCTACTGCCGCTGTCAGGATTTCAGGAGCAAGTGTCCGGATCGGCTCTCCTGTGGTCTGTTCAATATCAAATACTGTGATGGCCTTGAAACACGGAAGTGTGACCTCCACCTCTTCCGTCTTTGGTTTTCCATCCGGACCGATGACCGGTTTCTGATCCTGATCCAATACTGCCTGCTCCTTTTTCCTTTTGATCGGCGCCGGTGCGATAATAGTAATTCCCTTCTCCCCTTTTTTTACCTGTCTGCCCATAGACTGCCAGTTCCGATATCCCGTTACTAAGGTGGCATCCGGTCTTTGCATGGCGATCAACAGCGTATTATTAAAAGAATAATTATGGAATTTTGACATTGTTTTCAAATATTCCTGATAGCGTTCACTGGTAAATAATTCTGCGACTCCTGTTTCCAGGTTTTGCATGATACTGTCCATATCTTTCCCCTGTATGGGAAGTAATTTGGTTTTTGTCAATTCTTCGCTCATTCATTTCCTCTCTTTCTCTTTCAAAAAATCCCCCATACAGCCGTGTGTATGAGGGATTCCCATCTTATTGTTATACGGACTCTACACTTCTATAATTCCATCTCATGTTTCTTTGGTTTTGGATGCTCCATCTTCTGCTCTTTTCCGGTATGTTCATTTTTATCGAGCTGAGCTGCCTTTTCCTTCTGACGCTCTTCAAATTTATCTGCCCTTTCAAATACCCGGTCTTTCACATCATAATGATAGACATGATCGGAAAGTCGTTCTTCCGGAGCGACTTCATTTTCATTGATCGTCTGGACCATATCCTCCAGAACCTGGTAATCAAATGCTCCATTATCCGGAATGACTAATGTTTCATGAGTGGAAGAAGGCAGAATAAAAAAGTTTCCCTGAAAGCCTTCCCCGATCTGATCCATTACTTCCGGATAAAAAATCACACCTGCGCCATCCACTGTCTGCGGATTCGTGATAATGAACATCGGAACCTCCCTTTCCATTCCCATTCCCTTTGAAATAATTTCTGCAATGTTCTGAACAGGTTCATCCCTCATGATTGTTTCAGGACCCATTCCCATAAGCTGCTCGATCATACTTCCCATAATCATCACCTGAACCGGTCTGACATTAGGACTGTTTTCCATGGCATCTGCATGAAGCTGTTCCTCACTGATCCCATAACGCTTTAGAATATCATTCGTGATCGTCGTAGAACCCACCCCAATATCATCAATGCTGATTGCAAGATGATAGGTAATTGCCAGATCTTCTCTCATCTGGTGAGGTACGTTCTGCAGCATTTCTTCATTTTTTTCTGCTGAAGATACGCGGATGAACAACTTATCCTTTGCAGTCTCATATTCTGTAATGCTCTTCGGATCAAACTGTTCCGGTGCATCAAGCACCAGCTCCGTAATATTTCTCAAAATGTTTTCCATAGAATTCTGTGGATCTGACTGGAACATTTCGTATAACTGATTCAGGTTAAAGGTCGGCGCGATTACCTGATTTTCTTTTAAGACCGTGATTCCGAGATAATTCTCATTTAATTTCTTTATCTCTTCGATTCTTACCTGTGCATCTTCATATTCAATCGGAAGAAACTGTTTGATTCTTCCCTTTACTTCGTCAACAAATTGATTAAATTCCATATTCTATTCCTCCTATTTTTTCTTATTTTTCTTCGTTGTTTTTCTTTCCGGGAAAGATAATGAAAATGTCACTCTCCCGTTTTCATCGGCTTCCATATGCAGATTCGCTTCAAAATACTGATCTTTCTTTCTGGAATACAGATCCTTCACATGAACACTTCCATTCTTCAGAAGCTCAGCAGCCATCCTGGCATCCATATCCTTTTCCATACTCTGTAAATACTTGTTTTCTTTCCAGAGACAGAAATTACATTCACGGTTGCCGCAATAGAAATTTTTCTTTCCTTCATAGACCAGGCTGCCACAGACCGGACAGGTTCCCAAGCTCTCTTTTTTCTGGAACCTTCGTGTCTCTTCTTCCGGAATGGAGTCACAATGATTCAGCATCATGGAAATCAGCTTTTCGATGCCTGTCATAAACTGCCCAGGAGCCATCTTTCCCTGCTCCATCTCTAACAGTTGGTTTCCCATTCGGCTGTCATGGTGGCAGACTTCAAGAAATCCGGTAAGATATCGATCAATATTTTTCCGTCCTCTGTCGGAAGGATCTGTTTGCCTTTTCGTACCGCATACTGGGAAGCGATCAGTTTTTCTATGATCCCTGCTCTTGTTGCCGGAGTGCCCAGCCCTTTCTTCTCGGTATCTTCCTCAAATTCTTTATTTCCAGCGGTCTCCATAGCTGCAAGCAGGGTATCCTCACTATACGGTTTTGGTGGTGCTGTAAAATGTTCCGTCTTCGCTGCGGATACGTTGTAAAACTTATGATCTGCTTCTACTTTGGGAATGCGGTCCTTCCCTGCATCCGCCGGGTTTTCTATAGCAAGTCCATCCTCATTCTTGAAACATTCTTCAAAAAGTTTCCACCCGATCTGTTTGACCACTTTCCCTTTTGCTTTAAAAATCTCATCCTGACATCGCACTTCCACCTCTGTCTCCATGAATACATGATCTTCTTCCATTGCTTCTACAGTATGTACTGCAATCAGGAATAAAATCTTCTGTTCCCATTCTCTTAACTTAGAAAAATCAAATTCTGCAAGTTCTACCGTAGGATGATTGCATGATGATCCGATACTTTCTTGTCATTCAGCACCTTCTTTACCTCCGGTGTTTTGGGCTGGTCAAACGGTCCCAGCAATTGATATTTCTCATTCTGTTTATTTCTATTTCCATTGCAGATTCTTCATTGACTACTCCCAGCAATTCATCAATGCTTGTCAATTTGATTGTTTCTCCACTTCTACTTTTCATTTTCCAAAACCTCCTGCGTCAGATTTTCATAAGCCATAGATACTTTTCCATTTGGACAATGGCAATAAATACTTTTTCCTTCCGCACTTGCTTCAGCTACCTTGACTGACAAAGGAATGACATTTTCAAAGATAGCAATCTTAGAACCATAAGTTTCTTTCACTCTGGAAGCAATATCTTTGGCGTAATTAGTACGAAAATCCACCATTGTTAAAAGAATCCCCTGAATTGTCAGTTTCCGGTTCAATCTCTTCTTTACCATAGAAATAGTCCTGATCAACTGCTGAAGTCCTTTAACCGGTAGATATGCAGCTTGTACAGGTATCAAAACCATATCAGAAGCCACTAATGCATTGATAGTCATCATGCCCAAACTCGGCATACAATCAATTAAAATATAATCGTATCGTGATCGCATCGTATCAATATATTCCTTCATGATCAGCTCTCTGCTCATTACATTACTCATGGTTACTTCTAAAGCAGATAACTCAATATTGGCCGGTAGGAGATCCACTTGTTCCTCATGATGTAAAATACCTTCTTCCTCAGCAATTTCCTCGTCATTGATAATATTCATCATAATAGTTGCAAGTGTAGTTCCAATATCATCCGGTTCTACATATCCAAGACTTGCAGTTAAACTTCCCTGTGGATCCGCATCGATCAATAACACTTTTTTTCCTTGTCTTGCCAATCCTACCCCAAGATTTAAAGTCGTTGTACTTTTTGCAACTCCGCCTTTCTGGTTTGCTACTGATATAACTTTTCCCATTCTTCTTTCTCCCTTCTGATATTCTCTCGCAGATATTTTTCAAATGTACTTCGTTTAATTAAAACTTTTTTTCCAATCTTATAAACTGCTCCTGCCTTATGAGATAATCTTACGATTGGCTTATATCCAAGATTGTAATAATCCATAGCTTGTCTATAACTTATAAATTCATGTTGCATAAATTCTATATCTTCATCATCAATAAGATGAGAAAACATCCAAACTTTTCCATGCATCTCGAATCCCCTTTTCTTCGAACTAACGTTCCTTTATTTTTCATGAAATTGCTCAAGATACTCATCAAAGATTTCTCTGTTTATCAAAACAATTCCATCCATTCTGTAAATCGCTCCTGCATCATTTGCTAGTTCCATCAATTTTTTATGTGACAAACTATATACAATTTCAGCTTGTTGATAACGAAGAAATTTTCTTCTAAGTCTGCGTGCTTCTTCTTTTACCTCTGAACGCTTCTGCTGGTTATAATACATATTTTCTGTTTTCAAATCTGTTTCCCCTTTCACCTTTTATTCGACCACAACAAACATTGTTAATGAATAAAAAAGGGCACTCTCTGAAAGATTTTTCTTTCAAAAAGTGCCCTCAACAAATTCATATTGTTGGAGTAGTATTACTGACAACTAATCACCATTCTTCATGATGATTCATGTTTGAATACAAATTTGTTGTCAAATTGTTGTCAAAAAGAATTTTTGTTGTCAAATTGTTGAAGATTTCTTACTTTCTTAGTTACAACTTCGCTCCTGCCGGAATCTTATCATCCAGAATCAGAACATTGAGTCCTTCTCTTCCTTCTACAAGGTGTGTAGCGGAGATAATCATACCGCAAGAATCAATTCCCATCATCTTACGTGGAGGAAGATTTGTGATTGCAAGTAATGTCTTTCCTACTAAGAATTCTGGCTCATAGTAATCGTGAATTCCGCTTAAAATCACACGATCTACGCCACTTCCGTCATCTAATACGAACTTCAGAAGTTTCTTAGATTTTGGAACTGCTTCACATTCTTTTACCTTTACAGCTCGGAAATCTGACTTGCTGAATGTTTCGAAATCAACCATGTCTTTGAATAATGGTTCCACTTCTACGTTGGAGAAATCGTATGTTTCTTTCACTTCAGCAATCGCTTTTTCCACTGTTTTTTCAGCCGGAGCAGACTGTGCAGCATTGTTAGCTTCATTCTTTGCAGCCCCCATGCTCTTCATTGTCGGGAAGAGCAGCACGTCTCTGATTGCCTCAGCTCCTGTCAGAAGCATACACATACGGTCAATGCCGAATCCAATACCACCGGTCGGCGGCATACCGATCTCCAGTGCGTTCATGAAGTCTTCATCTGTTGTATTGGCTTCATCATCGCCCTGGGCAAGCAGTTCTTCCTGGGCTTTAAAACGTTCTCTCTGGTCGATCGGGTCATTCAGCTCAGAGTAAGCATTTGCCATTTCCCATCCATTCATGAAGAACTCGAAACGCTCTACATATTCCGGATTTTCTGGCTTTTTCTTCGTCAGCGGCGAGATCTCAACCGGGTGGTCCATAACGAACGTCGGCTGAAGCAGGTGCTCCTCTACAAACTCCTCAAAGAAGAGATTCAGGATATCACCTTTTTTATGTCTCTCTTCAAACTCAATATGATGCTCTTTTGCAAGTTCTCTTGCCTGCTCCAGAGTCTCAACTTCATTCCAGTCAACGCCTGCGTACTTCTTCACTGCGTCAACCATTGTGATACGCTCGAACGGCTTGCCGAGATCCATCGGGATTCCCTTGTATACGATCTGTGTCGTTCCGAGCACTTCCTGTGCAACAAAACGATACAAATTCTCTGTCAGATCCATCATGCCGTGGTAATCTGTAAATGCCTGGTAAAGCTCCATCAGAGTGAACTCCGGGTTATGTCTTGTATCAAGACCCTCATTACGGAATACACGTCCGATCTCATATACCTTCTCGAGTCCTCCGACGATCAGTCTCTTCAGGTACAGCTCAAGGGAAATACGAAGCTTCAGATCTTCGTTCAGGGCATTGAAATGTGTCTCGAACGGTCTTGCTGCTGCTCCACCTGCGTTCTGTACAAGCATTGGAGTCTCAACTTCCATGAATCCTTCTCCGCTTAAGTACTTGCGGATCGCACTGAGAATCTTGGAACGCTTGATAAAGGTATCTTTAGACTCTGTATTCATGATCAGGTCTACATATCTCTGACGGTAACGGGTATCTACATCTGTCAGACCGTGGAACTTCTCCGGGAGGATCTGTAAGCTCTTGGAGAGGAGTGTCACCTTCTCTGCATGGATAGAAATCTCACCTGTTCTTGTTCTGAAAGCAAATCCTTCCACTCCGAAGATATCACCGATATCCGATTTTTTAAAATCAGCGTAAGACTCTGTTCCGATCGCATCTCTTGCAACGTATACCTGGATGCTTCCCTGTAAATCCTGGATATTGCAGAAAGAAGCCTTGCCCATGACTCTCTTAAACATCATACGTCCTGCAATTGCCACATGGATCGGACTTGCGTCCATGATATTTCTTCTCTCTTCGTAATCCTTTTTAAGAGCTTCTTTCGCCTGCTCCTCATCCATTCCCTCTACGTTCGGCTCCTGGCGGTCTTTTAACAGCTCAGTCTCATGTGCCTCGTAAAGACCTTTCACCTCAAGCGAATGATGTGTCTGATCGAACTTTGTAATCTGGAACGGGTCTCTTCCGTTCTGCTGCAGCTCTGCAAGTTTCTCGCGGCGAACCTTCAGTAAGTGGTTAATGTCCTGTTCCTGTGTCTGCTGTGCCAATCTCTTCACTCCCTTTTCTTTGTATTTTTTAGATATTTCTCTGGATAGAAAGTACTTTGTACTGCATAATTCCGGCCGGTGTTTCTACATCGACAATATCATCCTTGTGCGCGCCGATCAGAGCTTTTCCTACCGGAGACTCGTTGGAAATTTTTCCTTCCAGGCTATTTGCTCGGTGGAACCAACGATCTGGAACTCGATTTCCTCGTCATACTCCAGATCCAGTACGTCTACTTTACATCCGATATTGATCTTATCAGAATCTACTTCGTCCTCAACAACAACCTCTGCGTTTTTCAGGATTTTTTCGATCTCTTCAATTCTTGCCTCGATATCACGCTGCTCATCTTTTGCTGCATCGTACTCGGCGTTCTCGGAAAGGTCTCCCTGCTCTCTTGCTTCTTTGATTTTACCGGCAATTTCTCTACGTTTGTTTACTTTGAGATCATGAACTCGTCCTCCAGTTTTTTCAGGCCGGCATAGGTAAGAATCGTTTTTTTCTGTTCCATTTTATACACCCTTTCTATCGTTTCTGTATCCAGTCATATCTGATTTTATTCTGTAAACTCTCCGGAAATGCGCTGTATTTTCAGTATTCCCGGTTGAAATAAGGATAGACTCCGCCTATCCTAACAATTAAAGTAGTATAAAGGATTGCCCACGGAATGTCAAGAAAAAAAGAAACGCAGGAAAGATTTTCTTTTTCACAAATCCTTCCTGCATCTTTCTCTTATTTTTCCTTTATTTTTCGGATGAGCTTCCTGTCAGTGCTTTCTTTTTCCAATTTCCTTTTTTATAGAAAATCAGCGTCAGAAGCGCACCCATGCACCAGCTTACCAGCATGGAAATCCAGAGTACCTGATATCGTCCGTTTGGCAGCTCCGGCGTTCTGGTCAGAAAGGCCAGATCGTATGCCAGCGGCACACGGATTACAACGGTAACAACCATCGAAATCCACATCGGGGTCATCGTATCGCCTGCTCCACGCATGACGCCGGAAAGCGACTGTGTTATTGCCATGGCAATATAGCCGACCGCAAGGATCTTCATCATATTGGCACTTAATGTTACGAGCTCTGTGGTATTCGTAAAGATTCCCATCAGATGATGGCCGAAAATAACAATTAAAAGGGTAATGGTCGTTGAGGTTCCGACTGCAACCAGTGTTCCCTGTTTTGCACCCTGCTCTACGCGGTCCATACGGCGTGCACCGACATTCTGACCGGCATACGTTGTCATCGCGGTACCAAACGAAAAGTTCGGCATCATTGCAAAGCCATCGACACGCATGATGATAACATTCGCGGCGATAACCATTTCACCGAAGCTGTTGGTCAGCGACTGTACGATAACCATCGCCATGGAGAAGATCGCCTGGGTAATACCGGACGGCAGACCAAGGCGGATAATTTCCATCGAATACTGTTTTTTCATTTTCAGATATTTGGGTCTGAAATCAAAGATGTCGGTCATACGCATCAGACGCCACATGCAGAGTACTGCAGAAATTGCCTGCGCAATCACGGTCGCGTATGCAACTCCGGCAACGCCATGTGGAACTGGGAAACGAATACAATATCCAATACAATGTTGATGACCGTTGCCACCAGCAGATAAATCAGCGCCGAAATCGAATCGCCGAGTCCGCGAAGGATACCACATAGAATGTTATAGTACGCACTGCCGGCACAGCCCACCATCAGGATCACCAGATACGAGGTACACCAGTCGATGATAGAATCCGGTGTTTTCAGCATTTCCAGCAGCGGTCTTGAGAGGACGGCTCCCAGAATCATAATAATGATGGAAGAAATTGCTGTCAGCGTGACGCAGTTTCCGATCGTCATCGAAAGCTCTTTTCTTTGTCTTGCTCCAAAATACTGCGACACCATGACGCCAGCGCCGACAGAAATTCCGACGAACAGAACCAGAAGCAGGTTTAAGATCGGGCTGGCGCTTCCAACTGCTGCAAGCGCGTTGTCCCCGACATATTTTCCGATTACAATACTGTCAACCGTGTTGTAGAGCTGCTGGGCAATGTTGCCGATCAGCATAGGGATTGTAAAAGCTACAATCTTTTCCCACGGCTTTCCCACCGTCATGTCGGACGGTGCGAAAAGTTCTTTGATAGTCATACACTACACTCCCTCTTTTGTTTTTTTATTCCCAATACCTCTAAATGTCAGTATAGCATAGAAAAAGTACCCGTGATATATCAATATTGGCATATCATAGGTACTTTTTTGACTTATTTTACTTACTTGTCAGCCGCGTTCCCACTCATTCAGCATCTGTTCCAGCTCCTGCAGGCTCTCCACCTGGTTGATCGCTGCGCGCAGTTTCGCCGAGTGCGGGAATCCCGCCGTGTACCACGCAACGTGCTTCCGCATCTCGCGGATGCCGATCGCGCCGCCTTTGTATTCCACCTGCATGCGCGCATGGCGAAGCATCATCTCTTTTACCTCATGCTGCGTCGGCTTTGCAAGTGTTTCTCCGGTTTCCCTGTAATGAAGAATCTGTTTAAAAATCCACGGATTTCCTTCCGCGCCGCGGCCAATCATAATGCCATCGCAGCCCGTCTGTTCAACCAGCGCTTCGGCGCTCGCCGCATCAACCACATCGCCATTTCCGATGACCGGAATCGAAACCGCTTCTTTTACCTGACGGATGATATCCCAGTCTGCTTTTCCGGAATAGAACTGTGCCCGCGTTCTTCCATGCACCGCAATCGCAGCCACACCGCAGTCCTCGAGAATCTTTGCAATCTCCACAGCATTCGCCGACTCTTCGTTAAATCCCTTTCGAATTTTAACTGTCACCGGCTTTTTCACTGCCTTTACCATACCGGTCACAATCTTCCGCACCAGCGCAGGATCCTTCATCAGCGCGGAGCCCTCGCCGTTGTTGACGACCTTCGGCACCGGGCAGCCCATGTTAAAATCCAGAATGTCAAACGGCCGCTCCTCGATCTGTGCGGCAATCTGCGCCAGAATTTCCGGATCACTGCCAAAAAGCTGGAGCGATACAGGATGTTCACCCGGATGAATCGTCATCAGATCCTCGGTATTTTTGTTCTTATACAGAATCGCCTTCGCGCTGACCATCTCCATACAGATCAGGCCTGCTCCCTGCTCCTTGCAGAGAACGCGGAACGGCAGATCCGTCACACCTGCCATCGGTGCGAGCACGAGCGGATTTTGCATTTCCACATTTCCGATTTTCAGCGGAGACATCGTCTGGAGCGTACGTTTCTTACTTTCCATCCGGCTTCTCTCCGTCTTCTTCTGCGAACGCTTCCTCCGGCACTTCCTCGCCGAGGAAGAAAACGCGGTAATACAGCTCCAGAGATTCCAGCAGATCCTTTTTCTCCTCCTGATACTGCTTGATCCGCAGCGCACCGCCGATCTCATCGTACATCGCATCCGCATCTACAGCCTCTGTTTCGAACTGCAGACTGCCGTCACTGTCAAACCACATGGTGAAAATGCCGCCGATTTCCACGGTGAACATAACGCACATGATATGAAGCTCATCCTGCACGGACTGCGGCAGGGATGCAAAATCCTGGTTAAAATAATATTTCTGCTCATACGCACTCGCTCCGCAGAGCACTACTTTTTCATCATCTGAATACATATATTTTCCTTTCCTGATCCAAGTTTTTTATACATAACTGTACAGGCCGCGCACTGAAACCTCGCCGGAATGCACTTCCGCGATCGTTCCATCCTCTTTTCTCACACGCAGCTCACCCGTCGACGTGATGCCGAGCGCCACACCCTCGAACGGCTCTTTCGGATCCAGCACACGCACCGGCTGATCCTTATTTGCAAGTACAGCCTCATAGGCTTCCTGCAGCGCCGAGAGATCTCCCGCCTCCAGGAATTTTTCGTAATTCTCCTCGAACGCCTCCAGCACCGCTGCGACTATTTTCGCCCGATTGACCGGATGCCCCATTTCGATCGCCAGTGACGTCGCGATCTCAGCAATTTCTTCCGGAAACTCCGTCTGGTTCACATTGATTCCCGTTCCAATGACGACATAATTGATGTAATCGATCTGTGCACTCATCTCGGTTAAGATTCCGCAGAGCTTTTTCCCGTTCAGCACCGCATCGTTCGGCCACTTAATTCTCGTGTCGACGCCGAGCGCTCTCTGTACCCCCTGCACAACAGCAAGTCCCATCACAATCGTCAGCATCGGCGCTTTGGCCGGCTCGAGATCCGGGTACAGCAGGAGGGACATCGAAACGGAAGTTCCCTCCGGCGATTTCCAGACTCTTCCGCGGCGGCCTTTTCCAGCGGTCTGCGTCTCGGCCGTTGTCAGTGTACCGTTCGGCGCTCCTTCTTCCGCCAGGCGCTTCGCCCACGTATTTGTCGAATCTACTTCATGGCTGTAATAGACCGTCTGTCCAACATATTTCGTATGCGTGCGGCTTTCCAGCTCGTCCTTCGTCATCAGATCCGGCTCGTTCAGCAGACGGTAACCTTTATTCTGTACCGCCTCGATCTCGTATCCTTCCTCTTTTAACTGATTCATGATCTTCCACACTGCAGTACGGGAAATTCCAAAATGTTCACACAAATCCTGACCCGAAACATTTTCTCCTGATTCTCGCAGAAGGCGCAGTGTCTCAGCTCTTTTATTTTCCAGCATATGATATCTTCACACTCCTCACATAAACCAACAGCAGCGCTGCGAAAGACGTGCTCCGCAGCGCTGCTGTACGTGTCTTGCCATTCTTCTATTATACACAGTCTGTTCCGGTTTTTCCACCAGAAAGTTTATGCACCAAGCGTTGCTGCCATCACAGCTTTGATCGTGTGCATGCGGTTCTCTGCTTCCTCGAAGACTCTCGACTGTGCGGACTCAAATACCTCATCGGTAACTTCCATCTCATCCAGTCCGTAACGGTCGTGGATCTCTTTTCCAATCTTTGTTTTCAGATCGTGGAACGACGGCAGGCAGTGCAGGAATACCGCGGTATCCTTGGCATTTGCCATTGCTTCTTTTGTCACGCGGTACGGAGTCAGATCGTGGATTCTCTCCTCCCATACGCTGTCCGGCTCACCCATGGATACCCAGACATCCGTATAGATAACATCGGCGTCTTTCGTTCCCTCTTTTACATCCTCGGTGAGGGTGATGGTTGCGCCGCTCTCCTTTGCATACTCTTCACACTGTGCAACGAGTTCCGCGTTCGGGAAGTATTTCTTCGGTGCGCAGGCTACAAAATCCATACCCATTTTTGCAGATGCAATCATCAGGGAATTTCCCATGTTGTAGCGGGCGTCGCCCATGTAAACGAGTTTGATGCCTTTTAAGTGGCCGAACTCTTCCTGGATTGTCAGCATATCGGCGAGCATCTGGGTCGGGTGGTACTCGTTGGTCAGTCCGTTCCATACCGGGACTTTGGAATATTTTGCCAGCTCCTCTACGATCTCCTGGCCGAATCCACGGTACTCAATTCCCTCATACATTCCTGCAAGAACGCGGGCCGTATCTTTGATGCTCTCTTTTTTACCGATCTGGGAACCGGTCGGGTCAAGATAGGTGGTTCCCATGCCGAGATCATGTGCGGCTACTTCGAAGGAACAGCGGGTTCTGGTGCTGGTTTTCTCGAAGATCAGCGCAACGTTTTTACCGCGCAGGGTGTCCACCGGAATGCCTTTCTTTTTCTTATCCTTCAGCTCTGCGGACAGATCCAGCAGATAGGAAATCTCTTCCGGGGTGAAATCCTTTAATGTCAGAAAATCGCGTCCTTTTAAATCCATGGTGTGTTCCTCCTTAAATATATCGGTATGTAATGTATTTTTATCGCTTAAGATGGTTTCTATTATGAAACAGGCCGGCGCATCTGTCAAGGGGTGAAATGTATATTTTTACGTATTTTACTTGTATTATTCATAATATATGTATTTTTATACATTTTTATTCTGTTATTCTTACCGGCAACTACAGAATCTGCCAGTGGCAGCTCCCTCCGGATGCAGAGCAATAAAAAATTCTCCCGTGTCCGGCATGATGCGTTTCACGGGAGAATCCTGCTTTTTTATTTCTGTCCTTCTTTCCCTGCCGGGCCTTTCTGCTCTTCCACGATTCCCTTGAATGTGGTAGCCAGACTTGCCAGTCCCTGCAGATCGGACGGAACAACAATCTTCGTTGCTTTTCCATTCGCCAGAACACCAAGTGCCTCGAGACTCTTTAAGGTAAGAACCGCATCGTCAGCACCTGCCTCTTTGATGGCACGGATACCATCGGCATTTGCCTGCTGTACTTTGAGGATCGCCTCCGCCTGGCCTTCTGCCTCGCGGATTCGTTTCTCTTTTTCTGCCTCAGCACGAAGAATCGCTGCCTGCTTCTCTGCCTCTGCATCCAGGATCGCAGACTGTTTTTTACCTTCGGCAACCAGGATGGTCGATTTTTTCTCACCTTCTGCAATCAGGATTGCTTCACGGCGTTCACGCTCTGCTTTCATCTGTTTCTCCATGGCTTCCTGAATGGCTGCCGGAGGCATGATGTTTTTCAGCTCAACACGGTTGACTTTAATGCCCCACGGGTCGGTTGCGATATCGAGAGCTGCCTGCATCTTCGTGTTGATAATCTCACGGGATGTCAGTGTTTCGTCCAGCTCCAGATCTCCGATGATGTTTCGAAGTGTCGTTGCGGTCAGGTTTTCAATGGCCATCAGCGGATTTACAACACCGTATGCGAACAGCTTCGGATCGGTAATCTGGAAAAATACGACCGTATCAATCTGCATCGTAACGTTATCTTTTGTAATGACCGGCTGCGGCGGGAAATCCACCACCTGCTCTTTTAAGTTCACGCGGATTGCCACGCGCTCGATAAACGGAACCTTAAAATGAAGACCGGTTGCCCAGGTGCCTTTGTATTTTCCAAGACTCTCAACAACGTAAGCACTGGCCTGCGGCACGATCTTCACACACGATGCTGCAATAAACAGTACAATCACAAGAAGAAAAATCATTAAAATTCCTGCAATTCCTCCACCACTCATGTTTCATTTCCTCCTTCTTTTTCTTTGACCTTTACAATCAGCTTGACGCCTTCCACACGGAGCACTTCCACCACGGTCTCTTTCGGGATAATGCCTCCTTCGCTTTCCGTTCTCGCAGTCCAGGTGTTTCCGCCCAGCGATACCTTTCCGGTGCCTGCCAGGTTGGAAATCTCTTCTGCGACGATCCCTTCCATTCCAATCACGCGGTCTACATTTGTTTTTAAGGTATCCTTATTCAGGAAACGGACGGCTACAGGACGTGTAAAAATCAGAAGTATCAGCGATACAACAAGAAAGCAGACCATCTGAATTACAAATCCGGCTCCGCACATAGCTGCGATCAGAGCAATCAGGCGCCGCCCGCAAACCAGATGGTTGCCAGACCTAACGTTGCCGCCTCAATCACCAGCAAAACCACAAGCGCAATCAGCCAGTACACTGCATATTCCATGCTCCTCTCTCCTTTCCGATTTCTTGGCTGTTGGATTCATGATACTATATGAGAATGAAAATAGCAAGCGGAGAGGTGGAATATTCAGAAAAAAGACAGGATTTTAAGAACTGGTCGCACAGAGACAGCGCAGAAAACCCGATCTTCTTATTCTTCCATCACATCTTTTCATTTTAAAACGGCTACAACCATTCTTTACACACTCCTATCTGTTGTGATGCAGTTATAGAAACGAAGAAATTTGTAATGTTTAAAGCGTTCGAAAAAGCAGATTACATTTTCATAACGTTTTGCACCTGTGTGAAGTGAAAGGAATGGCTATAAAAATGAAAAACTGGAAAACAGCTCTTTCAAGAAGGAAATAAAGAAAGGAAATATAAAGACTGATTTTTTATTTATAAACTATCAATTCCAAGGCTTGACATCCATACAAAAACAGCTGCCACAACAAAATACATATGCATCTGTATAAAAAGTACCAAGGTAAATGCTAATAATTTCCAAAACAGCGATTTAATCTGCCTTGTATAACGAATGCACTCTTTTAGTGTCAGTTTTTGTTCTACAAACGGGTTTCTGCTGTATTGCTTTAATATCTTCGCCGCGACACGAATTTTTTTCCCTTGATATGTCATTTCTTCTTTGGCAAGATACATTGCACCAATGAGCAGATGAAAGAAAATCAGATCTCCATATTCTCTGGAAAGATGCTTTTCTTTCAGAAACTGTTCAAAATCAGATGCAATCAAAATCCAGTTTCTCATCAGATTCTTTTTCGGTTGATATGTCAGGGACTGGAGATTTTCACGGTAAAGAACGATGCTCTGTGGGACAAAAGCATATTTCGGATGGCATGCACAGCATCTAAAATTATGTGCCTTGTCTTCGGCGTAACTGTATGGGGGAATCCACAAATCGTGAGATCCAGAAAAGATTTGCGGTAGAGTTTTCCCCAGTCGTAAGAAAGCGTTCCTTTTTGAAAAAATCCATGAAACCGGAACTCTGCGCTGTCCGGGTTTTCTTTTTCCAGATTACTGCAGCATTTCACTTTTTCGCCATTCGCCCTCCATCTGCGATATGTTCCGATCACAATATCTGCCTGCTCTCTTTCTGCCCGTGCGGCAAGGGAACGTATGGCAGATGAATCGTCCAGCTTGTCGTCTGCATCCAGGAAGAGAAGATATTTTCCTGTTGCTTGTTTTATCCCTGCATTTCTGGCTGCTCCACTGCCTTTATTATTCTGATGAATCACACGGATTCTTGGATCTGCTGCAGCAAGTTCCTCACACATTTGATTGGAACGATCTGTTGAACCGTCATTCACCAAAACAATCTCCAACTCTGAATAGTCCTGTTTTCGTACGCTCTCAACACACTCCGTCAGAAATTTTTCCGCCTGATAGACCGGAATAATCACACTTACCAGTGGATAAAACATCTTTTTTCTTTCCTCTTCTCCTATTCTTTGTACCCAAAATATAGCGGATTTTTAAAGAAACGTCAACTGAACTTTGCTTTCTTTTTGTTTTCATTTACAAATGTCTCAGCGTATTGATTCCTCCATTATTCTATAAAACAAGCTATTTCTCATCCACTCTTTACACCACAGTATATGTTGTGCTAAAGTTATAAAAGGGTCAAACATTTGCACACCCATTCCTATTTTTCCTGAAAACATTTTTCGGATATATTCTGCACGTTGGACATTACTGGCAGTATTCCTACTTAGCAGTTGCATCAATATATGGCTTTGGCGAACAGATCATAAAAAAATACGTTTTATCTGTCTGGATGCTTTTGTCATGTTGTTAATCATGAATCTTGGAAATGGATATATCCATTATTACCAGATGCTATCTTAAATAAAATACCAGAAAATGAGCGGTCCAGTGTATATAATTATGAGACAAGTTCCCAATGGCTGCTGTCTGGACTTGAACCTTATGACAAATACTGTATTACAGCAGACCATTTTTCGATGCTTTCAAATGAAATTTTTCAGCATATTCAAAATTTATTCGAGCACAGAGAGCCTATGTACATAGTAACAGGGCGCAATGTGCAGATTCAAAACCAAATTGTACAAACATATCTGGAAAAAGATTATACTGAATTGTATACCAACAACATTTATACATTATATCAAAAAATTCCTTAAACACTAAATAAATCGTTCTCACTATTAAAGTAAAGAAAAAAATATATCAACTTCTACAAAGAAAATTGAACAACTTTGACAATGTAAACTGATTTTTTGTACTGTTTCGTTATCGAAAGTATACTGTTTTTTTTGGTACAATATACGAAAGGATCGTTACAAATGAAAAAACAGATCATTGATTTTGTCATCACATGGGTGGACGGATCAGACCCCTTATGGTTTCGCCAAAAACAGAACGCCAAAAAAAAGCAAGGAGTTTCTGTTGATATCGACGACCGTATTGAACGCTATCGCGACTGGGAAATTCTAAAGTATCTATTTCGTTCGATAGAAAACTTTGCTCCATGGGTAAATAACGTATATTTTGTAACATGCGGTCATCTGCCGGCGTGGCTCAATACAGAATGTCCAAAATTGCAGATTGTTTCACACAAAGATTTTATTCCCGAAAAATATCTCCCCACCTTTAACTCGCATTCCATTGAGTGGAATTTCCACCGGATAAAAAATCTGTCGGAACACTTTGTTTATTTTAATGATGATATGTTTTTGCTGCATCCAATAAAGCCAACCGATTTTTTGAAAACGGAAAACCCGTTGATATGCTTGCCCTGCAGCCCGATGTTGCAAACGTAGAAGATACCATTATGCCATATATCTATCTGAACAATACTATGCTGCTTGCCAAGTACTTTGACAAACGGGAAAACATGAAAAAGCAGCCAGGTGCCTATTTTCACATCGGATATCCTCCCATGTACTTTGGATATAATCTTCTGGAAATGGCATTTCACGATTTACCGGTTTTTACACCGTTCATGGCCCGTCTCCTTTGAAAAAGGAGACTTATCGTTTCTTCTGGGAAAAGGAAGAAGAATTGTTAGACGGTGTCTGCAGCCACCCATTTCGTCATAAAGATGATGTGAGCCAATATGTTCTGCGGGAATATCAGAAACTGAGTGGTGATTTCGTTCCAAGAAACACGCACAAGTTCTGTAAATACTTCAATTTAAAACCGGAAAACCCGGAACTGGTAAAGACAATCACAAAGCAGACTGCAAAGTGCATCTGCATCAATGACAGCAATTTTGAAATCCCATATGAACATGTAAAACGGGAACTGAACGATGCCTTTTCCAAACTTTTTCCGCAGAAATCACAGTTTGAAAAGTAAATTTTGTTCCATATTCAGAGGCGGAAATTTATCTGCATCTATTTTGGCATTACGTTATCGGAACGTTCTTGTTTTTTAATCGAAATAGTAACATTTTTACCCCAAATCTATTGACATTTGCGGGATTTTCCTCCTATAATAAGAATTGTAACCAAGGATGATTTTGCAAGAAAAGGACGTGAATATATATGACTAAAAATTACACAAAACCAATCGTTACAATTGATTCTGGTATGGCAGAAGGTGTTTATGCGGCAAGTGGTGCAACAAAAGGAACTCTGAACGTTACTTATTATGGCGTATGGGATCGTTGGGGCACAAATGGTGGTAAAGGACTTGCACAGGCAAGCTGGTCTGATCTGGATGGAACCATCACATTGAATATTAATTTCAATGATACTGTTGATTCAATCGAGACAGATGATGCCTCCGTACAGAAATCCTGGTCTGGAAAAACTGCCACCCTCACTTTTGCAAGCACAGCAACCAATCCGCTGACCATTGGTATTCATCTGAACCATGGAACCAGCATCGACGATCTGCAGCTCACTGGATTTGACTACTCAGTGAACTAAAAAATGAACCATGTATGTGAACCATATCTTTTCGCTTCGTTTGAAAAGATATGGTTCACAGAAAAAAGCAGCCAGAATGGCGCGGAAGGGGTGCAGAAAATGAGTAAATATGTAAAACCTGTAATTTCTCTGGATGAAGGAATGGCTGAAGGTGTTTATGCGGCAAGTGGATGTTATACTGCATCTGCATATATTCACCAGACTCCAGAAAACGGACGTGGCGATTACCGTATTCAGGTAAATGGAAAGCATAATGCTGATCATACCAAGGAAGCCCAGGTTCTGACTATCAGTTTCAACCAGAATGTTACTTATGTTTCTGGCGGCGCAGGACTTATTTCCGGTAACGAAACCACTACACTGAAAGTAAAACTGGCTTATCATCAGAATCCAACCGATAATATCGGTTTCGGTGACTTGGTTGTTACTTCCGATGCAGGTCTTGCAATTACTGGAGTAAGCATTACCGATTAATGGATCACTTCCCGTATTCTAAAAATGGAATGCCTTTTGGCATTCCATTTTTTATTCGCTTGTAACCTGTTTTTACAAATTCGGCTCCAAATTTTGCAGGTACTTTCAATTCTGCAACTTTCTTCAATTTTAGAAATCCTTCTCCATCTCCAAAATTTCTTTCTCGCCCAGCTCCTCACACTTCTTTCCTCGAATCGCATACACTCTCGTACAGATCCAAGCACCGTCGGCCGGTGTGTCGTTACAATGCAGGTTCGCGGATACGTATCTGTCATAATATTTTTCAGCACTTTCCGTTCCGTCGCCACATCGAGCGCCGAAGTTGCTTCATCCAGCAGCAAAATCGGAGATTTTCGAAGCAGTGCACGCGCAATCGAAAGCCGCTGTGCCTGTCCTTCTGAGAATCCGCCGCCGCGTTCTTTCACCATACTTTCAATACCATCCGGCAGTTTCTCCACAAATTCCCATGCACATGCCAGTTTCAACGCCTCCACGATCTCTTCATCTGTGGCTTCCGGTTTCACATTTCGCATATTTTCTGCAATTGTTCCTGAAAACATCGTATTCCCCTGTGGCACATAAGAAAACAATTTCCTTGTGGACGGCGACAGTGCAATCCGTTGTTCTCTGTCTTCCCCTGCACCAATCCATGCTTCTCCCCCCTGGCACGCAGCAAGGATAAGATCAGCCGCAGCATCGTTGTCTTTCCCTCGCCGGACGGGCCGACGAGTGCAATAATTTCATGCGGCCACGCTTCCAGTGATGCTTTCGAAAACACTTCTGTTCCCGTATGGTAGGTATAGCTCAAGTCCTCCATAGCAAGCCCGATGCCGCTTGCCCGGTATTTTTCTGCAAACTGCTCCACTTCCCGATCCGCACTGTAGTCCTCCTGCGGCATCTCCACAATATCCATCAGACGGCCGGCTGAGATGCCAAGAGAAATCGCCGATGGCACAAGGCTGACCAGCGAATTGACGGAACCCGTCAGTGTACCGGACAGAGACAGAAACATGGTCATGGTTCCGTAAGAAATTGCCCCGCTCCAGACACGGTAAATTCCCCATCCGTAGCAGCTGTAAGATACAAGATAGCTGATTAACGTCATCAGAAGCGAGGTTGCAATCGACATTTTCTGGAAATCCAGGCGCATTTTGATGTATTCCTGCTGCAGATTTTTCAGGCGATCGACATAAAAGCGGATCATATCGAATGCCTTGATTGTCTGAATATTGGAAAATGCTTCCTGATTAAATCCGTAAAGTTTCGCACTCATCTGTGCGCTCCGCTGGTTATTGTTCGTCATCCGGCGCAGCAGCGGGCGGGACAGAAGCGCACTGAACGGGATGCCAAGCAATGCAAAAATGGCAAAGGTGGGATCATAATGTACCACAATCGCCAATGCACTGATAAATTTCACAGTATAGATCACAAGATTCGGCAGCCAGTTCAGGATACCACTGGAAATATTTGAAGCATCAGAACTCCACCGTGTTACCAGATCTCCGGTATGATACGCTGTCAGCGATTCCCAGTCCGTGACCAGAATCTTGGCAAAAATATCATTCTGGATTTCGCGGTCTACCTTCAGGTTAATCATCGTAGATGCATACGCAGATGCCTGCGAAATCAGGGTATTTCCAAAAGAAAAGCCGATCATCAGTGCGAAGGTCTGCAAAAGTTTTCCTGTCTGGTGCCCGGTGATAATATCAACCAGATCTTTCGATATCACACTGGACGCAAGAGAAACACCGGTTCCGAAAACACCAAGTGCGGTATAGAAAATCATGGCTTTCCAGTATCGTCTGGCATACTGTGCAATCCACAGAAATTCTTTCCACATCTTCTGAAGCATTTCCGCCTGGAGGCATTTTTTTATTTTTGTCCACAAGTTTCTCATTTTAAAGCCTCCTGCGCAAGTTCATCCTCCGTGATTCTGTGATGCATCACTTCTGCCGCTGTATCATTTTTCGTACAGCGCAGGAAGTAAACCGGCTTTTCATTTGCAATTTCTTCCGCAAAAGCAAGATTCTTTTTCATCAGCCCTGCCGTCCAGGGCGGCGAGATCATCCGCTGCATCACACGGAGTGTTTTCTGCTCTTTCGTCAGGGAAACGATTTTATCCTCCGGCGCTTTTTCCAGCAGCACAATCCCTCCCAGCTCTTTCTTTTCGACTGTGAAAATTTCTGATGTGCCGCACCACGGGATTCCGTATACTACAAACTGATCGCCCTCTTTTCCTATGAGGTTCAGATCTCCGTTCAGAAACGGCGTGTCAAACAGTTTTTTCCAAAGTGCCGTATGAGTCGATTTTCCCATTCCCGACGGACCGGAAAACAGCCATGCTTTTTCCAGATAAAGAAGAGATGCGGAATGCAGCACAAACATGCCTTTTTTCTGTGCCAGGAACAGAAATACCGGCCGGATCGCCAGAAAGAGGGAATCCTGCTCTTCTTCTGTCATAGGCAGACGGTAATAAATACAGGCGAAGCTCCATCCGCTTTCATCCAGATTTCATAGATATTTTTAAGAGCCGGGAACCAGAGGACATAGCCTTCTTCCCACGCGCAGACTGTCAGATCTTTATTCCGGATCAGAATGTTTCCATTCTGGTGGCTTTCCGGTACATGCTCGATCAATTCTAACGTGAGATCCGCCGCATCCTGCCTATTTTCTGTTTTTATCACCGTTTCTTCCACTTCTTTTTCTCCTGTTTTTTTCGCTGCCTCTCCTTCTGTTTTCTCTGTTGCTTCTTCCTTTCCTCTTTTCTTCTCAAAAGAAGCAAACTGTTTTGGAATGCAGCCCTCTTTTCCATAAACAGCAATGGAAATTCCTGCGATCTTCAATTCTCCGGCGCAAGTTCCATCCGGAGAACCAAGTTCCCGTCGTACCGCACCAAAGGCAAGAAGCTCCTGCACAAAAGCCTGAATATCTTTTTTCAGTTCCTCCTGCTCTTCTTCCGGCACTTCATAACAGCGAATCATTTTCTGCTGAAGTTCTTCCATTGTTTTTGGTGTTTCCAGCGCTTCCCAGAGAATCCGTGCGGTCTCATTCAGCTCCATTCCTCGCTGCTGGTCTGCTATTTTCTGCCCATAAGGCAGAAGATAATGTGTGTTCCCGATTTTCTGCAGTAAATATCCTTCCTGCCTTCTGATTCTCATAATCTGATTTCCCTTCCTGTGTTTGTTTTCTTATATTTGCTGTCTTTCGTTTTGTATGTAAAGTTATGCTTTTTCTGCTCATCATCCTTTTTATTTTCAGGGTAAGCTGTTATAATAAAATTCAGGTAACTATTCAGAGCCACTCGTCAAAATGCCACGCATTTCGTCGGTTCGGCGTATCCGCCAAATGGAGTTTTTTATGTACACTTACGATATTGAACAACTTTTAAAAAACGGTTCTGCCGTCAAACTGAAACCGCAGGGCTACAGTATGTATCCTCTTTTTCTTCCGGGCCGGGACGAAGCTGTCATTGAACACTGTGTTCCTTCCGAACTTCATCGCGGCGATGTAATTCTGTATCGCCGTGTGCAGGGAATCCTTGTTCTGCACCGCATCTGCCGAATTACCAGGGATGGCTTCTATCTGGTCGGGGACAATCAGACCGAAGTGGAAGGACCTCTTTCCCCGGAGCAGATTCATGGAAAACTGACTGGTGTCGTACGCAATGGAAAATCGTTTTCTGTTTCGTATCCAATTTATCGGATGCTTTCTTCCATCTGGCTCTTTTTACGCCCTGTCCGCCCGTTTTTCTGGTCGGTAACGGCTTTTTTCCGCAGGTTTTTTCAGAAGCACTGATTTTTTCATTGTCCTCTCCGAATTTTTTTCAAAATGCACAGAGAAATTTCTATTGCATCAGGCTTTTCGCATTCCCTTCACCATGGTTACAATGCTCTGAAGTCTCCAGCCTCTTCCAAAGATCACCAGATCCAGCAGCAGCGGAATCGCAATACACAGGAGAAAGCAGACGCAGAACAGAAGCATACCGCCTGCTCCGTATATCAGTGGTACGATTTTCTGCATCAGCAGAACTTCGCCCGCTATGACTGCCAGATACTCTCCGATATCCTGCGCATACCGCAGCGCCTCTCCCGGCATCTCGAGGAAATCCCGGAAATAAATGATATACCGATACAAGATCTGCAGCAGATAAGACAGTAAGGTTCCAAGCAGAACGCCTGCCATCCCATACGGTTTTACAAGTGCCAGTGACACGATCAGATTAAGAAGTGCGGAGGATGCTCCGACATTTTTCTCTTTTTCAAACAGTCCCGTCACGCCCATCACAAGGCTGAGCGGCAATCCCATAATTCGAACCAGCAATACTACAATACAAAAAACAGTAATTCCCCAGCCAAGTTCGTAGGAAGGACCAAGCCAGATATCACGGACAAATGGTGTAATCAGAGAAAACAGGCCAACCGATACAACCGACGCAATGCAGAAAAAGCCAAAGGTCAATTGCCGCAGAATCTCATAATTTCTCTGACGATTTTTTTCTGTAAAATAATCTCCGACCGTCGGCTGGATCGTATTCGCAAGGATCGTGAGAATATTGCTGATCGCCTGCGTAATCATACAGTAATTTGCATATCGTCCTACCGTACCGACCCCGATAAAACCGGAAATAATCAGGTTGTCCGTGCAATACAGCATTTTTTCTGAAATTCTGGAAATAAACAGGCTTTTCAGATCTCTTACAATTCTTTTCGTCAGAGACGATGTGCTCTTTTCTTTTCTCCGCTGGCGCAAAAACGGATATTTCTGCTCCACATACCAGCTGATCCAGATATTCAGCACGACTTCCGTTACGGTTCCAATACCAAGCGCCAGCAGATAATTCTGTTCCCATGTAACCAGCAGAATAATCGCCAGATAGCTGACCACATTTAAAATCAGTCCGGTGATGCTTGCAATGTATTCTTTCTGATCCGCAATCAGCAACGACTTCCGGTACGTTAAAAGATAAGAAAGAACGGTTCGAACCAGCCACATCGCATACAGAACGCGGATATAGGATAACGAATAACTGTTATTTTTCATAAAAAGGTGGATGAACGGCAGAACCGCCATTCCCGCCGCAAATACAAGAACAGCAAAGACGTGATATGCCTTTCGGTAAAGATTCATCAGCGATGCAATCTCTGCCTCATCCTTTCTTGCAAGCGCGCCATACAAATGGTAAACGATTGCCGTGGATATGCCAAGCTCCGTCACGGAAAGGATATTGATGACATTGGAAATAACACCATTCATTCCAACCAGCTCCGCGCCCATGTACAGGTTCATGGCACGCTGGCTGAAAAAGCCGAGGATCAGAAGCGCAAACTGTGAAAGCATACTGAAAAAACTGTTTCGGAATAAATTTCTAATGCGCATAAGTTCCTCCTTCTTCTCGTTTTTATAACATGCTACGCGGGTAAACAGTTCCGTAATTTTACATCACTCTTATTTTCCACTGTTTTCATGGATTTTGTAACATTAAAATGGTATCATATATCTAATACCTGCTATCGTTGCTGCCGTTTCCAGATACCTGTGAATGGCAGTATCCCTTTTGGAAAGGCTTTCCTTTATGAAAACAAATAGAAAAAAATCATTTTCTTATCTTCTGTTTTTTCTTCTGCTTCTGGTATTCCTTGCACTGTTCGCATTTCTTGGTATCCGTTCTTTTTATCGTGCGAATTACATGCCGGAACCATGCACAGAATCCGCAGACGAGTTATCCAATCCATACATTGGATTTTATCACATGTATGGCTATGTTCTTGGAAGCGATTCGCTCTCGAATCTTCCTGCCGCCTCTGATTCCGACGCCAAAAACAGGCAGGGAATTGTCATGCTGGAAGTGAATCTGCAGAATTTTTCAAACGAAGATCTCTCCGATTCAGCTCTTTCCCAGCTTGATACCATTCTCTCTGCCTGGCAGAGACATGGCAGTCAGGTGATCTTACGTTTTCTCTACGACTGGGATGGAAAAGCAATGGAAACAGAGCCGCAAAGTCTGGAGCAAATTCTGCGTCACATGGACCAGACAGCTGAAGTTGTAAATCGCTACACGGACTGTGTTTTTCTGATGCAGGGCATTTTTGTCGGAAACTGCGGGGAAATGAACAATTCTCACTACATGTCCGATGAGGACTGTACTACCCTGATGCACCATCTGGCAGAGGTAACGGATCCTTCGGTTTTTCTGTCTGTCCGCACACCGGTACAGAGGCGGAAAATTCTGGATTCCTCCGAACGGCCGACAAAGGAAACAGCTTTTGATGGTTCGCTTTCCTCCCGGCTTGGACTGTTTAACGATGGTATGCTCGGAACGGCCAACGATACCGGCACTTATGGTGATACCGCTGCCTCCGCAGACACTTACCGTTCCGCCTGGGTTCGTGAGGATGAGCTTTCCTTCCAGAATGAACTCTGCAATTTCGTCCCAAACGGCGGCGAGGTCACTCTGGATAACCCATTGAATGATCTCGCACATGCCATTCAGGATTTATCGCGCATGCATGTCTCCTATCTGAATTCGGAACACGATCCCGCGGTTCTGGATAAATGGAAAGCAGCTGCTTACAAAGACAAAGCTTCCGTTTTTAACGGATTGTCCGGCTATGATTATATCGAGCGTCATCTGGGATACCGCTATGTCATCCAGGACACTGCTTTGGATTCGTCTGATTTTCAGATACGGCTGGAAAATGTTGGTTTTTCTGTCTGCTATCGAAAACTGGATTTACAGCTCACCCTGGTTTCTTCCGATGGTGAGGTTTTCTCATTTCCCATCTCTTCGGATTCCAGATTCTGGATACCGGGGACTACTGCAGAGCTCTCTATTTCTCTCCCGCTTGCGAGACTCGCCAAAGGCAGTTATACGGTATATTTCCAGATGACGGATCCTGTTCTGCAAAGGGAAATTTTGCCCGCAAACACATTTTCTCATGATACGCATGGATTTTCGATTGGTACGCTCGAAATCAGCAAATTATATTAAAACAATCGGGTCAATTTTGAAAATTCCCAAAAAGGGGCGTCCCTGTTTTTCTCCCTGATTGGCAAATGAAATAGTTCTTCCATCCCGCCTGCGGTACAGCGCCAGATACAGTTTCTGTTCTTCTGGTTCTGCTAATTCCGCAGGCAGTTTTATTTTCTGGCAAAGAGTGGTTTTTTCTCCGCTCTTCCAGAGTCTCGCATCTGTTGCAATCTGTATTTTTTTCTGAAGCGTTCCGTTTCTTTCCAGCTCCAGATAACAGTCTGCCTCTTCGGTCAGTTCTGCAAATCCTTTGTTTTCCAGTGTAATCTGAAGTTCTTCCCTTTCCGAAACAAACTCCACACCTTCCACAACAAACCGATAGCCGAGACGTTTTCCAATTGCCTCCAGGCCGCTTTCGTCCTCGACCGTTTCTGCTTTCCATTGTTCCAGCCGTCGTAAATCATACGTACTGTTCAGATAGGAAATATGCATTCTTTCGAGATCCGCCATTGCTTTTGGGGCCGAGACGAAAGGAGCCGGTTCTGCCCCACTTCCCCATATGGCCTCTCCGCCGCAAAATTTTCCGCACATTTCGTTTTTCTGCCATTCCAGTTCTTCTTCCCGGCTGCAGATTTTCTGTCCCGGTGTTTCCGGTGACAGTGTGCCATACGTTCCAAGATCCGTTTCCGATCCGAATATCCCATCGTTAAACAGAGTCAGTTTTTTCTTTTCCTGCTCCGTCCATCCCAAAGTCAGTTCCCGCCACTGCGCCGGTTTCCGCACTGCAACCGGGCAGGCGCCGTCCACTGCTTTTATCATGGTATCGGTCAGGGTTCGAAAGGCATCCGGGGTCAGATAACGGGAACCGTGCATTTCGCCCCAGTTCCCGATCAGAATTCCCTGTACTGCAAAAATATCGTCCGCATATTCCCGAATGACTTCTCCGATCTGCTGCATATGTTCTTCCACCAGACGGATACTGCCCGGCTCTTTCTCCAGTCCTTTTCCCTCAAGATCATAGGAAAACCGCAGGATCATTCCTTTTCTTTTCTCCCGAAAAAATGCCAGAATCCTTCGAATCCATTCCAGAGACGGTTCTGAAATCGGCTTGTCCCGGAATGCTCCGATATCAATTCTGAGAAGGACAAGTTCTTCCTCTTCACAGGCGATGTAGAGCGGTTCCCCGGTTTGCGCCGCGTTGAAAGTATATAAATGATACCAGCACACCCGGGATTCTGTATCGCTTTCCTGCTTTCCTGAAGTATCGCTTTCTGGAAAAGCTCTTTTTTATCCTGTTTTCCCCGCAGTTCTGGAAATTCTTTCTTTTCTGCCCTGCCTTTAGCTTCTCTTCCCTTCTGCCAGCTCAGGATACTTTTTATCTTCTCTCTCCACATCAATCCGTCCTGCTCCTGCATCCATTTTCAATACCTTACACCGGAAAATCACAGCCAGGACACTGTAAAACATCCGCATCATATACCAGATTGGCTTCAAACCAGAATGCATGCTTTTCCCCGAAGTCCGAGCATGCATAACAGCTGGAATCTCCACAACTTTAAAATCAAGAAGCAGCATCTGAGTAATCATATTAGTATCCGGATATTTATCATCGAAATGATTATATTTGGAATAGTATAAAACAGCTTTCCGGCTTAAACCCTGCAGTCCGGTTGTCGGATCCGCAATTTTCCGTCCAGTTGCCAAATACAGCATTTTTCGAAACAGGACAAATGCCATTTTTTTTGCAAAGGAAACTTCAAACTCTGTACTCCCTTCATGAAACGGGATCCAAGCACAATGTCCGGCGTTCTTCCATCATCATTTTTTCCTTTAATCTCTGGTAAATTTTCGGGATATTGCACACATCGTGCTGCCCATCCGCATCCATCTGAATAACATAAGAATAGCCCCTTCGGATTGCATATTTATATCCAAGCTGCAGCCCACTGCCATATCCCAGATTAAAAACATGAGTAACCACCGCACAGCCATATTCCTTCGCCAGCCAGTTGGTATTGTCAGAAGAAGCATCGTTCATGACCAGCACATCAACAATATCTGCTATCTCCGGCTGCGCCAGCTGTTTCATGACCTTTTCTATATTTTTTTCCTCGTTGTATGCCGGAATAATCAGCAGTACCTCTTTTTGTCTCATATGTATGTCCGCCTCATTTCATTAGATTCAGCAGTTTCCAGATTTCCTCTGTCTGACCGTTCATTTTCTGTTTTGCCGCTGCTGCAAGCCGTTCCCGTTTCTTCGGATCATCCAGCAGTTCTTCTACTTTTTCGGCAATGCTTCCGGTGTCAGCGTACAGAGAAGACCATCTTCCCCGTCCACAATCTGCTCTCTGTTTCCCGCACAGTCCGATGCAATCACAGCACAGCCAAGTGTCTGCGCTTCCTGGATGGCGATGCTTTTTCCTTCAAACCGTGTTGCATGAACGTAGAGATCACACTGTGCATAATAAGGAAACAGATTCTCTTTTGCACCCGGCAGCTGGAAATCTTCCTGCAGGCCAAGCTCTGCAATCTGCTTTTCGAGCGCATTTCTCTCGGATCCCTCTCCCAGTACATACCATCGCGCCTCATAGCCATCTTCGCGGATCTTTTTCATGGCCGGAATTGCGATGTCATATGCTTTCTGATAGGCCAGTCTTCCGACAGTTAAGATTCGAATTCCTGTATAGGAATCTGAAAAACCGCCCGGCAGCTGCGCCTCACGCGCAATCCGGTCTGTATCGAGAATATTGTGAAAAACCTGCACTTTCTTCTCATATTCCGGATAAAATTCCAGAAAATGACGGCGCGTCTCCTGCGAAACGGTAAAGATCTGATCCATCTTTTCGTAGCAGTCCCGATCCATTTCCCTTGTATAACCGGAATTGCCGTATGCAATATGGACAAAGGCAGCTTTTTTCTTAGCATTCACATGATCGGCAACGTAATAAGCAGAACCGCCTTCCAGGTAAGCAACCGCCAGATCGAAGGTTTCCGAAAATCGGTCTGCTCCATCCGAAATTACACGCCAGAGCAGCTTGTCCGGCTGAATGTTTCCAGTTTTTTTCATTCGGAAAAAATTTTGTATCACATATTGCATTTTCTTTATGGTGCGACCATGGCGGAAAAACGCCAGAAAAGATGTCTGTATCAGTTTTCTCCGCCCCGCACCGGACAGCACAGAAGCGGTACAGATTTTCTTATTTTTCACATGTACCCTCTGCGGTACCTGGGAAATCATTTCACCCTGCCCCAAAAGTACGTAAAGTGAAATTTCATATTCCTCCGCATCCAGGCGGCGCAAAAGTTCCAGCAGCGCTGTTTCCGCTCCCGCCCGGCCAAGGGTGTTGATCACAAACAAAATTTTCTTCATTCGTTCTTCCTTCTTCTATTCCCTTATAACTCTCTTGCATTTTTGCCCGTCAGTTTTTCCAGTTCTCTCAGAATTCTTTCATTCTCCTGGTTCAAAAGAGAAACCAGAATCGCCAGTTCCTGGTTTTTCATTAACAGGGAAGAGATCTGAATTGTCATCTGGTAAACGCCCCACAGAACCAGAAGCGCTGTGATCAGAAGAACAACGAGGCTCCCAAGCCCGATCCGGCTGCTCCATCCGGAAAATCTCGGAACCGCTCCGCTTAAGATTGCTGCAATTCCAAGCAGTTCCCAGGTAACTGCCAGGTTTACGGTCAGCTTCTTTTTCGCATGAAGCACGAAGGTAACGATCATAATTCCAATTCCCATCAAAATAACGCAAGCTTTTACAATTGCTGCTGTGCTCATTTACGCTTCCTCCTTCTGCTCTTGCTCTGCTTTTCTTTCATAAACCATACCGGATGGCCGTTTCCCCTTTCCCTGAGGAATCAGATTTCCACGGCAAAAGACATGTCTGTCCATGTTTTTTTCTACCCATCGCAGTCTCGCATATGCCACACTCCATCCTGCAAATGCTCCTGCTATGACCCCGGCGCCATACCAGATCACCGGTAAATGTGTTGCAATCAGACTGCCAATCCATGTCACCAGGCAAAACACGATCGCTGTCCAGATTGCCCCTGTCAGATCGTCAAAATAATACAGGAAGATAATTTCCGCATACATCAGAAACAGAATAAAATATCCAACCGCAAGTGACGGATAAATTTTCAGTGTCATACCGGAAAATCCCTCCCCTGGTAGCAGAATAACACAGATCAGATAAACCACAACAGAAATGATAAACTGTAACCGCGCCAGTGTCATCAGTTCACTGGAAAGCTGACGGAACATCCGTTTCTTCGCATTGTCAATATCGGCGCCTTTTCCGCCGATGACTGCCTCCGAGTACAGTTTATATTTTTCGTGAAAGTTCATCTCCACACGCGCAATAAAGATGATCGTTGCGGAAATGTTGGTAAACATGGCGAGACAGGATGCCATATCGTATGGCTGGTTACATACGAAACTTTTTGCAATCTCCATCCGCATATCCGTTGTCCAGAACACAAAATTGTGAATGTATAACCCAAGGATATACAAAAAGTTTGTAAAAATCAATTTCCAATATTTCCTAAAATACTGCAGTACCGGCCGGTAATGATTGCTATTTCGCACAAAATACCGGCGGATCAGCGCATTTTCCAGCGTTGCCGTCACAAAAAATCCGATCGTCAGAGAAAACAGCATACTCCATGTTGTCTCCCACTTCAGAATAAAGTGTAAAATCAGGCAAGGACAAATGCCACCAGCATGCCGAAGAAAAAATACTGTGAAATCCGTTGATAATCTTTGCAAATAGAAAGATAAATCATCGAGTAAAAAACAAGCACCAGACTGATATAACCGCAAAAGCCACAGAATACATATGCGGTTGGTACCTTTCCCACAAAATGTTCCCAGAGACAGAACGGAATCCCCAACAGACAGCTGAGACCAATGTTCAGAAGCATACCAATATGATAGCAGGGTAAAATATCCTGATACCGCTCTTCGTAGATCACATCAGACATATAGCGGGACAGCACCGCATTAAACGGGGACGCCGTCAGAAGAGAAAAGATAAAGGTATAAAGAATCGTGCAGGAAAACAGCTCTCTTGTCACATATCCCACACTGGCAAAATCCAGCAGATATTCCATTAAAATCAGATTGATAATGATGACAAACATGGGCGCAACCGTCACTACGGTGCTGTAGAAAAATCCAACCAGATTTGTCGTAAGTGTATTTTTTTCAAAAATCCGATTCAGCCGAACTCCGATTCCTGCCATATCCTCTTCCTCCTTTTTTGTGCCTGCTCCGGTTTTACTTTTCCTTATCCGGCAGTTTTACCGATTCTTCCTTCCACTCCAGCCCCATCTGTTCTGCGAAATCCCGGTAAATCTCCCAGTATGTTTTCTGCATATATTCTACTCTATATTTCTCCATCACACGGCGATAGCCGGTCTCTCCCATTTCCAGGCGCATTTTTTCATTTGCCGCCATATCCAGCATCGCCTGCGCGATTTCTTCAATATTCATGATATGCGTGACAATTCCGGCCGCACCGAAATCATCACTTTCCCCGTAAATCAGTCCATAGCAGTTTCCGACATCCGTTGCAATCACCGGCTTATGCGCCGCATAGCTTTCCAGAATGGTCAGCGGCTGTCCCTCACTTATGCTGGTCAGAATGGTCACATCCATTCTTCCAAGATAATCGCGGATATTGATTCTTCCGGTAAAAACAACATCCGGGATTTCCATATCCGAGACAAGCTGGAAACACTCCTCGGCATATTCCCGGTCTTCTTCCCATGGTCCCATAATCCAGAGTTTCAGACGGTCATCTTTTTCTTTCGCAAAACCAAATGCCTGAATCATCGTTTTGACATCTTTAATCGGGGTCACACGCAGTACCGCACCGATGTTGATTTTTCCTTCATCTTCTTCCGTTTTCCCCGGAATATTCTGCAGATTTTCCACACGGATTCCGTTTGGCGTGACCATGGTTTTTTCGATCGGGCAGCCAAGTTCGATCTGCAGTTCCCGTGCATGTTCAAACAGTGATGTAATGAGCGTCCCTTCGTTGTACGCCAGCTTTGACATTTTTCGAAACTGATCGATCCAGATATTTTTATAGATTCCTTCTACCCATTTGGCTTTGATCAGTTCTTCTTCCCGCTCTCTGGTGTAAATTCCGTGCTCAGAAACCAGGAGACGGCTGCCGTAGAAGTGTTTTGCCATGGCACCAAGAACCCCCGCATAACCGGTTGCAACACAGTGGTACAAATCGGCACGCGGTATTTCCGTCTGCATGGTGAGAAACAGCGGCAGATAAATCGAACGCATCGTCCACAGGAAATCAGAAAAGACAATCTGACTGTATTTCAGATTATAGCAGTCTCTGACCGCATTCAGAAAATCCTCCCCCATCAGCAGCGCATTCAGGGAAACATTTTCTTTCTGGAAAAGGTCAAACAAAACATCCCACTCGATGTCCTGATCCAGAATCAGACTGCGCAGTGCCTGATACTGTTCTTTTTTCAGCCGTTTTCTGTGCAGTTTCTTGCTGCCGCTCCAGTCCACATCGTCAAGATAAAGTTCATAGACCGCAGACACATTTTTCGGCAATTCATAGGCATATTTTCCCCGCTGGGAACGATTTGCCGCAATTGCAAGAATCACAAATTCCGTTTCCGGAAACAGCTGGATCAGGCTGTGTACCCAGCTTGAAACACCTCCTACGACGAAAGGGTAGCATCCTTCCGCAACAATGCAGACTCTCATTCGTTTTTCGCCCCTTTCTCATAGTAATACCGTTGATCCGATGCTCCAAGCGTAATCCTTACCTCACTTTGCTCTGCGCGAATCAGCCACGCGGAATCTTCAAGTTTTTCTGCTGTTCCGCCTGTAACTTTTCTGACATCTTCATTGTGCGTGCGAAGAACATAATACGCTGTTTCATCGGTTCCTGTTGTCCTTAATGTGATGGCATTGTCTTCTCTGTCATCTTCATAACGGGAATTCAGAAATGTCCGGATTCTGGTGTCACATTCCGATACGGTCGTGCCGTCAAAACCGGAGAATAGCTTCCAGTACGTAGAAAGATTCGCCGCAAATTCCTTGCCGATATTTTCCCAGCGATCCTCTTCTGTTTTCGGATAAAGAATAGCATCCAAATCCAGCAGAACACTGGTATATCCAAGTGCAGATTCCACACTCTTTACTTTCATCCAGGAACGGTATGTAAATTGCTCCTCTTCTTCCGATATCACTTTCTGGCTTGTAACCTGATCGTTCTGATATCTTACAATATCCCCCTCGGTATCCTTGGCTTTTACAACCGTACGAATCTGTTCAAGAACAGGCTGCTGCAATGCTTTTTCCATTTCTTCATCCGTCTGTTCTCCAGCGTAAAAAGAAGAAAAAGCAAACGTATTCAATTTTTTTTGCATGAACTCCTGATCTTCCTGCAGTTTCTGTATCACATCCGTTTCTGACTCACAAGTACCGGAAAGCCCTGTTTCCCCTTTTTGCTCATTAATCAGTTTCACATAATAGTTCAGCATACTGCCATCTGGTTTTGTTGTACTGCTGTAATCAAGCTTCGGCGCCAGCATACAGGTCAGTCCGAGATGATTCTTTTCATAAACAGAAGCAAAAGAGGGCCAGATGATATCACGGTTAACAGCTGTTGCTGTGTTGCCGTAAATCTCCTGCATCTGTGCTGTATTTTCCTCTGTCAGAACCGGAAAATTAGCAGCAATCAGATTCTGTGCATTTACGACCGGGTAAATCAGATAATCTCTTGTCTCGTAAAGCATTCCGGTCAGGATTCCAAGTCCCGTTTCATCCTCCATATAATCTCCGTTTACTGCAAAAACATAGGCATTTCCCGTACTTTTTCGCCAGATTGCAACGGGATGTTCCTGCACTTTTAAGGTACTGTCTTCCGGAATACCTTTCATATAAGCTTTCGTACCACCTGCCAGTTTAAACCACGGAAAAGTCAGTTCAAGATCCTGCATCTTTTTCTCTTCCTGTTTCTTCGCCTCATAAATGTTTTCTCCGCCAAGCATCAGATTCGCATACAAATCCATTCCCTTCACCGTTACCTGATCTGCTGTAATTTTTTTGATGCCAAGCAATTCCATGAATTTCTGATTCTTTTTTATCACAGAAACATCAGGCAGATTTGCAAATACAAGATGAATCCCCTGTTCTGTACATTTTTGCAGTTCCACGGTATCCTTTACGGTTGTCCAGTCTATATTTTCCGAATTCACAATCACCATTTCCGGCAGCCTGGTATCTTTTTTCTCCATTGCTTTCTCATATTTTGTTATCGATGAATAGACTGCTGACTCATATTTCATATACCGGCACCATTCCTGAACAACGGTACCGATAGAGTCGCTCTTTTCTGCTCCGATATAAACAATGGTTCCCCTGCTGCCCTCTATGTTAATCTGATCGGAAGCATCCACTGCTCCAAATGCTCCGCTTCCATCCGCTAACGTTTCTTTATCCTTCGCATATGCATTTGTATCGTAATAGTTCAGCTTTTCTCTTGCCACATTCAATCCCTGGAATAAGAAAAGAACGATCGCCATAATGATTGTAATTGCTACAAAATTTCTACGCGAAACCATCTCTATTCTTCCTCGCTTCCTGCCTTTGGCGTTGGATTGTTATATCCGTAATCAATTGCAAAATTGTACGGACTGTTTACGTTCTGCTGTACACGATAACAAATAAAACTGTCTGTTTCATAATAGACTTCCATCTCGTCTGGATAAAGTTCTTTAAATTTCTGTGTCCAGTAATAAATATGGCACATCGTATACCACCGGTTTTCTGCAAAATACGGTTCAATTCCGCCTGCTGACGGAAGGGGTGCTTCTGCTCCCTCCACGGTTACTTCTTTGTGGTTGGTACTTCCCGCATAATCAATTGGAATTTTTTCCACAAAAAAATATACATTCTGTGTCGGCATAATGATCTCCGGATTTTTTTCCAGATCCTGCAGTTCACGCAGAAAAGTAATGGTCTCATAATGGTAGCCGTAAAACTCCGTCATTCGAAGTTCATCATCGGCAGAGCAGATGGTCCAGGTGAAATTCCTGTTTTCTTTTAAAATATTGGTAACGCAGGCAATCGCTCCATTATCTTCCAGAGCGTCTACAACAATCGGCTTTCTCAGAAGACCATTTGATATCACAGCAGAAACCGCTATGACTAAAGTAAGGATAGATGCAACATTGCTGACCCATCTTTTCTTCCACCATCGTATCAGGAGATGTACGATGGCATCTGCTCCCAGCGTCCATGAAAAACAAACCGAATAGCAAAGGAAAATGCTGCAGCGGTTTGGATCCATCAATGCCGGCAAATGCAGCAGGGATGCACATTGCAGACAGCACATACAGAGCAGATAAAAGGCAGTGGAAAAAATCACTCCCGCAAAATCAATCTCCCGTAAAAGCACCATCAAACTTCCAAGCGCAGCCAAAAGCACAATACTTCCCAGGGTAATTTCCACAATATATGGTTTTACATTCATCACATTTACGCGAATGCTGCTTCGAACTGCTGCAAATTTTTCTTTTAAACGTTCCTTTAATGGCTTCTGCTGCTCCTTCGCTTGTTCTGCCAGTTTCTCTTCAGCCGCTTTTTTCAGCGCCTCGACCTGTGATGCACTGACTGTTGAGCCGCCATCCCTGTTTTCTGTCCCCTCACTTTCCGAATGGTGCTCAGCTCTGTATTTTCCACCAGAGAATCTGTCGCTTCCGTTTCATCATCCTTTCCTCCATTGATAACACTTAATCCCCAGTACAGGATCCCTGCAGTCCTTTTCCCATCGCAACACCCGCCGCCATGGGCAGTACAGAAAGCAGCACACTCAGGATTCCCGTTGCCATAATTCTGCGGAAATACTTCCACCGGGCAAACCGGAAACAAAAGCCGACTGCAACACCAATGCAAAACAGCCCGGCGATCATCGTGCTGTAAAAGTGGATCGTCAGCGTAAGCGAAAATCCAATGGCAAACTGGATCAGATACCAACGGCAGTTTTGATCCAGTTCTTTTTTTTCATTCTCTTCTGCCTTCTGCTCTTTTGCAAATTCCTGAAAAAACGGATCGCCATGCAGACAGACGTCAGAATAAAGATCATACTGAATTCCTGCGGCAGCGCACCTTCAAATCTTGCATACGTATTCCGGTTAAAAATATCCATCACATAGAACAGCACGCCAAGATATGGAGTAAATCTTCCCTTGCACACCATTTTCAGCGCCACAACCATTGCCAGATATACAAAATATGTCTGCACTACGCCAAAGATCCGCAGCAAGACATACGTTTTGATCCCAAACACCATATGCAGATAATAAATCACGATGTGAAATCCATACGGGTACACACCTGCAACCCAGATGTTGTTCCGATCCAGCTCATTGATCCAGTAGTTGTGTACCGGGATATCACTGGCTTTATAACCGTAAGCTTCGATCATATTCGGCCCATAGACATACGTAATTGCCGCAATCGCGGCCCCCATCACAGCAAGCTCCAGCAGCACATTCAGCCATTGCTTTCTTTTTCCACGGAAAAACCGCCTGTAAATGGTCCCTCGCAGCTGCACAAGCGAAGTTTTCTTTCCACGTTCTCCACTCAGCAGACGCTCTACATTCTCCAGAACCCACTCGATCACACCTGGAATCTTACTTCTTCTTTTCCAGATCCACACCAGAAGAAACGGCCCCACGGTGCCTGCCGTCAGTGTCACACGATTGCTGATATGAAGAAACTGCAGCAGATATACCAGATAGATGATATAAAAATTTCCCGCAAAAAAATATCCGTCAGCTGTTCCGCAGCAGAAAAACGGCGGAACCGCTTCCGGAGTACCAGCCATGGGAGGAACAAAGTTACAATGCCATATGCCGCGACAATTTCCAGAAACTGTAAAATTGTAAGCCATTTCATTGTCATAATCTCTGTTCCTCCTTTCTGCTTTTCTTTTTCTTCCTGCTTAACTGAAAATCCGGATCAGCTCCAGCGTCTCATTATCAATAATAATATCAGACTCTTTCAGTTCCTGCAAAACTTCGAAGAATTTCTCTTTTTCCCCCATTGTGAAATACAGTTTTAACCGGCAGGTATACGCTGCCAGCGCATTTCCGTGCTGCCGTGCCAGACGCATACACCACTTTTCGGTTTCCGGAATTTTTTTTAAATCCAGAAGTTTCAGGCACAGTCCCTCGTACCGGTCTGCCGTAATTCGTGCACCGTTTTTCTGGTACAGCGATTCGGCCGCTTCTTCCAGCATATTGACATACTTGGTCTGCTCCATTGTTGTAAAAATTTTCTGACTTAAAATTCGATTCATATAATCGATCAGCATTTCTTCACATTCTGTTTCCGTCTCTGTTTCCTGCTGCATCTGCGTGTACATTTTCTGCACATTGGACCGGAAATCGTTCAGCTCATCCCGCAATACCGAGGCCGCATAATGGGATGTCTCAGAATCTTCGCTGTTCAGTGCCATGGTAATGGATTCCAGGGATTTTTGCATATCTCCGCGGATCACATTCAGCATCAGCATACGCATATTCCGCTTGTCACTGACGGCAAGCGATTCTTCCAGCGGCGCCATGTTGCGCTCCCGCTCCTCGTCCGCTTTCAGATGTGTCTGCACACGTTCCTTGCTGAAAATAACATCTTCCAGATCGACCGCCTGGCGGAATACCGTCTTGTAAATCAGATAACTGCACAGAAAAAATGCCGGACCGACGACCGGGCAGAGAACCATGACGATAAAACGAATAAAAAATGCTCTCCGATTGTCGTACTGAATCTCCTCCCCCTGCTCTCTTTTCAGATCACACGCCGGAACATAAAGGAAAATTCCAACCAGCAGATACACAAGCGCAATCAGAGCATTCACGATCCACAGGATCACAAACGCCAGTGTTCCGTTTATGCTCATGCGGCCACCTCCCCATTTGCAATTGTACTCTCATATCCAGCTTCTGCAAAACGAGTAATAACACCCAGCGCATTCTTTTCCTCTGTATCCGAAAGCAATACATACAGGCCGCCATCCAGCATTCCGACGTAATCGGTCTGTCGCAGTTTCTTTCCGAGCACCTCTGCTGCTTCCAGATATTTTTCTTCTCCGCAGGTAATCTTTACCAGGGAACATTCTGTCAGTCCATTCCGCTTTGCCTCAAAAAACGCACTTACCAGCTGTGTAAATGCCTCTTTTTCCAAAATGCTGCTGTTGCCCAGATAACGGTGCTCCCGGAGTGCTTCCAGATAACGGTTTGCACGGACAACCGCATTCTGAATCAGATAGCTGATGACCGTCAGACGATTGGACTCGGCCAGGTTCATGCGGTCCCACGGAAGTCCCCACAGCATCAGAATGATCTGCATTTCATCCTCCGCATAAATGGCCTGCGCCATCAGCGGATAGCGCTCATCCATCGTCTTGTTGATGAATACGCGGCGTTCTTTCAGATCCGTATACATCGCTTCCATCTCCGGGTAGCGGATGGAATTTCCCAGCTTTCTGGCCGTCGGCGAAGTAAAGGAAAAGAGACGCGCATACGACTGGTTGGCAACGGTGTAAACCGCCACATCCTCCGTATTCATCAGCTTGGAAATCGTCTGTGCTGCATAGAAAAGCACCTCATAGGCACCGTATTGATCCAGTGACGATGTAATTTCATAAATTTTTCCAAGACTGTCCTTCTGGTTGACAAGCTGCAGTTCAAAAATCTGTTTCATCCGCACATTGCTGTCGTTGATCTCAGTCATATCGCCAAGCTGTCCGTGCAGATAGCCGATCTCCTCCTGATCGTCCTTTTTGATATGATGAATCTGGTCACGCATGTAACCGACTACCATGCCCAGGATAAAAAGCTGCGCCATCCAGATATACGTACTGTAATCCATCAGCACTTCCAGACCGCTCTGGTTATACATCTGGCGGAAACAGTAGCCAGCCGTCGCCAGAAGCGCTGAGAAGATCGCCTGCTGCTGTCCATACACAATCGCAAACAAAAGCACATACAAAAGATACGCATCCAGCTTTGCAAAATACTGGCTGCCGACCGCACGGTTATGAATCATAAAGAACGGGATAAAACAGATCAGGTTTCCAGATACGGAGCCAGCATGCGGAAAATCCGCACCAGCAGTCTCCAGACCCGGTTGCCCCATCCGGCGCCCGTATCTTCTCTCTGTAAAAAGGAACTGCTGTATTTCTTCATATACTCTACAACAGCTTTTACGCCTTCTTCGTATGGGACAAAAATTTTTCCGTCAAATTCTTTCCTGTACCGTCTGCCATCCAGCACCAGGCGATAGCCCTCTCCGACGGTATCATCCCGAATCGTCGTTCCGTCTCCCGCATTCTGCTGAATCAGCTCTGCCAGTTTCATCTGACTGATGACCTCGCCGGAAGAAATGTGATACAGCGGATATTTCGGATGCTCTGCCATCATCACGCGGTACGCAAACTCCACCGCATCGCTCTGATAAATCATGGAAAAAACATTTCGGCTGTTTGCTGCAATCTGATTGGTTTTCAGCATTTCCAGCATCATCTGGAAACATGGGTTATTGTCGGCCTTTCCTTTCCGTGGAATATCATACATATGATCGAAGCGCAGAACCCGCGTGTCCATCTCTCTGGTGTCACGATAGCTTTTGCAGATATTTTCTCCCTGCAAAATCGCCATTGCCTGAAAGCTTTTGGACGATGCCGGTTCCGTTTCGTGGATATCGCTGCTGTAAGACCGGCCATAAACAACTTCGGAAGACAGGTACACAAAACGACCATTTTGTTTAAATGCATACGCCGAAAGAAGGTTCGTCAGATCTGCGGTGTAACGGACCGACTCTCTTCTGGCATCACTCCAGTCATAGTTGGTATCGTAAGCTCCGAGAAAAATAACAAGATCCGGGTTTACATTGGTAAAAATTTCCCGCACGCTCTCGCTGTCGTAGGGGAAATTATACCGTTCGAAGACGCGGCGGTACTTTCCTCTTCCATCCCGCTTTCCGGTCAGCAGATATGTCTTATGTCCGTCTTTTTCCATTTTGGTGATCAGAGCATCCATCAGTCTGCTCTCGCCGCCGACTAAAAATACTATCATACGCTACCTCGCCGTTTTCGTAGATTTTTCAAACACGCTCCAGGATACCATAGTTTCGGAATGTTTCCAGCACTGCGTTTACGTCCTCCTGCACTTCCTCCGCCGGCATATCGTAAGCTTTTCCGAGCCGTTTTGCAATCTCTTTTGCAGATACGGCATCGCCGGTCTGCTCGTAAATAAAAGCTGCTGTTTCACTCAGTGTGAGTACCTGATTCATCTTTTCCGCCGTCGCCCCATATGGAATCAGAACATATTCGTCTGCAATCTGTCTGAGTACAAAATCACCTTTTCTGGTCATTTTTATCTCCATTCTTCTGCGTCTTGCTTTTCTTTCTTACCTCAGAGAAAAACAAGGATACTAATAGTTCTATTATAGCCCTACCCAATTGCATTGTAAACTTTATTTTGCTTTTTATTGATATCTGTAATAAAGTTTTATTTCTCTGCACTTTCTTTTTCCATTTTGTGATATACTAAAACATATTTGAAAAATCTTTTCCCCAAAGGAGTATCTTATGCAGCCGCTTGATGCCGTTTATTTACAGATTTTAAAAAATTTATGCACGGATTTGTCCGAACCGGTCCCGCTTGATGGTGTGGATCCGTCCGCCTTATACCGTCTGGCCGAAAAACACTGTTCGCTTCCGTTTCTTCTGCCATATTTTGAACAGCAGCCGCAGTTTTCTGCTCTCAAACAGCAGACGAAGCAGATGCTGCTCTCCTATTATCAGCTGGAACATTTTACACGCCTTACTTTTTCGCTCCTCCTTGCGGAGAAGATTCCCTGCTTTCTCTTAAAGGGCATCAGTCTCGCCGCCAATTATCCCATTCCCGAATATCGGAAGCTGGGAGATCTGGATCTTTATATTCCCGAAAAAGATGCTTTTTCCCGTGCCTGCCGGATTCTTAACGCTCATGGCTACACGGAGGAGCCGGAGGAGAGCGATCACCATGTCACCTACCGCTTCACTTTTCCCGAGACTGGCCGCTCCTTTACGCTGGAACTCCATTACCGCATCGTCGGTATTTATCAGTTTTCCCGGGCCAATGAACTGGTGGACGAAATTTTTTCCGCCAGTCATCTGAAACCATCTTTCGTGGAACTCTACGGTCAGACCTATCCGGTACTGCCGCCAACGGAAAATGTGTTTTACATGCTGCATCACATGCTCAAGCATTACCTCTACAGCGGTTTTGGCAGCCGTCTGCTCTGCGATTTCACTCTGTATCTGGAACGTTATGCCTCCGAGGTTAATTTTGAAAAAATCCACTTCTGGTGCCGGGAATCGAAAATTTTTCATCTTTATGAGCTGATTCTGGAATCCTGCCGTATTTATTTCGGTCTTTCTGCCTCCATTGATCCGCAGGTTCACTGCTCTGCCTCTGACTGTGCCATTTTTCTGGAAAAAATTCTCGCAGACGGCGATTTCGGCAGTGATACACAGAGAAAAATTGTCAGCAGCGGTTCCTACCAGCACACCGGTATCCATGCCTGGTTCCACGAAGGCCATATTCAGATGAAGCTGCGGTTCCCAAAGCTTCATAAATGCGTACTTCTCTGGCCGGTTCTCTGGGTCATCACATTTTTCTGTTTCCTGTCCAACACCTACCGTATCCGCCACACGACACTGCGGCAGACGCTGGCAGACTTCCGGCCGATAACCGGAAGACCAAGCTGTTAAAAATCTTCGACAACAACGATTTGCAATAAAACGAAAAACGAGTAAGCGAACGTCTCCCCTGTTCACTTACTCGTTTTTCTGTTCTGTCAATCTATGGGAATGCGTCTTCCCTCTGCCTATCCCCTTGCAAAGGTTCCACGCCTGTTTTTAATAAAAATGCTGATATCCGATCTGAATTCCGCTGCCGTAGCCGCTGTTGAAATACAGGCATCCGCCAACCGGGCTCTCACCTGCAAGTGCAGCCTGTGCAGCTGCGTAACAGTCACTTCTCGCTCCGCGTGCGAGCACACTCTGGAAAGTTCCGGTCGCAACCGGTGTAAACTGTCCACTCTGATAAATAACGCCGGAAACACTGTTCGGGAAGGAACCGCTGTTGACACGGTTTACTACAACCGCTCCGACTGCCACCATTCCTGTGTAGCTCTCGCCGCCTGCCTCGCACTCGATCAGTGCTGCAAGCATTGCCACATCATTGCTGTCTGCGGAAATTACCGATGCACTGCCTGCTGTGGAGGCTGCTGCTGCGCTGCTTGCCGCACAGGCCTGTGATGCCTGGTATTCCTCCATGGAAACAGCACCTTTTAACTCCTCTGAAAGTGTCACATAGTCTCCATGAACGTATGCGCTGCTTCCGCTGTACTGGATCTGATACCAGTCAGCCTCTTCGCCGAATATGCTGACTTCACCATTCTGTGTCAGTGTTCCAACCTGCGCGGAATCTGTGGATGCTGCCTCACGGACACGAAGGCTGTCCGCCTGAACAACTCCGGTGATACCGCACATATTGCGGTAATGTGCTTTTGCCTCTTCCCCAAATACCAGATATTCATTCTTTATGTAGCCTTCTACACCATTGGAAGAGATCTTGCTCCACTCGTCTCCTTTTTCTGTTACAGTAACCGCATAGCCCGGCATCAGAACTCCGACGATCTCGGAATCTGCGTTTGCCTCGCTGCGGATGTTGACATATCCTTCTACGTTTGCTGCAGCCATTGTGCTCCAGTCTGTTTTATTTAAAATGGTTTCTTCCTTTGTCTCTGCTTTTACGGGTGCAGCCATGATGACAGTCAGTGTGAGCACGCTCCCCAGGATGCCCGGCACATAACTTTTTTTGAATGTCATACTTACCTCCTGAACAATTATTACGTTTTTGTTACAACTTGTTACAAACCGATTCTACCAGTGTTACATCTTTTTGTCAACTAGAATATTTCGACAACATTCCTGTCTTTTCCCATCGTTTTTTTCATAGAACCCACAATTTTTCACCACTTTTCCGCTTTTTTGACGAATTGGATCGGTTTTTATTCCCACTTTTTCTTCTGCATGCGGCCTGCCTGGAATACTTTTCCGTGTCTTGTTTCCTTCTTTTTATTTTGCTTTTGTTTCACATTCTGCCCTTTCTGCCCTCTTTTCCGCAAATATTTTTAAGAAATTGTGACAGTTCTTTTTCTATTTTTCGACATGCATTACAAACCTTTTCCACTTTTGACGCATTTTCAAATTTTCTTTTAACTTTTTATTTTTACATGATATTTCTTTCTACATATGGTATAATCTTTAAAAAGAAAGAAAATTTATATTTTATCAATTATTTTTCTTTCAATTTATACGTGAAACTTACCGCAGGAAAATAAAACAGACCGACATTAGAAACCGATCAGGTGAAAGGAGGATGTCATATGTTACACAGCACACAGACAACGAAAAAACACACAGGAAATTTGATTCTGAGATTCGGAATGGCAGGCCTCCTGGCGGCCGGATTATTTTTTCCGCTCCGTATTCGGCAGCAGCCGAGACAGTTCCAAGTGCAGAAAATACAGACGCCGGTGAAATTACCATTCACTTCACCCATTACGATGCACAGGACCTGGAATTCTATCTGAACACCGATCAGGCGGCCCTTGCTTTTACCGATGCTGCCCTGACATTTCAGGATTCCACAATGGATGCGCCGGTCACCATGTCATATCTTTCCGATGATGGTTCCTATGTCCTGTATCAGAACAGCGAACCGGTCGAGGAAGTAAACGGAACGTTCTCCGTATCGATGGTTACGGAACCTGGCTACACACTGGATATGGATCAGATTTCCTTCTATGTTAATGGACAGGCCGTTTCCAATGGCGGTTCCGTTGTGATTACGGATTCTTCGGCGGCGATGACTTCTCTTGTTTACTGTACCGCAATCCCGGAAACACCGGCAACTGACCCGGAGCCATCTCTTCCGGAAGAGCCATCTGCACCGGAAGTTCCGGAAGAACCGGCCGCTCCAGAACCATCCGTTCCGGAACAGCCATCCGCACCGGCAGAAACCCCGACCGTGGTACAGCCATCTGCTTCGGAACAGCCGGCACAGGAAAATATTCTTCCGGAAACCGCAGCTCCTGCATCCAAAACCGCACCGGAACAGGTTCCTGCATCCGAACCGATCGCAGCAGAACCGATTGCCAGCGCAGTTGTTACAGAAGACGAAGAAGTTGATCTTTCCACCATCCACCCGGAAGTTACCGCATCCGCTGTTACTTCTTCCAGCCAGCTTCCAGCCGCAACGCAGATTGTACCATCTGTCAGAACAACAGACCCGGATGCACAGATTATTACTTCGGAAACTGCAGCTCTTGAAAATGCCGCACAGACCGAGAATACACAGACTGCACACACAGGAATCGGCTCCTGGTTCCATCAGCGAACAAATCAGATCCTCGCAGTCATGATCGCTGTGATCCTGCTTCTGATCCTGATCGAATCACTTCTGGCACTAAAGGATTCCATGAATCAGAAAAGATCGCATCGCTTCTATTAAAAATAAGGTCCATAATAAAAAATAAGCATACAAAAAGAAGGAACGTATCTCATGAAACATGGGATACGTTCCTTCTCTTATATTATTTTTTATCCTCTTTTTTTCGCAACCGCTTTCTGAATCTCACAGAAATCGTGCAGCGCCTGACGGCCGATTTTTACAATTTTACGGATGTTGATGGAATTTGTTCCTCCTGACGCGGCTTGAAGCTGATCGGGATGAAACGGATTTTCCGGTGAAAATACGCTCCGAAGGCAGTCAGCAGTGCGTTCGGCAGATTGTAGTTTTCCGGCATCAGCGGCAGATACTCGGCCACGTAGTCTGTTTTCATCAGACGGAACGGGGCATTTGCATCCGGCACGGATACGTGGAAATAGGTCCAGAGCACCGCGCACAGCACTTTTTCCACGACAGCGCGGGAAAAGCCGTCGCCGCGGCTTGTGCGGTTTCCGAAAATGGCGTCGTAGCCCTCGCGGATCTGCCAGAACTTTTCGAACTCCTCCGGATCGGTCTGACCGTCGGAATCGGTCTGGAAGATATAGTCCGCACCGTTTTCAAGTGCATAGCGGTAGCCGTACAGAACGGTGGAACCGTGGCCGCCGTTTGGCTTCGTCAGCACGGTGAGCAACGGGTGGGTTTCGCACTCTGCTGAAGCAATTTCATACGTATCGTCGCGGCTTCCGTCGTTGATGATCACAAGACGGGACGCACCGCCGCCGTTATGCTTCTCCACGACGGGACACCATTCCTCGATCGTTCTTTTGATATTTTCCGACTCATTATAGGCTGGTATTACAATATATAAGGTATCCATTGGTATTCTCCTTGCATTTCCTTCCATCCATTATACAGGATTTCTTTTCATTGCGAAAGATGCACTCATGGAGAAAATTTCCCAGTACCGTTCGTTTGTTATTCTTCCCACAGTTTCTGCGGATAACGGCCCTCGTCTTTTAATTTCTGCAGTGCTGCCATGACATTTTCTTTGTCTTCTTTGTACGTTACGCCGTACCAGTTATCATAGGAGCGGAGTACGGTGACTTCCGCTTTTTTCTCCTGCAGCAGTTCATCGACAACGAACGGCAGGAAGTATTCGCCTTTTAACGGGTTGGTTTTGTATACATTCTCGAGGAACGGCAGGAAGCGGCGTTTCAGCTCGATCAGAATGCTCGGTGTGAAGCCCCAGAGGTTCATGGAAACGATGGTTCCCTGCGGCAATCCGGTCCAGGTTGCGCCGTCATCCTCGGTGTATTCGGCCTGTCCGCCGTGGTTTTCGATTCTTGTGCGCTCATGAATGCCGACAAGGTGGTTCTGGTCGTCTGCGGTGCAGATGCCGCGGGCTACGTGGCCATTGTCGGTCAGGGTTTTGTACAGGTCGTAGGCAACCATCGCGTACTGATAGGTCGCGCCGTCCTGCTCGGTTGTCAGCTGACGGTAGATCTCCTCGAATGCCGTTCTTCCATAATAATCATCGGAATTGATGACTGCGAACGGTGCGCCGTCGATGGCTTCTGCCGCACAGAGAATCGCATGACCGGTTCCCCACGGTTTGACGCGGCCTTCCGGCACTTCGTAGCCTTTCGGGAGAACGTCGAGTTCCTGGTAAACATACTCTACATCCATGTATTTCTCAATTCGCTTGCCGATGCCCTCGCGGAATGCCTCGTCGATGGCTTTTTTGATGATAAAGATGACTTTCTCAAAGCCTGCCTGTTTTGCATCATAAATGGAAAAGTCGATAATCATATTTCCGTACGGGTCAACCGGATCAATCTGTTTTAATCCGCCGTAACGGCTTCCCATTCCTGCTGCCATGATGACTAATACTGGTTTTTTGCTCATGATGTTCTCTCCTTTTTATTCTCCAAAATAAACTTTTAATCTCTCCGCAAAGTCTGCCGGGATTTCTCTTTCAAATGGAAATGGTTCTGCATCCGCCAAATACTCGGCGATTTCGCCCAGGACACCGGCGCTCCGGTTCAGTGACCAGGCGGAGATCCAGTCGATCGTATCGTGGCAGGTATGCATGCCGAAACCATCGCGGTTCAGCGTCATCGCCGGGATGCCCTTCCATGCGAAGGTGTTGGAATCGCTGCTCCAGATATTGTTGATGAGCGATACGCCTTTGTCCGCCTGTTTTAAGTGCTCCATGATCACGTCGCATGCCTCTTTCGTTGCTGCCACGCCAAGCACGGTTCCGCCGATGGCCTGTCCGGCGAGGTCGACGTTCATGTTGAAGCGGTGCTGCGCCAGCTCGGCTTCATGCGCTTTCACATATGCCCGGCTTCCGCAGAGACCCAGCTCCTCCGCGCCGAACCAGATGCATTCCAGTGTCCGTTTCGGGCGGTTTTCGGCGAAGTAGTGTGCCAGCTCCATGATGATCGCTGCGCCCGCCATGTTGTCGTATGCACCAGGTCCCTGCGGAACGGAATCGTAATGAGCCGTCAGCGTCAGGATTTTCTCTGGCTGCTCGGTTCCCGGGATGCGCAGGATGATATTTTTCGACGTTCTCCTGATTTTTTTCTGCTGTAAAACGAGGCGTGCACGGCTCGCTCCCCGTTCTACCAGTTCCATCGCATCAAGATAATGAATGACGGCGCACGGCAGTTTCGGATTTTTTACGCCGCGCAGGGTGCGGTAGTCCGGCAGACGGTCCTCGTCTTTGTCCAGCGGCGTTCCGGTCAGGATCAGAAATCCGACGGCTCCTGCTTTTTCCAGTTTTTCATAGTTTTCTGCATTGGCACCGCCGTTGATCAGGACGATTTTCCCTTCTGCATGGGAAAGGCTGACCGGGTCGCCGTTTTCTACGTAGAGGAATGGTGCCTCCACGCCTTCCGGAGCGGTATTGGCTGCCGCGAAGCAGCCGCGGACGGTGTATGTTTTCTCATATGGCTCTGTGACCGTAAAGACAGCTTCGTCAACCTGCCATGTCTCAATCTCGAACGGCTCGCGGCGGATCTGCAATTCGCCCTGCCCCCATTTTTCTGCGATTTCAGAAAGTTCTTTTTCGATCCGGCAGGCTGCTTTTTCTTCGCCTTCCGTTCCGGCTTCGCGGATGTAGTTAAACTGGCTGACGAACGCATACTGCCGCTGGCCGCTGATGGTATTGCTTTCATAATAATTGTTATTGTCCTTTCTTTCTTTTTTATTTCTTAAAGTTCTTCCAGTACCGCTCTCGCGCTGCGCACGGCTTTGACGTCCGTGCGGTAGAGGGTGTATTCGCTTAAGGATGGAAGTCCCATGTTCACATTTTCTTTCCGATACTGCATCGGGCTCGCCAGTTCGATTTTTCCGGACATGTGGTAGGCGGTCACGCCGGTTTTCGGATACAGCTCGCGGATCGCATCCGCGCAGATACCGCCGCCCGCCTGAATACGGATGCGTCCCGCCGCCTGGCGCTGCAGTTCGGCGAGAAGCTCTGCTCCTTTTACCGCACTGTTCTGCTGACCGGAGGTGAGAATGGTGTTCATACCGAGCGATACCGCCTGCTCAAGCGCTTCTTTCGGATCGCGGCAGACATCGAACGCGCGGTGCAGCGTCACAGACATGCCGTTTGCCGCCTCCATCAGCTGTTCCATCGCTGTCATATTCATTGTTCCATCCTCTTTCAGCACGCCGATCACAACGCCCTCTGCACCGAGTTCGCGATACATCGCAACTTCCTCGCAAATTTCTTCTAATTCATATGGGGTGTAGCAGAAATCCCCGAACCGCGGGCGGATCAGTGCATGAATCGGAATGGTTGTCTGTCTGCGGATCACCTCAAACAGCTTCGAACCCGGCGTTGTTCCGCCGATCACCAGATTCTGACACAGCTCCAGCCGGCTTGCCCCGCCTTTTGCCGCCGCAAGCGCCGACTCCGCCGAGTCCACACAGACTTCCAGGATATAATCGTTCATAAAATTCCCTCTGTTTTCGTAAGTTTTCTTTCTCTATCATACCCTATTTAGGGCGATTAGGAAAGAGCTTCTTTGGTTCACTTTCGTTCACTTCTGCTTCTGATGCAGATATTTTTCTCTCGTTGCCATGCCGCCGCGAATGTGGCGTTCAGACTTGTTCACATCCAGAATTTTCCTCGCCTCTGCCGCCAGACCCGGATTCACCTGTACCAGACGTGATGTCAGATCCTTATGCACGGTACTTTTGCTCACTCCGAATTTTTTCGCCGTCTGCCGTACGGTCGCTTTCGTCTCAATCATGTAAATTGCTGTCTCCACAGCACGCTCTTCGATATAGTCCCTCACAAAAAGCCTCCGAAGACGCTGTTTTTACAGTGTATTCGGAGGCTTTGATGGTATGTCTTCTATTTTATTATTTGTAATATACCCATACCGCTTTTGTCTGTTCCAGCACCTGATCGATATCCCAGGTTTTTTCGGAATTTTTTCTGCTGTTTGGGTCGTTGATTTTCAGTCTGCCATTCTGCAATCCGGTAAGAACGATAAAATGACCGTTGCTGGTAAACTCCCCGGGTCCCATCAGGGCAATGATGAGGTTTCCGGCCTGCAGGTTGTTTTCCACCCGTTCCCGTTCCACAGGGATTTCTTTGCTGGAAAGGCCGATCTGCCGGGCTCCTTCCAGCATCAGAGACCAGGCGGTTCCGCTGCCGTCTACGGCATAGCCGTTCTGTGAGGCAAAATCGGCGACCCAGCGCGGATTTTTTGTGATATCGCCGGTCATGAAAATGGCAACCATGGAAAGTGCTGTCGGTCCGCAGCCGCTTAATCCCATCACTTCACCGGCATATCGGTGATAGCCCCATCTCTGATCCCACTGCAAGAGAAGCGGAACCTCCGATGCGGATGACAGGTCGCTCAGGTCAATCTCCGGCTCCTCCTCTTTTTTCAACGGATATTCTTCGACGAACGTCTCCGTCTCATTGTTTCTCTCGTAAAGCGACAACAGCTCCTCCGGGTACTGATCCATTGAAATGCCGTTTGCTTTTGCATACCGTTGGATCGGATTCTGCCGGAAGCGCCGCACACCGCCCAAAAGCAGAAGACAGCCGAACAGCAATAGCAGCCCGCGGATCCGCCATACCTTTCTTTTTCGTCTCCGTGCTCTTTCTCTTCTTTGTATTATCCTTCTTTGTGTCATTCTTTTTTGTTCTGCTGTCTCTTGCCATTCCAGTGTATTGTTTTCACGGATCATGAAAAATCCCCCTCCCGATCTTATGGTGTACTCCAAAAATCTTTCTGTGCCTGATTTTGTGAGATGATTGAGAGTACATTCTTCCTTTTCATCATAACAAATTTCTGATTTTTCTTTTTGTATATTTTCCGAAGAAACACTGCTTTTTTCCGTCTGCTTTCTTAAGATTTTTTGTATCTGTGCAAAGCCATGCGAAACGGAAGCAAAACCGCAAGCAGGAAAAAGATGGCAAATTCCGGAAATATCATTGAGAAAAAAGTTCAAAAATGGTAAAATAGGAAAAACAACATCTTTAAGCGGAGGATAAAACAAAATGAAAAAACTGAAAGTAAAAAAAGGCAGCACCTGTATGGCTTGTCTTGCCTGTGTGGGAGCATGTTCTGAGGCATTTTATAAGGTATTTGATCCGGACAAGGCATGTCTGCAGATCGTAGAGAAAAAGGCTGTTCGCCCGATCGCCTGTCCGCAGTGCGGTAAATGTGCCGAGCCTGTCCGGAAGGCGCCATCACCCAGAACCCGAAGGGCGTTTACATGATCAACAAGAAAAAATGTACGGGATGCGGAGCCTGTGCGAAGGCCTGTCCATTTGGCCTGATCGTAAAAACCGAGGGCAATCCGGCTTCCAAATGTATTGCCTGCGGTATCTGCGCGAAAGCCTGTCCGATGGATGTACTGGAAGTTGTGGACGAATAATGATCCGAACTCTTAGATATCGCCAGGATCTCGTGTAAGCACAGATCCTGACTCATTGCTCACATAAACATAAAAATGCACTGTGGAACGTCGTCGGACAATTCCACAGTGCATTTTTCTGTTAAACGAAAAACAATTGATTCCCTCTCGCCGCCTGGCAGAATGATCGATGCCCGTTTCCGCAGACAGCATTCCGACAAAAAGGGACAAAATTTACAATTTTACTCCCGCGCCAGCAGAACCATCGATTTTGCCGGAAGCATCATGCTTTCTTTCATCTCTGCTCCATCCTCTGCGCAGCGTTTTCCATCGCAGAGCAGTTTCCAGTTTCCTTCCGGAAGTTTCTGCAAAGCTTCTTTTTCCCATGGATTGTAGAAGACGCAGACTGCGTGGCCATCCGGTATTCCAGTTCGTAACCTGCGATCTGGTTTTCACGGAAAAATGTCTTTTTACAGTCCGGCTCGCACGTTCCGTATGCCTGAAATTTTCGGCGCAGAGCGAGAAGACCACGGTAATAGTCCACCAGCTCTTCCTGCTCTAAGGCGCGTGTCCAGTCAATTTTGTTGAGCTGCCACGACGATTTGAAGCTGTTTCCTTCGCCATGCTTCGTGCGCGCAAATTCCTCACCCGCCTGGAAAAACGGCATTCCCTTGCAGGTCATCACAATGCCCGCCGCCAGACGGTTCATCGAAAGCGTCCGCTCATCCATCTTGTCAAAATCCGGCTCCGCATCCTCCTTCCGCTTCGGATCGGACAGTTTTAATTTATCCCACAGTGTATAATTATCATGTGCCGACACATACGGAATCAGCTGGCTCGCATTGCGCGGCTCATAGGCTCCTTTTCCGTCCAGCCAGCCGTCTGTCGCGGAAAGTATTCCTGCTGAAAGACGCTCTTTTCCATTGACATAGCCTCCCTCTGCGGCAATGAAAACACTTCCCTTGATGGAATCTCTCGTATCGTCACAGAACATGGAAATGCCATCCATCAGCTTTCCGATATTCTGTTTATCCGAAGGGAAATATCCCTCCTGCATTGCGCTTGCCGCTGCTTTCCACGGTTCACCGTAAACCAGAATCTCCTCGCCGCGCGGCATCCGGTTCAGAGCTGTGCGGATCGCATTCATGGTCTCCGTGTCATGCAGTGCCATCAGATCGAAGCGGAAACCGTCGATATGATATTCCTTCGCCCAGTAACAAACCGAGTGAACCATAAAGCGGCGGAACATCTCCCTTTCACTTGCCGTCTCGTTTCCACAGTCGGAGCCATTGGAAATCGTGCCATCCTCCCATTCACGGTAATAATAATAAGGAACTGTTTTCTGAAGCGGCGAATCGAGATTGTACGTATGATTGTATACCACATCCATAATCACACCGATGCCGGCCTTATGCAGCGCCTGAACCATTTCCTTCATTTCCCGGATACGTACCTCCCCGTGGAACGGATCGGTTGCATAGGATCCCTCCGGCACATTGTACTGCACCGGGTCATATCCCCAGTTGAACGCTTCCGCATCATCTTCCGGCACACTGCCAAAATCGAAAACAGGAAGCAGATGCACATGAGAAATGCCAAGCGATTTCAGGTAATCGAACCCCGTCGCATGAATCCCGTCGCCGTTCAGCGTCGTGCCTTCTTCCGTAAACGCCAGAAACTTTCCACGGTGTTTATCCGAAATACCGGAATGCGGATCACTCGAAAAATCTTTCACATGAAGCTCATACACACAACGATCCTCCGGCCGGATTTCCGGTCTTTCATCCTGCTCCCAGCCTGCCGGGTCCGTCTCTGCAAGATTCACCACCATGCTCCGCTCCGAATCAATACCGGAAGCCACGCCGTACGGATCTGTCGTATCAAAGACACCATCCGAGTGCAGGATATGATACGTATAATACGTTCCATACCAGGCTCCCTGCATTGCACAGCTCCAGACACCCTTTTCGCCGCGCGTCATCGCAATCGAGGCTATTTTTCGGTCCCCGCGCTCACGGCTGCTGCCGCAGGAAAACAGCTCCAGTGAAACCTCCATTACTGTCGGCGCCCAGAGCTTCCACTCTGTCACAAACTGCTCATCCTTTTTCGGCATCTGCCAGTTTTCATCACATTCCCTGCTCTTTCTCACCGAGACACCGAGGTCATCTCCTTCGTACGTAAAGTTTTCCACAAATTCTTCCGATTCAAAAAAGCTTTTCCACTCCGCCGGCGTTCTTTTCACCACCGCATTCATCTTCTTTCCCTCTATTTCTTTGTAAACTCGCAGAATCTCTCCGACACTCCACGCCTGCGCATAGCAGCCCTTCGACATCACCGGCGCCGCACCATCATAAATCTCCGCCAGATGAAACAGGCATCCTTCCTGCATCCAGCTCGCAAGACGCTCCAGTCCGCGATGCACTTCCTGTTTTCCCTCCTTCGGAAAATAGTTCAGCACCGCACGGAAATACGCCCCAAGCGGAAATCCCCAGACTGTCCCCTGATGATATGCCCTGTCACGCTCCGGCTGCTTCCGCCGATCCATGGATGAAATGCCGGATCCTCCATCTCCAATGACCGCATTCCTGCTGTCGTATACAGCTTTTCTTTGACCGCCTGTAAGATCCGCTGCCCCTGCTTCTGACTCACCATCTGAAACGGAAGTGCCAGCACAAAGACCTGATTGCATCGGAACTGCTTCTCTTCATACGTGCCGTTCAGCACATCCTTCAGATATCCTTCCTCTTCCATCCAGAACTTTTCGAGGAAACTCTTCTTCACCTGCTCCGCAAGCTTCCCATACGCCGATCCATCCTTTCCGACAAACGGCGCCAGCTCTTCCAGAATCCTCAGACCATTATACCAGTACGCATTAATCTCCACCGGCTTCCCGTGACGCGGTGTCGGCAGCTCCTTGTCAATCCGCACATCCATCCACGTCACCTGTTCCAGACCGCCCCCGGCCATAATCAGCCCGTCACTGTCCATTTTAATATGGAAATCCGTTCCCTTCTGATACCAGAACACAATATCCTCCATCACCGGAAACGCCTCGCACACAAACTCCAGATCTCCTGTTTCAAGGTAATACTCATACACCACATCCAAAAACAAAAGGGCCGCATCCACCGTATTATACATCGGAAGCGCATCCCCCTCCGGAAACAGGTTCGGCATCAGTCCTTCTTTTGTATATGCCATAAAAGTCCGAAGAATGCTCTTACACTCCTCATACTCCCCAATTGCCAGCGTGCACCCCGGCAGCGAAATCATCGTATCCCGCCCCCAGTCCGCAAAATAAGGAAAACCAGCCATAATACTCTTCCCACCTGTCGATGCACGTTCCGTAATATACTGACTCGCACTCACCGCCAGCCGCTTTCCCACCGGATCAGAAATCCCGGACTTTTCCGCAATCATCTCCTGCCGCTTCTCTTCCTCTTCTATCCACAGCGCAATCCTTTCCTCATCCCACTTATCCACATCATCCGCGAGACTATACACAACAAAAAAGACCTGCTCCCTGCCGTCTCCCGTCATCTCAAACCGAATCCGATGATTCACGACAGCACTTCCGATGCCATCTCTTCCATCCCGCGCATCCTGCTCAAAAAACAAATCCCTCCAGATCCTCTCCTTCTCCATCTGAAGCTCCCCATTCGTTCCATAAGAAAGAATCACACCATTACTCGCAATGCACTTCCGGTCCACCGCAAAATTCTGCCCCTCCTGCAGCTGCTCTCCCTTCGCCGCAAACCGCATCACCGGCCGAACCGAAAAACTCCCCTTCTTCCCACTTCTCACCCGATACCGGACAAGAACCGTATTCTCCCCCTGAACCATCCCAATCGTCTTCTCAATTTCAATCCCCTTCACCCGGTAAAACCATACCGGCAGACTCCCCATCTCAAATCCTTCCAGAAACCGAAACCCCTCCACATTCTGCGTCCGATTCACAAACTCCTGTGAAAACAGCTCCGTTTCCTCTCCATCCACCTCCAACGTCTCCCAGACATTCGAAATCAGATGCTCCCGCACCGTAGGCGCCTTCAATGCTCCCATTAACAGCGCCTGATCATTCCTCGCCGCATTCCCCATCACCGTCAGCGAACAATAACCTCCCAGTCCGTTTGTCAGCAAAAAACACTTCTTTTCTCCACTCCGGAAATCCATCCACTCCGAAGCATTCAGTCGAATCCTATCCATACCCAAAAACCTCCAAATTTCACACAATATCTTCCCGAAACTTTTCTGTTTTCATAAAATCAAGCACAAAAAACTCCGAAAATATTTTTTTTCATTCTATCTCCAAACTTCGCACCAGTCAACAAACTCACGCCGATTCGCCCTCTGGGCGAATCCAGCCCCTCTCCCCGTCCTCCAACACACTCTCCCCTTCCACACACAACAATCTCACGCCGATCTGCCTCCGGCAGATCCAGACCACTCCTCCCGTCCCCAACACACTCCCACCTCTCCACACAACAATCTCACGCCGATCTGCCTCCGGCAGATCCAGCCCCTCCTCCCGTCCTTCAACCCCAGGATCTGGCTCCGGCGTCGTGGCACCTGCCGCGCAGACGGGCGCATTGGCATCGGCGGCATGCGGATGATGCACGCGTGGGAGCAGTGGAGTGAGGATGACGGACGGCCATCCAGGCCGGAAGTCAAGAGGCTCTGAGACGGGAAATCATCAGATTTCCTGTCGAATAGCCTCGGTTCCTCAATCCACCGCCTCCCACACGTCATCATCCGCCCGCCGATGCCACCGCGCCCGTCTGTGCGGCAGGTGCCACGCGCCGGAGTCAGATCCGTCCCCCACACACAAATAGAGCAGCCGACCCCTCATCGGCTGCTCCACAATCATCCTTTGACGGCTCCTGAAAGCCCATCTGTATAATATCTCTGCATTACAACAAACAAAATCGCAATCGGCACCGAAATGCAAACCGCTCCCGCCGCAAAGCAAGTATACCAGCTGTCGATATACTCCTTCTCCAGCATCTTCCACAGACCCAGTGCAACCGTATAATACTTCGCATTCGCCCTGCAGATAACCTTTGCGAAAATAAAGTCCAGCCACGGTCCCAGAAATGCACTCAAAGTCGTGTACACAATAATCGGCTTACTCAGTGGAATTGTCACCTTCGTAAATACCTGGAATCTCGTTGCTCCATCCAGATAAGCCGCCTCATCCAGTGCCTTCGGAACCGTATCAAAAAATCCCTTTGCAAGCAGGAATCCCGCTCCGGAACCGCCCGAGTACACCAGAATCAATGCCACACGGATCATCGATCCCTCCGAAAGGCCAACTGCCTTTAAAATATAGTAGACAGCAACCATCGACATAAATGCCGGGAACAGACCTAAGATCATCGCGATGTTCATGTAAGTCTTACGGATTTTAAACCGCATTCTCGACATGCAGTAAGAAACCGAAAGCACAAATATTGTAGAAATCAGACAACTGAACACCGCAATGATAAATGTGTTCTTAAACATCTGCGGAAAGTCTAACACCTGCGTATCTGTAAACAGACGCACATAGTTATGAAGCGTATATCCCTTTGGGAAAAAGCTGGTAACATAAGATCCCTTCTGTGTACTGAAGCTTAAGAGTGCAATCCACAGAACCGGAATCACCCACACAATCGCAAGCAGTGCCAGAACCACATGTACAATCACATCGGAAATCATTCCACGCGCTTTCATGGAGTGTGTTTTTTTCTCTTTGTTATTCATTATTGGAATCCCTCCTCGTTCTTGTAAGAACCAGTATTCCGGTACGTGATCAGTGAAACCACAGCCAGAATGACAAAGGTAAGAATACCGACAACCGCACCAACGTTAAAGTACTGTAAGTCAACCGTCAGCTTGTACAGCCAGGTAACCAGAAGGTCCGTCTTTCCGGCGGTTGCTCCGACCGGAACCGGTGCTCCTGCAGTCAGCAGATAAATAACGTTGAAGTTGTTGATATTACCCGTAAACGTCGTAATCAGATACGGAGTCGTGACAAACAGCATATACGGCAGCGTAATCTTAAAGAAAATTGTCACAGGACCTGCGCCATCAACACGGGCTGCCTCGTAAAGCTCACCCGGAATGTTCTGTAAGATACCGGTAACCTGCATCATGGTAAACGGAATACCAACCCAGAGGTTGATGATAACAACCGTTGCTCTCGCCCAGGTCGCATTTGTCAGGAACGGAAGCGGACTGCTGATCAGACCGGCCTGAACCAAGAGGTTGTTGATCAGGCCGTTGTCCTTTAACATCGTACGCATCAGAAGAAGAGAAACGAACTGCGGAATTGCAGCGGAGAGCATAAAACAGAATCTCCAGAATCCCTTGATGCGGGTTGTTTTACGATTGATGACAATCGCAAGAATCATACCAAGAATATAGTTCAGGAAGGTAGCGAGCACAGCCCAGATCAGGGTCCATCCAAGAACAGACCAGAATGTCTTGCCGATCGAGTTGCCCATGCCAAGAACCGTACTGAAATTTTTCAGTCCAACCCAGTGAAAAATCGTCAGATGGTCGCCGACTTTACTGTAGCTGGTGAAAGCCATACAGATCATAAAGACCAGTGGAAGGATTGTGAAAATCACAATACCGAGAATCGGAAGTGTCAGCAGGGTCCAGTGCAGTCTCTTGTCAACGAGTGCTTCCAGATCCTCTTTGATGGTGTTGATATGTTTCCCTTCCTTTGCACGACACTCTACCTCATAAGCGCTCTTCATATTGACACGCCAGATCATAAAGAAGAGAACCGTAATAAAAATCGTTGCTACTCCGTAGAGCAGGAACAGAATTGTCATATCGCCGCCGGTATATTCATAAATACCTTGGCCTCGTTCCACACCTCTTCCTGCGCACGGCCGCCCAGGGTGATGAGATGATAGAGATTGTTGATACCGCCTTCGATCATAAACAGGAGATACGCAATTTCTACTGCCAGAAATAAAATACCCTTTACGATCTGTTTGTGAGCCAGATTTCCCAGTCCCATGACAAACATGGAAAGTTTCGTGACCGCATCGCCCTTTGTGATGGCTTTTGTCACCGGATAGGGAGTCTCAAACTCTTTGGCGCGTTTTTTCAATGATGCCATAATCTATCCTTTCCGAAAGACAGGCATTGTCAATCCTGGTGTCTGACAATGCCTGTGGTTTCAATCCTGTTGATTTCCGAACACTTCAGTGCCTGTCTTGCTTACTCGACTGCAGAAGTATTCATGCTTGTGTTCAGTTTCTCTGTCATTTCTGCAGCGTTATCATGGGTAACTTCACCGTTGACCAGAGATTTACCAAAATTCTCTGCCGGAGTCCAGTAGTTGCTCATATTCTTAACGAACGGCTGGATGATAGAAGTATTGTTGAAGGTATCGTTCTGAGCAGTTACCAGTGCATCGTCTGTGATCTGGGAAAGCAGCTCTTCGTTACACGGAACTACGTTTCTCATTTCATAGTGTGCTTTCTGAGCATCTGCGCTTCCGAGATATCTTGCAAGAGCAACTGCAACCTGCGGATATTCACAGTTCGGATTCACACCGATTGCTTTAGAACCGGAGAAGGATTTCATCTGTTTCTCCTCGCCGTTGATGGTGATGGTCGGAAGCTGTACAACACCGTAATTATCACCGAGTGCCTCTTTAACTGCGGATGCATCCCAGGAACCGGAGAACATTGCTTTTACAGAACCGTCACGCAGACCGGAAAGACCGGATCCGTCTGCATCAGATACGAAGTTCGGATTGTTTACCAGGTCAACCAGGTAATCGGTCACTGCTTTTGCTTTATCGCCTTCGAAGTCAACGCCTGCTGCCTCGTCTGTTCCGTCCTCACCGAACAGCGTACAGCCGTTTGCTACGTAGAAGGAAGCAATGTACCAGGAGTTTGTAATCGGGAAGGAAATCTTGTCTTTTGCGATCATGGTATCCAGGTTTTTCACTTCATCCTCAGTGAATGCAGATTTATCATAGTACATAAACCAGGTGTTTGTGGTGAATGGTACACCGTAGATATCGCCGTCAACGGATACGGAATCTACAATTGCCTGAGAGTTGTTCTCTTTTACCTCCTCAACTGTCTGTCCGCCGAGTTTTGAAATTCCGTTTGCAGCGATCAGGGATGTCAGGTTGTCGTTTGCAAACATGTAAACATCTGCTGCTCCTTCAACGTCCTGTGTTACGGTATCTTTTGCATCGCTCTCTGCGCATACACCGTAATCAAAGGTAATGTGCCAGGATGGATGCTCCTCTGCAAACTGATTGCACATGGTCTGCAGCCACTCACCGCTGTCGCTTGCCTGATCCTCTGATGGAGACCATACGGTAAGGGTTGTGGTAATTTCCTCTTCCTCTGCTGCGTTGGAAGCAGATGCGCTTGTGCTTCCTGCCTCGGATGTGCTCTTGGAATCGTTTCCGGAAGCGGCATTTGAAGAACCGCTGTCGCTGTTTCCGCATCCTGCCAGCATGCCAACTGCAAGTGCTGCGGTCATCATAATAGATACTACTTTCTTTTTCATATTGAAAATCCTCCTTATATGATTTTTCTTTCTGGAACGTCTGCTGTCATATCGCATTTGCTGCTTGGTATCTCTCGTTCTTATTGATTTTATTATAGCAGTTGGCGGATTTTTCTGAAATATCAAGAATCTATGATCTATGTTGGATTTCTACGTTACATTTCTACACCGGAGCGTATCCGGAAAATCATTTCCGCAATCTGCAGAATTCTTTTCCGCAACAAAAAAGAGGCCGCGCACCGTTTTTCCGGTGCGTCCTGCCTCCTCTTCTGTTTTTTATTCCGCCTTCTGCTCGGCTTTTTCTTCTGTCTTCTGATTTTCCTGTGAACTCAGGCTTTTCCTTTCCTGAATCATCTCCTGAATGATCTCATTTCCGCCTTCCTCCTGCCACTCTTTTACAAAGTCGTCAAAAGAAGAAAGCTCAGACTCGCCCCGGATAATTTTTAAAAAGGTCTCCGATTCCAGTTCTTTTAAGGTGTAACGATATGTTTCTGTGGTCTTCGTCCGGGTCGGATAAATCGTATTCACTCTTTGAATCTTTTCGTCGCTTAAAAGCGAGCAGGCTGTGATACGGGATAAATACGCGCTCCACTCCTCCGCACTCGCTGTTTTCGGGTTCTCCAGATAGGCGCGGCATACCTTTTCGAACGATCTTTCCAAAATCTCCAGCTCATCCTCCGATTTTTCCCCGTTCAGTGCCGCCTGCAGATTTTCGTAACAGATCGTCAGTGCCTGATTATAGTCGAGATTGATTGCTAAGGGGCGTGCCGTCGGATCGATATTTCCCGTATAATATTGCTGAAATTCTCCCCTTGGATCATCGTAGGAATAGCGCATATAATCAAACATCACCGACAGAATCTTCGGCACAATCTCCGGATATTCATACCCTTTTCGCACTACCACATAATTTCCGGTCAGCTTTTCGTTGCAGTATCGCACACTTCCATCCTTCCCGGTCCGAATCAGAAACGGCTGCCAGTCGGCCTCCGGATCCGTCTCATGACAGCGCCAGAGCGGGTTGTTCGGTGCCCACCACGGTGCGAAGAAAATGCCGCAGCGTCCCTGGGCAATGAGCTCGGCAATGTCATCCTGTGTGCGGATCAAAAAGTCCCGGTCAAGGACGCCCTCCTGGTACCAGTCGGCCAGCATGCCAAGTGCGTCTTTTACATTGGCTGAACGGAACCATAAACCGGCATTCCTTCCGCATCCGTCAGCCATCTTCCCGGATATGCACCAAATGAGGCAAAAATAAGATTCATGCCGTATTCCGAAGAAATGCCCGTGCCGCCGTACAGAGTTGTGCTGACTGCAAGACCGATGTTACCCATCTCCTGGTTTGCCGGATTCTCCTCTGCAAACGTCAACGCAATATGTTTCACATCATCGATCGTTTCCGGTACGGAAAGTCCCAGTTTTTCCATCCAGTCCTTCCGCACCCATAGAAGATTCGGACCGTCCGAAATGTTGGTTTCCGGGAATGCCATCAGCTTTCCGTCAAAGGTACAGCCCTGCAGAATCTCCTCACCGTAGCTTGCATAAATATCCTTGATACGGTCGCTGGCACAATTTGCATAAACCTCTGTAAGATCGGCAAGCTGATCGTTTTTCTGCATGGCATTCATCGTTTTTTGATCCACAACCATGATATCGGCAATGTTTCCTGTTGCAATCATGGTAGAAATGCCAACGTTATAGGTATCACCGTAGTTTTCATAAACATCCTCGTTCTGTACATTAATGATTTCGCGGATCAGGCGTGTATAGGCATTGTCCTCATAGGTTTCTCCCTCCGGGAGATTGGAATTATTCACACCCGTCATTTTTGCCAGCGTGTACGTGATGGTTTCCGGGTAACGTCCGTACGGCGTTGTTTTCGCTTCCGTAAGAGCCGCAGCCTCATTTCCGGCAGCATCGGAAACAGAATCATTTCCTGCTGCGCCACTTTCTCCACAGCTGCTCAGCGCCATTCCCGCTGCCAGCAGTACAGCAAGGCCTGCCGCAAGTTTTTTTGCATCATGCCTGTACCTCCCTTTCCACGCCCGGAATCCGCACCGTCACTTTTGTTCCCTTTCCCGGCTCACTCTCAATCGAAAGACCATACGCTTCTCCGTATTCGAGCTGAATCCGGGAATTGACATTCCGCACACCGTAGCCGCTGCTCTTCTCCGTCAAAATTGTCTGTGCTTTCTCCTGTTCCATACCAACACCATTATCTGCCACGGAAAGTACCACACAATTTCCGTCACGCCGTCCGCTGATTGTGATCACGCCGGGCTCACTGCCGCGCCGCCGGTCAATTCCATGCGCAATCGCATTTTCGGCAAGCGGCTGCAGAATCAGGTTCAATGTACGGTAATCCAGAATATCCTCCGCTACATCCATTTTAACCGTAAAGCTGTAGTCATGAAACATTTCCTGAATTTGCAGATACGAACGCACATTGTCGATCTCCTCGCGGATGGACATCGTATTTTTGCCTTTGTTCAGGGAAGTCCTGTAGTACCGCGAAAGCGCCAGCGTCGCCTTGCTGATATCATCCGAACCGATTTCCAGCGCTTTCCAGTTGATCAGCGACAGGGAATTATACAGAAAATGCGGGTTAATCTGTGCGCGGAGCGCCGTCATCTCATACTGTTTCTGGCGGATGCGGCTCTCATAGACTTCCTGAATCAGCTGACGGATGCGTGACAGCATCTGATTAAAGCCACGCGTCAGATCACCGATTTCATCCCTTTCTGTAGAAACCAGTTCCACTTCCAGATTTCCTTCTTCTACCTCGGACATTGTCATTTTTATCTTTTCAAGGCGGTGCGCCATGTTTCCGGAGAATTTCATAATCACGACCGCAGAGAAAATAACGCAGCCTGCCCACATCAGAAGAACCATCAGAAGAATCGGCTGCATCGGACTGATGATGCCTTTTTTCGGCAGATAGCACGCGGCATGCCATCCATTCTGCTCAATCTCCTTTTCCAGGAGAATGTAGTTCGCTGTATTCTGCTTCTCTTTTTTTTGTATCTTCTGAAAGTCTGAAAATTCCATCTGGTATTTTGCATTCCTGGTCATCTTCTGATTTTCATACAGCACTTCTTTGTCCTCATTGTAGACGAAAACACCGTAATCCTCATTAACTGTAAGCTCCATGGAGCCAAAAATCTTACTGTAGTCCATGGAAATGTATAAAAAACCGCCTTTTCCGTCATCAATCAGCGGCATAGACCGCACCAGCGTCACCGTTCCCTGATCCATATCAGCATACCAGTGAACATCATTGTCTGCCGGTGCTGTCCATTCATCATTTTCCATTTCCCGCGCCGGACGCAGATACGTGCCGTGCGGAATGACGAAATCACGCACATAGACCGTAGACTGTCGGATTTCCGGGTAAAAATAACTTAAGGAATCCATCATCGGATCAAACTCTTTCACCATGCGCTCGTATGCTTCGAAGCTGTTTTTGTCTTCTGCCTTTACAATCTGAACAATTGTCTGGTCGAATGCCAGATAGTCCGACATACTCTGGTGCAGCGCAAGCTCCGTATTCACATCGTCCACTGCCTGATCAAAGGTGGTTTGCAGATTTTGATCTCACGCTCGACAAGTACACGACGCATCTGGGTGTAAAACAGTGTGAACATCAGGCACATTGGGAAAAGTCCTGTGAGAACGTAAGCCACGATAAGCTTCCGGTGTACCTTCATATCTGAAAATGCTTTTTTTATTCTAGCGGCAAATGATGTCATCTTACTCCCCCTGATCCCGGTATTTCTGCGGCTGATTCCAAAATATTCGCGGAAGCTCTGACAGAAATAGGACACATTCACAAAACCGCACTTTTCACAGATTACGCCGATTTTTTCGTTTGTATTTTCGAGCATTTCCCGTGCGCGCTCCATACGGAAACCTTTTAAGTAGCGGCTCAGGTTTTCTCCTGTATTTTTCTTGAAAATGCTGCTCAGATAATTCGGTGTCATGCCAACCTCGCGCGCAAGCTGGTCAACACCCATGCCACTGTCAGAATAGTTCTCACGGATATACTGTTTAATCTGCTCGACTTCTCTGCGTTTCGCAACACCGCCGTCTGCGCGGAAGACCGTTTCGAGCCGGTCAATACCCATACGGACCGCTTGAATCACACCGGCCATGTTGCTGCTGTGATACAGGGCGTCGATCTCACGGTCCAGCTCTCGCTCATCTTTTCTCTCGAGATTGTCGTAAATCTCTTTCAGCAGATTGGAAAACATAAACTTAATGTAAATCTGGGAGAAAATCGTCTGATGTTCATACTTCTCGCAGAACTGGTCAAAGTGTTCACGCAGGCTCTCCAGATCCTTCATGCGAATGTCCTGCTGGATCTGGCGGATCAGGATTTCAGCATCAATCTGCACCAGCACCTCGGACTGCTCCTCCTGAAAAGGAAGAAAAACATGGTTTCCCGTGTGATAAAAGCGCCGCTCCATGAGCTGCTCCGTCTGTGCAAATGCATCGTAAAGCTCACCGTCCGGCGTGATCTCGCCCGACACGGCCAGAAAGCATTCCTGGTCCCACATTTCACGAATATAATGGTACAGCTTCCGTCCGAACGCTTCCCAGCCGCCATCCGGCTCCTCGCTAAAAAACAGGATGGACTGCTGTGGGTTCAGGTTCAGATAGTGAAACGGCATCTGCAAATCGCTCTGCATCTTTTCAATCTGTTCGCTGTTTACCTGTTCAAAATAGTTGTTGGCACACTCCAGCAGTACCATACGGCAAAAATCCCGGACAAAGCTCATATCGAGAAGCGTCTGTGTTTTCTCCTGCATTGCGTTGCGGCTCTGCCCATTGACCATCAGATACAGCAAATGTTCCCGCAGAAACTCCATACTTTCGTCCTTCCGTTTTTCCTCACGCTCACTCTTTGCAAGCTTTTCGTTGATTTCACCAACCACCTTTTCAAATTCTTCCGGGTTGACCGGTTTTAAAATATAGGCGGAAACCCCATAGGAAATCGCCTTTTTTGCGTAGGAAAACTCATCATACCCACTGAAAATCACAGTTTCCGTCCCCGGATACTCCTCATGAATCCGGGAAAGAAGCTCAATTCCATCCATGAACGGCATATTGATGTCGGTCAAAAGCACGTCAATTTTCTCTTTTTCAAACACCTCCAGCGCTTCCTCTCCATTGGAGGCCTCCAGAATATTCTCCCGGATATTCATCCGCGAAAGCAGCATCCGAATGCCCTTTCGCTCTATCATTTCATCATCTACAATCAGATATGTGTACATGCATCGATCCTCTTTCTAAGCAGCCTGCCTAAAGCGGCGCATACTGGTTTTATTATACCATTCCCGCGGCAGAATTGCATAGCATTTACCGCTCAAAACCGTTACCGGAAACGCAAAACCAGAGCCGGTGAAAACATTCTCATCCGACTCTGGTTTTTCTATTACATGATTTCAGGACACCACTCATCCTGTCCCGAATCAGGCCTTCGTCCTGTATAAGCCCAGAAAAATAACGCGCTCTTCCGATGTATCCGTGTCCGGGAAAGACAGGATCAGACTGTTTTTCTGCTCATCTTCCCACCTTGTCGTCTTTCCCTCAAGAATCTGATTCTCTCCCACCAGCAAATCTTCAAGTAATTCTGCCGCCTGATGAGCCAGCGTCTGCAGTACCGTTTGAAATTCAGATTCCGGAACCGTTATGGCATATTCCACAGATACCAGTTGATCATTCTGAAAAGAAAAGATTTCCTGAATATCATCCGACAGACTGGAAATGCTGATCGAATGAATGATTCGCGGATACGCTTCTCCTAACGTGGTATCAACATCATCTTCCGAAAGCTGCGTCTTCTGCAAAACATCTTCCATAGACATATCAAATTTCACATTCCCGGGCGACAGGGTGGAATGGCTGAAATCAACGGCATACAGAAAGATGTTGCTGTTATTTTGGGAACTCTGTGAGGAACATGCAGCTAAAAAACAACAGCAAATCCCCAAAAAGATCCTGCAAATTACCGTTGAAGTAAAACGAATATTACGATTTTCAATATTCATAATACCTCCTCTCCCTTTTACTTCTGATATTCCTCAATTCTGCAAACATGTTCTTTTGTCTTTTTATTATAATTAATTCCTACCAGAAGCAAGTTTCCCTGATATTCTTCCAGACTTCTGCAATATTCTTTGTCCTTAATCTGCGCAAGCGCACCCTCTGCTGTTTTGTCCCATTTCAGTTCCACAACCAGCGCCGGTTTGTCCTGGTATCTTTTTCTTGGTACGAAAACAAGATCCGCAAACCCTTTTCCCCCAGGCAGTTCACGGTAAACCGTGTAAAAATTCCGTGCTGCATACAGCGCCAGTGAAATCGTATAGCTCAACGCATTTTCATCATTGTACTGAAGCTGTGACGTTTCAAAATGTGCCAGCCGAATTCCCTCTGCTACCTGTGTTTCCTGTTTTTCCCACACAGCCTGCAGAAGATCTGCGGAATTTTTCAGTGCCTTTGAAATATCTCCCATTGGGAAACGGTTACCGCACTGGCATATTCTGACTGTACCTCGCATTCGGAATAAAAACATATTTATTCTGTTCCTCATAACCAAGATATCCAAGATGAATCAGCAGTGTCAGCACATCATCCTCTGTCCGGAAAGTTGTCATATCATTCGTAAAACTGCCCGTGTTCACCGGAATCTTTTTCCCTGCCATCATCTGCAGTACGTCATCCCGCAGGCCGTCAAAATTCAGATCAATATACCACTGTAGTGCTTCAAATGTTTCTGTCTGATTCCAGTAATTGCCGATTTTCCGGAATCGCATGGCATTGACAACCGAACGCGGGCTGTAAACCGAACTTTCTCCCGGGAACGAATAGCCGTCATACCAGTTTTTAATTTCTGCCAGATCCATCTGATACCGGCCGCAGAGTTCTTCTACTTCCTGCTCCGTAAATCCTACATATTCTGCGAGCGGCCCTGGATCAAGCATTGTAAATTCATCAAACATATTCAGTGCAGAATGGGTTCCATATTTTTTGATCGGCAGAATACCCGTCAGATAGGCAAGTGCTACGTAAACCTTATCTTTCAGAAAATCCCGCAGGAAATCAAGATACTCTTCCTGTGCTTTTTTATCCTGCTGATATTCCCGGAAAACACAGTCCCATTCATCAATGATAATGACAAACGACTGTTTTGTTGCCGCATAAATATCCTGCAGCGATTCTACCAGATCCGTATCGTCAAAGTAGTCCACGTCCGGATAACTGTTTTTCAGTTCCCGCAGCAGCATTCTTCGAACACGGTCAATCACCTGGCCAATTTCCTTGCTCCGGCTCAGAAATTCCTGCATATTCAAAAAAATCGTAGGATATTGATTTAAGTGCTGTGCAAATACAGCATTTTGAGAAATTTTCAATCCAGAAAAAAGTTCTCTGGAATCGCATTCCTTCCCATAATAAGCCGTCAGCATATCCGCCGTCATAGATTTTCCAAAGCGCCGCGGACGGCTGACACAGACATATCTCTGCACAGTATTAATCACCTGATTGGTATACTCGATCAGCCCTGTTTTATCCACATAAATTTCGGACTGAACCGCTTTTGCAAATTTTTCATTTCCCGGATTCAGATAAACTCCCATATTCCACCTGCGCCTTTCTCTTTCTACCTCTATCATACGATATTCTTGCCTTAAGTTCAATTTAGCATAAGTTGAAAAATGCCAGAATGTTTTTAACTGAGGCAAAACATTCTGGCTGTTTTTTCTGGGATTGCTATGAGTCAATTAATTAATGAATAAAGAACGCGTCCTCTTCCTCGTCTTCCACAACCGGTGTCATCGGATTATACTCGGTTTCTACCAGCTTCTTCACCAGCTCGTGATCGAAGTTGCGGCGGATTTCACAGGTTCTGTCGAAAATCATGGTTGCTTCATCCCCCGGGGTGCATGCCGGCCAGTTCGGGAGGGATGGGGTTTCCGGGCTTCCGTAGCGGGCAAAGTTGATCCAGGCGGTGGCCATACGCTCCTGCAGACGGTCTGTTTCGCCCGGGACATTGCATACGGCGATGCGGTCGATGTTATGGAATACGAACGGAATCTCGGCACAATGCCATGCGGCTTTTCCGCCATCGATCGGGAATTCATAGGTAACTGATAGGAATAAGTCGGCGCTTCTGTAAACTCCGATTTCTGACGAATGAATTCGATCGTTGCCGGACGGAAGAACGTATCCACAGACCACAGGTCGGCAATTGTTTTGTCCGGATATGCTTTTTCAAAAAGAGAAATCAGCTCCGGCGTTGCATCGCCATATTTTCTCTCAGGAACGCAATCTGTTCCTCACGGTTCATCTCATGTTTTCCCGGCACAACCGGTCCAAAATCAAACTCACCGATGTTGGTTCCTGCCAGCACAGGAATCGTTTTAGCGTGATCCGTAAATCCGCACTTGATCGGATTTCCGTGGAACCAGCCATTCTCCATCGGTCCCTGTCCGATATAGCAGCCTTTCGCAGCAACCTCTGCCTCAACTTTATTGTACGCATTTGACAGCTCATAATACGGGATCGTCTCAAGCTTCTCCACCTCGGACTCGTCCAGATTCAGTTCTTTTAACAGAGCCTTCACAATCGCGGTGCCGTCTCCGTCCTCTTTCTGATAAACCTTTGCCTCATAAACACCGCTCTCGATGATACCCTTCTGGAACAGGCCGTCTGCTGCCGGCGTATTCATCAGCGTTGCTACCTTCATACCGCCGCCGGACTGACCGAAAATCGTAACATTCTCCGGGTCTCCGCCGAATGCCGCGATATTGTCATGTACCCACTGCAATGCAGCTACCATATCTGCGTTTCCTGCATTCGCAGAATTTTTGTATTTTCGCCAAACGGCGAGAGATCGAGATAACCGAGGATATTCAGCCGATGGTTCACGGAAACAACAACGACATCACCGAACTCGCTTAAGTGATCCCCCTCATATGCCACATGCTCAATCGCAGAGCCGGCGCTGAAGCCGCCGCCGTGGAGCCATACCATGACCGGCTTTTTCGCACCCGGATCAAGACTCTGTGTCCAGACATTCAGGTTCTGGCAATGCTCGTCCTGCGGCCAGTAACGATGCGGTACCAGCACCTCCATGTTCGGCTCATCCTGCTTTAAAAGCGGACATACATAGCCGTATGCCAGCGCATTTTTGATTCCTTTCCATGGTTTCACCGGCTGTGGCATCTGGAAACGGTCCGCCTCAGCGTAATGGATTCCATGAAACGCGTATGTCGTATTCAGGCGGAAGCCGCGTACCTTTCCCGCCTTTGTCTCTACTACCGGATCTGTTTTACTGCATACAAAATAATCTCCCATATTTCAGTTACCTTCTTTCTATCCTGTTCTGTGACGCGCAGTTTCCAAAAAGCCACCGCAAAATCCCCCTGATCTTTCCGTTTTTGCACCGGTCTTTGAAGCATCTGTTGTTTTTGCATTTACGCATCTGCTCCCTATTATACCAGACAATTTTTTCAGAAACAATTCTTTTTACTTTTATTTTCGGCTGTTTATATCAACAAAGTCCGAAAATCACGTCAAAAATGGATATTTCCATCACAACTTCAAAGTGCTATAATAAAAAAGAAGGTAAAATCAACGTAAAAAAGGGGACTACTATGACGAAAACAGTACAAAAGAGCAAAGCCCGCGATATGACCCAGGGCTCTATCTGGAAACAGCTTCTTCTCTTCTCTCTTCCGCTGATGGCCGGAAATCTCTTCCAGCAGCTTTACAACACCGTTGACAGCATCGTTGTCGGCAACTTTGTCGGCAAGGAAGCACTCGCCGCCGTCGGCTCCGTCGGTCCGATCATCAATTCTCTGATCGGCTTTTTCATGGGACTTTCCACCGGTGCCGGTGTCATTATCTCTCAGTATTATGGCGCAAAGGCGGATGAAAAGGTCAGCCGCACCGTCAGCACGACACTGGTGATGACGTTTATTCTCTCCATTGTCTTTACCATTCTCGGCATTCTCATCACGCCGTACATGCTCCGCATGATGAGCACACCGGACGATGTCATCCGTGAGTCGGCAACGTATCTTAAAATTTACTTTGGCGGTGTTGCCGGTCTGATGTTCTACAACATGGGCTCCGGCGTTCTCCGCGCTGTCGGCGATTCCCGCCATCCGCTGTATTTCCTGATTTTTTCCGCTGTTGTCAATACCGTGCTCGATCTTTTGTTTGTCGTTTCCTTCGGCATGGGAATCGAGGGTGTGGCGCTTGCAACCGTTATTGCACAGTGCCTTTCGGCGGTTCTGACGCTGTATGTGCTGACCACAACAGACGGCCCATACCGCATCTGTTGGAAAAAGCTCTGCATGACTGGTCTTTGCTGTACCGCATCGTCTGCGTCGGACTGCCGGCAGCGATCCAGCAGATGGTGACTTCCGTTTCCAACGTTTTCGTGCAGTCCTATATCAATGTATTCGGCTCGGATGTTATGGCGGGCTGGAGTGCCTACATGAAAATCGACCAGTTTATGATGCTGCCGATGATGAGTGTTGGTCTTGCTTCGACCACCTTCACCGGACAGAACGTCGGTGCCAGCTACATTGACCGTGCAAAAAAGGGTGCTACAACCGCATTCCTGCTTGCTGAGCTTGTAACCATTGTGATGATGATTCCTCTGCTGATTTTCGCTCCGCAAATGGTCTATCTGTTTAACCAGGAGGCAGCTGTGATTCGTTACGGAACCCTGTTTCTGTATCTGCTATCCCCGTTCTACATTCTCTGCTGCGTCAACCAGGTTTATTCCAACGTCCTGCGTGGCGCAGGAGACACCAGAACACCAATGATCGTAATGCTCGGAAGCTTCGTCGTGTTCCGCCAGATTTACCTGTTTGTGATGTCACATATATTTGATTCCATCATTCCGATTGCACTTGGTTATCCGGCGGGATGGCTGGTATGCAGTGTTCTGATTTATGCCTGCTATCGGAAATTCCGATGGAATAAAGGAATGCGGAAAAACTGAAGGATTCCTTTCCTGACATAAGCAAAATGGGCTGTTGCACTAAGAAAATGAACGTAGTGCGACAGCCCATTTTTTCGCATTATTTTTTCAGGAGTGCTGCTGAATGCTCTTTAATCAGAACAACTCCGCAATCGCCGCGATCTTCTCACAGTTTTCCGGCAGCGGACCATTGATTTTCGGTGACTGGCGCGTTGCCACGTAACGGCTTGCGATTCCGGCAGAGGCTGCACCGTGGCAGTCAGCGATATCGTCATTTCCTGTCATCAGGCATTCTGCCGGATCGAGGTGATACTGCTTCAGCAGCATCTCATAAAACGCCGGATCCGGTTTTTTCACACCGGCATCTGACGAGAGCAGGATTCCATCAAAGTATCTTGTCAGTCCAAGCAGGGAAATTTCCGGCGCGGTGAAAAGCGCCTGTGCATTGGACAGCAGAAAAACCTTCTTTCCTGCGTCTTTTAAACGCTGCAGCATTTCCGGCACGCCGGGGAACAATTTCAGTTCTTCTATCGAAATCGCACGGAACATTTTCGCCAGATCTGCAATTTCTTCTTCCGTTACCGAAACAGCTTGATCCTCAAACAGCTGCCGGAACACATCGGCAATGTCGATTTCCGGTACATGGCTGCCGCGGCATTCCATTCTAAGTGCAGCCTCCTGCTCTTTGATTTTTGTCTCATACGCCATCCGGAGTTCTTTCGGCTCATAGGCGGCGCCTTTCATCCCAAAGAACAGGCTCATTTTTTTCCAGAGATACGCTTTCTTTTCATTCGTATGTATATCTACCAGGGTTCCATATAAATCAAAAATATAATTCTGATACATCCTTCATCATCCTTCTTGCAGAAAGTTTTCCACACGACACGTATTCTACCAGACTTTTCTCCACAATTCCATGTCTTTTTTCCAGACTTCCTATCTTTTTTTCTCCACCCAGACTGTCCATCAAACCAGATCGTTGAAACCTGTTTTGTCTTGCTCTCTGTAAGAAAGAATCCTGCCCGGAGGGCTTTTTACTTTATCGGAAAATTCAACGAAGTTTCCGGTAACGTAAAAAAATTCCCCCGTACAGATTTTGTCCGCAACAGGGGAATTCATTACATCTCACAGTTTCCTGCGAATTGTAATCTTTGATTTACTTCCTCGCATCCAGCATTTCTTTCACCAGACGAATATACTCCGGTGTCGTTCCGCAGCAGCCGCCGACAATGCCTGCTCCTGCGTCTACCAGAATGTTCATATATTTTGCGAACGTCGGCGCATCCATGCTGTAGATTGCCTCTCCGGTCGGCGTGATTTTCGGCAGGCCGGCATTCGGTTTTACGATAACCGGTACTCTTGCCACTTTTTTCATGGAATTTACGACTGCCTCAAGCTGATCCGGTCCGACCGAGCAGTTCAGTCCTACGGCGGATGCTCCCATTTCCTGCAGTGTCTCAACTGCTTCCACAGCGTTTCCGCCGAACAGGGCAGAACCGTCTGCTTCCAGCGTCAGAGAACACATAATCGGCAGATCGCAGACAGAAAGTGCAGCATCCATAAAGACACACGTTTCGTCTACGCTCAGCATCGTCTCCGCTACCAGAAGATCAACGCCTGCATTTGCTACCGCTGTTACCTGCTCTGTGTAGGATTCCAGCAGCTCTTCATAAGAGAGATCGCCTTTTGGCTGCAGCATTTTTCCTGGTGTAGAAAAATCTCCCGCGATCAGCGCACCTGTTCCGGCAAGCGCTTTTTTCGAGATGTCCACCAGGCGTGCATTCAGCTCCTCCACCTCGTTTTCTCTTCCATAATCCGCTAATTTCAGTCTGTTTGCACCAAAGGTCGGCGCATAGACAATCTGGCTTCCCGCCTCCACGTAAGCCTTCTGTAAATTTGCCAGAATATCAGGGTGCTCCAGAACCCAAAGCTCTGTACTGACTCCTTTTGGCATTCCCGCTTTTGTCAGATTTGATCCGGTTGCGCCATCCAATAAAATGACACCTGCTCCGGCAAGCTGTTCAAATTCTTCTCTTGTCATTTTCTTTTCTCCATTCTGCCCGAGTTACCTGCAGCACATGTCCGCGTATACTGACAAATCCCGGCTGTTTTTTCTGAACCTGCCGCGCTTTTCGCGTCAAATTCATGTTCAGTATAGCATTGTATTGTTTTCCCGACAAGTAGAAAAGAGGTATCCGTTTTGGATACCCCTTCTCCTGTTTCCGTTCACGGATGTTCAGCAAACCCTGACATCCTTAATCATGATGCGCGTCTGAATGATGTGTCTCCGAATGATGCGTCTCCGAATGATGTGTCCTGCCCGAGCTGTTCCCCCCACCGGACGGGATATTCTTCGGTGACCCCGGAGACAAATTTGTTCCCTGATTCACACGGGTTGCTTTCTGTCCATTTTCCACCTGCGAGGATGCCGATACCGTTGAAACACCCGAATCGGAACTGTTTTCCGTTGCAGCATTTTTTCCACACGCAACGAAAGCCAGTACTGCTGTACCGACAAGTACGGAAATTACTGCCTTCTTCATTTCTCCACCTTCTTTCCTGGTGCATCGTTTTCGCCTGAACATTAGAGCGTGTCTGAAAAATTATTTCCGCAATCTGTGAGACACACTCTGGTTGTAATTTCATTTTAAATAAACTTCTTACTATTGTCAATCTACTCTACAAATTCCCTATTATTTTCTTTTTTTGTAACGATTCAGAGCCATGCGAAATGGAAGAAAAATCGCGAATCATGTTTACATGAATGAGCTATTTTTCTGGAATTTCATATGGCGAGAAGCAACATCGAGATGCAGCGTAAGCGGAATCGAGATGGGGCTCTGAATCGTTACCTTTTTTGTTCCAAAATATTTTCAGACACAAACAGCAGCCGGACCCCTCTCCCGGATCCGGCTGCCGTTTGTCCTGTATCGTATGCTTTTATTCTGCAGTGCTTGAAGACGTCGAAGCAGTGCCTGTGCTGCTTGTCGATGTCGTTTCGGTACTGCCTGATGTCGTGCTGTCAGACGTTGTACTGTCCGTTGTTGTACTGTCGGTTGTGGTTCCATCTGTGGAATCTGTAGAAGCGCTGTCAACTGTCATCGTATACAGATCTGCGTCGGTTACTTCAAGCTTTTTCCAGTTGGATGCGACCTTGATATCGCTCTCCTTTACCCATCCATCCAGTGTATCGTTGTACTTATCCGATTTGCGGTTGGAAATGATAGTCTGTCTTCTGGACTCGGTTTTATCCTCGTCGAATGCTTTATCTACACGAATCACATAATATGCATCGTCGCCTTCGATGACACCGTCATAATACTCGCCATCCTTCAGCTTTGCTGCTTCTTCCGCTACCTTATCTCCAAGAGAACAGGTATCGTCATCGTCTTTCTCCGATCCGGTTCCAAAGGATGTCTCGGAAGAGGTCAGATAAGAAACCTCAGAGGAGGAATCGCTGTCGGAACTGCTCGATGTGCTCGCGCTTGAAGCGTCGGATGCGCTTGTGTCGGAAGCATCGGAAGAAGAGCTGCTCTCATCGGAGCCATCTGCAGAATCGGTGGAATCTGCGGTATTCTCCGCATTTAACTGATCGTTCAGCTCCTTGCGCAGATCGGTAAACGATGCGGTTGCCGGATCCTCAGACTCTTTTAAGAGATCCAGGAATCTCTGTGCGATTTCTTTCTTTGCCGCTTTTTCCTCGTCCGTCAAATCAATCGTTTTTCCATCGTCATCCTTCTCGGTTCCTGCTGTGGATACCGTGATGTAGCTGATGGAGGTCTGTTTTGCCTCTTCATCGGATACCTCGGTATCTACATCTGCGATGATCGGATCATAAATTTTTGTCTGAATAACATACAGCTCCAGTGCATCCTGGATGTCCTCAACGGTTGCGTGCAGCTTTTTCATCACATCGTCACCGTTCTTATCTGCGAATGCCTGTGCAGCCTCTTTCGCCTGCTGTTTTTCCTCGTCTGTCAGGGAAATTCCGTATTCCTCTGCGTGCTGCCGCATCAGAAGCTCTTTTTCGATCGTATCAAGAGACTGCTCCTTGAACGTTTCCCCGGTAGTCTTTCCATCGTCGCCTTCCTTGTCGTACATCTCAGACGGCATCTGCATTCCGTACATCGAGTACATCTTGGAATAATAATTGTACATGGTTGCCTGCTGATATCTCAGCATGAAATTTGCCTGTCCGAGTGTAATCGACTCGTCATTTACAGTAATTGCCGTTTTTGTTCCGTCCACATTGTCGGAACCGCAGCCGGTCAGTCCCATCGCTGCCATCGAAGCACTCAGCATAACGCAGACTGCTTTTGCTTTTAAATTTTTCATTACTTCCTCCTCATGCAGGGCGAAATGTATGCTCAAAAAGAATTTACCTTTTCAAAACTGTCCGGGCCTTTCAAATGCCCGACTTTTTTACACATTCGAATTTCCGGTCCTGCATCGATTTTTATAAACGCTTTTTCTATTATACCCTTTTTGCTGATACAGGGCAACTTTTTTCTTCCCTGTTCACGCCTTTTTCACACGATTTTGTGGGTATGCGAGTGTTTCACTCCTGCGTGATCTGCAGCAGATCTTCACCAGTGCATGGCTCTTCTCCAGCAGATCGATCTTTTCCTTTGAATTTCTCCGCCGCGGCGTGTAGACAAACGCCAGCGACTCCATCTGGAATTTCAGTTCGTCGCGGTATTTCTGCAGCAGCTCCGGAATCCGCGCTACATCGATTTTTGCATGCTGCTGTAAGGTGACTCGTACTGAATCGCCCATCTGTTTCAGCTCCGTCACATACGCACAGTGCGCCAGCGCTTTCAGTTCTGCGACAGCCAGAAGATTCTGTACATTTTTCGGCGGTTCCCCGAAGCGGTCGGTCAGCTCCTCCGTCATGTCCTCATACTCTTCCTTATTTTCAATCGCCGCAATTCGCTTATAGGTGTCAAGCTTCAGAGCCTCGTTGCTGATGTAGCTGTCTGGAATATAGGCACTGACATTCAGATCGATCGTTGTCTCGAACGCCTCTGCCGGTGCGATGCCCTTCGCCTCCTGGACAGCCTCTGCGAGCATTTTACAATAGAGATCGTATCCAACCGATTCCATATGCCCAGACTGCTCCGCGCCCAGCAGATTTCCGGCGCCTCGGATCTCAAGATCACGCATTGCAATTTTAAAACCACTTCCCATCTCCGTAAATTCACGAATCGCATGGAGACGCTTCTCCGCCACTTCCTTCAACATCTTGTTTCTGCGGTACATCAGAAACGCATACGACGTCCGGTTCGACCGTCCGACGCGGCCGCGGAGCTGATAGAGCTGTGACAGTCCCATCTGGTCGGAATCATGGATAATCATCGTGTTGACATTCGAAATATCGAGTCCTGTCTCAATGATCGTTGTTGACACCAGCACATCGATCTCTCCGTTGATAAATCCGTACATGATCTTCTCGAGCTCGCGCTCCTTCATCTGCCCGTGCGCAAAGCCTACATTTGCATCCGGCACGAGCTTCTGGATCGTGTTTGCCATATCCGCAATCGACTGGACACGGTTATAGACATAGTAAACCTGCCCGCCCCGCGCCAGTTCACGGTTAATCGCCTCGCGAACCATTTCTTCATTGTATTCACAGACAAAGGTCTGGATGGGCTGGCGATCCTGCGGTGCTTCCTCGAGCACACTCATATCCCGGATTCCAATCAGGCTCATATGCATGGTACGCGGAATCGGTGTCGCCGTCAGTGTCAGAACATCCACATTTTTTTGCAGCTGTTTGATTTTTTCTTTATGCGTCACGCCGAACCGCTGCTCCTCATCGACAATCAGAAGGCCAAGATCTTTGAACTTCACATCCTTTGAAAGAACGCGGTGTGTTCCAATGACAATATCCACGAGTCCTTTTTTCAGATCCTCCAGCGTTTTTTTCTGCTCTGCCGGCGTGCGGAACCGGCACAGAAGATCAACGCGCACCGGAAAGTCCTTCATGCGCTCAACGAACGTATTGTAATGCTGCTGTGCCAGAATGGTGGTCGGAACGAGGTAGACGACCTGTTTGCTCTCCTGTACTGCCTTGAACGCTGCACGGATTGCAACCTCGGTTTTGCCGTATCCGACATCGCCGCAGATCAGGCGGTCCATGATCTTTTTGCTCTCCATGTCCGCCTTTGTCGCCTCGATCGCCGCAAGCTGATCGTCCGTCTCCTCAAACGGAAACAGTTCCTCAAATTCTTTCTGCCAGATCGTATCCTTTCCGAACTGATAGCCGGATGACGCCTGCCGCTCGGCATACAGCTTCACGAGATCCTGTGCGATATTTTTTACCGCATGGCGAACCCGTGTTTTCGTCTTATTCCATTCCTGACCGCCGATTTTATTCAGCTTCGGCACCTTTGCAGCTTCGCCGGACGCATACTTCTGCAGCGTATCGAGCTGGGTGGCCAGCACATAGAGGTTCGATCCGCCCGCATACTCGATTTTCATGTAATCACGCGTTACGCGGTCCATCTCAATTTTTTCGATACCGCGGTAAATACCAAGACCGTGGCTCTCATGCACGACATAGTCACCGATCGATAGATCCGCAAAATTCTGGATTTTCTGACCGGAATACTCCGATTTCTTCCGGTTTTTCTTCTTCTCTTTTCCAAAAATATCCGTCTCTGTGATCAGCACAAATTTCTGCATCGGATATTCAAAGCCTCTGCGGGCCGCGCCGTGGATCAGCATGACCTCGCCCGGTTTCAGAACACGCTCCTCATTCTCGCTGTAGAAGGCCGGAATCTCCTCATTCTGCAGGTCCTCCGCCAGATGCTGCGCCCTCGTCCGCGACGGACTCGCCAGTACAATACGGTAACCCGCTTTTTTCCAGGATTTCAGATCTTTTACCAGAAGCGGGAACTGATTGTTATACGAATTGACCGATTTCACCGTCACACCGAACTCATCGCGGATGTTCCACTCGCCCTTCTGCGGCTCCATCAGCGATACGGCAACACAGCCGCGGCGGTTCAGTTTTGCCACAAACTCCGCCGTACTGCACATCAGCTTCGCCTGTCCCGGCAAGAGGTATCCCTTTTCGAGACGGTGGCTCACGCTCTCCTGAAACTCTGCTTCCAACGCATCGGCACACTCGATGATGCGGTTCGGCTCATCGAGGAAAATGCGGCTGTTCTCCGGCAGATACTCAAGAAACGAGACGGTCTCCGGATAAAAATAATGAAGATACTGCTCCGCTCCCTGCAGAATTTCGCCCTCGCCGATCTGATCGCAGATTTCCTCTGCCGCATGGCGGATACGCGCCGCTTCCTCCGTCATCATCTTGTCGCGGAACTTTGTGCTCTGCGCTTTTGCCTCTTTTTTAATCGCTTTCACACCGCGCGCAATCGTGTCCTCAGTTAAGATCAGCTCCGATGCCGGATAGATTGTGATTTCCTCGAGGTTTTCAATCGACCGCTGGCTCTCCGCATCGAAGCTTCGGATGGAATCTATCTCATCGCCCCAGAGCTCAATCCGGATCGGATTCTGTTCCGTCAGCGGATAAATATCGAGAATGCCGCCGCGGACGGAAAACTGGCCGGTCGACTCCACCTGAAAGGTACTCTCATAGCCGAGCCGCACCAGCTCTTTTCTTATTTTATCCAGATCGAGTTCGCTGTCATTGCGCAGATGGATGCAATGTTTTTCGAACACGCCAAGAGGCAGAAGAAAGTCCATACATCCCCCTACACTGGTGATGATGGTAACTTCCTTCCGCTCAAGAAGTGCCTGGATCACCTGAAGCCGCTGCCGGATCAGCAGATTTCCGTGAATATCTGCCTGATAGAAAATCAGGTCCTTCGCCGGATAATACAGCGTCTCCGCATCGTACAGCCGGTAATCCTCATATAATTCTTTTGCTTTTAATTCATTTTCCGCGATCAGAAGCCGCACCGGGACATCCTCGGAGAGGCCTGCGATCATGTGGGCTTTCTGGCTTTCCAGACAGCCCGAGATCACAGTCACACCTGCGGTTCCTTTTTTCAGATCACGGAACAGCTCGTCAAAACGTGCAATTTCTTTGATCGGTTCTAATAACGCTTTCATTCTTCCTTACTCTGCCGGGTTTGCAGATTTGCGGTTATACTCGTTCATGGCTGCGTCCACATCCCCGTTCAGCATCTGCTCGATTGCTTTTGCCGCATGCTCGATCGCCAGATTTACAAGGGACGTTCGTCTTTCGTAAACGGACTTAACACGTAGTCCGCCAGATCCCAGTTTTTCGGTTTCTCACCGACACCGACTTTCACACGCATAAAACGGTCGGTACCGAGATTGGCGATGATGTTTTTGATGCCATTGTGGCGCCCGCGCTTCCTTTTTGCGGATGCGGATCTGTCCCGGTGCCAAGCTGATATCGTCATACACCACGATCAGCTCGCTCTCCGGATCTACCTTGTAATAGTTCACCAACTCCCGCACGGACTCGCCGCTCAGGTTCATATACGTCATCGGTTTTGCCACAATAACCTTCTGACCTGCGATCATACCTTTTCCGAACAGAGCCTTGTGGCCTGCGCCGGAGGAAGGGATCTGATATTCGTCAATCAGATAATCAATGGTGTCAAATCCGACGTTGTGCTTCGTGCCCTCATACTGACGCGTCGGATTTCCCAGACCTACTATAATATACATAAATTCTCCTGTCATCAGACCATTTTCCGGCGCAGTTTTTGTTCACGTCACGGTCAAAACGGATATTCTCCATCCACTTCGCTACTTGCGCATAACCGAATAGCTGCTTCGCCGCACCGAAAAATGATATATTGTTTTTCCATCTGTCATAAAGAAAGAACACGAACAAAAGAGCAGTCTTTTCCCTGCTCTTTTGTTCGCTAAAACGCTTCGGCAATGCTTAGTTAAAGTATACCAGTTCGCTCTCCGGTTTCTTGGCCGGTTTGATTTCTTTTGCATACAGAACCGGGCCTTCGCCGTCGTAAACCTTCATATAGCCCCATTTTACCGTTGCAGTCACGTCAACCCAGGAACCCATCACGAGAGATTTGGCGCTTGCGCATTTGCAGACGTAACCGATAAAGGAAGTATCGTCTGCACAGCAGGTCATTGCCATACGGCCCGGGACAAAGAAATCAGCTCCGACGTCTTTGCTCTTTAATACCATGCCTCGGAAATGAACGGTTTTGCCCTCGTAGCGCTCCGGGTTGTCGCCCATATCGACATACCAGATTCCGTAATCAGCGTCATCAATCTCGATCACATCGGCATCGGTATCAAACGGCATCTGATCCTCAAAAATGTTGTCAATTTCGCCTTCTTCATTCTCAAACAGAACGTCGCACGCCTGGTTGACTACTTTGATGCTGCGGCGGAAGGATGGAAGCGGATCTTCCGGACGGCAGCGGTTGAACATGACCATATCGGCATTTTTTGCCATCTCCATGAAGACGGATTTCATGTTCTGCATATAGATCTGGAAGCAGCTTGCGTCGACGGTCACGATCTCCTGTACGATGCCCCAACCGCGCGGCAGTTCCATTTCTTCGAGTTTTTTTACGCTCCAGAGCGGGTTGTATTCGAGAATGATTCGCTCCGGGCGGTATTTGCGGTTCAGTTTTTTCAGGTAATCCAGGGTAAACTGCTCTGGTCCTTCTACGATTTCCAGGACGGTGTTGTGTTTGAGCAGTTCTTTTTCGTCGTACTCTACTTCACCTTCTTCGGTTGTGATCAGAAGGGTCGGTCCGTCGATCTGGAAATAGTCCTGTGCTACGGTAAAATTGATAAAAGAGGTTTTTCCACTCTCCAGAAATCCTGTTATGAGATAAATCGGAATTTCTACTTCGTCTTCTTCGTACATTTTGTACCTCCGTTGTCTTTGACGTACTCCCGGAATCTTTCTGCACTTGCTTTTGCGGCTGAGATTCCGGGCGTGCCTTTTGCTTTGTCTCTAAATCAAGAAAAAGCTGCCACATCGGATTTTGTTTCTGATGCGGCAGCTTCACTACAGTTCACAGGTACCCTGCGGACCGTAATTTTCGCAGCTACTTTGTATTTTTACAGTCCGAACAGCTCTGCCAGCTTATCTTCTGCTAATTTGGAACCGATGACACAGATTCTTCCGGTAAATTCCGGTGCTCCGTCACGTACTTCGTACTCTTCCGGAACCATATCGAAATAGATCCACTGTCCATCGGCGCCTGCTACCATACCTTTGGCCCGAAGAACCATACCATAAGCGGTATCCTCGGAAAGTTTCTTTAAGATGCCTTCGATCTGCTCTTTGGTGAAGGTCTTCACAGTCTCCTGACCCCAGCTTGTGAAAACTTCGTCTGCGTGATGATGGTGATGATGCTCATGACCACAGCCGCACTCGTCATCGTGGTGATGATGATGCTCATGGTCGTGATCATGGCCGCAGCAGCACTCGTCATCATGGTCGTGGTGATGATGCTCATGCTCCTCGTCGTGATCGTGGCCGCAGCAGCACTCGCCGTCATGGTCGTGGTGATGATGTTCATGTTCATCCTCATCATGATCGTGATGATGGTGCTCATGCTCCTCATCGTGGTCATGGCCGCAGCAGCACTCGTCGTGGTCATGATGATGGTGATGATGCTCTTCCTCTTCTACCTGCTCAAGGTTGATGATCGCACCTTCCATCGTATCGAGTACTTTCTTGCCGCCCAGTACTTCAACCGGTGTGGTAATAATGTGTGCTTCCGGATTCAGTTCGCGGAGCATTTTTACAGCTGCCTCTACTTTTTCCGTATCGGCTTTATCGGTACGGCTCAGGATGATGGTTCCTGCGCTCTTTACCTGATTCTCGAAAAATTCGCCGAAGTTTCTGAGATACATTTTGCATTTCATAACGTCGACTACGGTTGTTGCGGAATTCAGGGCTACGCCTGCTTCTTTTTCTACACCGTCTACAGCTTGATGACGTCGGAGAGTTACCTACGCCGGACGGCTCGATGATGATGCGGTCCGGGTGATATTTGGTGATAACGTCTTTTAATGCTGCGCCGAAGTCTCCCACAAGAGAGCAGCAGATGCAGCCGGAGTTCATTTCACGGATTTCGATACCGGCATCTTTTAAGAAGCCTCCGTCGATTCCGATTTCACCGAATTCGTTCTCGATCAGGACAACCTGCTGTCCTTTCAGCGCGTCTCCGAGGAGTTTTTTGATCAGGGTTGTTTTTCCTGCGCCCAGGAAACCTGAAATAATGTCTATTCTTGTCATTGATTTAACCTCTTTATCTTGTTGATTCCGTTTACAGTTAGCTGCAAAAGGGCCGAAGTTTATCCTCCGCCCCACACTCACGCTTATTATAGCAACCATAGAACAAAAAATCAAGAGAATTTCCCTTGCTTTTTCTGCATTTCACCATTATAATATATTACATGTCTTTTCTACTTTAACGCGTTGAATGGACAAATCATTTTACCTATGAATGGGGGATTTTTTTATGAGTGGAACGAAAGAAAACTCAATCTGCCACAGTCACTGCTTTTGCTGCTGCTGATCATCGTATCCGTCGCAGTCTGTATCCGCCTGAAAACCGGCGGTCCTATGATCGGCCTGTTTGCAAGCTGGATTTTTATCTATCTGTTTTGTAAGATTTTCGGTATTTCTTACGCCAACATTGTTGCCGGCGCATACGATGCCATCCGTATGGTCGTCCCGACGCTCTGCCTTCTGATGGCCATCGGTGTCATGATCGGCACCTGGCTGCAGAGTGGCACCATTGCCACCATCATTTCCTGGGGCTTAAAAATGATTAACCCGTCCTGGCTGCTGCCTCTGACGTTGCTGTTCTGCTCCATTTTGAGTATTGTAACCGGTACTTCCTATGGTTCCGTCGGAAGCGCAGGTGTTGCCATGATGGCGATCGGAAACGCCATGGGTATCCATCCTGGCATGGTAGCCGGTGCTGTCATCTGCGGTGCCATGTTCGGTGACAAATTAAGTCCTCTTTCCGATACCACAAACCTTGCTCCGGCCGTTGCAGATGCCAAACTTGGTGATCATATCCGCTCGATGCTCTGGACCACCCTTCCAACATATGTGATAACCTTAATTCTTTTTACTATTCTCGGTTTCCAGCAGACCAGCGGAAGCTATACCGAGGGAAGCATTACCGTTTACATCGATGCTTTAAACGGTGAATTCCAGCTCGGATGGATTACCATGATCCCTGCCATCCTGATTATTGTATTGCTCCTCTGCAAAGTAAATGCGATCTCTGCACTTGGTCTTTCCAGCTTCGCTGCCGGATTTGTTTCCTATTTTGTGCAGCACGATACTCTGCAGGGCATCATCCGCACAGCTTACAACGGTTACACAACCGCAATCGAAGAACCGGTATTACAATCCATCTTAAACCGCGGCGGCATGGGAAGCATGCTCCAGTACGTAGCCATTATCTGCTTTGCTGTCGGCATGGGCGGCATGCTGGAAAAACTCGGTGTACTGGATCACATTCTTCAGGCGATTGTAAAGAGAATCAACAGCGATGGAAGTATGATCCTGGCAACGATGATTGTCGGTTACGTGACCAGCCTCATCAGCTGCTCCCAGCCGATGGCACACGTTCTGACCGGCCGTCTGATGGCACCTGTCTTTCAAGAGCGCAAGGTTGCACCGGAAATTCTTTCCCGCTGCCTCGAAGACTCCGGAACTATGGCTGGTCCTATGATTCCATGGCATGGCTACGGCGTATACATGGCCGGCACACTTGGTGTTGCATGGTCGGCATTTTTCCCGTACTTATTCCTGCTTTACCTGACCCCGGTTTTCAGTATTTTCTATGGATTTACCGGAATTTCCATTAAGCATCTTCCGGAAACCAAAAACAATGAATCAAAAGAAGAGAAATAAGGCAAAAGCAGAAATCGTAACAGGAAATCATAAACATAAATAGAAACAAAAAAGAAAAGGAAAAGAGAAAGAATGCAGACAAAACTTGTTCTTCTCGGAACCGGCACACCAAATGCGTGTCCGAATGCCAACGGACCTTCCTCCGCTGTCGTGGTCGGTGACCGTGCTTATCTGGTAGATTTTGGCCCTGGCGTTGTCCGCCAGGCCTCAGCCGCCTATTTTAACGGCGTGGATGCCCTGCGTCCGGATCTTCTGACCGTTGCCTTCTGTACGCACCTTCACACAGACCATACCGCAGGATACCCGGATCTGATTTTTACTCCGTGGGTGCTGGAGCGCCCGGTTCCATTGAAAGTTTTCGGGCCAAAGGGCTTACAGCACATGACCGATCATATCTTACAGGCCTATGAAACCGACATTGATTTCCGAATTCACGGTTTCGAAAAAGCAAACGAATCCGGCTACCGCGTTGAGGTAACAGAAATTGAATCCGGCATTGTCTACCGGGATGACCTGGTTACGGTGGAGGCTTTTCCGGTCAGCCACGGAACACTGGAATGCTACGGCTATAAATTCACCACACCGGACCGCACAATCGTCATCACCGGCGATACCGCTCCGCTGGATCTCGTGGCAGAAAAATCGAAAGGCTGTGATATCCTGCTGCACGAAGTGGAATACGCCGCCGGAATCTCCTGCCGCGAACCAAAATGGCAGAAATACCACCGGGAAGTGCATACGTTAAGCACGGATCTTGCCGGTGTTGCAAAAAAGGCAAATCCGAAACTGCTCGTTACGTATCACCGGATTTACCATATGAATGTACAGGATAACCACAAAAACCTTGCCGCCGAGATGGCATGGCGCGATACTGCGATACTGGATGAAATCCGGGATGCAGGGTATGACGGATATGTCGTGAACGGAAAAGACCTGGATGTATTTTAACCGAATCAAGCAAGTCCCAACCCACTGCTTCTATTGCGTGAAGCAATAAGCAGCTATTCGGTTATGAGCAAGTAGCGAAGCGGATTGCGAATATCCGCTTTGACTGAAATACGGAATAATGAACCGGCCTGTTTTTATTGTTTTTATTGTTTTTACTGTCTTTCCTGTTAACATTGTCATCAAAGATTACTTTGACATTATTCTTAACTGAACGTATAATCATAGTATTACAATTCTGGCAGAACAGCAGGATTTTCTGCTGTTTACTGTTATAGGAACCTGATATGCAGACAACTTACATTTTCTGCCTTTCATCTCGGTTCCGGAAAGGATCCTTTATGGCAACGACTACTGTAAAACCTGTAAAAAACGCTGGTAAAATTTCCGGCAGCACCCTAAAGATCATTGCTATGGCCTGCATGCTGATTGACCATACGGCAGCTGTACTTTTCGACCGAATCCTGATTTCCCGTGGTCTTCTGGATGCGGTGAACGCTTCGGACGGAGGCGCATCATTTCTCTCTACCGGAAACACAGCTGTGATTTATTATGCGGATATGATTATGCGCGCAATCGGAAGGATCAGTTTTCCGATTTTCTGTTTTCTGTTGATTGAAGGGTTCATGCATACGCATGATGTGAAAAAGTATGCGCTGAATCTTGGGATTTTTGCACTGGTTTCGGAGATCCCGTTCGATCTGGCATTTGCGGGAAAACCGTTTTATCTGGATTATCAGAATGTCTTTTTCACTTTATTTATCGGCCTTGTGATGATGATTTTTCTGCAGAATCGATTCAAAAGCGCAAAAAGATGCCGGTGCATGGCAGAGGGCGAACTGGAAGGTTTCAGTTGGCAAGCTGCTGGTGATTGTGGCAGCCTGTGCAGTGGCCACGCTGTTGAAGACAGATTACAGTGCAATGGGAATTCTGACGATTGTGCTGATGTATAATATGAGAAAGAATAAAATGTACTGTATCGGAATCGGGTGTGCGGTGCTTACGCTGTTGAGTCTGAATGAAATCACCTGTTTTCTGGCTATGATCCCGGTGCATTTTTATAACGGAAAACGGGGATTGAATCTGAAGTATCCGTTTTATGCGTTTTATCCGGTGCATCTGCTGGTGCTGTTTGCGATTGCGGCGGTACTGGGGATGGCGGGGGTTGCGGTTGTTTAAAAAACGGACACCCGGAAGTGCACCTGCGCCGCCTGGGACTGTGCCCTGGGGCACAGTCCCAGACGACACAGACGCACTTCCGGGCTGACATTGAGCCGGGCGGTGGGGAGGTCTGGATTTGCTGCGCAAATCGGCGTGAGATTCTACTTAATATACTTCTTAACTTCCAACGGATACCCCAAAAGCTCTTCGCTGCGAATCACTTCAAAATTCTCCGGTTGAAAATCTTTGCGTAACGTCACAGTGTTCAGGCAATGATATCCCAATCTATGATAGAGTTTCATCGCTCCAAAATTTCGTGCAGCTACCTCAAGATAGACAGATTCAGAATACTTTTTTATCTCGGCTTCAACCAGCGCAATCGCATGACTTCCGTATCCGTTTCCCTGGTATTCCGGAAGTACGAAAAGATCTTCGATCCCGTCAACTTCCGCCCCGCGGCTTCCGAGATGCACAAATCCAATGGGGATCTCTTCTTTTAAGATAAAATAAAACACATGCCCTTTGTCTGTCCAGGCAGCAAGATTCTCCGCGGCCTCTTCGTCGGTTATAACATAATCACCATGAGCCAGCCAAAAGCCTCGAATCAGCTCTTTTGCAAGTTGTGCTTCGTTTTCATATTTCTGTAAAGCTATAATTTCATTCATTTTTTCATCTCCCTTGTTTGTTTAACCGAATCAAGTAAGTCCCAACCCCCTGCTTATTGCTTCGCGCAATGGAAGCAGGTGACTTGCTTGATTCGGTTAAACTATGATATACTCAAATCATCATGATACCAGGCTCAAAAAGCTAATGCAAGCTCGCTTGCAAGAGGATTTTTGAACTCTTGACCTGTCAAAAACATGACGAGGAGTGCAATGATATGAAAAAAGCGACAAATTTGATATCCTTTCTGATTTTAATGATGGTACTGGTCGGCTGTAGCAAAGAAACGGTCCATATCGACTTTCCTTTTGAAGTTGGAGATGTTGAAAATATCGAAATGTACACTATGCGGGAGCACCGGTATCAGCAGAAAAGAAAATAGTCGTTGCAAAAACTGATATAACAGACTTGTATCATATGTTTGAAAACTTATCATTGACAGACAAACAAGTCGAGGAAATCACAGGCGCAGATGTGACCAGTTTTCGATTTAACCTTTCGGATGGGACAAACTACGAACTGGTTTATGTCTGCAATGGAGTCAAGAACGGAAAGCTGAAATCTTCCACGGGCAATTTTGAATACTTCACAAGTTCAGATATCGGCTCATATTGGTCGAATATGGATCTTGAATCAGTTTCGGTGAAAGAAAGTGAATTGCCGAAGTGGCATAACTGATTCAGCCTCGAAGGACTCCCTGTCATAAGCGCTGGGGTGTTTTTATATATGATTCATCTCGTTTCCGTTTCTCATAAATCGCTTCCATCCATTCCAGCACATCCTCTTTGTTCTGCTGAAACGGTTCGCTGTGACTTAGGAAAAAATGCGGCGCACGCACGTTTTTCAGAACTCGGATTTCTGCCAGCAGGCGCTCGGCATTATAAACGGTCTGTCCGTTTTTCTGCGTCGCATATGCCGCATCCCCGAGAAAGCACCACGTCTCATCCACTTCCAATGCAAGCGATCCTTTGGCATGACTCGATGGAATCGGAAATAAATGTAACCACACGTCACCGTCCTGAAACCACGTATCTTCTTCTATCACAGTTCCTGTTTTTGTATAACGAAACGTATTTTTCCCCTGGTAAACCGCTTCGCACGAAATCTCCGACAGATTCCCGATATGGTCGGGATGAAAATGGGATAAAATCACCCGAATTTCTTTTCCTGTCTGTTCTGACTTTTTCTGCAGAATTTCTGAAACCGCAGGATGATTTCCCACGTCATATACCCAGAAAAATGCATCACCCTCGATGATCACAACATTTGCCGAAAGTGGATGTTCTGTCGGTGTAAGATAGGAAATGTGATCGTTGATTGTCTGGATGTGCGGAATCTGTATCGGCTCTTTTCTTTCTTCTTTCATCAAATCAACACCTCTTTTCCTTCGAACACAAAACACAATGACCGACAGATTTAAGAAATCTCTTTCGTTCTCTGCCGGTCATGATATTAATGAAAATTAGTAGCTATCTTATTTTAGAAGCTGAACACCGCCACACCATACGCCGGAAGTGCATATGCAATCCGATATGGCTGGCCATCGCATTCTCCCTCTTTGGCACGGTAGGCTACCTGGCGTTTTTCGGTCGGGCCGCCGTATTTCATATCGGAGCTGTCGAGTATCAGGCGGTACTGTTTTTTGCGCGGTACGCCACACATATAATCCGGACGCTCGACCGGCGTGAAATTGCAGACAAACAACAGGTTGTTTTTCCTGTCGGTGACCAGCGCACAAAGCTGTAGATGCTCCGGTCGCCATCGTCTGCGTTGATCCACTGGAAGCCTTCGTAGCCACAGTCATTCGCATAAAGTGCCGGGTACTTTCTGTACATTTTCAGCAGGTCACTAAAGAAGCTCTGCAGATGCTGATGTCCCTCTTCTGCCAGCAGGAACCAGTCAATCTCCCGTTCCTCGCTCCACTCGCGGAGCTGTCCGAAATCTTGTCCCATGAACAGCAGCTTTTTACCGGGATGGCCAAACATGAAGGCATAACCCACCATCAGGTTCTGGAATTTTTCATCCAGATTGCCCGGCATTTTGTTGATCATAGAGCATTTCAAGTGGACAACCTCATCGTGCGAGAGCACCAGAATGTAGTTCTCGGAAAATGCATAGGTCATGCCGAAGGTCATCTTGTTATGGTTGTATTTGCGGAAGTATGGATCGAGCTTCATGTAATCGAGGAAGTCATGCATCCATCCCATGTTCCATTTGTAGGAGAAATGCAGGCCGCCGTCCTCTACGCTTCCCGTTACCTTCGGCCATGTTGTGGACTCCTCGGCGATCATGATGACACCTTTGTTTCGTCCGCGCACCAGGGTATTCAGGTGTTTGAAGAACTCGACGGCTTCGAGATTTTCATTTCCGCCGTTCTTGTTCGGCACCCACTGGCCCGGCTCTTTTCCGTAGTCGAGATACAGCATCGAAGCAACAGCATCGACACGGAGACCGTCTACGTGGTACTCTTCTACCCAGTAAAGCGCATTTGCCAGCATAAAGTTTTTCACTTCATTTTTGCCGTAATCAAAGATCTTCGTTCCCCACTCCGGGTGCTCGCCCTTTCTCGGGTCGGCGTACTCATACAGCGGCTGGCCATCAAAATCAGCAAGGCCGTGCGCATCTTTCGGGAAGTGTGCCGTACCCAGTCCAGAATAACACCGATTTTATTTTTATGCAGATAATCAACAAGATATTTAAACTCTTTCGGTGTTCCGTAGCGGGAGGTCGGTGCGTAATAGCCCGTTACTTGATAGCCCCAGGAACCGTCAAACGGATGCTCTGCAATTCCCATCAGCTCTACGTGGGTATAGCCCATTTTTTTACGTAATCGGCAAGCGAATGTGCGAACTGAACGTAATTGTAAAATCCGTCCGGGTTGGATTCGGACCACGGATGTTTCATCCAGGAGCCCGGGTGCACTTCGTAGATGGAGAGCGCGGATTTCTGAACGTCAAATTTTTTGCGGTTCGTCAGCCATTCGCTGTCACCCCAGCGGTAGCCTTCGATTTCCGCTACTTTTGACGCGGTACCCGGCCGTTTTTCGGATGCAAATGCGTATGGATCTGCTTTGTACAGTTCTCTTCCATCCGGTGTGCGGATGTAATATTTATACATCATTCCCTCGGTCACGCCCGGAACGAACACTTCATAAACGCCGTCCTCGCCGACTTTCCGCATCACATTGGCATGGGCATCCCAGCCGTTGAATTCGCCGATGACAGATACTTCCGCCGCATGCGGAGCCCATACGGTGAACCAGGCTCCTACTTTGCCGTCTTTTTTGTCCAGGTGCGCACCCATTTCCGGAAATATCGTAATGGGTTGCCTGGCCAAATAAGTACTGATCCAGTTCAGAAAATCTTGGCTGATAGCCCGCCGGTTTTTTTGGCGCTTTTCTGGTTTTCGCTGTTGTTCTTGCCGTTGTTTTCGCAGTTTCCTTCATAGAAAAAATCCCCTTTATGCTTCTTTTTCAATCAGAACACAGCCACACGGAGGTATCTCAACGAAAAGTCTTCCATTTTCCGGAGAAATGCTTCGCCGGTTACCGCGTTTTTCCATGTTCCGTCGCAAGGTGCCGGAATCGAAACTCCCGCACTCTGGTTTTCATCATTATTTACTGCTGTGATCAGAGCGTCTGTCTCATCCAGGCGTGCAAAAGCATACTGGCGGTTGGTCAGCATGAGTTCGCGGTATCTTCCCGTTCGTGCTGCAGGATGTTTTTTTCTGACGTCTGATAATGTTTTGATCCATGCCGGAAGTTTTTCTGCCGGCGGATTTTTCTCCAGTTCTTCCAGATTCAGCGCCGGACGCAGCGGATCGTCGTTTCCGCCTTCTTTTCTTCCCTCGATGCCGAATTCCGATCCGTAATAGATGGACGGGATGCCCGGCAGGAAGTACAGCAGCGCATAAATTGGAATCATGTTTTCTTTTACGTTCAGCTTGCTGGCCAGACGGTCTACGTCGTGGTTGTCAACGAAGCTGTACAGTTTCTTTCCTTTGTAAATGCCGCCGTTTTCGTCAAATTCGCGGCGGATCGTATGTGCAATTTCGAAGTAGTTATGATCGTTATGTCCCGAATAAAGTCCTTTGTGAAGCTCGTAGTTTGTGACACTGTGCAGCAGATGCTGGCCGTCTCCGATGTAGCGCGCATAGTCGCCGTGGATGACTTCGCCCATCAGCCAGAAATCCTGTTTTTTGGCGGATGTGCGTGCGCGCATCTGCTCCATGAAGCCGAAATCCAGGCAGTCGGCGCAGTCGAGACGGATGCCGTCGATGTCGAATTCGTCGATCCAGAAGTCGATGACATCAAGGAGATAATCGCGGACCTGCTGGTTCTGGAGATTCAGGTTGACGAGTTCGAAGCAGTTTCTCCATGCTTCGTAGGAGAATCCGTCGTTATAGCAGGTGTTTCCGCCGAACCAGATTCCTTTGTACCATCCGCAGTACGGGGACTGTTCTCTTTTTTCCTGAATGTCGCGGAAGGCAAAGAATTCGCGGCCGGTGTGGTTGAAGACACCGTCTACGACGACTTTGATGCCGAGTTCGTGGGCTTTTTTTACGTATGCGGCAAAGTCCGCGTTGTCGCCTAAGCGGCGGTCTACCTGTTTGTAATCTTTTGTGTCGTATCCATGTGTGGTTGATTCAAACAAGGGGCCGATATAGATTGCGGTACAACCGAGATCTACGATGTGCGGAAGCCACTGTTCCAGTGTGGAAAAGCGGTGTACGGTTTCTTCCGATTCATTTTTTCTCGCGCGCCGGTCAGTCCAATCGGATAGATGTGATAAAATTCTGCCTCTTCATACCATGGTGCCATTTTGTTTGTCCTCCTTGTTTTTGGGTTATGAGTAAATTCCATACATGAACTGGTGTACCAGACGGTAGACTTCTTCGTCCCGGACGACGAGGTTGGAAAGATCGGATTGATCTCCTGCTGTCATCATCAGGTAGTGCATCAGGATTCCGGAGAAGCCTACGGCGAATTGTTCCTGACGGCCGTTCATGTTGCCGAGTTCGGCGCTGGCGTTGTCGAAGACGTCGACGCACAGGTGATAGAACCGGTCAATCATGGGGTATACGGTGCGGAAGCCTTCGCTTTTTCTTCCGGAATAGAACAGTGCCATCATCAGCATATGGAATTTCGGGTCTTCGGAGGCTCCGTTGAAGAAGGCACGTGCGATGCGGTACAGTTTTTCGGGGATGTTTTTCCCGGTTTCGGAGGCTTCGATGAGTTTTTGTTCCATGGGCTGAAAGTGCTCGTTTAGCAGGGCTTCGAGGAGGCCTTGTTTGCTGCCGAAGTAATAGTACAGGGTTGGTTTGGATACTCCGGCGGAGTCTACGATCTGCTGAACACCGACGGCGTCGTACCCGCTTTCGTAGAAGAGGGTCAGAGCTGAGTTCATGATTAGCTGACGATTGTCCATTTTGAATCCTCTTTGTTGCGGAAGGGACGCTCTCTGGAGTTCGCCTGGCCGCGGTGTGTTTGGGTGGTTGTTTGTTACGTGTGAGTTGGCATTTGTTTTGGTTTAAAATGCTTTTGTTGATTTTGTATTTAAGAAGTCTGCTTTTGTGTGTGATGGTCGAATCGCGTGAGTTTTTGGCAATTTTGACGAATTTTGTTGGATTTTGCAGGTTTCTTATGTGTGTTTCTGTTATCATTATACCAATCGGTATATAAAAAGTCAATGCGAAATATATAATGGATGAAAATAGATGCATAGAAAAAGAACCGGCGGGGAAATCTTTAGTTTAGTTCTCAGATTTCTCTGTCGGTTCTTTTCTTATTTTCCGATACTGTTTTTATACGAACTGAATCTCACATGACTAAAGTCACGTGCTTCAGACCGCTTTAGGCGGCAGACAAAATATCGGCGGATACGCCTGTTTCTTAGATCTTGCGCGGATACGCGCTTCTTCCATGCCGGATACGGCAGGTCTCCACATAACAGGTAGTCCACGGTATATCTGCCTGTGTTTATGCTGCTTTTCGCAGTTCCATTTCTGAAATTAAGTCTCTCAAATCCGCATAAACACATGAGGTTCTACTCTTTACTGCAGGAACTTTTGCCTCCAGCAAAGACCTTTCCGTTGCCGGTAAGGGTTTTAAAATTTCACGGATAAAATATCTTGCTCCAATATTGTACGATGCAGATAATCCTCCTTCTGCATTTTTTTTGCATTTTCTCTTTTTGTTCTCCAATTGCTGTTTTCCTTCGGATGCCGTATAATGGAAACAGCATTTTTCAAATTCAAATTAAGGAGAACGTAAACTGATGATACGATTTAATAATGACTACAATCACGGTGCGCACCCGGAGATTCTGGAGGCGCTGGGGGCTATTAATGAGAACAGTTATGGTGGATATGGGGAGGATGAATGGTGTGAGAAGGCTGCGGAGCTGATTCGGGAGAAGATTCGTTGTGCGGATGCGGCGGTTCATTTTTTTCCGGGGGCGACGCAGGCGAATTTTATTGTGACGGCGGCAGCGCTTTCGCCGGTGCAGAGTGTGATTGCGGCGGATACCGGACATATTAACTGCCATGAGGCGGCTTCGATTGAAAATACCGGGCATAAGATTCTGGAGCTGCCGAATACGGATGGTAAAATTTCGGCGGAACAGATTGCAGCGTGTGCGGCGGCTTATTATGAAGGCGGTGAGCCGGAGTATCTGACGGAGCCGAAGATGGTATATCTTTCATTTCCGACTGAGCAGGGAACGCTGTATTCGCTGCAGGAGTTGACGAAGATTCACGAGGTCTGCCGGAAGTATGATATGTATCTGTTTGTGGACGGGGCACGGCTTGGATACGGGCTTGGATCAGAGAAGAATGATGTTTCTCTTGAGGATCTCGCTGCTCTCACAGATGTTTTCTATTTCGGCGGAACGAAATGCGGTGCGCTGTTTGGTGAGGCCGTTGTGCTTACAGCTGACTCACTGAAAAAGCGGTTCAAAGCCTACATGAAACAGAACGGCGCTGTCCTCGCAAAGGGATGGCTGCTCGGACTGCAGTTCCACTGCCTGCTGGGGCATGATCTTTATTTCACTGCGACACGCCGCGCCGATGAACTTGCCATGAAACTCCGCAAAGCATTTGCGGCGCAGGGGATTCCATTCTGGGTGGAGAGTTTTACGAATCAGCAGTTTGTGATTCTCACCGATGCGCAGAAGGAAACTCTGGAAAAACGCTATATTTTCGAGCCAATGGGGAAATCCGCGGACGGCGGAAATATTGCGCGGTTCTGCACCAGCTGGGCAACGACGGAAGAGGAAGTGCAGACACTGATTGATGACCTCAAAGCTTTATAATTTTTGTCCAAAACGGCATTCTGCAAACACCGGCGATCTCTAAATCTGCTTTGCAAATTCAAAGAAAAAGCTGTACCGGTGTGCCACGAAAATGCAGATTTTGCCTTGTTTTACTCCGAGAAAGGAATCTTTATGTCTCATAAAATTGGTATTACCGCCTGCTCCAATCCCATGCATCCTTCCTTTTCCGCCGATCTGGCGCGTCTCTGTCAGATTCTGCGGGAGCTGGGCTTCGATCCTGTTTTAAGCCCCTGCCTCTACGACAACGGTTCCGGCTTTTCCGGCACGGGCGCAGAGCGGGCGGATGCGTTGATGAACCTTTACTGTGACCCAGAAATCACGGATATTTTTGATGTTTCCGGCGGCGATATGGCGAATGAAGTTCTGCCGTATCTGGATTTTTCTGTCATCGCCGCCTCCGGCAAGCGCTTCTGGGGATACAGTGATCTCACGACGATTGTCAATGCTGTCACGACTGCGACTGGAAATGAGTCGATGCTGTATCAGGTTCGAAATCTGCTGTACGACCACAGCGCCGAACAGATCACTCTGTTCCAAAACGCTTTTTCCGGGCAGTCTCCCAGCCTCTTCGACCTCCCTTGCACATTTCTGCAGGGCGATCACATGGAAGGTGTAATGATCGGCGGAAATATCCGCTGTTTTCTGAAGCTCGCCGGAACGGATTTTCAGCCGGATTTCCGCAGAAAAATCCTGCTCCTCGAAGCCATGGGCGGCGGCGTTCCGCAGATGGTTACGTTTCTGTCCCAGCTGAAAATGATGCATGCCTTTGAACAGATCAATGGTATTCTCCTCGGAACATTTTCCCAGATGGAACGCGACCAGCTGACGCCGGATATGCCGCAGCTTGTCCGCCAGGCGGCCGGACCGGATCTCCCGATTGCAAAGACTCCGTATATCGGCCACGGCACGGATGCACATGCCGCCGTGATCGGCAAATTTTATCAGATTTCTTCTGACTGATATACATCCGCGTAGCGCACGCCGAACTCCTCTGCGTCTGCATGGCGTTCCATATAGATATCAATGTGGCCGTACGGCGTGCCGCGGTCCTCGACCGTGTAAATTTTTCCGCCGATATTCAGCTTCGTTCCAAACGGCAGAACGCCGGTTGCAATGGTCCGGCCCTGCACCGGCATTTTTCCGGATGCGGTCGGGCCGCCCGCCCAGCGGCCACAGCAGACGGCGCAGTTGCAGTAAGCGGTCAGTTTAAAATTGCCGAGATATTTTCCCGAAGCGCTTTCCAACCGATCACCTGCGGTACTGTTTTCTGCACTTGTATTCTGCACATTTTCTGCTCCCGCCTTCTGTTTTCCACCATTCCCGTTTTCTGTTGTCTGGTTATCCACAGAGTTTCCTTCTTTTCTCCCATTATCCACATCTCCCGTTTCTATTTTGCTCTCACGTATTTCCTCCGAAATCACCCGCACAGCAAATTCTGTCGATTTCTCATAGTTAAAATCTGAAATCAGAATCCCCGTCGCCTCGCTTCCAGCGTGGATTACTTTTCCATCACCGAGATAAATCATGACATGGTAAATAAACCCGCTCTCCCGCTGGTAAAACAGCAGATCACCAGGCTTTGCCTCCTGCACCGGAATGCGTGTTCCAGCTTTCGCCTGCTGGCGTGAGGTTCTCGGAAGGTATACCCGAAATTAGCAAAAATCTGCTGGGCAAAGCCGGAACAGTCGCAGCCGTTTGTAAGACTCGTCCCGCCCCAGACGTACGGATTTCCCAGGAATTTTTTCGCGTACTGCAGGACCTCGCCGCGCGCTTCGTCAGAAGAAAGAAGTGTTCTCGTCGTTGCATATGTATAGGTGTACGCCTTATTATTCCATGGCTTCACCCACATTTCCGCCATGGGAAACTTTCCTCCTGCCAACGGTTTACCTCTTTTTCAGCCTCTTCTCCGCGCAGGAGATACCGCGCGCAGACAAATCCACGGACATCGCCGGATTCCACATAAACCCAGTCAGAATCCGCATCCGCTAAAATATAACAGAGGCTTCCCTTCGGCAGGATTCCGACGATTTTCTGATTTGTGCCTTTTCCTTCGCGGACGTGAAGCCAGGAATTCACATCGGCGATAGCATATGTTTTTTCAACCGTATGAAACAGCCACGGCATACGGGAAATCGTGACTTTTTCAGCTTCTGCCGCCTGCCACTCACTGTAGCTTTCCCGCGTGCGCTCAGCTTCCTGCTCTGCCGAAAAGACGGGCTCAGCCTCGGCGGCTGGCGGTTCCGCAGACTGTGATAAATCAGAATCCGAAGAGACTTCTGCCGTCTTGTCCCCACCAGCTGCATCATCACTTCCTGCAGATCCGTTTTCTTCCTCCGGCGGTTCCATCTGCTCCCCATCTCCGCCGCCGATTTCTTCCTGCCCCGGCCATGGATCGTTGGAAATATCTTCCCCTTCGCCCGGCCACGGTCCATCCATTTCACTGTTTCCCGGTGTTTCCGGCATGTCTCCCTGATCTCCCGGTTCTGGATTTTCCGGCTCCTCTGGCTCTGTCTCGCCTGCCTCTCCCGGTTCTGCATTTTCCGGCCCCTCTGGCTCTGTCTCGCCCGTTTTTCCCGGTTCCGTCATTCCTGCATTCTCTCCGCCGTCAGGCTCCTGCGGTTCCGGTTCCTCCGGACTGTCTCATCTTCTTTTCCCTCGGATCCACTTTCCTCTTCCATCTCATCATTCTGCGTACCTTCCGATTCTGTCACCTCTTCCGCTTCCGCAGGTGCCTCCTCCGCCGCATCTTCCTCCACGCAAAAAGAAGCAGCCCCAACGGCTGCTTCCCCTGCAATCTCAATTCCAATCTGTCCCGGATCGGCCGTTTCCTCTTCTGCTGCATAAACGGCTGTCGGGTTTCCCAGTGTCACTGCGAGCGCACCGATCATCGCGGCGCGCACCAGCTCGGCGCATTTGTCGCCCATCATTGTTTTATCAACCATTTTCGCTTTCTCCTATTCAATTTGTCCGGCCAGACGGAATTGATCCGAACAAATAAAACAGAAGAAACACCTCTGGTATCGCTTCCTATTCCTCTGCTCGAAACAGTCTGACCGCATTTTTTTCTGTCGTCTCAATGACTTCTTCTTCCGAAATTCCCTTGAGTTCTGCGATCTCCTGCACAACGTACGGCAGATACAGAGATGAATTTCGTTTTCCCCGGTACGGAACCGGTGCCAGATACGGACTGTCTGTTTCCAGCAGAATGCGCTCCATCGGAGCCATCTGAACCACTTCTTTGATCTTCTTTGCATTTTTGAACGTCACCACGCCGCCAATGCCAAGATAAAATCCCATTTTCAGGTATTCCTCTGCCATCTCCACAGAGTAGGAAAAACAATGAATGACGCCGCCGATCTCCTCCGATTTTTCTTCTTTCATGACGCGGAGCGTATCGGCCGCCGCCTCCCTGCTGTGAATAATCATCGGAAGTTTTTCTTCCCGAGCAAGCGCAATCTGACGGCGGAACCAGTATTCCTGCTTCTCATGATTCTCCTTGTCCCAGTAATAGTCAAGGCCAATCTCACCGACCGCGACCGCCTTTTCCATGCGGCAGAGTTCCAGCATCCGCGCCATCACGTCCTCGTTCAGATCGCCCACCTCATCCGGGTGAAGGCCGAACGCGCCGTAGATGAACGGATACGCTTCCATCAGTTTTCTTGTATTTTCCAGTGATTCCAGATTTGCCGAGACATTGATGATACGCCCGATCCCGTTTTCCTGCATCGAGGAAAGCAGCTCTGCGCGGTCTTCATCAAATTTCTCATCGTCATAATGTGCATGTGTTTCAAATATCATATCCGAATTTCTCCTTAAAAAACGAAACAGAAACGGAAGAAAGCTCTGCATAGCCTTCCCCTGTTTCCGTTTCCACGTTTATCTATCCTGTCGTTCGTTGTTTTCGTAAAAGTAAAGTGCGCCGCTGCGCCTGTGCTTATTATAACGCATTCATTTTTCCCGCGTCAACCAGGAAACGAAAAAATATGCCGGATTCCGATAAGATCACCGCCGTGCCGCAATCTCGTCCAGCAGGCAGCCAGCCACTTCGTCTTTTCCCATCAGCGGAAGCTCCTTGATGCCGTCCTTCGTGATCAGCGTCACCACATTCGTCGCCACACCGAAGCCGGCACCCTCTGTCTTCAAATTGTTTGCCGCGATCATGTCCAGATGCTTCTTCTCCAGCTTTGCACGCGAGTTTTCCACCATGTTCTCGGTTTCCATCGAGAAGCCGCACACAAACAACCCCGGATGACGGTTCTTTTCCACCCATCCCAGAATATCGTCGGTGCGCTCCAGCGGAATGCTCATGTCACCGTCCTTCTTTTTGATTTTCTGATCCGCCACCGTCACAGGCCGGTAATCAGCAACCGCGGCCGCCTTAATCAGAATATCCGTCTCCGGCAATGTCTCCCGCACCGCCTCCAGCATGTCCTTCGCCGTCGTCACCGGTCGCATCGCAACGCCTGGAACCGGGGCTAATGAAACCGGGCCGGAAATCAGCGTTACCTGCGCGCCGCGGAGCATCGCCTCCCGCGCAATCGCGTATCCCATGCGGCCGCTGCTATGGTTCGTCAGATACCGCACCGGATCGAGGGATTCCTGCGTCGGGCCTGCAGTCACGGTGACACGCACACCAGCGAGCGTCTTTTCGCGGGCAAGCTCCATCGCGATATAATCGAGCAGCACCTCCGGGTCCGGCAGTTTTCCTTTTCCGACGTCCTTGCACGCCAGCATTCCCACGGTCGGCTCGATGATGCCGAAACCGTATTTTTTCAGCGTCGCCAGATTATCCTGCGTAATCGGATTTTCCAGCATCGCCGTATTCATCGCCGGAGCGACCAGCTTTTTGCACTTCGCTGCGAGCACCACCGTTGTCAGCATATCATCTGCAATGCCGTGTGCCATTTTTGCAATCACATTGGCGGTAGCCGGGGCAATCATAATCAGATCCGCCGCTTTTGCCAGCGAAATATGCGTCACCTCATATTTAAAATCACGCGCAAACGTATCGACCACGCAGCGGTTGTTGGTCAGCGTCTCGAACGTCAGCGGGGTGATGAACTGCGTCGCGTTTTCGGTCATGATGACATGCACGTCTGCTCCGGCTTTCCGAAGACCGCTCGCCACATTTGCCATTTTATAGGCGGCAATTCCGCCTGTCACACCAAGTGCAACACATTTTCCGTCAAGATTTTCCATTGTAACTCCGTTCTGCTGCCTCGAAGCAGCTTTTTTCCTATGATAGTTTTAAGTATAGCAGACAGAAAAACAGATTACAACCAATCCTGTTTGCCATTGATGCAAAAAGGCTTTATAATAAAAGGACAAAAGAGCTCTACTTTTAAAATAATCGCGAGGTATTTTTATGATTTTAGCCATTGATATCGGGAACACAACCGTTACGCTCGGCGGCGTCCGGATCGCACCGCAGCAAGCGTATTCCCTCGAATTCACAGCCCGGATTGACATCAACCACACCTGGTCTGCCAGCCAGTATGAATCTGCGATCGAGCAGCTTTTTGAAGACAAGAATCTTTCCCCGTCCGACTTTCGGGGCGTCATCATTTCCAGCGTTGTTCCGTCGGTTCTGACGCTTCTGCAGGAATGTGTCCGTAATCTGTTCGGCACAGAACCGCTGCTCGTCACATCCGAAAGTGATCTCGGCATGACATTTTCCATCCCGGAACCGGAAAAAGTAGGCCGCGACCGCCTCGTTGATGCAGCCTGGGCCGCCGCACATTATCCGCTGCCGGTCATCACCGTGGATCTTGGAACAGCGACGACCTTCAATGTCATCCGGGAAAACAGCGTCTTCTGCGGCGGCGCCATCGCACCGGGACTCGATATGGGACTTGGCGCCCTCTCCGAGCGGACCGCCCAGCTCCCGCGGCTCGACCTCCAGATCCCGAAACGCATCATTGGCAGAAACACCGAAGAATGCATTCTCTCCGGCACCATCGTCGGCATGGCCGCGATGCTCGACGGAATGGTCCAGCGCATCGAAGCCGAACTCGGCTCCCCCGCCACCCTCATCCTCACCGGCGGCGCGGCACGCTTCGTCGAACCGCTCGTTTTACATCCTCATATCTATGACCCGAACCTTCTGCTGAAAGGGCTGGCGTTCCTGTGTGAGCGGAATTGTGCAAATTAAAATCGTACTTCCAAATATTCATCAGACTTTTTCATTCTGCATGATGTTAAAAAGCGTGTCTGTTCTCCAGGCACGCTTTTCTCTATTTTTCTATGGAATCGCAACCCTTCTTTGTGTTGCCTCTCCGCTTTTCAGTTTTTCCTGATTCTCCTCTTTCAGTTTTAAAATACACGGGCGAATGCTTTCATCATACGTTTCTGTTGTCTGAAGTACATGACCATTGTATACAATCACATCATCGGAATACAGAAATACAAGCGCCATCTGATTCATCTCATGATCGTAGATCAGAACATACCAGTTATAATCATACAAAATCCTCTCTGTCATGTTGAATACCTGTTTTGGCTTCTGGCAGGAAATTTTTTCTCCGTAAATGGTCGAGAGAATTTCGTCCATCTCCTCCGGATGATCCTCGCGCGTGATCGCAAAGGACATTCCGGCTCCGGTGTCTTCCGGGATATAAAGATAAATCATCTCGGCTTTGTCCGTATCAAAGGTTTCGATTTCCTGCAGCAGTTCCTGATCCGATTTTTCTGAGATGAAATCTGCTGCCGTCAGGAAAACATCTGTCGTACCCCGCTCAGGACCAATGGGATTTTCTTTCTGTGTATACACCGCCGTCATTCTTTTTACCAGACATCCCGCAATCACGCAAAGGATCACTCCAGCTAACATAGTGATTTTTCTCTTTTTCATACGTTTCAAGGAAATCATCTCTCTTCCAAAACAGACATTCCGGGAACCTTCCAAAAGTTGAATTTTCTCTTTTCAGTATATCATAAATTTTTCCGGGACACACTCTTTTCCTTCTCCCTATGCACGGAACTCCCGGCACTGCCGGGAGTTTATGACTTTCTTATTTCATAGTAACTATTCAGAACCCCATCTCGATTCCGCTTGCGCTGCATCTCGATGTTGCTTCTCGCCATATGAAATTCCAGAAAACCGTTCATTCATGCAAGCATGATTCACGATTTTCTTCCATTTCGCATGGCTCTGAATAGTTACATTTCATATTACTTTTTCACCTGCTCATATACCAGTCCCGGATAAGCTTCGAGGCTGACACCGTTTTTTTCAAACATTGGAAATGCTTCTGCGCCGGATGCGCATACGGCGGTTGCCATGCTTGCTTGTTCGGTGTAGTTCTCCCAGTTGTCGGTGGTAAGGCCAGGCTGGTATGCTTCCCAGGCGGTTTCGTATTCGGTGCTCTTATCGGAAGGAATCGCATCTTTCAGGCTCTCGCCGGACCAGACGGAAAGCTGATCTGCTTTTTTGTAAGTGTATTCCGGGAGCTGATCGTCGCCCAGCGACTGGTACAGCTCGTAGCGGGTAATGGAGTCTTTGGAACTTCCGTAGGATTTTTCCATCTCTTTTTTCACGGTATCCATATCGGCATCATCCGGGTAGGTGATGTCTACTTCGCACAATACCGGTTTTCCCGTCGCTCCGGTCTGATCGAGGTTGATAAACTGAAACATGACTCTGGAAGTTTGCTCGCCGAAAACAGTGGCTTCTGTATCTACTGCGATCGCGGCTGCACTTTCGGTCTCAGAGAAAATTTCCACCTGATCCCGATCTAAATTCCAGTCGGCAAGCACTTCATCCACTGTTTTTCCCCATCCGGTATCCGGCGGCGTAATTTCCTTGCTGCTCTCTTTCGCTCCCTGACATCCAGTCAGCAACAGAGCACACATTGCAAAAATACCTGTTAATTTTTTATTCATACACCTGCATCTCCTTTCCACTTTGTTATTTTTTTTCACATACTTTTTTGTTAGCCCTATACTACCATATATTCTTCTGAAAATCTATGACGTTTGGTGAAAATTTTCTTACATTTTTGTTATGCATTCGATTTAAATCAAAGAAAAAGCAACAACATCCCTTATAGAAATTCTCTACCGCTAGTGAACCTCACATGACTAAAGTCACGTGCTTCCGGCCGCTTTAAGCGGCAGACCAAATATCGGCGGATACGCCTGTTACTTAGATTTTGCACAGATATGTGCTTCTTCCATGCCGGATACGGCAGGTTTCCACATAACAGGTAATCCACTGCATATCTGCCTGTGTTTATGCTGCTTTACGCAGTTCCATTTCTGAAATCAGTTCTCTCAGATCTGCATAAACACATGAGGTTCTACGCTTTACTGCAGGAACTTTTGCCTCCAGCAAAGACCTTTCCGTTTCCGGCAAGGGTTTTAAATTTTCACGGATAAAATATCTTGCTCCGATATTATACGATGCTGACAAATCACAGTTGTATCTTTTTCCAGTCTGAAACGTACACAGACGATGATCCCGTGTATCACGGGCAATCTCTCCTGATCCATCAAAGGCAAGCCTGCTCGTGTTCCAGGCACAAATCCGGGAAATTCGGATTCCCTTTCTGTGTGCCTGCTGTCCGCACCGTTTCTGGATATCACGTTTTCTCCACATCTGCAGTTTCTGCTTTTTCTTCCCGGAAAGTTTTCCTTTCATTTCCAGATATTCGAAAACAATCACATCTGCCTTATTTTCTGATGCATAAAAAACGATTTCCTTTGCAATTTTTCTGCCAAGCTCTGTATTCAGACGTTTTGCATATGCCATCTTCCTGCGCCTGACGCGATCCATGTTCCCGCTGAAATCTTCGGATCCGTCCCAGCGCACGGTACATCCGGTCTTTGTCACTGGAAAAGTTAATAAACTTTCTTCCCAGGATAGTTCCGTCTGGACGCATGATGGTACAGACTGCATCCGTATTGATGCCGAGATCCACACTGCAGATCGTTTGTTCTTTGACAGGTGTCCGGTTTAAAGATACCTCTTCCGCATACGTAAAACGCAGAAAATACTTGTCGTGCTTTTTCTCCAACGTTGGCGCCGAAGCTTTTTTGCCCGACCAGTGTTTTCTTAAATATTCCATATCCGTATGTTTCAGCCGCACAGCAAACCATTTCCAGTCATGGCCATCGTACAGTTTTAAAAAGGCCGCATCTTTCTCTTCTGTGTTTTCACGGTACATGACATCGTGGTAAAAAACAGGCATGGCATACTGCTCACTTTTCAGATACGGCTTTCCTGTTTTCTGTCCCTCTGCTTTCCACTGTTCCAGACGCGTCCGATAAGAAGATACACTCCCAAGCGCATGCTGGACTGCCGCCCGTCTGAAATAGGATGGCATCTTGGGAAAGCAGAAATCAAAATCAAACCGGGCCGGATTCCGTTTCGTTGTATGCACCAGATGTTCTGCTGCATTGAAACGTTTCTTACTTTCCTCAATTTTGACCAGTTCTTCCCACACAGATTCATACACTTCGACCAGATAGCGGACAGCAGAACGGTAAATCTCCAGTGTCTGGCGGATTGGAATATTCTGTTTTCGTAATTCTACACCATAACTGGATATGATTTTCATTCGCTTTTTCCTCCGGGTTTTAACGGGATTTTTCCTTCTGCCCTTCTATGTAAGCAAGTACCTGTTCACGGCTCCGGTCACTGACCGTTACAGCACAATAAGACGGATTTCACAAATGTTCTCCCCACAACTCTTTCCTTGACGCCGGATAGGAAAAACCATTTTTATTAATTGTAAACATATCTTTCTCCATAAAAGTATTTTACCATATCCATAATAATATATCAAACATTTGTTCTGTTTTATATTAAAAAAATTGCGCGTCTAACTCATCACTAAAGTAACGAGAATGCGACGCGCAGTTTTCAAAGCTAATATTTTTTCCTTCTAATACAAGCCTTGAAAATTCAAGTGTGTCTACCTCTATCGTTGCTGTATCATTTCGTTTGTATGCTTTCGATTTATATAAATATGGCTTCTGAAGACCACTTTTTACAGTAAGTTTTATCGTTTGATCATTGTTCTGTAGTTCAAGCATATAATTTGGCTGAGGCAAAATACTGTCATTGATTTTATTTTCGATATCCAGGCAAGCCTGCTTTACATCTGGCAAGCCTTTTACATTTCCATCATCATCTACGCCAAAAAGAATCATTCCGCCATTATAATTCGAAAAGGCACTGACTGTTTTCAAAAAAGTATTCTTAATCGTTTCCTTGAATTCCAATATTCTTGTTTCACGCATAGCAATCATTTCCTTTCCCAGTCTTAATGGTTATATTATATGTTTAAATACGCGAAAATCAATCGTAACTTTTTACGATTGATTTTTCAATTGATTTTGAGTGTGTTTTTCTGTTATTCTTCTTCATTTCCAGTAATCGCTCAAAATCTTCATTAATCACTTTTGAAATTTCATCAATTTTTCATTTTGAATCATATGAATATCTGCATCCATACAATTTTCAATTGTTCCATTTTTTACAAACCAAGAATCAAATGCATTATAATCCAGCCATAAAGATTCCCGAATAATTTTGTTTGCTTCTTTTCTCGCCTGTGGCGAAATCGTTTTTGCATATAATAAATTATTTAACGTTCCCAATACATACGGGCTATGTGTTGTCAGTACAATCGAATGTCCACAGTTATTGACTAATGCAATCAATTCCGTAATATATTTCTGTGATTTCGGAAACAAATGTGACTCCGGCTCCTCAATAATAAATAGAATTTCTTTTTGTTGAACTAAGTAGTAAAACAATAGATTCAAAATCCAGACACATTCCTGCTGCCCCGAAGACGAAAAGTTTATCTTTACATATTTCCCATCCTCTAAAACAATCTGTTCTTCTCCATTGCTATAACGGTAAGTTCCACGCAGTATTTTCTGAGTTAAATCCAGTGCCTGCGCCACAAGTCGCGGTGACAATCCAGAACGCCCCGATGAATAAGCCAAGCTCTGCAGCCCCTCTGAAAATTCTGGTTTTAATCGAAGTATCCTCTCCAGATAATCTTTTGTGCAGGTATCCAAAGATCTTTTCTGCATATCATCCATTGTGGCATAAATATAACTCAATTGCTGAGAAAGCAGCGTAATCATACTGCGTCCTGCCGGAATATAGACGACAGAACAAGAATCCTCAAAAATCTCATATAAATTCTTTTTAAAAATCCTCAGATCCTCTTCAGAGATTCCCAATGGTGTTACAGAAAGTGTATGGTTATTTGCTTTCAAAAACGAATCAGTTCATTACTCATCGTGATCCAAATGTAGTTTGGTGTAGAATATCTGCTATCATTTTCCAAAGAAATTTTAACATAGCATGTCTTAGTAAAATGATATTCCATGTACATGTCGTTTGGCATGCCCCATGATGATCCAAAGGTTCTTAAAAATTTTTCACGCAAATAATTTTCAAGAGCTTTTCTCAAAGTAATTCCATGTTCTATACTAAGAGTACTTTTCACTCCATATACAGGTGTCGCATCCAATGCCTGCGATTTTGCAAGCTCGATGATATCATCTTTAATTGTTCTAAAATAATAAATTGCTTTGGCAATTGTACTCTTTCCAGATGCCTGAAAACCCGTAAAGTTCATAAATTTGGAACACTCCAGTTCACAGGTCTCAACAGGACCGAGTTTGTTGATAATTAATTTTGGCAATGTATGTTACTCCTTGTCTCATTTATAATAGTTATTGGTTTAATTGGGTTTTGAAAAACATTTTTCCTCATCATATTCTTACATGAAATCTAGCTAAAACATCATTCTTAAGGGATCATCATAAAATCTTTCCATAGATTTTCTGGCTGGTATGATATATTTATGTTTTCTTTAGATTTTTTATTTTCTCTTTCGAGTACCAGACCCCAATGTGGCATTGTACGATCGGAAAAGCTCTTGCTTACAGTATAAATCAGGAAGATTACCTTTCATGTGTTTTTATCGGATGGGCATGTTCCCATGGATAACAACTATGCCGAACAGGCAATCCGGCCTTTTACCATTGGCCGAAAGAACTTTGTAATGATCGAATCTTCCAACGGTGCAAAGGCAAGCGCGATCCTGTACAGCCTGGTTGAAACAGCAAAAGCAAACAGGATAAATACTTTCGAGTATTTCAACCTGCTGCTTACTGAGATTCCACAGTATATGAATGACAAAGATCTCCGATTTATTGATGATCTGCTTCCATGGTCACCCAGAGTTCAGAAAGAATGCCCAAGCCGATACAAAAAGTCTTGATTTTTCAGTGTGCCTTCCATTTCTATAAAGTTTGCTCATCCCCCGCTAAAATGCGGGGATTTTTAATACCCAGTACTCATGTTTGAGGACTTACGTCTTTACGGAAAGCGACTACAAAACAATATTTATTTCTAAAAAGAGATTATTACCCTTTCGGTTTATTATTGAAAATCCGACTCTACTAATTCTCTTAATTCTATTCCATGTCCATTCATCTTATATTTAATCAATCTGCTAATACGATTATCGCAAGTAACAAAAAATAGTTGTTCCATCGTTTCTTTTGAAGATAACTGATATTTTAGTAAATCAATAAATGCCAGCATATTAACATCATCCATACATGCTGTCAAATCATCAATAAAGAATATTTTCATCTTCTCTCGTTCATTTCTAACATTAATACCAGCAAAAAAATATGCAAGCAGAAAAACACTTATCTGTCCATTACTTAAAATATTTACTATATTTTTCCTTTATCATCAACTAGCGATATTCCTCCATTTTCATGCACAATATTTATTCCATCATTGTCATTTATTCTAACTAGTTTATTGTAATACTTACCGAGGTCGGACCTACCTTCTGATACTCATCTTTCGAAAGTTTTTCCACAATATACCTTATTCTTTGTGTTCTCTGAGTCGCTTCATTTTTTAATTTCTGCAACTTGTCTATTTCATCATCAAGTTTCTGATTTTTCTTCCTTTCTTTTTCTAATTTTTCGCGCAATTCCGCTAGCGACTGATTTGCAAGATACTATCAATTGAATTTATTTTGGAAACAAATAGATCATATGAAAAATCTATAACGTCATACGATTTCGATATTAAGTTTTTTATCTTTTCGTACAACTGTTGTAATGTCTCCTCAGAAAAAGAATACCCTAATACTGTTAATATCTTTTGATATAACTCTGTTGCATTTTTCTCTTCTGCTTCTGAAAGAATTTGTTTTTTATAGTCTTTTGTAAATTTCCCATGTTCTCATTATTGATAGATTCAATGGAAATCTCTTTTCTCATACCCTGTATTTTTCTGACAGAATCAAAATACGGTTTAAGTTCATCATTTAATTTTTTTAATACACTGATTTTCTCTTCAAATATCCCTTTTTCTTTATCAACAATTCCTTTTGCCTTCGCTATCAAATACTCATACAGACTTTCGATTTCTTTCTGTAGATTTGTTTTCTCATTTTCTTTTACTTTTACAAGTTCTCCATTTTGTTGGATATATTTATCTGTCTCTTTCAGAATTAATTTCTCATCCATTGTTGCAAAAATACCCGATCCACATATAGGACATCTTGCACTACCATGTTTTATCAAAACATTATTTCTATAATCAACTATTACCTCTCTATTTATGGAAAGAGTCGATAACACTTTTAGGATTTATTTATTATTTGTTAATAAATCAATCTCCGCAGAAATATTCGTCACTCTTTTTCTTTTACT